>Ga0190360_1001558_pt1 | contig 11697 bp, 9 predicted proteins | sample 48721834_MG_FD_161271 | JGI IMG/M metagenome (GOLD analysis project Ga0190360, IMG submission 161271) | Hydrothermal vent microbial mat bacterial communities from Southern Trench, Guaymas Basin, Mexico - 4872-18-3-4_MG | ecosystem: Environmental > Aquatic > Marine > Hydrothermal vents > Microbial... | reverse complement strand
TGATATCTATCGCTTGGCTGTGTTTGAGTTTAGCGTAGCAAATACCTACCCCACTGGCTATGCTTGCTTTATTAAGATACCCAAGTAAGAACAGGTTTACGATTAGAAACAACACAGTCACGTAAATATAAGTTGATGAGTTGTTGGTAGGGTATTCCGGTCTCTTTTGATCGATCTTGAAAATATTCTAATATATCAGTTTCTACTTTAATCGTAATTTGTTGTTTTAGTTTTGACGCGTAAGGGTTTTTACGCCTTGTCATCTTTTCAAAGTCATATTCATTTTCCATAGGCTTTTGCCTCCTTTTTAGTCGTTTTTCTGGCTGATATAATTCTAATGGCATCACTGTTCCTTATGCAATAGCATACCACGAGTAATCTCAGTTGATAACTGATTCCTAACATAATAAAACGTTCTTCTTCTGAGGAATGATTATCGTCATAATATTCAACAGCATTTTCATCGTAAAAAACGGTTTGAGCTTCCTCAAATGATACAGCATGTTTCTCATGGTTTGATCGATTTTTATTCTGATCCCATTCAAAATGAAAACTTTTCATAACTGATATTTTGGTTTGATTGATAGAATTACAAAAAAACAATGGGGGGGCTGTTGTACTTTGCGTAAAGGGAATAGAAAATTAGGCTTTCAACTTAATTTGATTTTATTAGGTGTCGCGGGTTAAGTTGGTAGCCTCAATTAATAATACTTGCCCTGTTTCTGCGAGTAAACCAGCCACATGTACTGCGAGAGTGGTTTTACCAACACCGCTGAAGGCACTTAGAATTATTATTATAGTTCTTGTTGTTTTATGATATGAAGGTTGAAGAAAAATGGGCAGGTTGCAGCGAAGAAGCTCCTAACCCACCCTACGTTGGCTTAACCACCAGAACAAATTGATTCACAGGGCACACCATCTTTATCCCTATCCAGCCTCTTATTACCACAAGTTTTTAGATGGTAATAGGCTTCCTTGCATGATGCGACAGTGCGGCAAGATTTTCTGGGAGAACAACCTGATTTACTTGCCTTTTTTTGATGTCGCTTGGTCCCATATTTAGTGGAAGATTTTTTACGGGATTTAGTGACTTTTTTAGTGGAAGATTGACGATACTTAGTGACTTTTTGCAAAGTCACATTAATCGTAACATCTCTGTCTTTTATCTCAATCCACTTTCTATTAGATTTATAACCCTTTTTTTGAACCAAAATATCATACTTTCCTGAGGAAAGATTCATATTATGTCGATATTTTGGTGTGATATTCATCACCTTTATAGTACTATTTGAGGGTATAGCATTAACCTTGAAATGATAGACTCTTTTTTGAGCCGTTGTCACTTCTTGCTCAATAAAACTTGTAAATTGTTCATCTGTGCTGTGTTTTTTAACTGGCACACATGACAAAAAACAAGACGATAATATAAACACAACCAATAATTTGTTCATTTAAATATTAAGTTCCTCCTTTAGTTGTTTTCAAACTCAGTTTTTAGGCAATTTTTCCTCCAAATTTAGTTATTCGACGTTAAAATGGCTGCAACAAGAGTTAATAACTAAAACAACGCTCTGCGTTGTTTATCTATTATAGTGTCAAATCCGATAATTTCAACACAATCCCCACAGTCTCCAAACTCACAAAAACCACTTTCGCAATTAAGCGCACAATATATTCTTCATCATCCAACCGATTCGGATCATTAACAATCCCACTCCTTTTATCCACTTTAATCCGATATTGATCAATAACCCAATCAAGGGCGGAGCGATTACCAAGTTTGTATTCAAAAGCTTCTGGTGGAATGCCGCCGAGGGTGAGGGAGTCGTTGTAAATGATTTGTCGCTTGTCGCGGGAGAGTTTCATTTTGTCGACGCGCCAGTTTAAGGGCATGTCAGGTTGAGCCATCCATTTTAAGGGGTATTCTGGTTGCTGTTCATAGTTGAGGTGCAAGTTAGCGAGTTTTTTGCCGGCGGTGGCAAAATCCCAGAAGTTGGGGGCGAGTGGGAGGCGGGGTAATTCTCTTTTTAGGTTCGCCGCGTATTTTTCCCGATAAACGGGGTGGTGCAGTAATCCATAAACATAATGAAAAATATCCCATTTTGTGATTTGGTTATCTTGGTAATGGGTTTGATAGTGGTTTAATACCCAGTTGGTGATGTTTTCTTGGCGGTTGGTGCCATCTTCGTTGTAGGTGTAGAAGGGGAAGCATTGTCCATTGGGCGTAAATTGAACATCTGGAATGATAGAAACCATTAAGGCAAAAAAAGGTTGGCTCATTCCAATACCTTTAACACAAATCACCTGATTTTCCGTTTCCGTTTTTGGCGTGGGAAATATAGAAGGAAAAACATAAACCCTTTCATTAAACATCCTATCAAAAAACAAGTTGGATTTCGTGAAAGGACGATATAAAGATTGCCTGATCTTATTTATATCAAATTCAGCAAATTTACCGCGCTTTAAGTTAGTTTTTAAACTCTCACCCCAACTGATTTTACCATCATCATACGAAACAAAATCATCAATTTGAATTTGCTTATCGGTTTGTCGTGTCCATTTGAAAACTTGTTCATTATAACTTTCAATTATCCGTTGCATATTATCAGCTAATTCGGATTGACTAAAATTATAAGCCCAAGCGTCACGGTTAGTTTTCACGCCACTACTGAAAATTTTAAAAACCACTCCCTCAACTGCCGTCTTAGCCGCCTTCGTTTTCTTAGAACCTAACGGCATAAAAGCCTCAAATTCAGAATGCAAGCCTTTGGTGAGCCAAGTGTATTCTTGTTCAGGTACAATCGTTTCCCATTCTATTTGAGCAACCTGTTGTTTTTCATTCAAATAACCGTATTTGTGTTCTTTACGACATTCTTCATCTAAACGCGCATAGAAAATGTTAGAAGCGGTTTCACCGGATTTCTTCACCAATAAATTGATACTCACACCCACTTGAATGCCAAAAACATTATGCGTTGTGCCAGATAATTTTGGATTCTTCCTGACATTTCCGCCTAAATCTAGTAGATACAATTTAGAAAAATCCTGCCCCAAATGTTTCCGCATCCCATCAAAAGCAATGCTATCCAAAAAGCTATTATTGGTAACAAATGCGACAATGCCCTCTTCACCAATTCGCCGCGAAGCCCAAGAAATCGCTTTCACATAAGGATCAGCTAACGCATTTTTATTGGTTGCTTTAGAATCCTTGGCATAAGTGTCGCGCACCCATTCATCAACCGCTTCGTATTTGCGATTCTTATTGTTATCGTTTTCATTGACTTGCCCCACGTTATAAGGTGGATTACCAATGATAACAAAAATGGGAGCCTTTTTCTGGCAGTTCACCCGTTCAGTATTTTCGGCAGTAAACAATTTAGCTTGCCGCTTCTCAGCTAATTGAAAAGTATCCACCAAACAAATGCCCTCAAAAGGTTCATATTGCCCGGTGATTTCATAATAGGCATGTTCGATATTCATTGAGGCAATATAATAGGGCAATAACATCACTTCATTGCAATGTAAATCCTGTAAGTATTTGTTTTTTAACTGAAATTTATTAATTTCGCGCATCACGCGCACTAAAAAATTCCCGGTGCCAACAAATGGATCCAGAATTTGCACTCCTGGCTGACTCAAAGAAGTATTAAATTCTTTCTGCAAAATATCTTCAACCGATTGCACCATAAAATTCACTATCGGTTGCGGTGTATAAACGATGCCATGCGTATCCGCGACTTTAACCGCAAACCCTTGGAAAAACTTTTCATAAATCGCATTCAAAAAATCCTGCTTGTGGGCATAATCATCAATTGTTGCCGCGGTGGTTTCAATCGCGCCATAAAATCTATCCAGTTTTTTTAGAAATTCATGGCGACTAAATGAGCGCGAAGTTAGGGCTTGGATGACTTTTTCAATTTCACGTGCAATAATATTGCGTTCCACAAAATCGGGATTATCAAAAACTTTTCTAAAAATGCGCTCCGTTAACAAATGTTGAATTAGCATTTCCTTAATCGCGTTGAGCGATAAATTCGGATTAATTGCTTCTTGACACAATTGAGTAAACCCATTGAAAGCCTGGATAAACTTTTGATTAGTTTTTAATTCCTGCTCAATAATTTTCAGCAGCGCATCACCATGCTCTTTGACTTTATCCTTAAAAGCTGTGACGGCTTCTTGCCACTGCTCATAAGCCGGTGGATTATAGCCAAAAAATAGATTTAGCCCTTCAATCAATAGTGCCGGTTGCGCCGTAATTTTTTCATTAAAAATTTCATGCCCATCCTGCCATAAGATAAGGCGGTGCGGTGTTTGGAATAAGATATTCTCATTCGGATAGCCCTGTTTAAATTTTTGTTTAATTGCCTGGGCTAAATTATCTTTAATATCCTTCGCTTCCCAAATACCGTGTCGCAGTTCAAACTGATCCAATAAAGTGCCATCGGTTCTAATGGGATGTTTGCCCTCACGATTCAGCGGATACTGTTCGACAAACTGTAAATGGCATTGCCTGGCACAATGCCTTAAAACATTCGCAAAAGCCGGCGCGACTGAACCTTCGGTGCTGATTTTTAAATCAGACAGATTGGCGATTTCTTGGTAGAAGGTTTTTATTATTTTGTTGGTGGGTTTTAGATTTAAGTGTGACATAATTTAGTTAAATAAAGTTAAAGTCATTTCCTTTACGAAAGAAAGGGAACGAGAATACGAGAAAATATCAGTTAAATGCATCCCTTTGTTCGATTTTAAGTTTTTCTTTGATATAAAAAACCGGATCTCGTATAATTTCATCATACTCAAATTTGTGGATCCGCTTTGATTCAAAATCAATGCGAACATCTTGTAAAAAACGATCAAAATCTTGGTTTTGTTCACAAAGCTTGTTGATTGTTTCCCAGTCAAGCGTCGGTTTAGAATGCGCAGGAAACAGAATAGAAGATGAATTGTAATCGGTAAGTTGAAGGTGTATTATACCAATTCCAAACGAAGCAGATAGGCGTTTAAGTTCTTCCAGAAGATCATCGTCATCTTGTATTTTCGCAGCGACTAAATAACCTTCATGTGCCCACGAAGAATTTGAAACTGCTTGAAAAAATGCTTCTCTGTAATTGCCCTTGCTCAATTCTTTTTTTAACTCAAAAGAAAATATTTTAATGACATTATTGTCAACTAGTCGATTGAATTCAATGACGTTGTTATTCCAATCATCCAGAGGGAGATAAAACCCAACCATGTCAGGATGAAGCCATTCGTTGAAACCTTGTTTTTTTGACTTTTCGTGAAAAATTGTCTTTGTAAATATTGTTTTTCCTCGACTAAAAGATGGATTTGCATATACAAAGTAAGTTAATAATGAATGAAGATCGCGTTCTTGGTATAAAGTTTTTCGAGGTTTTTCCTGGATTTCTTTTTCTTCAATCTTTTCAATGATATCTTCTGATAATTCAGTCAAACGCTTTTTGAGGAAGAAACGAGCCGGTCGTTTACCCACTTTGACGAACTTTGAAAACTCATTGTCACGTATATCTACATATAATCTTGCACCTAATGTTTGCCACGGCGTTTTACCTTTGGACTTTATTTGCTCTGTCAGTCCAGCATCAGTTGCACGTTCCCAAATTTGCTGATATGTCAGTGGGGATGTGGCTTTCTTTAACACGTCAAAAGCTAAGTTATGAAATGAATATGACATTATTACCGTTTTTGTGACTCTGATAATGTGTGTTGTTTGGTAAGGGCGTGTTCCAATTTTTTCTCGTTTCCAAACAGAGTACGTATGTTGTTTTTGTAGGTGCTACCCTTTAGTGTTCGCCCGGGTGAAAATTATCTAAACATCTATAGCCATTCTACGCTGGCTATTTCCATGAGAATAGCAACAATTTTTTGAACCTCGTTTCGTCACCTATTGTCACGGCACCATAGATACAGGCTACTGTATTACCTTCTCTTTCATTTTTAAAAGGTATTCAAATTATTGTTCGTCGTTTTGCTGCAAGCAGACGATTTATTGGATTGGAAAAGTCACTTTCACATGATTGGCTAGCGTCACTTCGCCTCTAATTTTTCGTCGTTGGCTCGCAGGTGGAACAATAATTATTGTTCCCTCAGATTCTAGCTGTTTGAGTATTTCTTTATAATTCTTTTCAATATAATGTTTACCAACATGATGTTGTTCGTAAACTTCTTTTACTGTCATTGTACGACCAGCAAACTGATCCAGTAGCATTTTAGCTAAATCATCAAGAGGCTGTGCCATGTCAAAAAGTGAAATCTGATTTGGGGTAGAAGATTTATACTCAAAATTAGGCACACCTTGTTTCAGATTTGAACTTTCTTTGAATTTGGAAAATAGGAGACAGACCACCTTTTATACAAAAGGTATACTTTTCAGAGTGCTAAAGAGAATTTTCCTTTTGAAATCCAAGGTTGCTTCGATAATAAATGTGGTTTGTCCCCTATTTTCTCGGTTTTAGATTAAGGATGGACATATTTAAATGATTCTATTTACGGCGTGCCGGTTTAAAAGAATATAACGTTTCTAAAAGTACCTGAAAACTATGCGAGCGGTTAGCTTGTTCTAAGTTTTGCCTTTCTAAAGAGACAAAAGGGGCTATTGTTTTTGCAAATTTAAGTTTGCTCGCATATCTTTCTTTCCAATCAGGTACGATTTCTTCAATGACACGGGATGGTTTTTCGATGTTATCAACATCACGATATTTTTTCTTACCTTGAAAAAAACGAGCCTTAAATCTAGGCGAACATTTTGCAATCGCTTCCATATCGCCTAGAAACCAAGCTTCTAATTCATAGCAGGCTATTCTTATTTTGTACTCACAAGAACACCAAGCCATTTTTTTCTTTATCTTATTTTTCAATGCGACACAATCTTGTTTATCTCGATCAATGATAACAATAATTTCTTGAGCGCGTTTAGATAGGCTTGGGATAATTTTATTCAAGTTATTGATTAAATCTTCTTTGCCACGATGATGTTTAATTTCAAAAAAAGATTCATCAATACCTAAACGAGGCAGAATGCCTTCTAAAAATTTTCTCATTGAATAATCTTCAACCAAAAAAAATATCATGGATTAATCCCTTTGAAATAATCATGTTGCCATAACCAACCTAATTCACAACCATTTTCATAGAGTTCAGTTATCTGCTTATCATATTTTTTAGCAGGAAATATGCGACTGCTACCTTGTTCTTTTTTCACTAAAAATAGTTCCTCTATATTCAGCGCATCCACAAAATCAGGAGAATGAGTAGAAACAAAGACTTGCCCACCACGTACTGCATATTCTCTGAGTTCTTCGGCGAGTTCTCTTAATAAAGTCGGATAAAGGTAATTTTCAGGTTCTTCAATACAGAGCAATGGGCGCGGAGTCGGATCATGCAATAACACTAAATAGGCAAACATTTTAATCGTGCCATCAGAAGTGTATTTTGAAATAAACGGATTGGTAAAATTATTATCCCCAAATTTGAGTAGAATTTGCCCGGCTTCTGTGATGACAATATTTACTTTGTCAATGCCGGGAACTCGTTGTTTCATTTTGGTTAGAATGGTTTGAAAAATATCTGGATGATATTCATGAAGAAAACTGGCAACTTGTGCTAGATTATTACCCGATAAGGAAAGTTGCTGATCTGCCCCTACCTCATTGATTTGACGCATCTCTTCATTTTGCAGATTAGAAACTAACCATTGTTCTAATAAGGTGCGAAAACTTTTAATCGTTTTGTAACGCTCAAATTGCCCTAAGCCTTTTAAGGCTAAAATATCTTCTGCACCCAGGGGTTGAAATTCACGTTCTTCTTTAGCGTTCCCAGCACTCCGATCATAATCTTGTTCATTTTTTATGGCAGAACCTTTTCCTTTTGAATAATCTAAAAAATGCCAAGGTTTTCCACTTCGCCCTCGACGATATTTTAAAACTTCCTTTTCGATAAAGACTTTACCGCGATTAAAACCAATTTTTAAATGGTAAGTGACTAAAGGGCTTTTTTCACGTTGCTCAAAATTACGAAACTTAATTTCAAACTCAATAAAATCTTTCTCAGGGTGACAATTACGAGTGATAACTTCTTTAAACCCCCCTTCACGATTAACCGCAACTGTGACATTTTCTTTCAAACAGGTGGAAAGAAAACTAAACACTTTAAAAAGAGTTGTTTTACCTGAACCGTTTGCACCTAAAAAAACATTTAATCGCTGCAAATCAGTCACATGTAACTCCTTATATAATCTAAAGTTCTTCACTTTAATTTGCTCAATTTGTGTTTTCATGATGATTATTCTGTTTATAAAATGTGTGGAATGGGATTGATTTATTGTTTTATACTCCAATCAAATCTGTGAAAATGTTGAGCAGTATAGAAATCAGATTTTTGAAAAAATCGGATTTTTGAATTCATGAATTTTTTTCTCGTTCTCAAACTTTGTTTGGAAATACATTCCACAACGCTCTGCGTTGTTTATCTATTATAGTGTCAAATCCGATAATTTCAACACAATCCCCACAGTTTCCAAACTCACGAAAACCACTTTCGCAATTAACCGCACAATATATTCTTCATCATCTAACCGATTCGGATCATTAACAATGCCACTCCTTTTATCCACTTTAATCCGATATTGATCAATTACCCAATCAAGGGCAGAGCGATTACCAAGTTTGTATTCAAAAGCTTCAGGCGGAATGCCGCCGAGAGTGAGGGAGTCGTTGTAAATGATTTGCCGCTTGTCGCGGGAGAGTTTCATTTTTTCGACGCGCCAGTTTAAGGGCATGTCAGCTTGATCCATCCATTTTAAGGGATATTCTGGTTGTTGTTCATAGTTGAGGTGCAAGTTAGCGAGTTTTTTGCCGGCGGTGGCAAAATCCCAGAAGTTGGGGGCGAGTGGGAGGCGTGGTAATTCTCTTTTTAGGTTCGCCGCATACTTTTCCCGATAAACGGGATGGTGCAGTAATCCATAAACATAATGAAAAATATCCCATTTGGTGATTTGGTTATCTTGGTAATGGGTTTGATAGTGATTTAATACCCAGTTGGTGATGTTTTCTTGGCGGTTGGTGCCTTCTTCGTTGTAGGTGTAGAAGGGGAAATTCTGGAAAGCATCAATAGCTGCACATAAATGCAACTCTGGTATTTTATTTGTGATTAAGCTACTAAAATTAGCACGATATCCTTTGTCACTTACACAAATCACCTGATTTTCAGTTTCCGTTTTTTGCGTGGGAAAAATTTGTTTAAAAATACTTCCTTCATTGTTCATTATATCATCAAAAAATAAGCAAGATTTTGTAAATGGACGATATAAGGAAATTCTAATTTTCCCACTTGAAAAATACGCTTTTTGCCCACGTTTCAAAGAAATTTTTAATGTATGACTCCAACTAATTTTGGTGTCATCATATAAAACAAAATTATCAATCTCAGCTTGTTTATCTTCTTTATGTGTCCACTTGAAAACTTGCTCATTATAAGTTTCAATCATCCGTTGCATATTATCAGCTAATTCAGATGGATTGAAATTGTAAGCCCAAGCATCACGACTGGTACCAACGCCACGCCCATAAGTCTTAAAAACCACTCCCTCAACTTCCGTCTTAGCCGCCTTCGTTTTCTTAGAACCTAACGGCATAAAATCCTCAAATTCAGAATGCAAGCCTTCGGTAAGCCAAGTGTGTTCTTTGTTGGGATGAATAATTTGCCAATCAATTTTTCCCAAGTTATTTTGGCGTAAATAATCAAGCTTTTGTTGTTTAGTTAATTCATCACTGACATGGGCATATAAAATTTCCGTTTCTTTCGATGAACTTTTGACAAATAGGTTAATACTGACACCTACTCTAATACCAAAAACGTTTTGAGTTTTACCAGGATTTTTTCTAATATTACCGCCCAAATCAAGTAGATACAATTTAGAAAAATCCTGCGCCAAATGTTTCCGCATCCCATCAAAAGCAATGTTATCCAAAAAACCATTATTGGTAACCAGTGCCACAATGCCCTCATCCTGAATCCGATCTGCAGCCCAACAAATCGCTTTCACATAAGGATCAGCTAAGGCATTTTTATTCGTTGCCAAAGAATCCTTGGCATAAGTGTCGCGCACCCTATTATCAACGACTTTGTATGTGCGGTTCTTATTGTTATCGTTTTCATTCACTTGCCCCACGTTATAAGGTGGATTGCCAATAATGACAAAAATCGGTGATTTTTTTTGTTTTTTAACGCGCTGGGTATTTTCTTCAGTAAAAAAATCTTGTTGCCGTTCTTCGGCTAATTGAAACGTATCCACCAAACAAATGCCCTCAAAAGGTTCATATTGCCCGGTGATTTCATAATAGGCATGTTCGATATTCATTGAAGCAATATAATAGGGCAATAACATCACTTCATTGCAATGCAATTCCTGTAAGTATTTGTTTTTTAACTGAAATTTATTAATTTCACGCATCACGCGCACCAAAAAATTCCCGGTACCCACAAATGGATCAAGAATTTGCACCCCAGGCTGACTCAAAGAACTATTGAACTCCTTCTGCAAAATATCTTCAACCGATTGCACCATAAAATTCACTATCGGTTGCGGTGTATAAACGATGCCATGCGTATCCGCGACTTTAACCGCAAATCCTTGGAAAAACTTTTCATAAATCGCATTCAAAAAATCCTGCTTGTGGGCATAATCATCAATTGTTGCTGCGGTACTTTCAATCGCGCCATAAAATCTATCCAGTTTTTTTAAAAATTCATGGCGACTAAATGAGCGCGAAGTCAGGGCAATAATCACCGTTTCAATTTCACGCGCAATCACATTTTTATTGACAAAATCAGGATTTTTAAACACCGTTCTAAAAATGCGCTCCGTTAACAAATGTTGAATCAGCATTTCCTTAATCGCATTCAGCGATAAATTGGGATTAATTGCTTCCTGACATAATTGGGTAAAGCCCTCAAAAGCCCTGATAAATTTTTGATTGGTTTTTAATTCCTGCTCAATAATTTTCAGGAGCGCGTCACCATGTTCTTTGACTTTATCCTTAAAAGCCGTCACGGCTTCTTGCCACTGCTCATAAGCCGGTGGATTATAGCCAAAAAATAGATTAAGCCCTTCAATCAATAACACCGGTTGCGCCGTAATCTCTTCATTAAAAATTTCATGCCCATCTTGCCATAAGATGAGGCGGTGTGGTGTTTGAAATAAGATATTTTCATTCGGATAGCCCTGTTTAAATTTCTGTTTAATTGCCTGGGCTAAATTATCCTTGATATCCTTCGCTTCCCAAATACCGTGTCGCAGTTCAAACTGATCCAATAAAGTGCCATCGGTTCTGATAGGATGTTTGCCCTCACGATTGAGCGGATACTGTTCGACAAACTGTAAATGGCATTGCCTGGCACAATGCCTTAAAACAGTGGCAAAAGCCGGCGCGACTGAACCTTCGGTGCTGATTTTTAAATCAGACAGGTTGGCGATTTCTTGATAGAAGGTTTTAATTATTTTGTGGGTGGATTTTAGATTAAGGATGGACATATTTAAATGATTCTATTTGTTAAGTGTTGTTAAAAAGCGTGATGAGTCTGGTATAATAAAGATAAATTTGATCGTAAATTTTAAGTCATTTAATTTCGTTTTCAACATGATATTATAACTTAATAATTAAATTTTTATCACTAATT
>Ga0190360_1001557_pt1 | contig 11698 bp, 12 predicted proteins | sample 48721834_MG_FD_161271 | JGI IMG/M metagenome (GOLD analysis project Ga0190360, IMG submission 161271) | Hydrothermal vent microbial mat bacterial communities from Southern Trench, Guaymas Basin, Mexico - 4872-18-3-4_MG | ecosystem: Environmental > Aquatic > Marine > Hydrothermal vents >... | reverse complement strand
CTTTCTCCGCATCCCTTTCGTTTTTGGTGAACCTCACAGGAGACCCTGCTATCACTTTTTCGAGATTCGGGGCGGATATTTTCACACCGGAGGCAGCCGAGACAGTTTCTACTGACCGGAACTTCCGTTCGACCCTCATTTCCTTCAAAGGCTCGGGTTTTAGCAATGCCTTCACCTTTGTGACCACGATATCCCGTCCTCCAATAACGAGGGTATCGCCTCTGTTCACAATCCCGTCGTAAAGTATCACGTCTATCGTGGTTCCTAGACCCCTGAATTCCCTGACCTCGAGAATAGTCCCCTTCCCCATATCTTCCGAGACTTCCAATCGCTTTTCTAGGTATTTCTGGGCAAGTCCTGTTAAAAGCATGAGAAGGTCAGGGACACCTTCGCCAGTTACGCCTGATACGGGAACAATACATATCTCTTTTGCAAAATCGTCCACCCTGTCGTAACGCTCTGATTTGAATCCCAGTTTTCCGAGCTCTCCTACTATCCTATAAAGCTTCTCCTCCACCTCGTTCTGCACGCGCTCCTCCTGTTCCTTGAACTCCGGAAGAATGCACGCGTTCTCGGAAGACCTCCATCCGACTATGCGATCGATTTTCGTAGCAGCAACCACGAACGGGGTTTTGAACTCCTTAAGAAACGTTAGGCTTTCGGAGGTTTGCGGCTGGAAGCCCTCATTTATGTCTATCACGAGTATCGCTAGGTCTGCTATGCTCCCTCCGCGCCTGCGAAGGGTGGTGAACGCCTCATGCCCGGGCGTGTCAATGAACAGTAGACCGGGAATCTTGACATCCACGCCCATCTTCTTTACGAGGTCCCCGCATATTCCTATTATGTTTTTGATGGGGATTTCCGATGCCCCTATGTGCTGTGTAATTCCTCCAGCTTCCCCCGGGGCGACAGCCGAACCTCTAATCTTGTCCAACAGGGTTGTCTTCCCCGAATCCACATGTCCCAACACGGAAATGATCGGTTGTCTGATAGGCATTCTAATCACTTACCTATAATATAATTAACTAATTAAACTTGTTTTAATAAGAAATTTAATTTTATATTTCTGCTCGCCAACCATTAACCATGCTCACTGACGAAACCATCCGGAGGATTTTTGAGGAAGAGAAGAATTCACCCGGGCTTACAAAGCTGCCAGAAGATTTTTTCGAGCAGGTAAAGACCTATCTTCAAAACAAATCAAAAATGGTGAATATCGAGCCGGACAAATGGGCGCTGGATTCTGTTAAAAGACGATTGAAAAAAATTTTCGAGGGCAGGGAGAGGAAGATACTCAATTCTGCCCCCAGCTTCGTGGATTCGGGTGTTCCCCCCGAGAATATGACCCCTGAGGAGGGCAAATTCCTGGAGAGAGTTGCAGCCTGCATAAAGGAATTCCACAACCAAAGGGAAGAAGAGATTGAGGAGGGAGATGAAGAACTCGTTCTTGTCACCATCTTAGGTGACGTCCCGCAGTTTGTTGGCATAAATATGAAGAACTACGGTCCATTCAGAAAAGGAGATATCACGACCCTTCCTAAACCAAACGCCGACCTCCTCATAAAGAAAGAACTTGCTGAAAGAACGGAAATTAAGGAATAAAAGCTTAATTTTTAAATTAACTCCATGGATCAATACAGGGTTGTTGTAAAAAGAAAAGGAGAGATAGTGTTGTTCGGTGAACTCGAGCCGGGAACATATGGAATTCCCTTGAAATATGAATCATACCCCCCAATTAAACTATCTAATAATGGAGAAGGAGTAGTCCTGGAAAATCAGGGACTAAACAGATTGTTTGTTGTTGACAGGGAAGGAAACTGCCATCAGGCAGGACTTCATATAACCCCTTTGGAAGTAAAGATAAACGGGCAAAAAAAGAAAATTTTTAAAAGGCATCGTTTCACGAGAGACATCTTGAAATCATATCAAAGCATCGAGATTGGTGACATAGAAATTATGATTATATGAGGTTTATTCCTTTTTCTCCTCTTTGGATTTTTCTTCCTTTGCTTCTTCTTTCTTTTCTTCGGCTGGTTCTTTCGCTTCCTTGCCTTCTGGCTTGGCTCCCTCTTCTTTCGCTTCCTCACCTTCTGCAGGTTTCTCTCCGCCTTCTGCACCCGCAGCAGTTGCTGCTTCTGCAGCCGCCGCTTCCTCGGCCGCTTTCTTGTGCGCTTCCTCTACAGCCTTTAATTCCTCCTCTGTTAACGCTCCTTGGCCAATCGTTATCCCCATACTGCGGGCAGTTCCTTTAACCTGGTTAACGTAACGGTCCTCGGTGGAGCCGAACTTTGCGGATGCTATCCTTTTCACCTGCTCATCAGCCAGATCACCTGCTCTTACCTTTCCCGGCTCGCTCGAGCCCTTGTTCAGACCCAATTCTTTCTTTACGAGGGCCGCAACGGGCGGAGAGCCAACCTTTATTTCAAAATCCTTGGTTGCAGTATCAACTATGACCGTTACAGGAACCTGCATGCCCTTCAGGTCGCTCGTTTTCCTGTTTATCTCCTCCACAACCTTGGGTATGGGAACGCCCAGCGGACCGAGAGCAGGTCCCAGGGGAGGCGCTGCAGTCGCCTTCCCGCCTTCAACCATCACTTCCACTTTCTCTTTCACCATAATAATCAGAATATTGAATAGGAAATATATAAATACTTTCGTGGCGAGACAACTAATATCAACGTTTCTAGTCCCTAAAGGGATACCAGTTTTTTCATCCTCTCAGCAAATTCCTCTGCTGCTGTCAATATCTGTTCTGCCCATTCTCTGGAATAGACCGAGGAGTAATCAGCCTCTTCCCTCGCAAAGATGGCGGCCTTGAAATCATCCACAAAATATGACTCAAGTTTTTTACTCCTCACCAGATGTTCCATTACAACGGTTATTGCAAAGTGTCTGCGCTCTCTGTAGCCATTGGACACCAGAACGGCTCTTGCTGAATGAAACATGGAATAATACGCCTGGATTATTGCCCATTTGTAGTTACCGTTTTTTAATGAGTTTTTTGCATTCCCCATATCATTCTTTGACTCATTCAACTCTTTTCTTATTTCCATCTTGTCCGGTTTTACCCTTTTCAAAAACCTTTCTCAAGGCATTTTTATGTCCATCACAATAACCTTATCTTGTTTTTTTCCACATTCTCGTAAAATATCCTGTCCTTCCTCATGAGACTGGAATATTCAATCGGGGTTAGCACAAGCAATTTAACTTCCTTGCCAGTCGCTTTTTTCGCCCTTTCTGCAAACCTTACCTTCATGCCAGAATCCAGCTTGCCTAAAATTAGAATGTCCACGTCGCTTTCTTTCGTATCTTCACCCCTTGCAACAGAGCCGTAAAGGTAGACCTCTGCCTTCGTATCTCTAAATTCTCCCAAACAGCCGTAAATTTTCGCAACATTTAGCAGTATTTTAAGCTGCTTGACCACGGAGTTCTCAAGATTCAGCTCATAAAAAACTGTTTTTGCCTTCCTTGAGCGTAAAAGTATGTTTAGTTCCACCAACTTGCCAAGCCATTTCAATGATGTGGCTCTGGACAGACCCGATTTTTTAGAAACCTCGCTCTGATAAAATTCGCTCTCGGGGCTTGATAAAAACATCTCCAGCAGACTTATCGCGCTCCTCGATTTGATGACGTCCAAAATACTTAACATGTTTGTCTAACTTATTACTGAAGTTTTGCGATTTTTGTAAAATTATATTTCCATGAAGCAATAAATATATAACTGGTGTTGAAAATGATACCAGTTATAGAGTTCCCATTGATAGTACAGAACGCTGCCCGTTTCTTTCCCCCTTTGTTTTACAGGAGGCAGCTAAAGCATTACAAAGAATATGTAACAGGTTTAATTGTTTCGCATAAGTACACCATAAATACCATGAACTCCGTCTTCATGCAGTCCAATGACCAGAGTGTACTGAACAAGTTCCTCACTAGTTCAGACTGGGATGAAAAATCACTGAACGACAAAAGGCTGGAACTGCTTCAGCGCAACAGAAAAACACAATGGAAGCATTATGGAATTGTGACCATAGACGACACTCTTTGCCATAAAACAGGAAAGAATATAGAAGGAGTCGGTAAATTCTATGACCATGCGGAACACAAATACGTGCTTGCCCACAACCTTGTGACAAGCCACTACGCAGACAATGAAATAAGCTATCCGATAGACTTCAGGCTCTATCATAAAGACGGAAGCAAAGTTGCCAAGCAATACGGATTCAGGACAAAGATAGAGCTGGCCATAGAGTTTGTTCACGACTGCATGTCAAGGAACATACCTGTATATACCTTTGTCTTTGACTCATGGTTCCTCTGCAGAGAAGTTGCAGAAGTTATCAAAGGCTATGGAAAGGCTTATGTTGCCCCGGTAAAGAGCAACAGGCTGGTAATAGTTAAAGGGAAATACATTCCAATCAAGGAGTTTGCCAAAACCATTGAAGCCAATTGTTTTAACACAGTAGAGATAAAAAGGAAGGTGTACAGGACACACACCTTTGTTACAAAGCTGTCAAAACTGGGAAAAGTAAGGATGCTTATAAGCTATGAGAAGGGTTTAAAGGAGCCTGTGTTCTTGGTTACGAATGAGCTCAACTGGGAGGAGAGGCGTATCCTGAAGACATACCTGAAGAGGTCCACCATAGACGCCTTCTACAAGGAGGCCAAGCAGAACCTGGGCTTTGAAGGCTATCAGGTGAGAAATCTCAAGGGTATCATGAGGCATTGGTACCTCGTCTTTGTCGCCTACAGTTTATTGAAGCTTGGTGCCGCTATAGGCAAACTTGGGAGGTGGATAGATGCCAAGACCATTGGCAGGGCATGCAGGGACGTCATAATGGAAAGCCTCAATTCCTTTGTGAAATGGCTTTACGAAAAGTTCAAGTGCAAGATAAACACAGGAGGTGTGATGGAAATGTTAATCTTAAAAATCGCAAAAGTTTAATTATTATATATATGTATAAGTATTTAAACATTATTGTCTATTTATTTAGACAAAACCTTGCCCGCATGGAGGGGTATTAGCCAATTTTGTCCAAAGCCGTGGGTATCTTTATACTTTTTAAAACGCTGTCCTTAATAAGATTTTATGGATTACAGAATTTGGATACTAATCATAGCGTGGATAGGGATTGTTTTTATTTTGGTTTTAGGCTATCTCGGTTTTGACTTCATAAGCGTTGTAAGCAACAGCATGAAACACGAGAACGAAACGCTCTTTGTTCAATTCTGGGAAAAGAGGGGATGCAACCTAACGTGTGTGAGGGGTTTTCCGCTACCCGGGGGTTTCCAGGGAGGCGATATGCTCATTCAGCAGAGAACCTCGGACTATGAAGTGGGAGACATACTCTCTTATAAGACCGGCTGTTTTTGCATGGGTGAGGACATTGAAACGTGCAAATGTTCTGATATTATAATTCACAGGCTGGTTGACGTGAATGAAACGCGCGCGGTTTTCATGGGAGACAACATAGAGAAACTGACTAAAAACGATATATCGGAGGAAACAATCGAGAAAAAATTCGTTATCGGAAAAATCATTTTCAAGATCCCCAAACTCGGTCTTGTCAGGGCTTTGCTGAACTGTTGGTCCACTGGATGCAATTCTGTTGACTGCATTATTAACGGGAACTGCGGTTGACTAATCGTAAACAACAGAATTTATAAGCTCCCCATTGTCAAAGAACCATTCCTTTGCATGGAAAGAATTTTTTCCAGTGACCAGCAAGAGGATCGAATAATTTTGTTCGGGGGAATGTACACCAAAAAACCCGTCGAATTCGAACGTATAAATCCCGTTTTTATCTTCCAGTTCCAGATGGCTTTCATTTATCAAAGATTTTCTCGAGTCAAAATCTATGTAAACACCCAGGGTGGCGTTTGGTCTTTCCCCGCTTTCTATCCCCCCGCTCAAAGAAATCCTGAGGGTTTTATTCCAAAAGGAATAATCAAAATCTTTCACCTCGACCGACAAATTCCTTGCTGGGATTGGCTCATCCAAAAAAGTCTTTTTAGTCCATTTAACGCTACATAATGTTTTGTTATAGCCATGGATTCTTCTACACAGGTCTTTGTTGGGGATATAATCCAGAATTTCAAATTCCAGGCTTACGTTTTTACTGTGGTTTTTGCTTGCAAATCCCAAAACATTAACACCTTCATTGACGGGGTAAGGAAAAATATCTGCACTTGGAATAGCGAATCTGAAGTTGTCTGTAAACAGGTTATTTCCATCTATTTTGGCATCGGATATGCTTATGGGGCAGTGGGAATCCGGGTCAATCTCAGTGCATTCGCTTGACAATTTGCCTTTGACGAAAAGATAATTCTCCCCCTCCATAAAAAGGAAACCCTCTCTCAAATTTTCTTTGGCGCTTTCCATCCAAATTTCTATATTTTTTTCTATGCCCGCCTTCTCAATTTGCTGGACCGAAAGCTCAAAAAGATTAAACTTCCAAGCAATGAATAAGATCAGCCCTACCGACAAAACAACTATGAGGTAATTTTCCAGTTTTTTCCTTTTCATAAATCGCACTCATTAAATTTTTCGCATATAATTTGTTTGTAATCCTCTGCTCCAAAAATCCCTCTCATATTGTATTTGCATCCTACTACAACCGTGGGGAGTGTTTTTAAATCATATTCCTCAGAAAGATTTTTCACATCTTCCTGGGTGTATCCGCCCCTTTTATACTCCTCGCATGAGGTTTCATTCTCACCCGCACACCAGATATAAACCTTTACATCACTCCCCTTGGCTTCCAGCTCATCCTTAATTGTTTCGAGTGTTGGTTTTAAATCCTCCACCGAGCAAGGTGAGGTGGGTTTGTAAAAGACATCTACCCTGTTTTCGCAGAATTCGTGATCCGTTTCCCTTATTTCTTTGAATTTGGGTCCACCGGAAGTCGGAGGTTCAAACCATGGGACGTTGAATGGATTTTCGTATATGGGACCGGGCACAACGAAGAATATGGTGGTTAATACGAACAAACTGGCTACTAAGGACAAAAAACCGCTCCGGGGATTCCACTTCTCCTTAAGTCTCCTCTTGGCCAGCCAGAGGATTAAAATCGGTATGAGAGTAAAGTAGATAAAGATAAATGTCCCGTACCTCACAAAGACGTCAAAGTAAGCTGTTAGAGGGGCAGGATTTCTACCGTAAAGGGGAGCAGTAAAATTAGGATTGATAATGGTAATTACTATAAGGACAGCGGTGGCCACAAGCAGGATTTGGAAGACATCTTCAATCCTGAGTTTTTTTATTTTTGACCTGAGACTTTTTGGGAAATCCAGTTTCATAATTTCACTTATTTGAATAAAGGAAATATAAAGTTTGCCACTCGAACACTCGAATGCGGAGAAAAAACACACGTTTAAACCAATGTTTAAACATTTATAAATGAACAACACAAATATTATTATTAAGGGGGGGTTAAAAGATGAAAAAGAAATCCATTCTGGTTTTTGGTTTGATAGCGGCGATGCTAGTGGTTTCACTGAGCTCTTTCACAGGACATGGAAAAGTAATACCTCTTAAGCCACCACGTGGGGTTTTAGTTATACTACCCAACAACGGGTGCTGCGTACCTGGTAACTCGGCACCTTGCTGGGCAGATGTATACGGCTGTGAATACTGCTGCAATGAGTTCGAGATGAACCCAGAGTGGTATACAGGCTGTAATGACAAGTTTTGCTGCGGATGCTGCGATATGCCTTGGTAAACCTTGGGGTGAATAAGCAAAAATAAACCCTTTTTTCTTTCTTTTTGATAAAAAGGGAAAAAAGAAAAGGTAGTTTTAGCTAACTTCTAGGTAACCGCCGTAGCCGAAGTTGTACGTGCTTTTCAGGTTTGGCGAATACTCGAATACTGTTATTCCAGAAACACTTGCCGCTATTTCGTCCTTGTTGTCGTTGTCAAGGTCTCCTGTCGAGAGCCTCCCTACCCCACCGGAGCAGGAAACCGAGTCGATCATTTCGTAGGTTCCTACACTCTCGTTGTACTTGAACACGTAGATTTTGTTTACATCTCCTGCAGCCCCTGCAATCACTTCGTTCTTGCCATCACCATCCACGTCCCCTGCATCTATTCCCTGGGTAAAACCTCCCAAGTCTTCGCTTAAGAACACATTCCCGTAACTTCCATTGGTGTATTCCCATACGTTTAGCTTGTTGCTCGTTCCACCCCCGACTATCTCGTTGTCACCGTCGTTATCGGCATCCCTGACCTTTGCGTAGTCTATGTTATAAGAACCTATCGATTCTGTGGTTACTGGATTGCCCCAGGTGTTGCTCCCTAGGTATTCGTACACAATCGCTGAACCTATGGTCATCATTCCAAGCACGACTTCGTTGTCCCCGTCGTTGTCCGCGTCTCCCACGTCCACGCTCCAGATGGAATGGTCGTATTCAGGGCTGTTCCATAAGTTTTCAAAACCACTTCCGTTCCACTCGTATATTTCTATATGTTTGTATTCTACCAGCACAATCTCGTTGTAACCATCGTTATCGGCGTCCGCTATTATAGAGTCCCTTACGCCGTTCTGTGACCATCCAAGATTATGGCTCGTGTAGTTCGCTTCACCCGTTGAGCCATCTTCATAAACGAATATTTTCTGGTAGGAAACCCTTTGGCTTGGCGGGCCTGTAGTTTTCCTGCAATTCATCACTGTGGTAATCTCCTTGTTTCCGTCATTGTCAACGTCTCCTATGCTTGTTGCGAATGTCACATGGTCATTCACGATACTGTTCCACGTGTTGTTGTATACACCGTTCATGTACTTTATGTGATACACTTTCGTATCTGTCACCTCCGACCCTGAAACTATCTGCAATCCTGTATGGTCTAATTGTAACGCTGTTGGTCCTGGTTCTTCACCGCCTTGGCAGTCCGGGCAGTCTTCCTTCTCCCCTGGTTCACATATACCATCGTAGTCGCACTTTGACCTTGGTTGCTTTGGTGGCTTGTCTGGCTTGTTCGGTTTTGCGTAACCTATGTTAGCTAATCCTATCACTAAGAAAACCAAAAAGAGTGTTACTAAAACTGCTTTTAGCCTCATAAAATACCTCCGTATTTTTAATATTACTAATTATGTGACTATTCACCTTATCTCTATAAATAATTATGTCTAAATATTCCCAACCTTTTGAACGCCGCATTCTGACTAGGTCAAAAAGCATAAATAATAATCATTAATAATAATCATTTATAATCAGTAAACAATAAATAATATATAATCAAAAATTAATGGGGTTCTTGATGGGTGGGGAAGGAACAAAGGAAAAGATACTAAGACTCCTTTCCAAACACAACTACGGGCTGAGCATAGAAGAAGTAGCGAATTTTCTTGGAATAAACAGAATGACTGCTTCCAAATATCTCGCGGTTCTTGAGGCGACAGGGAAGATCGCGGTCCGCGAGGTGGGAAAGGCGAAGCTTCACTATCCAAAGAACAGAAAAAACAGTAAATGGTTGAAACTGAACAAAAGAAAATCCTTCTGCGGTCTTAACAATATCGGGCTCGTCTTTTTGTTGTTTCTCTTCCTCGCGACAACGATATTTCTGGTTACGGGCATAACAGCCAATACCGGGGGAATCGCAAACGAAACAATCATAAACGGAAGCGTAAGAGAGAACACGACCAACGCAACCATGAATATGACAGAAACACGAAAATTCGAGATGTCTGTGATAAAGGACTATATGGAAAACCTAACAATCCTTCAGATAAATGGTCCGCCACTTACGAATTTCAGCATGATACTCATAAACCCTGAGAACAGGTCCATTTCACCAAAAGGCAACGTCACCTTCCAGACGGACAGCAAGGGTGAATACGAACTTAACCTGCTTGGCTTCCCGCATGGGAGTTACCTAGCGATAGTTGAATTTGACGGGACCACATACAACCGTACATTCTACATAGAATCCTTTGCCGCAAGCCAGTGCAACAGGATATTCATGGAATACAGGCTTGAAAACACCACAAACATAACAGAAGCCAACGAATCAGTCATTCAGGGAAAATACGTATGGGACGTGTGCAGGGATTTCGTTGAGGCAAACGTAACAAAGGAAGAACTGATACCGGAAATAGCAGAAAACAGAACGTTCTTGGAAAGTGAAAATGCAACCAACGAAACACTTCAAAGGCCGTTTTTGGAGGAGGAGCTGAATATAACGGAAATGACAAGGAACATGACCTTTGTGGAACGCGAATTGAACGTAACAACCGAAAACTTAACAAGCAACACGACCGGGACAAACGAATCAGTTTCCAGGTCATTTATAGAAAGGATAACTGAATTCTTATCTGAAAAAAGAAGTTTTGCAATGAACGAGAAGCCGAGGTTCAGGCTGATTTCAAAGAAATTGTTTTCCATGGCAGGAGAAGTTGTAGAAGAGGGCTCGCTGCCAAAAAGTCTGAACGCGTATGTCTATGGTCCTGACAAAAAACCCGTGAAGGTGGAAATGAACTGGAAGAAAACAGGAGTAGGGGAATTTGAGATAGAGCTCTCCAAACCAAGGATGTTCAGACCAGGTTTGTACAAGATAAAGACACGTGTAACGGAAGGAAACGAGACCTTTGAAAGGGAAGAGGAATTCCTTTGGGGCATCCTCGCCATAAACACACACAAGTCCGTATACCTTGAAAATGAGAAAGCGTTCATAGGAATAGCGGTTCTCGATAGCAGCGGGCACATGGTCTGCGACGCGGATGTCACGCTCGAAATAACCGACCCGAATGGAGGGACAACCACCCTGACCACATCTGACGGTACGATAAAGGTTTCGGAGGAGTGCGAAGTTTACGGGGTGACGAACCTTCCCGATTACTACGCATACTACAGTGTTGGCGGGGAAGGGACCTACGCCATGAAACTCACAGCGAAAACAGGGGATGGGGAGAGAAGCATAACGGACGCGTTCGAGGTCAGGAAACACGTGAATTTCGATGTTGAAAGGGACGGACCGACCAGAATCTACCCGCCCGCAAAATACCAGATGAGTTTCAAAATAAAGGCAAACAAAGATTACGAAGGGGAAATAAGGGAGCACGTTCCATCTTCGTTCGCAATAACGCCTGAGAAAGGTATTGCTGTAACAACTTCTGGGGACACGAAAACTCTGATGTGGAACAAAAAATTCAGGGCAGGCGAAACTTACAATCTAGCGTACGAATTCGACGCCCCTGATACCTCCCCTTACCTCTTCACGCTCGGCCCGCTGGAAATCGGAAACTGGGAGGAATCCAGGGAATGGGTGATTGCCAGCGACGCACCCACAACGGACGTGTGGATACCAACCGATGCGGTGCATTCAGACAGCAGCGATGTGACAACCTCTGTCAGCGCCTCTGACGGAGATGTGGTAAGTGTTGATAAGGATGAGTTTGTCACCGTGAACTCTTGGAACGACAGCCTCCCGGCCTACAGGTTGGTTCAGCAGGTAATCGCTAAGGTGGAGGTAACCGCGGCGGCGAGCGGTGCGGTAATCAACATCCAGACAAACAATTCGGGGTCGTTCTCAACCTGCGGAAGCTGTTCAAGCCCCCAGAACTATGTGGGGATTGTTACCTGTAATCTAACTGGCAACTGCAGTATTGACACCAACAGCGAACTCAACGGGCTCTACCTCAGGGTATTGGATACCGACGGTGACGGGAAGGGCCCTTCTTCAAGCAGCGTGGACTATATATGGCTG
>Ga0190360_1001556_pt1 | contig 11709 bp, 8 predicted proteins | sample 48721834_MG_FD_161271 | JGI IMG/M metagenome (GOLD analysis project Ga0190360, IMG submission 161271) | Hydrothermal vent microbial mat bacterial communities from Southern Trench, Guaymas Basin, Mexico - 4872-18-3-4_MG | ecosystem: Environmental > Aquatic > Marine > Hydrothermal vents > Microbial... | reverse complement strand
ACAAATTTGCTAGTAAATTTAATGGAGGTGGACATCCAAACTCATCAGGTTGTTTATGCTCAGAAAAGTTGGAAGAAGTAAAAGAGAAAATCCTTTCAGAATTGTTTAAAGAATTAATATTTCAAAAAATAAAAAATTGTCCTGGTGAAAAGGGGGATGCGTCGATAAATTAAAAAATGAATGGTGTTTTAAATATTTTTAAACCAAAAGGAATTAGTTCGTTTAAAGTTGTAAAAGAAGTTAGAAATATTCTAGGTGTGAATAAAGCGGGGCATACCGGGACATTAGACCCTTCTGCATCAGGCGTTTTATTAGTATGTTTGGGGCAGGCAACCAAGATCGTTAAATTTATAACAGAACTAAAAAAACACTATATTGGTGAAATGATATTAGGTATAAGTACTACTACTCAAGATTCGGAAGGAGAAATCATCCAAAGAAAAAAAGTTAATACTTATATTGACGAAAAAATAATTAATAGTGTATTCCAGAAATATAAAGGCACGATTAGTCAAATTCCTCCGATGTTTTCATCGGTCCATTATAAAGGTAAAAGATTATATCATCTTGCCAGAAAAGGTATAGAAGTAAAGAGAAATCCCAGGAAAATAAAAATATACCAATTAAATTTGATTAACTTTGTCAAAAGAAAAAATCCGATTATTAAGTTCGAGGTAGAATGTTCAAAAGGTACTTATATTAGAACATTATGTAATGATATAGGCAATGAATTGGGTTGTGGCGCATATTTATCCAATTTGGTTAGGAAGGGAATTGGGAATTTTAATATTGAAAACTCTTTAAAATTAGAAGATTTGAAAAAAAACCCAACTTTAGGCGAAAAATACCTGATTTCTATAGACTCTGTTCTCAAAGATTTAGAAAGAATAACTATAAAAGCAGAGGAAATTAAAACTATTATGAATGGAGGTATTATATTAAAAAGACAAATTATAAAAAATCAAGAAGAACCAACGATAAAAGAAAGTAAATTAATTAAAATATTAGATGCTCAGGGAAATTTATTGGCAATTGGCCTTCAAATTATAAAAAACAGAGAAGATATAATAATCAAACCAGTTAGAATATTTAAAAATCTTTGATTAAAATGGTTTTAATAAGTAAATATTAAATTATGAAAATATTAAGATACTCGAAAAATATAAAATTACCTAGTAAAGATCGTTATATTGCCTTAGGTGTTTTTGATGGAGTACATCTTGGTCATCAAAAATTAATTAGATCTACTGTTAACAAAGCAAAAATAAATAACGGCATAAGTATAGTTATAACTTTCGAACCTCATCCAGATAAAATAATTATCCCCGGAAATAATGTTTTTCTTTTAACTACTTTAAAAGAAAAGATAAATTTGATTAATGATCTAAATGTAGATATATTGCTTATTATTAGATTTACTAAAAAGATAAGTAGGATGTCTCCTAAAGACTTTGTAAGTAAAATTTTGGTTGATGACTTAAAGGTTAAAGAACTTTTTGTAGGTTTTAACTATAGATTTGGTTTCCAGGGAAACGGAAATGTTGAGTGCTTAAAAAAATATGGGAAGATATATAACTTTACAGCTAATATAATAAAACCCGAAATTATGGAAAATATTGTTATTAGTAGTACCAAAATAAAAGAATATATTAGTTTTGGAGATATAGAAAGAGCTAAAAAGTTTTTGGGACATAATCCAATAATTTCAGGGAAAGTGGTTTCTGGGAAGGGAAGGGGGCGAAGTTTACTTAATTTTGCTACAGCTAATATTGATATCCCTTCTGAAAAAAATATACCAGCCAATGGAGTTTATTTGGTAGAGATAACTATTGATAATAAAAGACATTATGGGTTGATGAATATAGGACTAAAACCTACTTTTAATGAAAGAAATCGAACCGTAGAAATTCATATATTAGACTTTAAACAGAATATTTATAATAAATATTTAAATGTCGAAATAATCCAAAAAATAAGAGATGAAAAATATTTTTCCAATACTATTTTGCTAAAGAAACAAATAGAAAAAGATATTTTAATTGCCCGAAATATAATTGATAAAAAATAGCTAATGCATAACCAAAATTGTACTAAATTTGTTCTTTGACAAGAAAAATCTTATGATTTCTGCCTTTAGAGATACCTTTCTCCTTTAATACTACCACATGATTCCCCCAAATAGGAAGAAAGGCATAGGCAAACCATTGGCGAATAGAAAATAGCGAAAATGAGGTAAAGTAACTACTAACAAGCATTTGTTGAAGAGTCTAATTGTTTATGATAAAATAGCTTAGTTTACTGATAATAAAAATTAAATTATAAAAAACAAAAGGAGATATTAATATGATTTTTAGAGAAGATAAAGAGAAGATAATAAAAAAATATCAACATCACACTACGGATACTGGTTCACCCGAAGTGCAAATTGCATTGTTAACAGAAAGAATAAACTATCTTACAGAACATTTAAATAAAAATAAGCAGGATTTTCATTCTAAACAAGGTTTATTAAAGATGGTTGGTAAAAGAAGAAGATTATTAAATTATCTTAAAAATAAAGATGTCGAGAAGTACCGAAAAGTCCTGAGTGACCTTAATTTAAGAAAATAGTAATAATGATATTTTGCATAAAAAATAATCAATGTTTAAATTAAAAGGAGTGAAATGTATATATAGATGTTAGGATCTAATGAAATAAAAATTAATATAAACAATAATAGAATAATAAATTTGAGAACTGGTGAAATTGCCAAACAAGCAGATGGCTCAATAATAATCAGCTGTGGAGAAACAACTGTACTAGTAACTGTAGTATCTTCTAAAGAGCCAAGAGAGGGGATTGACTTTTTCCCTCTATTGGTAGATTATGAGGAAAAATTTTATGCTGCAGGCAAGATACCTGGAGGGTTTTTTAAAAGAGAAGGTAGACCAAGTAAAAATGCAATATTAACCTCTAGGCTTATTGACCGACCATTACGACCGTTATTCCCCAAAGGATATAGAAACGATGTTCAGATTATTGCCACCGTTCTTTCTTATGATCAAAAAAATTTACCAGATGTTCTTGCCATTAATGGGGCGTCGTCTGCTCTATGGATTTCAAAGATTCCCATTCAATGTCCTATAGGTGCAGTTAGGATAGGGAAGATAAATAATGAATTTGTAGTAAATCCTACTAATGAAGAATTAGAAAATAGTGAATTAGACTTAGTTATTGCTGGTACGAAAGATTCAATTATTATGATGGAAGGTGAAGCAAAAGAGGTGCCAGAAGAAATAGTACTAAAAGCAATAGATGTAGCTCAGGAATCAATAAAAATAATTATCGATGGTCAAGAAAAATTATTAGATGTTCTGGGAAAATCTGATGTCGAAAAGAAAGAAATTTTTACAAATGCAATAGCCAAAGAAAAGGATACCACATATGAAAAAATAAAAAATGACTTTGAAGAAGAAGTTAAGAAAGCTCTTTGCGTTAAGGAGAAAAAACAGCGAGAAGAATTATTAAAAGAAATATTTAATAATATTACTGAAATTTATTCTACAGAAGAAGAGGAACAAAAATCTCTTTTGAAACATATTTTTGATGATATTTGCCGGGAAGTTGTACGCAATTTAATAATTAAAGAAAAAGTCAGAATTGATGGGAGAAAAATAGATGATATTCGTCCTATTAGATGCGAAATTGGTGTACTTCCACGGGTACACGGGAGTGCTTTATTCACCAGAGGACAAACCCAGGCTTTGGTTTTAACTACTCTCGGTACAATTAAAGATAGACAATTTATTGATACTTTAGAAGAAGAAGATTATGAGAGATTTTATCTGCATTATAATTTCCCGCCATACAGTGTTGGGGAAGTAAGCCCAAGAAGAGGTCAATCAAGAAGAGAAATTGGTCATGGTTCATTGGCAGAAAAAGCTTTAAAATTTACAATTCCACTAGAAGAAGATTTCCCTTATACTATTCGGGTGGTTTCTGAAATCTTAGAATCAAATGGTTCTTCTTCTATGGCTACTGTCTGTGGAGGAAGTTTATCTCTAATGGATGCGGGGGTACCAATAAAGAGACCGATAGCTGGAATTGCTATGGGATTAGTAAAAGAAAATGAAAATGTAGAGATTTTAACTGATATCTTAGGAATAGAAGACCATTTTGGAGATATGGATTTTAAAGCCGCTGGAAGTAGCGATGGAATTACTGCAATTCAGATGGATTTAAAAATCGCCGGTGTTTCTAGAAATACGATGAGTGATATTTTACAAAAGTCAAAAAAAGCAAGAATGAGTATCTTAGAAAAAATGAATGAGGTAATTTCAAAGCCGAAAAAAGATTTATCTATTCATGCACCCAAGATAACTATTATGAAGATTGATCCTAGCAAAATTGGTACAGTTATTGGTCCAAGTGGAAAAAATATAAAAAAGATAATTGAGACAACTGGGGCTTCGATCGACATTAAAGAAGATGGAGAAATATTTATATCTTCTATTGATGAAAACTCGGTAATACAGTCTAAGAAAATGATTGAGAGTTTAGTAAAAGAAGCCAAAGTTGGGGATATATATAAAGGACGAGTGACCCGAACCACTAACTTTGGGGCTTTTGTAGAAATTTTACCTGGAAAAGAAGGATTGGTCCATATTTCAAAATTATCTAAAAAACGTATTGCAAAGGTTGAAGATATAGTTAAAGTAAATGATAATATTTTAGTTAAGGTTATTGGTATTGATAATCTCGGGAGAATTGATTTAAGAAAGATAGATGCTGATGAAAATAATATAGTAAATAATGACATTAATGATAAAAATGAAAATTATGCTTAACCTTTTAATTTAATAAATAAATAGATAAGAGGGTGAATGTAGAGTTGGCTATTGACAAATTAGAAATTAAAATAGAAAAAGTAAAAGGTTGTGAAGATTTACCCTTGCCTGTTTCTGCAAGTGAATTTTCATCGGGAGTTGACTTATTATCTGCGGAAACTTCAGAGATTATATTAAAACCTGGGCAAATAAAGATAATTTCTACAGGTATTAAAATTATGATACCTGAAGGATTTGAAGGTCAAATAAGACCACGTAGTGGTCTTGCCCTTAAATATGGTATTACTGTTTTAAACACTCCTGGAACTATTGATTCTGATTATAGAGGAATTGTGAAGGTAATATTAATTAATTTAGGTGAAAAGGATTTTATCATACAAAGAGGAGACAGAATCGCGCAATTAGTAATTCAAAAAGTTTTTTTCCCTGACTTTAAATTAGTTAAAACTTTAAATAATACAAAAAGAGGGGAAGGTGGTTTTGGACATAGTGGCATAAAGACGCAAAATAGTCGTTAGTGAATAGTGAATAGTTATTAGTTTCAAAATACAAGTTTTTGGTTATCTATTTATCTTTTTTTGCTATACAGCATGCGAGATGAGAAAGACGGAAATTAATATATAAAGCAATATATTAAAATTTTAAATTATGAGCTAGCTATGGATTTTCGTTTTGCGCTATTCACTGTACACTCTACGTTATTTTTCATTCTTAGGTGGAGGTATTTAATGAGCATTGAGCTAATCTTTGGAATGATGGGAGGCTTAGGCTTATTTTTATATGGTATGAACTTGCTTAGTGAAGGCTTGCAAAAAATTACTGGGGATAAAATACAAAAAATATTAGAACTATTAACCAATAAACCAATAATGGGTGTTGTAACCGGAGCCTTAATTACTTCCATCATTCAAAGCAGTAGTGCTACAAGTGTTATAGTTATCGGGCTAGTTAATGCTGGTTTATTGAATTTAAAACAGTCAATAAGTATTATAGCCGGAGCAAATATAGGGACTACTATAACTGCTCAAATAGTATCTTTTCGTTTGGAAAAATATGCTCTTCCTGCAATTGGTATAGGAGTTGCCTTAATTTTATTGTCAAAAAAAAGAAAATATAAATATTGGGGACAAATTTTACTTGGTTTTGGTATATTATTTTTAGGTTTATACACTATGTCCAATGCAGTAAAACCTTTAAGAAGCTACACTCCATTCCTAGATTTATTAATAAATATTTCCCATAATCCCTTATTAGGAATTTTAGTTGCTAGTATATTTACAGCTATAATCCAAAGTAGTAGTGCCACTACTGCAATCGTTATTGCTATGTCAATTCAAGGTATAATTGATGTAGAAACAGCAATTCCATTGATATTAGGAAGTAATATTGGAACTTGTTTTACTGCGGTAATTGCCAGTATTGGAAGCTCTATAACTGGAAAACGCGTTGCCCTTTCTCACCTTTTCTTTAATGTTGGGGGAGTTATAATTTTTACATTTTTTTTAGGTAAATTTTCATTTTTAGCAACTTTGACTTCGCCAATTATCCCTAGACAGATTGCCAATGCTCATACAATATTCAATGTAGTTAATACTATTATATTGCTTCCTTTCCTTTCTCTTTTTGTTAAACTTATTGTTAAGCTCTTACCAGGTGAAGAAGTTATTATAAAAAAAGGTCCTATCTATCTAAGTAAAACCGTAATAAATACTCCATCTATTGCCTTAGAACAAGCTACAAAGGAGTTAGTTAGAATGGGAGATATGGTAGAGAGCATGTTAAATGATGTGATACTATCTTTTATTCAAAATGATATAAATGTTTTAAAGAAGATATATTTAAAGGAAGAAGTTGTAAACACGTTAGAGAAAGAGATTACCAAATATTTAGTATTAATTTCACAACAATCCCTGAGCGTCAATCAATCAAAGAGATTAAACGATTTAATAAATATAGCAAATGATATAGAAAGAGTAGGCGATCATGCCGAAAATTTAGCTGAACTTACTGAAGAAAAAATAAATGAAAATGCCCCTTTCAGTAGTAAAGCCATAGATGAATTAAAATTTATGTTTTCTAAGGTGCAATCTTCTATAAATAAATCAATTTCTGCCTTAAAAAATAGAGATATAGATTTAGCTCGAGAAGTAGCTTCTAAGGAAAATGAAATTGATAAAATAGAACAGGAACTTCGTGATAATCATATAAATAGATTAAATAAGGGTATTTGTTACCCAGAATCCGGAATAATTTTTTTAGACATAATAAGTAATTTGGAAAGAATCGGAGACCATGCTAATAATATTGCCTTAATGGTAATTGATGAACTATCCAAAAGTCAGGGGGAATATATCTAATTGGAATTGATATTATTAGGATTAATACAGGGTATTACTGAATTTCTTCCAGTAAGTAGTTCTGGTCATTTGGTAATTGCTAAATATTTCTTAAAATTGAATTTACCAGGGGCTGCCTTTGAAGCATTTGTTCATTTTGGAACAGTTTTAGCAGTAGTAATACTCTTTAAAAAAGAGATAAAAGAATTGTTTATGTCTTTATTTGAAAGTATTTATAAATTATTTAAAGGGGAGAAACTCTCAAGCATATTTAAAAAAGACCTTAATTCAAAGTTTGCCTGGTTTTTAATTATTAGTTCTGTTCCAGCTGCTATAATAGGATATGGCTTTAATCTCTATCTGGAGATATTATTTAATAAAACACTAATAACTTCATTAATGTTGTTTGTTACCGGGATATTGCTCTGGTTGGGTAATAAAAATTATACTGAAGGTAATAAGAATATTTTAGAAATTTCCTGTAAAGATGCCATTTTCATAGGATTGGCTCAAGCTACTGCTATTATTCCTGGAATTTCAAGATCGGGTTTAACTGTTCTGGCAGGATTACAAAGGAATTTAGATCGAGAATTTGCTGCAAAGTATTCTTTTATATTATCTGTACCAATCATACTGGGTGCAACAATTTTCAAGATAGGAAAATTATCTGCTCTAAATATAAAGCTTTCTAATTTGCTATTATCTGGATTTATAGCTTTGATATCGGGTTACTTGGCAATGAAATTATTTATGAGATTATTAAAAAGTCGCAAAATATATTTTTTTTCGTATTATCTTTGGATTTTGTCTATTTCAACCATTTGTATAGTTTTAATGAAAGGGCATTAAGATGAGAAAGAAAAATACTAAAAATGAAATTATAAGTATATTGATAATTTCATTTTCTTTAATATATCTTTTTGCTTTTATCTTTGCAGAAAAAATGGGAATTGTGGGAAAAATAATTGTACAAACTGCTACTAGCAATATTGGTCTTGGTGCGTATATTTTTCCCTTTTTTTTATTATTTTGGGGATTTATCACTTTTTTTGACTACAAATTAATTAATCCCTATCATAAATTCTTTGGTATAATTTTATTATTCATGATCTTTCTTGCCTTCATCCATCTTAAGCTATTATTTCTTAGAAACCCTTATTTATTGGCAAAAAGTGGAATAGGGGGAGGTCTGGTGGGTTATTATCTTGCCAATTCTTTGTATCTTTATTTTGGAATAAAGGGTTCTTATCTTGTTTTAATTTCCCTGAGTTTAATATCCACTTTATTTATAACAGAAATATCTTATTTTTATATGCTCCATAACTTATTGAAGGAGATAAAGATAATATTAAATAAATCTTATAATATTCTTAAAAATGGTTTAACCAAAATAAATAAGAGTGTCCATTATAAAGAAAAGCCACAGTATTATAAAAAAGTATACGAAAAAGAGAGAAAACCCATAGAAAATTTTAAAGAAAGAAAAAAAGAAAAAAAATTAAAAGAAGCAGTTATTTTTGATAAAGATTATCAAGAATCTACTATTATAAGTGCCTATCAAACTCCGCCCTTGTCTCTACTATTTGAATCAGATAATAATGAAAAAGGCAATACTAAAGTAAACATAGAAGAAAATATAAAAACTCTGGAAAAAACATTTTTTAATTTTGGTATAGATGCAAAAGTCGTAGGTGTAACCCAGGGCCCTACAGTTACTCTATATGAAATACAACTTGCTCCCGGAGTAAAAATATCTAAAATAACTAATCTCAGCAGTGATATTGCCTTGGCTTTTGCCGTGGCTTCTGTAAGGATAGAAGCTCCTATACCTGGGAAAAATGCTGTAGGCATTGAAGTTCCTAATCAAAAAAGAATTAACGTCTATTTAAAAGAAATATTACAGACTAATGAATTTAAAAATAGTAAATTTAAATTACCTATAGCTTTAGGAATAGATATTGGAGGTAAACCAATAATTGCGGACTTAACAGAACTACCTCACCTTCTAATTGCCGGGGCAACAGGATCAGGCAAAAGTGTATGTATTAATAATATAATATTAAGCTTTTTGTATAAATTGAGTCCAGAAACGGTAAAATTTCTTATGGTTGATCCGAAAAGAGTAGAGTTAAATATTTACAATGATATCCCTCACTTATTGATTCCCATTGTTACTGATGCTAGCCAATCTATTAAAGTATTAAATTGGGCAATTTCTGAAATGGAAAAAAGATTTAAGATATTTGCGGAAGTAGGAGTTAGAAACTTGGATGGTTATAATGAATACATTAAAAATGTCAAAACAGACACCTCTACATTACCTTACATCGTAATAATAATCGATGAATTAGCGGATTTGATGCTATCTTCTCCAGTTAAAGTAGAAGAAGCATTATGTAGATTAGCTCAAATGACTCGAGCAACTGGAATACATCTAATTGTTGCTACACAAAGGCCTTCTGTAGATATTATTACTGGTTCAATAAAAGTAAATTTTCCTTCCAGGATTGCCTTTGCAGTTTCTACTCAGGTTGATTCAAGGACTATATTGGATGTAAATGGGGCAGAAAAATTATTAGGAAATGGCGATATGTTGTTTTCTCCGGTCGGTGCTCCTAAACCAATTAGGGCCCAAGGAGCTTTTGTGGTAGAAAAAGAGATTAAAAATATAGTGGCTTTTTTAAAGAAACATAATCCATCTCCTACTTATGAACAAGAAGTATTAAACTTTAAAAAGAATAAAAATACTTATCATGAAACAGAAGAAAATGAAGAAGATGAATTATTTAATGAGGCAGTATCAATAATTATTAATAGTAGACAAGCTTCTATATCTATATTGCAGCGAAAATTGAGAATCGGTTACACTAGAGCTGCAAGATTGATAGACCTAATGGAAAAGAAAGGAATTGTTGGACCGTACGATGGTCGTAACCCACGAAAAATATTACTATCTGCTGATGAATATCTAAATAAATTCGAAAAATAAATTAGTTGTTAGTGAATTAGTTTTTAGTATATAATTAAGATATATCCAGCAGTAGCGTATGGGCGTGAGGAATAATTGCGGGAAAATGAATACTAAAAGAAGACACAAAAATACCTCAGTCTTCTTGTAGCACAGTCGTCTCGCCTATTTTCCTGAATGCAGAGGGTTAATTTATCAAGACCGATTAAGGATTTATAATTTCTTATTTCTATACTCTTGTCTATTTGCTATATATTAGATATCGTTTCTAACAGATTTGGTTTTATTAAAAAAATATAATATTTTTAATATTTAAGCAGGTAAAAATTGTCTAGTATAGTATTAATATAGTATAAGGATATATTTAACCAATTATTTTTACTAATCGTAAAGGCTCGGTAAATTATATGTCGTTGCAAGAACAAGGAGACGAAGTAATGTTAATTTAAAGAGTGAAACAAGTCTACCTTTTATACTAACAAACATCAACTATTCCCTAACAACTAAATGGAAGAGGAGGTGGTAAATGAGTTATTTAGATTAAGTTACATCAATGCTAAGTTTTTTATTATTTTCTGATAAAGAAAGGAGATTATGGTAATGAAAAACAATCTATCAAAAGTATTTGTATTAGTAATGTTATTAGTTTTATGTCTTTCTTTTACAGTTTTCTCTGCAGAACCACTTAAAGTTGGTTTGGTATTTGATATTGGGGGAAAAGGTGATAAATCATTTAATGATTCAGCATCCCGAGGCTTAGCATGGGCAGCAGCTGATTTTGGAATTAAACGTATCGAATTAGAACCGGGAGTAGATGCAGATAGAGAAGTAAATCTTAGAAACTTGGCGATGATAGGATATGATGTAATAATCGGAGTAGGATTTTTATTTACCGATGCCATATCTACCGTTGCTGATGAGTTCCCTGATACTAAATTTGCCATCGTTGATGGATTTATCCCTGATAAACCTAATGTAATGTCCCTATTGTTTCCGGAACATCACGGTTCTTTCTTGGTAGGTATGATTGCCGGCATGAAAGCACTGGAAGATGGGAAGGATACAGTGGGATTTATAGGAGGAATGGATATATCGCTTATTAATAGATTTGAAGCGGGATATATAGCCGGGGTTAAGTATGTCTATCCTGAATGTAAAATACTTTCTGCCTATGCTGGAGATACTCCTCAAGCTTTTGCTGACCCGGTAAAGGGTAAAGAGTTAGCTTTATCCCAATACGACAATGGTGCATGGGTCATTTACCATGCGTCAGGTTTAACTGGAGCAGGAGTATTCGAAGCTGCCAAAGAAAGAAAAAGATATGTAATAGGAGTGGACTCCAATCAAAACTATATGGGATATATCGAGGAAACCGGAGAAAGCTTCGGTTTAACCAGTATGTTAAAACAAGTTGATGTAGCAGTATATCTTGCTATAAAAGCAGCAGTTGAGGGTACTTTCAAGGGGGGAATCCAAGTATATGGTTTAGATAGAACCGTTACTATCGGAGGTGTAACTTATTCTGGTGTTGGTTATGCTATCGACAAATACAATGAAGATCTTGTATCTGCAGAAATG
>Ga0190360_1001553_pt1 | contig 11740 bp, 8 predicted proteins | sample 48721834_MG_FD_161271 | JGI IMG/M metagenome (GOLD analysis project Ga0190360, IMG submission 161271) | Hydrothermal vent microbial mat bacterial communities from Southern Trench, Guaymas Basin, Mexico - 4872-18-3-4_MG | ecosystem: Environmental > Aquatic > Marine > Hydrothermal vents > Microbial... | reverse complement strand
AAAGCTTTTTTATTTCATTTTTAGTTAATCCTACTCCAGTATCTTTTACTTCAAGAATTGCCCAGTTATCTTCCGTTTTCAAACAAATTTTGATTTTTCCTTTTGGAGGCGTATTTTTAATGGCATTGGAAATTAGATTTGAGATTACTTGCTCCATCCTTATAATATCGATATCTAAAAATAATTTATCAGGCATGTCCATTATTAAATCTATTTTTCTTAAATTAGAATAAGATTGCATTTCGTTTACAATTTCTCTAATAATAATGCAAATATCATGAGATTGCTTGTTCAAAAGTAATTTCTTATATTCAGTTCTAGATATATCAATTAAATTATTAATTAAAAACTCAAGTCTTTGCTTATTTCTTTTTATGATGTTAAGCATTTCGAACATTTCATCTTTTAATTCTTTAGCATAACCATCATAAAGGATTTCACAAGCACCACTTATGGCCATGATAGGTGTTTTAAATTCGTGAGATATGGTCGATATTAAATCTCTCCTCAATTCATCTAATTCTTTTAGTTTTCTAATTTCTTCTTTTATTAGTAATTCAATTTTCTTTCTTTCTGTCATATCTCTAATGAAAGCTATGACACTATCTTTAGAATAAAATAAGAATCTTATTTCATAAAAATACTGTTTATTTTTATGTGTTGTTTGAAATTCAATGAATTGTGGTTGTTTTGTTTTTAAAATTTCTTTAATGATTTTTAGTATTTCTTCTTTATATTCGATTGGAAGGAAATCGATTAATTTTTTTCCAAAATTAATATTATTAAAAAGATGTTTATCTTTTTCCTTGATGTTAAAATCTAAAATGACGTTATGTTTATTAATTAAAAGAAAACTATCTGGGATGGCCTCAAATATCTTCTGAAATTTTCTTTCAGATTCCATGAGCTTTCGCTCTATTTGCTTTTGTTCGGTGATGTCTAATATTTGGGCTACAGTAATTACTCCTTTATCTAATTCGGTATTAACTGTTGAGATAATTTCAACTCTTCTTTTTTCTCCATTTTTTCTAACTACATTAAACTCGTATCTAGAAGGAACATCTTCACCTTTCTGTCTTCTGATATAACGCTCTGAAACAAGTTCTTTACTTTCATCATCTAGTACATCACGAAAATCCATCCCAATTAATTCTTCTTTAGAGTAGCCTAAAATTTCACATAGTTTATTGTTTACATATTTAAATTTATAATTATTTCCAACAATTAATATTCCACTATGAGAACTTTCTACAATTGAGCGGTATTTTGCTTCACTTTCGCGTAATTTTTTTTCTGCTAATCTTTGTTGAGTAATATCTATGGTAGAAACTACTACTAAATCAGGTGGGACAAACTCCAAAATTGAATGCAGATATCTTTTTTCTCCTGTAGTACGAAACTTATATTTTATATCGCCTTCTACCCGCTTCTTTTTATCAACACATTCTTGAAAGCGCTTAAATATTAGAGAATCTTTATCAAACAATTCTCTTGCTCGTACTCCCATATAATCTGCAATCTTTCCTTTAGTCATGTTATAAACTGCATTATTGGCATAAACTAAAATTAAATCATCATCATGTTTTTTCAATATATAAATAGGTATGGGCACGTATTCTAAAATAGCTTTATATCTCTTTAAAGTTAATTTTAGTTTTTCTGTTTCATTTTCCATTTTTATCAGTTTATCGAATTGCGAGAAATTTAATTGAAAAATCGAATTTCTTTATAAATATATTAAAAAATTCTTAGATTTTAATATTATTTATTTAAAAAATGTGAAAATTTTTAACTTTTGACTAATTAAAATCTTCAAAGCATTCTTGCTTACGAATGAGATTTTCTTTTTTCATTAATTAATAAATAAATTAAACAATTTAAAGAATTTTAATAATTAAAACTATTCATTTACACGTCTTTAGTGAGTAGAATGAAGATTTATTTTTCTTTTAGCTTTTTATAATAATTTGTAATCTTTGCTAGTAATGGAATTACTTCCAATGGTTGTTTAAAAACTGGAACTTTTTTTTCTCTTAAAATATGTCTAATCCTAATTGCCATATCTGGACAATGAGTTTCTTGAATTATGGGTATTAGGGATTTTCCGTGAACATGTCCTAAACACATTGTATCTATTAAATTTTTTTCAAAATCTGAATCCTTTCTAAATGAATATTTTTGATCAAAATAATAACTTGGCAAGTCCATTACAAGACAATCTATATTTTCATCAGATAAAGCAATATCAACTATTTCTTTTACACTTTCACTTTGAAATAATTGTGCAGATATGTCTATTGGATTTTTTGGACTCGTTCCACGCATTAATAATTTCTTTTTAATTCTTTCTTCTATTTCTTCCTTAAATGGTTTGATCTTAAGGCTATACTTCTCAATGAGATCAACCATTATTACACCATAACCACCACTGATACTTAATACCGCAACATTCTCATAACTTCTTATTCCATAAAAATCTATGAGTAATGCTGCATTGATGAGTTCTTCTAATGAATCAACTTCGATTAAATTATATTGCTTAAAAATAGATTTCCAAATTATTTGATTACCGGACAATGAAGCTGTATGAGTTTTTACTGCCATTGATCCTGTATTTGTTTTGCCTCCCTTTAAAATAACCAATGGTTTCTTTATTGTATTTAAGAGTTGTTTAAAGGCTTTCCCTCTATCTTTTTTAATTCCTTCAATATAACACAAAATTATTTCTGTATCAGAATCATGGTTTAAAAAGTTGATTAAATCTACAGCGTCTAAATCTGCTCCGTTTCCCATTGAAAAAACTTTTGAAAAATTTATTCCAATTTCCATTCCTGTGTAAATGACTATATTACAAATGCCTCCTGATTGGGCTACAAATCCAACATTTCCAGCTTGTTTTGGAAAAAAATTTCTCCAAGCGATACCTAATTTAGGGTAAAATAAACCCAATCCATTTGGTCCAAGAATTCTTAACTTATTTTTAGCTCTACGAACTAACTCTCTTTCTAATTCGATTCCTTCTCTGGTTCCAGAATCAGAAAATTCCGCCGTGAATATACTAGCTAATTTTACTCCTTTTTCCACGCAATCATCAATTACGCCTAAAATTTTACTAGCAGGTACAGCAATAAATACAAAATCAACATCTTCGGGGATTTCTTTTACTGAAGTATAAATCTTTCCTTGAGTTCCATCATCAAATCCTGGAATAGATTTAATTTTCTTATGAACAGCATATAATTTGCCTTTGAAACTTTGTTGGTGACTTCTTAAAAAAAAGAAGTTTCTTTTTTCTGAAGGACCAATTACCGCCATAGTTTTTATTTGATCTATAAAACTAAGATCTTTCAGTGAAATTGTAGAGTTTTCTTGGCTCATATATGAGATTTTGAATTGTGAAAAATTTAAAACTTTAACGATTGAGAAGTTAAATTTTTTTATAAACTTGTAAAAATGTCGAATTAGATTTCTCGTAACTCTCTTATCAAAAAATTCCTAATTCTTCAATTATTTTGGATTTATTAAAGAAAGGTTAAAAAAAATTATAAAATATTTTGAGAATGCGTTTAAAAAATGTAAATATTCACTGAAAACAATTTAAAATATAAAAAAATTTTTAAAAAATAAAGATTTGCTTAATTGCTAATATTTCTTTAACTTTAAGAATTGAAAATTATCTTAAAAATTTCTTGGATTCTTAATATAAGCTTTATTTCACGATAGGTCTCATGCTTAATCGAATAGAATGATTTAAATGTCATTATTAATGATAATGCAAAAAACCTTTAGGTAAATAATAATGAATATTGACGAAAATCGAGTTTATAAGGATGTAGAAAAACTATCATTTCCTCGATTAGTAGGCTCGGAGGGTGAAGCAAAAGCTAGAGAATTTATCATTGAAGAATTACAAAAAATTGGATTTAAAGAAATAAAACGAGAAAAATTCTTAACATCAACATTTATATGGAACCTCATAAGATATGCATTTGTAATTATTGGGATTATTATAATTCTTACTGGATATTTTCTTGCAATTCTACCATTAATTAGCATTATTTTGGCAGGATTAATCATTTTTTTCGTTTTTAAGTTATTAGGAACTGCTGGTTCCAATAAAATTCGATTATATAGGAATGCTAAGAAGAATATTGAAACTGAAAACATTATTTGTGAAATTCCTCACTCTGGTGCAAAAAATACTTTTATTTTCATCGGACATTATGACACTAAATCTCAATCATTTCCTACAGCTGTACGAATGTTAATAATAATGATTCCTGTTTTTGGAACTTTATTTTTAATGCTTGCAATAATTGTATTAGGAATTTTAAAATTGACCTTAGGTCTAAGCTTTTCAATTGTTGAAATGATAATTTTTTATCTTACAGTTATCTTTTCTCTAATAGGAATTGTTAATTTTTTCAATAAAACAGAGAATAAATCTATTGGTTCACTTGACAATGCAACCGGAGTTGCCATCTTGTTAGAATTAGCAAGATTTTTCAAAAATTACAATGATATTAAGTCCAATCTTATCTTTCTTTTCACTAGTTCAGAAGAATTAAATCTTGGAGGAGCAATTGATTATTTTAATAAACATCAAAAAGAATTATCTAAAGAAAATACTTACATCATTAATTATGATCTGGCAGGAGGGCATAACGAAATTAGAATTTTAACTGCTCATGGAATTCCTAAAAAATCAATAAAAAATGAATTAACAGACTTATTTCTAAAAATAGGGAAAGAACAAGGCTTAGATGTAAGAGAATATTATATCCCTACTGGAGCATGGGTAGATAATTTAGTTTTTGCGAATAACGGTTTTAAAACCATTTGGGTTGGTTCTGGAGGAGTAATGAAATATGTGCACTCAAAAAAGGATAACATGGAAATTGTTTCTAAGACGGGATTAAAGAATGTTTTAGAATTAACATTAAAACTCATAAAAGAATTAGAATCAAAAACTTAGGCAAATTGTTATTATATGATGATTTTTCATTCATTTTTTTTAAATATTTTTAAGGATGAGAAAATTTCTTAAAAATCATCAATGAATAATATTTATTAATAAATGGACGATGTTTATTCAATTAATAATTATAACTTTTCATCATTAACTTAAAATAATTTAAAATTATTTTATTTTGCTTTAAAATGTCTTATGTTTACATGCTAGCTCTTGAGAAAAAAGCTGAAAAATATGATAAAGGAATTCAGCTGTTAACATTTAAAAAATTGGACAACATCCAAAAAGATATAATTGAAAATTATGTTAAGTCTGAAGATTTAGTTTTAGAAATAGGGATGGGAACAGGGAATATAGCCATATTATGCGCTAAAAAGGGAATAAAATGTATTGGTTTTGATAATTCTGATAAAATGTTGAGCATAGCAAGGGATAAACTAAAAAAAATGGGTTTATTAAAAAAAATTAAGATTTTAAAACTGGCAATAATCGAAATGGACTCTACATTTGAAGATAACATGTTTGATAAAGTAATTGCGAGTTTAGTTTTTAGCGAACTTTATAAGAAAGAGCAATACTTTTGTTTAAAAGAGATTTTTAGAGTCTTGAGAGATGATAGAGAATTAATTCTAATCGACGAGGTTAAACCTAAAAAAATTTGGAAAAAACTTATATTTGAACTAATAAGAATACCGTTATTGCTTATAACATTTTTTAAAACTCATTTATCCACAAGATCATTAAATGAGATTGATGAAAAATTACAGAAAGGTAATTTTGAAATAATTGAAAGAAAACATTATTTATACGATTCATTAATTGTTATTAGAGCAAAAAAATTACGGGATGATGCAAAATAAGCTTAAAAAACTCTCTTAAATTGTTTGGAGCTTATTTTTTTAGATGGATTGGTTTTCTACAGAACCAACATTAATTAAAATTGGTAAACCTGACCATAATAGCCCTGTTTTATTGACTTGTAATTTTATTTTAACGGTAAAGCGAGTTCTTAAATCAATTAAAGAACTTGATTATTATCTATTAATATCTCCATCTAATGGAATTAATGCATGGTGTGGAGCGTGTGGAGATGATTTTAAAACTGAATCCGTCATTTCTATAATAAAAACAAGTAATATTAATAATTTAGTGGACCATAGAACTTTAATTTTGCCACAATTGAGCGCTCCAGGCATAGATCCTGTCAAAATCAAGAAAAAGACCAACTGGACAGCATTATTTGGTCCTGTAAGGGCAAAAGATATCCCCAATTTTATTAAAAATCAATATAAAAAAACTGAAGAACAAAGAACAATAAAATTTACTATTAAAAATAGATTTGAAATAGGAAATCTTTATTTTTTTAGCTTATTCTCATTAACTTCAATAATTTATTGGATAACCTTTTTATTTTTACATTTTCTTACATTAAATCTTTATCTTGATACAATATTAGTATTAGCAACTTTAATATATGGAGCTCTTCTTGTATTACCTTCTGTAAAATTAAAGAGAGGTTTATTCAAGGCATGGATTTTAGAGAGTATTTTTTTAATGTCGAATTTCTTGTTATTCTTTTTTTCAGTGATTAATTTTATATATTTTTTCTGGAATTCTATCTTTTCAATTATTTTAGCTTTGATTCTTTCCGAAGATTTTTATGGATTAACACCGATTTATAAGAGTGAACTTGGTGATAAAGCTTGGAAAAAAGGTAAAAAGACTATAAATTTTTTATTTGGTAAGTACAAGCTACAACCATATGGAGAAATATATATAGATATAAACAAGTGTATTGGATGTAAGATTTGTATTGATGTATATCCTAGAGGTCTTTATGTATATAAAAAAGAATTAAATAAAGTTAGCCTTCAAAAAAAAGAAAATTGTATCAATTGTAATGCGTGTGTAAAGAGATGTCCAGCAAGGTGTTTATTCATCAAATAAAAAATGAAATCAAAAATATTTGAATAATTAAGATTTTTTTCTAATTTCTTAATCGTGAAAATTAATGGATAATTTTCAATAATTCTCTACTTAATTTTTTCATTATGGGAACATGCCCTTGAGAATATATTGTATTATTTATTAAAATTGCCGGTGATTTCAAGTTTCCAAATTTCTCAACAATATCCTTAGAATCAATATCTTTATAAATAAATTTAAACTTCTCCTTTAAAATTGGGATGTCTTCAGTCATTCGACTTATTACTTGTTTTGTTTTGCAACATTTCGCGCATGTATTTTCTGGATCTTCGGTTATAGCAATAAATATAGGAAATCTTTCAGATTCAGACATATTATTTGTTAACTTTTTTTTTATCATTTCCTTGTTGTTCAATTTAATATTTTCAACAAATTTAATAAAAATTGAATGTAAATTCTTCTATTTAAGAATAAAGGAGAACTCACGCTTTATTAATATTCTTTAATTTTGAATATATTTTTTCTATTTAAAAAGAAGTAAAAAGAACATATAAAATTTTTTAAAAAGATAATATTGAAAACAAATTTGAAAAAAAAGTAGAAATTTAGTAAAAATTATTAATGGAAAATTAAAATATTTGCTTTAATTTAACATGAATCTTTTTTTTATGATTGTAATAATCCATTATTTCTATTTAGAAGAGTGAAAAGATATAAAATCTTATTTTTCATTTGGGCACGATTTTAACCATTTAATTTTTAGAATTAATATTTAGATCTATAATTTTTCTTTTTTCTAAAAATAGGCCAGATAAATTATAAATTCATTAAAGTTTATTTAATATCATGGGAGAAAATTTGAATAAAACGGAAAAGAGTAGCGAAATAGTTCCTAAAAAGGCAAAAATTGCTTACGGTTTAACCGTGAGTGGTCAAACAGGAATGGCTCTAATAGGTTCTTATCTAGTAAAATATTATACAGATTTTTTAGGAATGCAGCCAATATTTTTTGGCTATGCCCATTTATCCTATGCTTCAATTAACGCTATTAATGATCCTATAGTTGGCATTATTATTGACAGAGCAAGAGAAAAACCACTAAAAAATAAGTATAAGCGGTTCATGTATTTATCAGCGCCATTTTTTATTACTGGGCTCTTTTTTCAATTATTAGGGCAACCAGGGTGGGATAATCTCTTATTGTTTTTCTGTGTTTTACTTGGATTTAGCTTTCTTGATACTGGAAATGCCATGTGTGGGATCTCTGCTCAAAGTTTAATATATAGATCTACAAAATCCGATAGTGAAAGAAGCAGTTTTATTGGTACGGCATTAATATTTCAAACTTTTTTTGGAATGACCATGTTTCTCTCATCATCATATTTTTTGACAAGTTCATCGAATTATATCCAACCTTTTTTAATGTTTTTAGGTTTTGGAATAGCTGGTTTTTTTGTATATTTATTGGGCACATCATTATTTCCAGTATTCAAGCGCAGTTATGGAACAAAACAAATGGAAGGATTAAAAATAACTTTCAAAAGGATTATCCATCAAAAATATTATTATGCTTTTTTAATAATTGCGTTTACCATGAATGGTATTGCGTTTAACCATCAAGTTTTTATGCTGTATATTTTGGATGATCTTTTAGATTTTCCGGGTGAATTCATTTTATTTGTAAGCGCTTTTGCCTTACCTCTTAATTTTGTTTTGTACATAATGTCTAGAAGAATTGTAAAAAAAATTGGCTTGAAAAAATCTTTTTTTATTTGTACTGGAATCCTCCTTGTTAGCTATTTTGGAATATTTATTTCTTTAAACCAAATAGTATCACTAATTCTTTTAATAATAATCACGTTAGGAATTAATTTTTGGTGGATTTTAGCAACGCCCATAACGGGTATAGTAATTGATGAATATGAGAGAATTTACAAAGAAAATAAGAGTGCAATTTTTTTGGGAATTAATTCGATATTTCTTTCTCCAGCAGTTTCTATTGTTATTTTTATATTTACTTCAATTATCACGCTTTTTGGGTACAATGGAACCGTAGAAACACAATCAGAATTAGCAAAAATAGGTTTACGTGTTGGTTTAGGTTTAGTCCCCTTTATCTTTGTTTTAATTGCTCTTTTAGGAATGTTTTTATTGATTCAAATGACTCAGAAGTTTAAAAGAATAAAAAATTAAAATCAATTTCGATATTAATAATTATTTTATGCGAAAAGATTGAATATAATAAATGTATTAAAACTATAATAAAAGTAGAATAATCAATCACTAAATTTTTTAAAGTGGGGTAGTGAGCTTGAAAGAGATAATATTTTATGGAGATGATGCGTTTTTCTATGAATTTCCAGATAATGTAAAAATATATTATGCAAAGGATCCAATTTCTCCAATAGAAGATAAAGAAAAAGCAATTTTAAATGCAATAGATAACCCAATAAATCATGATAAATTAGAAGCTTTAGTTAATAAAAATTCTCGTATTGCGATATGTTTCGATGATGTCAGCGTCCCATTACCATTAGCTAAGAAGGATGTTAGAGCAATTGCCATTAAAGTTGTTATTGAAAAGCTAATTAAAATTGGTGTGAAGAAAGAAAATATAACACTCATATGTGCAACTGGATTGCACCGAAAATGCAAACCAAAAGAACTGAAAAAGTTATTAGGAAATAAAATAATAAAGATGTTCAAGGATCATATTTTTAATCATGATGCCAGTGATGAGAATAATCTTATTATTTTAGGTAATACTGAGGAAGGATTTGAGATTGAATTAAATAAATTAGCTGTTGAATCCGATTTAATTATCTATATTAATATTACTTTTACACCATTGAATGGTGGATGGAAATCAATAATCGTTGGCCTTGGAACTTATAAAACGATTATCCCACATCATTCTCCTGAAGTTCTTAAAGAAGGTGCCTTTATGGATCCTAGTAACTCGGGGCTGCATGAAGTAATTTGGAAAATGGGAAGGACAATTAAGGATAAAATAAAGGTTTTTACAGTTGAAATGGTTTTAAATAATAGTTTTTATAAAGGATTCTTTAAAAAAATTTATTCTCCAATGAAAGATGCATCAAAAAAAGTTCCATTTTGGCGGAGGGTTGCTCTTTCTTTGTTACGTATGATGCCTGCTGGAATAAAAGCAAGTTTTAGAAAAAAAATGAAGGCTGGATATGATTTAATAGGTGTTTTTGCTGGTGAAATAGAAAAAACTCATAAATCTACTCTTAAATTAGTTAAACAGCAGTTAAATGTCCCTATTGAAAAGCAGTATGATGCGATTATTTTTGGTGTTCCAAATGTATCGCCTTATAATGTCAATTCAACGTTAAATCCTCTCTTATTGCATGGCTTAGTCTTGGGATATCTTTACAATTTATATGAAGGCATGAGTCCCCTTAAAAAAGATGGTATAATCATCATTTCTAATCCAGCTAAAGAAAAGTTTGATAAAAAACAACATCCATCTTACATTGATTTTTATTACGACATACTAAGCAAAAAACCTGACATTTTTAATTTGAAAGAAATTGAAAATGAATATCTCCAAAATGAAACTTATTTAGAAAAATATCGATATCATTACGCTTATCATGGAACACATGCCTTAATGATTTATTATTGGGGAGTATTAGGACTTCTCAATACAAACAAAATAATTGTAGCTGGAGCTAAAAACGATAATGTCCTAAAAACATTAGGATTTGAAAAAGCTAAAAATCTAGACGATGCCATTACTAAAGTATTGGAGTATAAAGGAAAAGATTGTAGTATTGCCTACTTTTGCATACCTCCAATATTTGTAGCAGAACTGAAGAAATAATTATTTTTTTTTTTAAAATTTTTTTCTTTTAATGATATTCATATATTGATTGTAAAATGAATGATTTTAGGGAAAAGATAGATAAATTAAGAAAAGATGTTGATTCTGGTGCAAGTGAATTCATCGGTAAAGCATTAGAAATCATTATTTATTTTTTAAATCAAGTACCGGATGAATCTGAAAATATAAAAGATTCATTTTTAAAAATATCTAAAGAAATTATGGATAGTCGACCTAGCATGGCGCCTTTAATCAATACTATTGGATATCTTATTCAAAATCTTGAATTGATTAATAAAAAAAACATCTTTAATAGAATTACTGAATTTAAAAAATTTAAAATTAAACAAGAGCGTCTACTAATTGCCAATTTTAAATCCTTTATTGAAAATCTTGAAAAAGATAAACCCAAAATAATGCTCATTTCTTATAGTTCCACCATTATTAAGGCTTTAAACCAACTTCCAAGCGATTCAACTGAACTCTACGTGCTTGAATCTCGTCCTTTAATGGAGGGACATAAAACTGCAGAAATTTTAAGCAAAAAATTTTTGACGCATTTAATAATTGATGCAGCAATGGGAAAGTTTATTGATTCTATTGATTTCGTGTTAATTGGCATTGATAGTATTTTAAGAGATGGGTCAATAATTAATAAAATCGGTACTTATCCATTAGCTTGTATGGCAAACTATGCCGAAAAAAGCGTTGTTGCTTTAGGTAGTATCTTTAAATATAACCTTAAAAGTCATTTTGGTCAAAAAATCATAATCGTTCAAAAACCAGTAACAGAAATTTACCCAAAAAGTTCTCTGACTGCAAATTTAAAAGTGCATAATTTTTATTTTGACATTACACCCTCTAACCTTATCAATCTCATTATTTCAGAAATAGGTGTTTTAAAAGTTAATCAGTTTTTAAGCAAAGTAATTAATGAATTAAATTTGGAATGGTACAAAAATTATTTCTTAGATAAATAAACTTAATTATAAGAA
>Ga0190360_1001549_pt1 | contig 11764 bp, 6 predicted proteins | sample 48721834_MG_FD_161271 | JGI IMG/M metagenome (GOLD analysis project Ga0190360, IMG submission 161271) | Hydrothermal vent microbial mat bacterial communities from Southern Trench, Guaymas Basin, Mexico - 4872-18-3-4_MG | ecosystem: Environmental > Aquatic > Marine > Hydrothermal vents > Microbial... | reverse complement strand
TTGAGCGTGTAGTCCCCGAGGGAGATTCTTCTTCCCTTTGCGTTGGTTCCATCAGGTCCGCCAACTATAAGGTCTTTCCCGGACTCCACAAGTTTCTCCAGCAATTCCATTGTCAGTGGTTCCCCCTTCTCGTCCAGGACCACTCCATCATCGGGAAGTCTTTTGGAGAATATCACTTCAACCCTCGCCCTCCTTGAAAGTTCCTCAATAACCTTCCGATATGGTTCCTTCGCCTTGGAGGGGCAGAACACACGCATACGCCGGGAAGGGGATTCGAACCCCTAATCCCAGAGGGAACTAGCTCTCCAGGCTAGCGCCTTACCATTCGGCCATCCCGGCATCCACTTTTGGTCGAGCTTTTCTTAAAAGCTCGGTGCCTTACCATTCGGCCATCCCGGCATCCACTTTTGGTCGAGCTTTTCTTAAAAGCTCGGTGCCTTACCATTCGGCCATCCCGGCATTTTATTGACTTCAGATTGTTGGGGATTTTGTTGGGGGCGGAAGCGCCCCGGGCAGGATTCGAACCTGCGACCGCCTGGTTTCTGTCCCGCTCCGTGACCCGAAACGGGGTAACAGCCAGGCGCTCTGCCGCTAAGCTACCGGGGCTTACAAGTTTTGGTCAAGCTTTTCTTAAAAAGTTTTGGCGTGGTAACATTTAACTATTACATGTCTAGGGAATATTGTGAATATGCTGACTGTGAAAAGATTTCTTGAGCCGAAGATGGGGAAGGTCCTCCCGAAGATTGACCCGATAAAAATCTCGGTTTTGGGGGCTGTTTCAATGGCAATTGCAGGAGTACTGCTTTTTATGAGTCACACAACCCTCTCAGCAATTTTTGTGTTGATTTCCGGGATGCTTGATGTTATTGATGGGACGGTGGCGAGGAAATACGGGATGGTCTCTTCCGTGGGGTCTGCTGTAGATAGATTGTGTGACCGTATAAGTGACAGCATAATAGTTGTGGGAATGGGAATTATGTACTCTCCTTTAATAGGTATGATGACAGTTCTCCTCACACTCCTCTCCAGCTATTCCGGGGCTATCATGGAGGGACTTGCTAGAGGAAGATTTGTTGAAAAGACAACCCTAAGGCCACTAAGAATACTAGTTATAGCCACAGGCATCTTTTTTGGTAAGGGTATCGAAACGCTTTTTGTTATTTCGGCAATAGCACTCTATTCATTTTTGTATCGGCTCTACAGCCTTGTCATTTTTAGCCGCCGGCAATGAGTTCACGGGACACGTAGATTGGGCAACCATCTCGGATGCACACTACAATCCCATCACTCGGTCGGATATCTACCACTCCCGCCCCAAGATGCAGGCTTGCAATGTAAGTCCCGTTCACAAGGTCGTGAACCACAAGCTTTTTCACCCCTGAAAGTCTTGCCAGTTCTGCGGCCAGGTCATGAGTGGTGGGTCTCGGGTGGCTCGCCTCGTTCAGGGCGTCCCTTATTGCCACACCCTGCGATGGGGACACGGTCATTGAAAGGTTTCCATCCCTTGTTTCGAGGGTGAGATAGGCGACCTGCGGGTATATTGTGACTTTCCGCAGCTCCGCCTTGTAGTATTGTTCTTCCCCGCTCCCCACAAATACCACAACGGCTAACAGGAGGACCAGAGTGAGAAATTCTTTAAGCACGGAATTGCGTAGATAAACTTATATTTGGCTTTTGCTCTTGTCCATATGACCCTGGAAAAGCAGCTTGAGGAACTTGAGTCCCGCATTAAGGGGCTCGAGAGAAAGCTCGACGCTGTGTTGAACATACTGGTAAGCGACCTCTATGAGGAGGAGCTTCCGGAGCATCCTTTTCCCGGACAGGAAGAGGAGGAGAGCTTTACAAGGCTGAACTGATGTTTAAATGCAAGAGTAGCTAAAATTCTGGCGGAGCGTGTTTTTTTCGGTGCAAGGCTTTTAATTTAAGCCGTTTTTGAATTCCGTGAGGTTTCGGGTAGCCCTGCTGCTGCTTCTTTTGGTTCTCCCGGCTTTTGCGAAGCTGGAGTGGTGGGATTCCAGCTGGGATTACCGTGTGTGTATCGAAGTAAATGCTTCCAAGTATTCCCGCGAAGACTGGCCAATAGAGTTCCCGCTGAACCTTACTGCTGAGCTGAATGCTTCTGGGGGAAGCGGGACTATCAACGCCACTTCACTCCGCCTCATAGAGCAGGATCCCTCCAGCGGGAGTGCCATGTTCGAGCTGCCGAGCCAGTTCGATGAGGGTCAGGGGTTCAACGCCTCGATGAATTTTCACGGAACGCTGGCGTTCATAATGAACGGTACCCTCGCGGCCAACGAGCTGAGGGTCTTTTGTCTCTACTATGACACCGACAGCAAGCCCGCCATCAACTACACTGTCATCCCGTACAGCTGGGATGGCGAGGAGCTGCAGGTCAACGTGACCATTGAGGATTCCGGAACCACAAAAGGTCTTGAATACTGGATAGACACCTCCCGGGGCGCCAACGTTTCAGGCATCTATAGAATAAAGGACTATGCTGAGAATGAGTTCTGGTCTCCTCCGTCTGAGGGGGAGAACCCCATTGAGTATATGCAGTATTCCAATGACACACACAACTTTACGTTCGACCTTCGCAACAACATGACAGTTCTCTATCAGGGTCCTGCAAGGCTCGTGGTGGAGCAAAGAGGGAAGGAAGTTGTATGGAACTCCACAAACCAGACAGAAGGTGAAATTGTGAAGCGTTACATATTCTACAATCAGAGCCAGTGGATAAAGGTGGAGCAAATTTACAAGAACACGGCGGACTATAACATAACCCGCAATTCCACTCCTGCTGGTGCTTTGCTCTTTGATGTTAAAAGGGCAGGGACGAACAGCATAATAATCGGGAATGCCTCCGAGCCTGCCTCGTGGTTCTGGTTTGCCGCGGAGTTCGCGAACTTCCACGTTGGTATCATAAATGTTGAGGATTCGGGTCCCTATGCTTCCGTCAACAGGAACAACAGCTGGGGGAGGGGGGGTATTGAACTTTCCAATGTGACGGTTCAGCCAGATGAGACCCTATATGAGGTGACAGCACTTCATTTCAACAGCCCTTCCGCGATCAAGGGATCTCCGACTGACGCCCAAGTCAGGAACCTCAGGAACAGGTTGCTTTTCAGGGAGGAAACGTCAAAGACTCTTTCGGAAAAATGGGAGGTGTTCCTGAACGCTTCAACGGAACACTCAAGCTATAACCGCGGGGAGAATGTAACAGTTTTTGTTAATGCCACCGTGGATTCCGGGCTGATAACCCTCGTGAATGCGACCATTGTGTCTGAGGGGGGCGACCTGTCGCTGACCCTTTATGACGACGGGAGTCATGGGGATTCGCAGGCAGGGGACGACCTCTACACAAATTATTTCATCCTGAACGAGTCGAACTCGACAGGTCAGTGGAATATCACGGCTTATGCCTGGGACCAGAAGAACGTGCTCCTGAACACGACCACCGCCAGCTTTTTTGTGTTTGATACCTACACTGCGTCACTCAATATTTCAAATGACTACGGGTTCGTTAATCGCACCATAAATGCGACCATGGAGGTTACCAACTACCGTAATGACACATACATCCCCGGGGCGAATATAAGCTGTGTGTATGACTCCACAGATGCGAACCCAAATGTAACTGACTATGGGAACGGCACATACCTGATAGAATTCGTGTCCCCCTCATACTATGGTGTGTTCACACTTGTCTGTAATGCTACGAGACTTGGCAACACAGGGACGGCGCAGGACACCTTTACCTCAGTGACGTATGTGACGGATGTGACTGTCGGTCTGAATTTCACAGGCGGCAGGGAGTCCATAGATAACGTGACCCTTTCTGAAGGACAGAACTTCACGATGGTGGCGAATGTGACCAACCTCGGGAACGGCACCGCCTACGCGACCAACATTACCCTGAATCTCCCCGGGAATTGGTGGGTGAACACGAGCTTCGAACAGCTTGGTACGATAGACCTCTTTCAATCTTCCATCAGGTTTTTTGATGTGTGGGTCCCCGAAAATGAAACTCCAGGGTTTTATCTTGTGAATGCCACAGTGGACTGGTTGAACTCCGACAACACCACCGACAGCTACAACACCACGTTCAACATTTCCGTGGACCCGAATCCCTCACTCAGGATTGCCGAGGAGAACATTTCCATAACTGCCGCTCCAGGCGAGTGGAACTATATGGGGAATATAACCGTCTTATCCGAAGGAAACTTCGAGTTGCAGAATGTGACGTTCAACGTCACAGGAATACCCACCATGACTTTCAATTTCACCCCTTCAAATGTTTCCTTGATTTTCCAGGGTGAAAATGCTTCTGTGGAGGTCTGGGTGTATATGCCAAGTGACCATGAGCGTGGTACCTTTGATGGTACTCTAAATGCGTCCTCGGAGAATGGCGTCTGGGATTCCATACCTGTCCAGGTTAGCATAATAGAGACTTTTATGAGCGTGAACGCCACGCCCTCCGCCCTCACCTCTGACAGGATGAGGTGGTATAAATTTCAGAATTTCACGGTTTCTGTGAACACGACGAATATAGGGTCTTCTCCGGCCCTCGACACAAACATCACCCTGGAGCTCCCGGAGGCCTACTGGCTCACGAACGTTTCTGGCAACAGGTATAACTGCGGTGACGTGCCGGTGGGTGGGTTCTGTTTCAGGACATTTGAGCTTGCTGTGAAGCGGAGCACGCCCGGGAACTACACTGTTGTTGTCAATGTTTCTTGGGCGAATCCCGGAATAGGGGTGACATACAACACCACGAACATCACTGTGGAAGTTCTTTCGAACAAGGAGTTTCAGATAGACGAAGCGTATGTGGCCGGTTCGGCGCCACACGGTCAGAGCACGGATATCGGTGGCTTCACCGTCAGGAACACCGGTAATGACCAGGTGAATGGGGTGAGTGTAACGGTGCTTGGGCTGGATGATTTCAACATAACGTTTTATCCCGAGATAGACTTCATTCCTGTTGGCTCTGTGATTGATGTGACTGCGAATGTGAATGTCTCCCCCGGCTATTCCCCCGGCAATTATACCGGAACTGCCAATTACACAAGCTCCGATGATGGTTACGATTTTGTGTACCTGAATATTACAGTTCCCGTTTCCCGGACCTGGGAGCTCCACCCGGAGAACTGCACAACCGAGGTAGCTTTCGATGAGGGGAAGATGTGCGACGTTATGGTCAACAACACGGGTAACGTGGAACTGAACTTCACCGTTTCCCCGGAAAGCGCCAACTATACATACACCAATGAGACCAACTTCACCGTTCCAGCGCAGGGCGTGCACCTCTTTGTCATACTCTGGAATCTCACCGGAGTCGCGAGGGACTATTATAATGCCACATACAATGTGAGTGCTGGCGTCGCACAGCCCTCCTGGAGATATTTGAACGTGAGTATGATACCAAGAGAGCTTGCCGAGATAAATGCCACACTGTCAAAGAATATTACGCAGGAGCTTGAAGACATAACGGTTTATGCGAATATCACTGATAAATCCGGGCAGGGGTTGAGCTTCACCAGACTCGTTGTGTTTCTTCCCCGGGGCTCGGTGCAGGCATCTGACATGAACCTCGTGAATCAATCAAATGAGACTTACTACTACGAGCTCACATACCCCGGGACCTGGGGGAACAGCAACGAGTTCGGTTACTACACCTTGCAGGTTGAGACGAGAGACAACCTTGGGCTTTATTCCCGTCAGAACCTGACCTTGTATGTTTATCCAATACTCCACACGAGTGTGGGAACGGGTTTCCGGACATACTACACGGGAGAAACGGCATCCATATACATAAACACCACTGATGAGTCCGGGATTCCCATACCTGCAAATGTTTCTCTAAAGCTCAACGACTCGCTCGGATACCTGCGATATCACGACGAGCTCCAGTCCGATGGAACGGTGCTGCCGATACCAACATTTTCAATTCCCGATGATGCTCCCTTGGGCAACTACACCATAACTGTGAATGCCTCGCACCGGGACCCGGTGGCGAACAAGACAGTTAATCACAGCACCACGTATTCCTTCTCCGTCAGGGAGGAATATAATGTTGAGTTTGATGTAGGATATGTGTGGTACTCAAGCCAGCCGATACAGGCACACTTTTACGCTCTCGTCTATACTGATGGTCCTATGGTGGAACCGGACGAAGTCACGCTGAACGTGTATGACTCGGCCGAGAATCTTTATTTCACGAACAGCTCGCTTTCGCTTTTCAACGTCACGAACAATAGCAGGCTCTACCAGACGAAGCACAGCCTCCCAACGACCACCGGATACTATCTGGCGGAGCTTATAGTTGAGCAAGGGGGGAGGCAGGTGAGGAAGCTCAAGGCTTTCCGCGTCAGTTTTGGCGGACCCTATGACGTTGATATAATCAGCATAGACCCAGAGGTGCCACAGGGTGAGGACCTGAATTTCACCATACTGCTCGAGAACTACGGGGATGTTGACCAGGATGTTCTTCTCTCATACTGGATTGAGGATTCACAGAATCGAACTTATGCCTATGTCCATGACAGGCCGACATTCGTTCCTGCCAGGGGCAACCGCACGTTAACTGCAAATCTTTCCATATACTCCAACCAGTCAGCGGGGGGCTACTCGCTCCACGTCCTTCTGAACTACTCGACAGTGTACCCCCCGCTTGAGGTTTCGAGGGGTTTCAGGGTGGTGGAAGCTGCTGCGCCGGAGGAGGTCCCCCCTGAGATTATAACACCGGTTGAGGCTGCTGTGATGGAGCTCACAATAACCAACGTCTTCCCGGATGAGATGATAATAAACCGCGGTTCGGTGGGTTATCTCACCATCGAGGTGAAGAACACAGGGGATGTTGGCCTTTCCGACATAACAGTTTTCTTTGAGGACATAGACAAGGACTGGTTCGAGGTTGTCAGGGAGGTGGCATCCCTCTCTCCCGGGTCAAGTGGATACCTTGTCGTGAAGTTCACGATCCCTGAGGACGCCACGGCCCGAACCTACGTGACCAAGATGCGTATAATTTCCCGTGAAGTGGAGGTTTCGGAGTTCTACAAGGTTATAGTGTTTAAGACACAGGAGGAGGCTCTCCGGGCGAGGATTGCTTCCCTCCGGGAGGAGCTTATGGATCTGGAGGACCAGGCGGGTAAGGTTGCTGCGAGGGGGGGTGATGTTACCAAGATTCTTTCCCTCCTCAGGAAATCCAGGGAAATGCTCGATGTGGCTGAAACCTACCTCGAGAAGGACCAGACTGTTGATGCAATCAAGACGATATCTGATGTGGAGAACACCATCGAGGAGATAAAATACCGGCTGGAGATTTCAAAACCGAGGTATCTGCCGACAGTCACGCTCCCGGAGGTTCCACCGAACTGGTATGTGATTGCCGTTTCCATATTTGCTCTGATTCTCCTGATTGTGATAGCCATAAACAAGTTCAAGATACTGAAAGGGAGGGAGCAGAGGAGGGCGATGAAGAAGCTCGAGGAAATAGTGAAGAAGAAAAGGGAAGCAGAAGGGGGATCTGACGTTCTTCAAACACTGAAGAGCCAATATGAAGAGGGGCTGATATCCCGCGAGACCTTCGAGGAACTGAAGAGGGTTTTCAAGTAGATTTCTTTCCCATGCTCAGAAGTTTTTCCTTCAACTTGGTTTCCTTTCCCTTTGCTTTCTTCCCCTCAACCTTTTTTGGACCCTTTCTGCTCTCAAGGACCAGCCGGATTTCTTCTATCTTTTTCTCCGTGCTGGCCTTCAGCTCGTTCCTGGCTTCGTCCTTTATCCGCCCCATCTGGAAATCCCTTTCAACCTGATCCATAAGTGTCTGGTATTTCTTCAGCTCCTCTTCGAGCTCTCTGGTGCTTTTTCCCTTGTTCTCCAATATCGCGACCCTCCTTCGAAGGTTGTCAAAAGCAACCGGGTTTATCCCAACGATTTCTTCTATGATTACGTCTTTTGCGGACTCAATAAGTTCCTCAACCTCCCTCTTTTTCACGAGCTCTTCATCTATCTTGAACTTCAGTGATTCAATTTCCTTCAGCAGGTCGCCCAGCATCGACTCATGCTTTTCAATCTTATCAAGGTTTTCCTTCATCATGGCGACCCTTTCATTCGTTTCGAGGAACATCGCCTCTATCTTCGCGGATATTTTGTCCGTATATGTCTTCGCTTCCTGAATCTTCTTCAATTTCTCCTCAACGGTCTTTCCGGCCTTCATCACGTTTTCGAGGCTCTTAACGTTCTCGAGTTTCCCCTCCGCAATCTTCATCCGCTCCGATAGGTTCTTCAGGAGGTCGTTGAGCTTTTCCAGGGTTGCATTCTGTTTTTCAATGCTTGTCTTGAACTTCTCGAACCTCATTACGATTTTCTCCGGGTCAAGTTCCTTCACAATGCCTGCCACTTTCTCGAACTCCGTTTCGAGCTTTGAGGCCCATTTTTCCCTGTCGAAGACCATCCTGCGGGTGTCCCCGAGGCGTTCATTGAGTTCTATGAGTCTTTCGTTGAAGGAATCGAGCATCCCTTTGAAGAGCTCCAGCTTCCCGTCAATTCTGTCAATGCGCATCAGAACTTCAGAGAGCTCAGGTGTCCCCTGCTGCTTGAGCATTGACTCCCTTTCAGGTTCGGAAACAAGCCCCTCCTCCTCAACAATATCTCCTATTGTTCTTTCTCCTTCCTCTGCTGCCGGTTCCCCGCCTTCTTCTTCTGGGGCCTCTTCCGCGGGCTTTTCTTCCTCCTTTTTGACTTTCTTCGGCTTAGTCTTCTTTTTTGCCAACAACTCCACCTCCAAACTCCTTTTCCATAAGTTTGCTCAGTTCCCCTGCCCCGGAGTTTCTCTTCGGCTTCCTTGTTGCAATGGTGTAAGCCCCGAGCATTCCTCCAACTAGGAGGAGGGGAATGAAAGACAGCTCAAGTCTGGCTGGCTGTTCCTCCACGGTTCCAATGGAGGCATAATATTCACCGAGCAGCGTCTCGAGATTTTCCAGAATTCCTTTGACTGCAGGATATTCCCCTTTTTTGTAGTGGGAGAACCCCTCCGAAACCAGGAGCTTCCCCAGGTCAAGGAGTTCACTCTTTCCATACCTTGCTTCGAGCCTGAAAAAACTGTTGTTGTATCTCTGGAGCATATTGTAAAACACATCTGTGTGGTTCGAAGACTCAACGACAAACCGTATTGGTCTCCCTCCTATCGAGACATTCACCAGATGCCGCCCGATTCCCGCTGTGAGCTCCAGGGCAACGAAGGTTTCCGATCCCGGGTTTATCCTCACGTAGTTCGGACATTTCACAGAAATACTTGAGGAGCAGGTGACAGGGTAAACTCCACTTTCATTTTCGCTCTGCAGGTATATCTTCACCACTCTTTCCTCACCGGGGGTCACGAAAACTTCGCCATCATAACTGAAGCTGAGGGCGAATGTTCCGGCCAGGAGCATCATCGCCACCAGACATTTCATTTCTTCTTACCTCCTTTGGCTTTCTTCTTCTTTTCCGTCCCTTTTTTTGGTTTTTCTTTTTTCTGTTTTTCTCCCTTGACACCCACTCTCTTTCTCAGCCCTTCCAGATATATCTCGGCCATCCTGAAGGCTCCTGTCTTGAGCTTGTCCTCCGCGAGCTTGAGCTCCATCTCGAGGTCTGTTGTGTCCTTGCCCTTCTCCTTCATGGCCTTTATCTTGTCCCTGATTGCCCATATTATAGCTCCCAGCCGCTTATAAGTGTCGAGCTCCTCCTCAAGTAGCTTGTGCGGGCTGTGGATAAGCGGGCGGAAGTTTATGAACCAGGGTTTACCCCTGTTATACTTCGGGTTCTGGACGAAGCCCACACCAACTTCCTGGCGGAGCAGCCTCTCGGCGAATTCGTCACCATACTTTGACCTGACACGCTCTATGTCCGGACCCTTCGAGTGCATCTGGACCTCTGTGAGCACGTTACCCTTCACAGCTTCCTTGAAGTCGCTCAGGACCTGCGATATCATCATCATTCCAAGGCCCCACTTACGGAACTCCCTGGCAGCCTTTTCAAGTGCAACATACCCACCCTTACCTCCGTATTTCTCCAGCAGGCGGTGAACTTCGTCGAAGACAATCAGGACTTTCAGCTCGGCACTTTCCTCCCAGACCTGGTTGAAGAATGTGGTTATGATATTCCTGACGGCGTCATCGAACTGACTGGTTGTGAGCTTGTTGAGTGTGAACACCGTTATTTCCCCGGGCCTTATCCACTCTTTGAAGTCTATTGTGGATATCTGTGCCGGGTCAGTTATTTCGAATATCAGCCCCTTGAATGAGCGCGCATCCTCTTCTTTCATCCCGAACTTGGGGAAGAACTTGAGCATCTTCTTGTCTTTGTCCGGTGCAAGGAAGCCGCTCCACTGGGCTGTCGGGTCGAACACCACCAGTGCCTTACCCTTCTTCAGTGCTTCCTCGGCTATCACCATCGCCGAAACGGTCTTCCCGGACCCTGTGGCTCCCGCCACTATGGCGTGAGTCATCAGGTCATCGAGGTCGAACCAGGCATCAGTATCCGTCCCGGCAAGCTTCCCGACCTTGACGGAGCTCGGTCCCTCTTTCGGAAGCTCTTCCATGTCGATGGGCATGGTGTATCTCTGCTTGGATTTCTGCTTCTCCCTCCACTTAACCCAGTATGGATAGAGCCACCTGTATGCGAAGTATACAATGGGTGCCAGCATGAAGAATATCACCCATGTGACCCAGGATGAAAAGATTCTTCTGACTGCTGTTATGGGCGCCGGTTCTATCACAACATCAAAGCTGTCAGTGCTCAGAGCGAATTTCCTGCCATACCAGTAGCTTGCGGTTGCCTGAACGACATATCTCCCTTCAGGCACATCTTCAGGTATTGTAACCTCCCTGACATACCTGTTCAGGTTTTCAACGGCTACAGTTTCTCCCGCTATTGTTATTGTGGTTTCCTCCCCTTCGAGGGTCATTACCGTGTAGTTGACCACTATGTCCTCTATTTCCTCCGTCCCACCCATGTTTATCAGGGTGACCTCAAACTTCAACGGCTCTCCGGGTGCCACCCTCTTTGTGAGTGTTTTGACCTTCACGTCGAGCAGTGGTTCTTCCAGTATCTCCACAGCTACTGAAGCAGGTATGCGGTGCTTTATGCCCGCGACTTCAAGGACAATGTCCCCTGTATATACACCCGGAGTCACGTTGGCAGTTGGGACAACATTTATCTGCACTGTCCTTGTTGACTTGTTCTCGACGGTGAAGTTTTCGAACTGGAATTCCAGCAGTGTCCATACAGGACCCTCTGCATATGTCCTCCCGGTTGTGGAATTTTCCATGTTGTTGGTTACTTCGACTCCAAAGACCTTTGACTCACCCGGGTATATCGTGATGTCTATCACAGGGGCCTTGAACTCCACAGGTACCGGTTTGAACTTTTCTGCCGGGATGGTAGGTGTCGGAGCCGGTGCGACGGCTGCTCCTCCCGCTGCTCCCCCACCGGCTCCACCCCCTGCTGCTGCTCCCCCTGCTCCTGCCCCTCCTGCCGGGCAGTCCTGCGGGCACACAGCAGTCGTTTCTCCATAGGGCGTCTCGCACACATCGTTCCCGCAAACATACTCTGCGAGGGCATAGGCTTCCGAAAGGTCGCTTACAATTACGTAGGCTTCTTCCGTGCCGGGTTCGACCACAGTGCTGTTGCTCCTGACCCAGCTGTTGTTTGCACACCCACTGAACCTCACCCAGTCCTCGCAGGTATATACTGCCAGATTGCTGACATCTATTCCTTCGTATCC
>Ga0190360_1001545_pt1 | contig 11773 bp, 6 predicted proteins | sample 48721834_MG_FD_161271 | JGI IMG/M metagenome (GOLD analysis project Ga0190360, IMG submission 161271) | Hydrothermal vent microbial mat bacterial communities from Southern Trench, Guaymas Basin, Mexico - 4872-18-3-4_MG | ecosystem: Environmental > Aquatic > Marine > Hydrothermal vents > Microbial... | reverse complement strand
CCTAATGAGATAGTTTCTCTTTATTTTTCACCTCTTAGAAATTCGGGATGTCTTTTTTCTTTGCGCCGCACTGCTCGTAGTCCTTCAATTCCACGTATTTCTCATAGACCTTGGAGTTTGTTGTTGCCCTGACCAAAATCCTCTATGTTTTCGCCTGGAGGCAACCCTCTTTGTGGAACGTCTTCACTTTGCCTTTCTTACAGAACGGGCATTCCAGTCGCAATTCCCCCTTCCTGCCAAGACCCATCATGTTACTTCTTATTTTTAATTTATTAAACTTGTATCATATTTTTAAAATATGTCCGTATTCTTTCAGCCACTTCTTGTATTTGTCATAATCCGGCATTAAGATTTTTACCATCTCCCAGAATTTTTGGGTATGACTTTTTTCTTCAAGGTGAACAAGCTCGTGGATGACGACATAATCTATCACGGGTAAGGGGGCCATAATAAGCCTTAACGCAAAGTTTAGGTTTCCGTTCCGGGAACATGAACCCCATCTCTTTTGCGCATTTGTAATATTAATTTTGTTATATTTGAAACACCGTTTTTGTTCAAATACTTTCACCCTCTCCGAAATTTTTTCATAAGCTCTTTTTTTATACCATTTGAGAAAAATTTCTCTCGCTTTCGGAAGGTACTTTTTTGAGAGATAAAAGCCGTTTTTAAATTTCAAAGGATCTTTCTGGTTTTCCACTATTTTTAATTTGTAATATTTTCCGAGGTAAAGAAAGCCTTCGCCATTTACAAATTCTTTGGGAGAAAATTTCGGGTCTTTTGCTGCTATTTGTTTTTTCTTTTTTACAATCCAGTCTCTATGTTTTTGCACAACTCGGTTTATTATTTCGTCATTGACATGAAAAGGCGCCCGGACTATGAGTGTCGCGTCGTCTGTTATTTGTAAAGCAATGCTGTTTCTTTTCGTTCTTATTATCTTATCGATTTTGATTTCCATATCAATTCCCATAAATATGATAAGCCAACTCCATTAATTTCTGTGTTATTTCGTTCCTTTTACCGAATATGAGTTTATTGGCGGAGGCTTTTGGAAGGAGAATGTTCGATATGATGTAAGATTTTAGCCTTTTCTGTTTTGTGTAGCTGTCCCAAAAATCCACCACTTTTATTTCTTTTTTTATTATTTCAATAACATCTCTGGTTAAACTAACCAATAAATCTATATCTTTATCACTCAGATTTTCGGTAGTTGTTTTTCCATAGATTTCTCTTTTCAGCAGTCCAAAAAAGGGCATTTCTTTTTTGGGTTCAAAACCGAACGTTTTCTCGGCTTCTCTCCCCTTTTTCATTTTTTCTCTGAACCGTTTCAGTTCCGCCGCAAGTACTTCCCAGTTTTCTTCATATTCTTTGAGGAGTTTTTTTAACAGATCCGAAAATCTTTCATAAAATTCTGGGTCCTCCTGGTAATGCTTTTCTATGTGTTCTATTATTCCGTATTTCAGTTCTTCGGCCCGGGCTTTGGCGGATTTCTCTTTTTTGACTTTTTTTATAAATTTCTCGTCAAATAACGGCACCGGGGGGATCTTGGGATTCACCCCTTTTGATATGAGGTACTCTTCAACAATTTCTCTTATTTTTTTACTCGCGTCTTTTATGCTCAATTTGTCGTCTCTGTAACGATTTCTTGCAGACTCTTTTATGAAGTTTAAGATTTTTAAATCAGTGATGTATTCCAGCGCTTTGGGATCGGGTAACAAGGCATCCATTGCTTTGTTAAACCTTCTTGTCAGCATTATGAATTCGTTTCTGACCTCTTCGTCCACAAGCAGATCGATGCACTCCTCTATGTTTTTTCTCCAATTTTCAATTTTATGTTTCATGAAGAAATCATTCACAGAGGAGTGAACGTATTTTAATTCGTCAACACTCTTCTCTTTGTCCTTTACTACCTTTGCAATTTCCTTAATGTCTTCGTCCGCGTATATGGCGAGAGATTCTTTCAAATGTTTTAAGACCCCGACGTAGTCCACAACAAACCCCCAATTTTTGTTTTTGTAAACCCTGTTTACTCTGGCTATGGCCTGAAGTAGATTGTGTTCTTTTATCACATTGTCCAAATACATTACCTGTTCTATAGGCGCATCAAATCCCGTGATAAGCATGCTTTGAACAACAATAATTCCGAAATCCCCGGAGATTCCGTTATCATCGGTCTTACCGAAAGGCAATTTGAAGCTTTTTATGATTTTTTCATGTTTCTCGGGGTCTGTGTATTTGCGATATTTGGGAGGGTCATTCGGAAGTCCGGATATAACCACGCCGATTTTTAACTTTCTTAACGTATTGAGATCCTTTTTGTCCGAGCCACCTTTTTCCAGTTCTCTAATTTTCTCCTTTAATGCTTCCTCGAGTGCTTCCTTGTATCTTATTGCGGCAAGTCTCGAAACGGTCACAACCTGTGCTTTAAATCCGTTGGGGAAAACATGAGTGAGGTAATGATCCATCATGTCTCTCGCTTTGTCTTTTATCACTTCCTTGTCTTCAAGGTAGGCTCTCCAGGTATATCTTCCCATTATCTTCTTTTTCTGCTCCGCATCAACCGCCGAGAACACGTCTTCGAACCGTCTGTTCGCTTCATCTTCGTCAGAAAGTTCCGCAGAGTGGACTCTTCCTTCGTACACTATTTCAACAGTTACACCGTCCTCAACTGACTGCCTTATGCTGTATTTGTCTATGTATTCGCCAAACGTTTTTTCTGTTTTTTCGATGGGCGTACCCGTGAAAGCTATTTTTGAAGCGTTCGGGAGAGCTCTCTTCAGATTGGCTCCCAAAAGTTTGTACTGAGTTCTGTGAGCCTCGTCAATCATTATGAGAATGTTTTCGGAGGTGTTAAGGACGGGAAATTTTTTCATAAGTTCCCTTTCCTGAAATTTGTGGACCATCGCCATAATGAGGTCGGGCGTGTTTGTCCTTAACAACTGTTTCAATCCCTCTATATTCTTCGCCAATTTTACTGTGAATCCGACGCTTTTCGAGGTTCCTTTTAGCTGTTTCTCTAAATCCTTTCTGTCCGTTATGAATACTATCTTGAAATTTCTGAGAGCCGTGTCGTGATACATCGCCCTTACCGCGAACATCATCGTGAGAGATTTCCCGGATCCCTGTGTGTGCCAAACAATTCCGCCCCTTTCCTCCGGCGTTTTTCCCTCTTTCAGTTGTTTCACAATCTTTTTAACCGCTCTGAACTGTTGGTGTCTCGGCACTACCTTTACCATCCCCCCTTTCGAGTCTTCCTTGAACAGCGTAAAATTGTGAAGGATATCAAGCAGGTTATCTTTCGAAAGCATTCCTTGGACCAGTACTTGTTGGCTCGTTACGTTCCTGTCTTTGCTTATGTCCGACAAGGTGTAGGGGTAAGGGTCTTTCCACTCAATGAAATGTTCGTATTCCGAAGTGATCGTTCCGTGTTTGGCTGTTTGATTGGAAGTGGCGATCATGAAAAGGTTATACCAGAACAGTCTTTCGTTGCCCTCCTTTTCGCCCCTTCTGTTGGAATACCTCATAAACTGGGTTATCGCCTCTGTGATCGGGTCTGCTATGGCTGGAGATTTGCATTCCACGACAACAAGGGGGAGGGCGTTAACAAAAAGAACGATATCGGGAATTATGTGTCTTTCCGTGCCCGGAACGTTTACCTTGAATTGGGATATCGCCAGAAAAGAGTTATTTTTGGGATTCTGGAAATCAAGAAATTTTACTGTGGGGCTTTTTTCGCCCGTCTTTCTGTTTTCTGAAACAGAATAGTTTTCAAGAAGTAAATCATGAATTTCTTTATTTATTTCGAGCAATGAATTTGCACTTGGTGTTGTAATCCTTCTTACTACTTGACTTATTTGGTCATCTTCGATCCAAGGGTTAATTTTCTTTATGGATTCTTTCAGTTGTTCTTCGATAATTATCTCTCTAAAACTCTCCCTAAATTTTACGCTTTTACCATATTCGGGGTCGAAACCGGGTTTAAACTTGATAATTTCTTTTATGTCTTCGGGGTTGTCCTTGTTCTGCCTGTAAATCTTCCAGCCCAACCTCTGGAGTTGGGCAAGAAACGGATTCTCGACATAAAACTCCTCATCCAGTTTTTTATACATTTTCATTAACCCATATTTCTAAAAATGTATTCATAAGTTCCTCGGTTCTGTCCTTGATTTTCTCTTCATTCCATGTCTTATCTCCCTGGTCGAATTTCCCTACAATGTCTTTAGTAATTAAGAGATCTGCGTAATGTCTTATCCCTCTTTTTTTCCCTTCACCGTTTATTTTACGCTCAAAATAGTAATTGCGAATAGACGAATTAAGTCTGCTTCTTAATAGGGTCATGTTGCCAAGCCAAAATAATTTTTCTTCCCTGTCTTTTTCTTTATCCATGTCGCTTAAATTGCTGTCTGGATGGGGGACTCTATCAAAATTCCAATATTTCCTCCACTTTATTGGCATAACGTGCTCGAGACTATAGGTATATTTCAGTTCTAATATATCACTTCTTTTCTCTTTATGTCGACGATACAACTCTATCCAGAACAGAATTAATGAAGCTAACTTATTAGGAACTTTTCTGAGACCATCTTCAACGTCTTTTTTGGTTATTTTCTTTATTTCTTTTTTAAGGTTTGTTGGATTTTGTATGAATTGCTTAATGAGTTTATTATAATTCTTAATAGGCACTTTTCGAGTAATGGCATTACAGATAACAAATTTTTCAAGGTCTCTAAAACATTCTTTTTGTTTGTTCTCGTCTTTGTTTTTCGCTATGTAAAGAATAAAAGGATGAAATGTTGAAATGTCTAAAATGTTTAATATGTGTAGCAATCGCTTCTTAATCCCATTTAAATCTTCGTTAAAGGAGAATAGATCTGATTTGTCAAAATCATAAATGTTTTCTTTGTAAACTTCAGCGTATTTTATTATTTTGTTGATAAAATTTTTAAGTTCTTCTGATGTCTTGAATTCCATTGTTTTTCTCTTATATAGTTTTGACAGATCTGACAAGACATGTTTATCAGGATCATAGAATCCCTCTATAATCGCAACCGAGTGTAAGAGAATTTCAATATTTTGTCTTTTCAGTCTTCCTGTAGTTAATTCTCTCTCCCAATAAAATGAAGTATCTTCATCTTTCAAGAAAGTTTTTTCCCATGTTTCTTTATAAGTTCTAATCGCTTCTTCCTTGCCTGAAAATTCTATTAATCTTTTAAATAAAGAATTTTTGATTATCTCGGCAGAGGTAAGTCTAACACCTGCTGTGTTTAGAGTATCAAATATTGATTGTTCATCATCTCTTTCTTTTAGATCTATTACAACGAGCATTTTGTTGTCCGTGTCTAATATCTTGTTCAGAAGGTTCTTCTTTTTATCTTCACTAATGTTTTCAAGGTTTTCTCTGAAAAATTTATAGCATCTCAATATTCTGTGACTTTTTTCGTTAATTTGATCAAATTTAACTGTCTCTGGTTCTCTTATAACTTTTCGATAGCTTTCAGAATCCACAAGAGAATGTTCTATTCTTATTTCGTCATAATCCGGAGAAGTATAATCTTTTTTAAAGAATAAAATACGGAATATTATGTCTCTAAAATTTTGCTTTATATTTTCGGGAAAGGAGTCGTAAAGAGCTCTCAAAAATATTGAAATTGTAGTTAATCTTTGTTGTCCATCTATGATTTCAAGCTCTTTTGGCTTTCCTGTTGCAGGGGGAAGTTGTTTAAGTATGATGGCACCTAAAAAGTTGTTTGTTTTTTCTGCATCCATGAATTCTTCCATCAAATCTTCCCAATTATCTTCATCCCATACGTATGTTCTTTGAAAGAAAGGAATTCTTACTTTCCCCTCCATGGTTAGAAACATTAATCCTTTTTCTTCAGCTTTCATCTACAACACCTTTTTTATTTTTCTCAATCAAATGATTAACCCTGACTTTCCCGGTTAATAAGTCCCCCATCAAACCTTTTTTAATCCTTTCAAGTTTTTCTTTGTATTTTTGCTCTCTTCTAATAACCTCATCAATTTGTGATAAAACCGAAGCAATATATTGTTGCTCTGTGAGTGATGGATGGGGAACGAGTAAGGACTTTACAATAGATGAATTAAGACCTTGCATGATTCCCCCTACTGAAAGATTAATTATTTGTTTTTGAATGCAACTAGATTCTTCGATGAGATATACTAAAAGCTCTTTATAGAAAACTTGGTCATTGACTTTAAGTCTAATTAAATGCGAATCCATAACGCCTTCTTTAATGTTGTTAGGAACAATCGCACATTTTCCTATCGTCCCCATCATAGATATAACAAAATCGCCTGGTTCTAAGGCACATGATTTCAATTCTTTGTATTTCTGTTTGGTAATGAATCTATTTCCTATATTAAAATCTTTATTAAAAACATTTTCCTGCCCATATACTTTATAGCCTTCTTCTACCATTTCATCTTTTTTTAATTGACTTCCAAAAGGACCAATTTTTATTGCATTATTCGTTTTTTGTAAAATTTCTTCTAGCTTCATAACCTCCCACTCCTCCGGTACCCTACTACCTAGCGGCGAGTCCTTGAACCTGTGAGTTTTCTCGCTTCTAATTTGTCCTCTTTCGTCAATACCCTTTGTTAGCAAATCTTGCATCAAGCCCTGCTTTATTCTCTTGTATTTTTCTATGACTCTGTCGGTTTTTTCTATGGCGTTGTCTATGGTTTCAAGGATTTCGGCGATTTTGCGTTGTTCAGGAGGAGGGGGGAGAGGAAATACAAAATTTTTCAGATCCGAAGCATATAGATGGTATACTGTAGTTCCCTTAACTAATTGCAATATTTTTGTTTTTTTTAATCGAATAAGATAACTTAGAAAAATTCCTTCTAAATCACTTAGAATTCGTATTACTAATATATCACTACCTAATATAACCCCATCCTTTTTTATGCAACTTGCTGTTGCTAATCCTGCTGGAGTAACATCAGAAGTTGGCATTAATACATCGTTTATTCTTGAGGTAAAAGCTCCGTCATCTTTATCTATACGGCTAATAATTTCTTTGATATGCTCTTTATAGGTTGTAAAAAGCTCACCATAATGAATAAATTCATATTTACCTTCATAATCTATGTCAGCTTTTAAATATTTTCTACCTTTAAAGAAGTTAGCCACCTCCCCCAGCCTCACCAATTTCCACCCTTCTGGCAGTTTTCCCTTTTCTTTAACCTCTGCCATGGTAATACCTCAATCTTTCTAAAAATTCATTTAACTCTTTAACCTCATCATTTCTTTCTTGTGTCAATTCTTTCAGAGAGACTTTATACTTATTCCACAGGTTTTCGAAAATTTTTATGATTTCCTTTTTCTCTGCGTTCAGATATTTGTTAAGCTGCTTATCAATGAGTTCGTAAAATTTCTCAAGAAGAAGTTTTTTTGCTTCTTGTTCTGTTAAAGAGTTCCTTTTCTGATCAATTTTTCCTTCCTTAATCTTTACCAATTGTTTGGTATTTCTTTCTTTTTTGTAAACTCCTTCCAATTCGTGAGTTTTTGCTTTTAATTTCTTTTTCCATTCATTCAACTCTTTATTCTTATTATGGATCCTTTCGTGTAGTTGCCATAGTTCATTGATAGTTCTTCTTGCCAAATCTGATAACGGCTTCCCATTAAATTTGGTTAAAGCTGAGACTAAATTTTTATTCCATTTTTGATATTTTGGCACAAGTAAAATATCTCTTATCTGTTCTTTCAAATATTGTTTAACCTTATTTGCCGTTTTCTTCCCCTGATCATCCTCTTCCCATTCTTCAATCTCCTCTAAAATCTCGTTCAGTTCCCCTTCTGCCTCCGCCGTTTTGCTTTCCAGTTCCTTAATCTCTTCCATCTCTGTTCTAAAAAACTTCTCTCTTATTCTATCATCACCAATTAGATTCTTACTCCAGCCTATAGAAACTATAGTCTTGAAATCGTATCTGAGTGCTTCCCACCAGTTCACAAAAATTCCGGAGACCTTAAACTCTCCTAGCAAGCCAAGAGACAGAAGCTTTTCCTTCAGTCTGTTCAGAGCTTTGTTTCTGAAACTCCAGAGGTCATTGTTGCCATAAAATCTTTCAATTTCCGGTTTTATTTCTTCCCACCATTCTTTTAATTTCTCTTTGTGTCTGACGATGGTTGTTTGCACCTCTCGAGCCGAATCAATGACTTCCCTTATTTCGGCCTTTTCTTTTGCATTATCTTTAAACTCCAAATAGTTCTCATTCCTTTCTTTTAAAAGAATGTTGTAAGACAGGCCGAATTTCGCAAATCGTTTCTGATATAATTCAACTTCTCTTTTTGGTATGCCTCCGAGGAGATGGGCGCGAACATCTTCGACCTCAGGATCCGGTGAATTGTCCACATATCTCCTGATGTTCAGATTGAAATCGTTTTTTTCTATCTCTTCAATGCCTACAAGTCTGGAATATTTCGGTATTTCTTTCTTCTCGTTGAATACTGTTACAATTTTCTCAATGTCCTCCGGCCTGAGATAATTCTGATTCCTTCCTTCGCCGTATTCCCTGTCCCCATTAATGAACAAAATTTTGTTCTTAAGATTTTGCGGCTTGTTTTTATTAATGACAATTATACATGTATACATGCGGGAATACCTACGTTATAAAACAGTTTGGCTGGCAAACCTATGATAGCTTCTATCAAATCGTCCCTCACTATCCCCTCTCTTATAACCTTCTCTTGACCTCCCCTGAACAATACCCCGTGAGGCATAACCGTGGCCATGACACCTTCTTTTTTTAAACTGGCCGCCATGTGTTGTAAAAACATCAAATCGGCCTTTTTTCCGGTTTCGGGAGCGAATCCGTACTTAAATCTTTCCGGAAATTGCATGTTTGTCCGGCTATAATTCTGGGAAAATGGGGGGTTGGCCAAGACCCTGTCAAAACGCTTTATGTAACCATTTTCTATAAACATCGGGTTAGTTAGCGTGTCCTCGTTTTCTATATGGGCATCTGGAACCCCATGGAGAATCATGTTCATTTTACAGATCGACCATGTGAGCCCGTTTAATTCTTGCCCGTAAAGAGCAAGATTTCTGGGGTTCTGTCCCTGTTCCTCTACGTATCGTCTCGCTTCGATGAGAAAACCACCCGAACCCACGGTTGGGTCGTAAACCGTCATTCCTTCCTGGGGTTTTACCAATCTGACCATTAAATTTTTGACTTGGGAGGGGGTGTAAAATTCACCCCCCTTTTTCCCGGCCGAATCTGCAAATTGTTTAAGGAGATATTCGTAGGCGGCTCCGAGCAAATCAGGGAACTCGAAGTCCTCGTTGGTCAGTCTGTATTTGTTAAAGTGGTGAATAAGGTCTATAAGTTGTTGGTCCTTGAGCTTTGTTTTTCCTTTTTCTGCGTTGAAATCTATGTGTTTTAGAACCCCGTCCAATTCCGGATTCGCTTCTTCCAAAGCCGCGAGGGCCTTATTAAGTTGATTTCCCACATCCTCCTTTAGGTGAAGGATGTTTTCCCATCTTGATCTTTTCGGAACGAAAAAGGCGTCCCCGTAGGAATTCGCATCCTCTAGAAGTTCATCAATTTCGTCGTCAGAGAGACCCTGATTTTTGAATTTTTCCTTTAATTCTTTTCTTTTTACTTCAAACACGTCCGAAACTCGCTTCAAAAAAAGCATTCCAAAAATGTATTCTTTATATTCTGAGGCGTCCATCTTGCCCCTTAAGATATCCGCCGCTTTAAGCAAATGTGTTTCGAGTTGTCGAAGAGTTATTTTGTTTCCGTTCATTTCTCCCCTCTTTCCGAATCTGTTGTGCCGTAAAATATTATTGTTATTGGAAAGGCAGATCTTTTATATTTACAAAGTAACATAGATATTAAAAAATTTTATTTTTTTGAAATTTTCCCACCTTTAAATTTTTATCAAAACATAGCGTGTCCATCAAATTATATTTTTGAGAAAAATTTTTGAAGGTTTTCGACTATTCGGATGAGGCGCTCAATTCGGCAAAACCGTCCTTTTTCGACCGGGAGGCCAGGTTCCAACCTGGTTTCCACCCGCATAAATTTTGGAGGATATTGTATAGTTTCAATCTAGAAGTTTTGGGAATCTTTTAAGAATAAACTAATTTCAATCTCTTATATGAGAAAGAGACTAAGTGTCTTAATGAAAATATGGTGAGGTTATAAGGAGAATAAGAATTGGAAAAAATTGATAAAAGATTTGACTAATTTTGTATGCAAAAAAGGAATAGCCTAAGAAGACATGTAGAACCTTTTCTTGGGTATTTCAATCACAGAGATGGTCTAAAAGCTTGTACTCATCTTCCTCAAATATTTTTGTTTCTTTTTATTTTTTTCAATTCCTTTATCCCTTCCCTGAACCATTCTTCCAATTTTTCATCAGAAACCCAAGGAAACTGAGATCTTAACTCATTCAAAATCTCATCTTTTTTAAATTTTCGATTTCCTTTATATAGATCTAACATAATGGCAGAGTTCTTAATTGTTCTCTTTGCAAATTTTAACAATCTTGAATAAAGAGGTTCAATTTTAAATTCTATAATCATCGCATCGATTTTACCTTTAATGTTCTGGATAATTGAATACAGATCATCTAATTTATCGTCTACACTTGAAATCGCTTCAGATGTATCTTCAGAAGTTGCTAAAGAATCTTCAGAGAAGCTTGCAGCATCTTCAGCATGTGCCAATATCCCCAATAACTTTTCATCAATTTCATAGGACATTATATCAATTTTTTTAATTAGCGAATTCATTCTTTTTTCGATTTCATCGGTTGCTTTCCTATATCGTTCAATGAATTTTTTGCTTTCAATTTCGACAAACATAGTCAGTAGTCTTCCAGGGAGAAGGGCTTTGTTTCTTCCGTCTCCTCTGATTTTATAGATGCCTGAGGATGTGCTGTATGGTTTATTTTTACAATCATGTATTTCAATTCTAAAGAAGGGTTTCTTGCTAGTGTTTTCTGTGAATATTTCAATATCAATCGGAGGAAAGCAACTTTCAGCTTTATTTATGATTGATACTTTCTCTTCATCTCCCACTGGACATCCAATAATTTCTCCTTTTCCTTCTTCTGTTTGTCTTACGCCAATTAGTATAGAACCCCCCTCATCGGAATTCGCAAACGCAACTAAATCTTCCGTCTCTAAAGCTCTAATGGTTTCCTTGAATTCAACATCATAATCTTCGATTCGATTTAACAGATTTTGTACCCGTTTAGAAATCCCCTTGTATTCATATTTCTTATTGTTTTTCATTTTGAGAAAAACCTCTTTTTAAATCGTCTACATTTATGAGGCACCAATTTTGGCTTGGCCATCTTTTATTCTACCGGGAGGCCATGTTCCAACCTGGCTTCCATCCGTCTTTTTACTCTATTTCACTAGTGTTTGCAACATATTGCACTCTAAATAATTGTTCATTAAATTTGCAAATATGTTATCTATTCTTGTTCTGATTTTATTCTGTCTTTGATTATTTCTTCTTTAGTTCTATAGTCACCAGGAATCCATAAATGTGTTGGCAAAACTGGAAGTTTTATATGCATAACTGTAAATTCATTATAATTGAATTTAGAAAAGTGGGTAATTTCAAATAATCTTTGGTCTGGTGGACTAGAGTCTAAAGTCATTACATAACCATAAGGGAAATGATTTATTTCACTAAAAACAAAAATATTTCTTGTATAAATATTAAGTGTTGCACAGACACCGCTGCTCCTCAATCTGTTACTTATATTGTAATAAACGAAAAAACGGTATTTTGG
>Ga0190360_1001544_pt1 | contig 11776 bp, 9 predicted proteins | sample 48721834_MG_FD_161271 | JGI IMG/M metagenome (GOLD analysis project Ga0190360, IMG submission 161271) | Hydrothermal vent microbial mat bacterial communities from Southern Trench, Guaymas Basin, Mexico - 4872-18-3-4_MG | ecosystem: Environmental > Aquatic > Marine > Hydrothermal vents > Microbial... | reverse complement strand
GGAGTTCCTGGTGATGATCCCCGTTTTCAACCCCCGATCAGCAATAAAGAAAAGAAGTTCCCTCGCCCCCTTGTTAAGCTCTGAGTTCTCCGCTGCCTCGAGCTCGTGCCGTTCGAGTATCCCCTCTGCCCTTTTTCTCTCCTCATCCGATATACGATCGAGGTATTCGAGAATGGGTTCACCCTCTGGCATCCCGATCTCTTTCTTTATTTTTTTGAAATCAAGGCAGGGCTTGGTGATGGTCCCATCCAAGTCGAAGATTACGCCCCGAATGCCCCCCATACTACTTCTTTTCTTTCTTATCCTCTTCCTTAGGGATCTTTACCGTTATCTTCTCTTCGCCAAGGAGATGCCACTTCTTCTCCGCATCAAAGAAGATCTTCTCCGACATCCCCTTTAAATCTATCTTCCATTCGTTGTTCTCCTTAAGGAGGAGATACGGCGCCTCATAAGGGGTATTCCTTTTGAAAAGGACGATCGCCATCTTCTCCTTCACCTGGATGAAATACTCCTTGCCGGCGATGTTCTTGTACTCCTTCTTGAGGAGAGAACGGGGAGGTCTATTCCCCTGAAGCAAAGCAAGGGACTCCCGGGTAAGACATTTAAGGTAAGCCTCGACATCTCCTTTCGCTATCGCCCGCTTGTAGCGCTCAAAGGTAATGGCGGGAGAGGAAAACCCCTGGCTCAAGGAAATGGCAACAGGCAGAAAAAGGGTGAAAATTACTGTTATCGTTGGTGTCGCTTTCTTCCTCATAGTGATTTTATCTTAGAATCTTTCCTCAATCGTTTCAAGAGCCTTTTATGAACCATCGCCGAAGAACCGAGAAAGGGCGGAAAGGACCTCTTTCTTACTCCCCTTTACTATACGGCAGGGGGGAAGGGAACGAAGGAAGAAAGCGCCATAACTCTTTTCCACTATCCTCCTATCCAAGATGAGGATGGCTCCACGATCGGACTTCCTCCTTATGAGCCGTCCCAGCCCCTGGCGAAATTTGATAACTGCCTGAGGAACCGAGAGCTCAAAGAAGGGGTTTCCTCCCTGGTGCTCGATATACTCTATCCGCGCCTCGAGCACCGGATCGGTGGGAACGCGGAAGGGAAGCTTGGTAAGCACCACGCAGGAAAGCGCCTCCCCAGCGACATCGACCCCCTCCCAGAAGGAATCGGTGGCAAAGAGAACCGAATGAATATCTCGCTTGAACCTCTCGAGGAGCTTATGGCGGGGCTCATCCCCCTGTTTAAAGGAGACGATCCCCAATTCTGAAAGAAGAGCCTCAAGTGAGGAGAAAGAGGAAACAAGATGGGAAAAGGAGGTGAAAAGGACAAACGCCCTCCCCCGGGTTATCCTAAGCGCCTCGAGCAGGAACTCATTCACCGCCTCAAGATAACCGGGTACCTTGGGGGAGGGAATATCGACCGGGATGCCGATTATCGTCTGCTTCTCATAATCGAAAGGAGAGGGAAGAAGAAGTTCGATAACCCTCTCCCTATTAAGGAGGTCAAGCCCCAACCGATCCTTTATGAACCCGAAGTTTCCCCCGGTGGTTAGGGTGGCTGAGGTCATTATCACCGTGCCGAATCGGCTGTAGACCGCCTCCACCATCTCCGGAGCGATAAGGAGGGGGGATGAATTCAGCTCAACTTTTCTCCTCTTCTCGGATACCACCAGCCACCGCACTCGCTCCTCATCCTGAGGGGCAAACCCTTCCTTGATGAGGAACGATGCCTCCTCTACCCTGGTAGCGAGCACCGAGAGATCGATAAGCTGATGGGAAAGCTCCTCCTTCATTTCAGGGGGAAGCCGGCGACAGGACTTAGCCAACTTGGTGAGATCATTGGCAAACAGGTTGAGCTTGAGGGAAAGTTCCTCCACCTTCTCTGAAGCGATCCTCCGGAAGCGCTCCTTCGAGGCGATCCTCTCGGTGATCCGAAGCTTCCTCTCCTCACCCCCTTCATCCTTCGCCTCCTCGCGGACGAATGATGCGATCTCATCGAAGACCGAATCAGCAAAATCGATGAGGGAGGAGACGGTGGGGATGAGCTTCTCATCTATCCTCCTTACGATCGCCTCCCCCCCATCAGAGGCGAATCCTGACCCGAGCTTTATGATCTTCCCCCGGAGGAAAGGAAGAACCCCCTTCCCTTCCTTCTTTGGGTGGTAGAGCTTGAGGAGGAGCCTTCGCAACCCTGCCCTGGTGATCCTCGTCCCGAAATAGGAGGTGGCGATATCCTCCAGGTTGTGCGCCTCATCGAGTATCAACCGGTGATAGGCGGGGAGGATGGAGAGCTCACTCCCTGCACCGATCTCCTTTCGTAAGGAAAGATCAGCGAAGAGAAGATGGTGGTTCACCACCAAGATGTCGGCAGAGGCGAGTCTCCTCCGCGCCTTGTTCAGGAAACAATCGTTGAAGTAAGGGCATTTTGAGCGGAGACAATAATCGGATTCCGACTTAAGCTCATCCCACACCGATTGTTTGGGGATGAAGTTGAGATCGGCAAGATCGCCGGTGGAGGTACTCCTCGCCCAAGCTATGAGGGCATTAAGTAGCTCCTTATCCTCATCATCGGCATAGAGGGTGGGTGATTCCCGAACCGCTTCAAGCTTTCTCAGGCAGAGATAATTCCCCCGCCCCTTGGCGAGCAGAGCGGTAAACTTTATGGGTAGCGTTTCCCCAAGCAGAGGGATATCCTTATGGATGAGCTGTTCCTGAAGGTTGATCGTATTGGTGGAAATGACCACCCGTTCCTCGTTAGTCTTTGCCCAGTATATCGCCGGGATGAGATAGGCGAGCGTTTTCCCGGTGCCCGTTCCCGCCTCGATCAAGGCGATCTTATCCTCGTTGAAGGCAGATATCACCGCTCGCATCATCGCAAGCTGTTCCTCCCTTTCCTCGTATGAGGGGAGAAGCTTGGCGATCGGTCCTCCGGGAAGAAGGAGCTTTGATAGCTCTTCGAAAGAAAGGGGAGTTTTCTCTTTCCTCTCAAAAGGTTCAACCACCACATAAACCTGGGAAAGCTCGTTGTTTACGATAAAGCACCCTACCCCATTGGCACCGAAGCGAGCAGCAAGGGTGAGATCGGCATCGGATGGAGAAAGAACCCCTGAGGGGTGGTTGTGGATGATCACATCGCCGGGCTCAGCCAGCTGAGAGATGGCGGGAACCGCGTCTTCGCTCCCCCGGGCTAAGGGGATTACCTCCACCACCCGTTTTTTCTCATCGGTCCTGCCCAAAAAGAAAACCTCCCGCCCCTCTGCCTCTGCTATCTCCTTCCTCATCCTCGTCCGTGCTTCATCACTTATTAGTTCGCTTAGCCTCCTCATCTTACCCCCTTGGAAAGGAGAAAGCCTACGGCATAAAGAAGCCCCACTGAAAGGTAGAGGAGCATCATCCCTCGATTGGCAGGAAGGAGCCTCTCCCCATCCTCGTAGTTGAGGAGCGTATGTCTAACCACGAAAAAAGCCAGGGGAAGGGGTATTAGGGCGAGAAGCGTCTTCTTGGGGAATAAACCAAGAAAATGGAAAAGGATGATGAGGAAAAAGGCAAAAGCTATAAGGATCGAAAAGAGGATCGCCCCTCCCCTCTTCCCTAACCGAACCACCAAGTTCCTCTTCCCCACCCTATTATCCCCTTCATAATCTGGTATCTCGTTTATCATAAGAAGGGCGGTAATGAGGAGGGAAACCGGTAGTGAGGCGTAAAGGGGGGAAACTTTAACCTCCCCGGCAAATAGATAATATGAGCCGAGAACGATGAGAACGCCAAAGACTACCCCCACAGCGAGCTCCCCCAAACCACGCGAAGCCAGCTTGATCGGAGGAGCGGTATAAAAGAAACCTATAAAAGCCCCGCTCACTCCGAGGAGAAAAACCGGGAGCCCACAGGTGAAGGTGAGATACCCTCCCACAATAAGGGCAACGGCGAACGAGGCAAAACTTATCAGGAGCACCTTCTTAGGAGAGATCAACCCCTCCTTTATCAGACTGCTTCCGCCGTAAAGATCGGTCTCTTCCCTCTTTTCCTTGAGGTCAGCACCGCTTAGGTAATCATAGTACTCATTGGCGCTATTTGCTCCGCCGTGAAGGGCGATCAACCCGAGAATAAGAAGCAGGAAACGCCTCGAACTGAAAGGAAACCCCATAAAGAGGGCTACCGCGGTCCCGAGGATGGCAGGAACGATTACCGCGATGAAAAAGGGGGCTCTTAATACCCGAAGGATGAGAAGCATAAAACCCTACCTCCTATTATTTATACTCAACCACCAGAGATTATATCTCTATCCCCTTTTCTCCTCAACATAGAAGAAAAAGCGGCTCTTTATGTTCAGAAAATACCAGAACCAAACAAGTAAGAAAAAACCTACCTGTTGACAAATGCTGAAAATGACCAATATAATTAATAAACCGAAAAAAGGCAAGAAGGTGAAGAAATGGATGAGTTATACCTCTTTAGACGGGAATTCCCGGTAATAGCTCGGTGGTACTACTTCAACCACGCAGCGGTATCCCCCCTTCCCACCAGAGCGAGAGGGAGGATGGAGAAGCATCTCGAGGAGGCAAACCTCGATGGCGCGGTCAACTGGAGAAAATGGGAAGAGATGGTGGAGAAAACAAGGGCACTCGCCGCCAAACTGCTGAATGCCTCCTCCTCGGAGATCGCCTTCGTCAAGAACACCTCAGAGGGGCTCAACTTCGTAGCCCAGGGAATAGAGTGGAAGGAGGGAGACAACATCATCGTTCCTAAGATAGAGTTTCCCGCCAATCGCTATCCCTGGATGAATCTGGAGGATAAGGGGGTAGAGGTTCGGTTTCTCCCTGGGGAGAGGATCACCGTCGATGACATCGCCCGGGCTATCGACCCCCGGACCAGGCTCGTCGCCATCAGCTTCGTTCAATATCAAAACGGCTTCCGCGCTCCCTTGGCAGAGATATCGAAGCTCTGTCGGGAGAAGGGTATCCTCCTCGCGGTGGACGCCATCCAGGGTTTAGGGGCGCTCAAGCTCGATCTCTCTGAGACACCGATCGATTTCCTCTCCGCCGATGCCCATAAGTGGCTGCTCGGTCCCGAGGGAATCGGGATATTCTACTGTGCAAAAAGAGCACTGGATAAGATCAAGGTCCGCTTAGTGGGTTGGATGAGTGTGGAGGACTATTTCAACTTCTCCTCCTTCGAGATGAAACTTCACAATAACGCCCGACGATTCGAATGCGGAACCCCAAACCGGGTGGGGATCGCTGGCCTTTCCGCTTCGCTCGAGATCCTCCTCGAAGCGGGGATAGAGAGGATAGAGAAAAAGATAATAAGGCTCACCGATTGGCTGGTAGCAGAGCTTATGGAGCGAGGCTACCAGGTGGTAAGCCCCCGGGGCGAGGGGGAGAAGTCGGGCATCGTCTCCTTCAAAAGCCCAAAGCATAGGAGCGAGGAGATAGTCTCACTTCTCTTCGAGCACAAGGTGGTGGTTTCAGGAAGGGGCGGAGTAGTTAGGGTTTCCCCTCACTTCTACAATACGGAAAACGACCTTTCTGAACTGCTCAATAACCTACCGAGGCTCTAAGGGGAAAGCGCCATCCTCACCGCCAGCTCGGCGATCACCTCCTTGGGATCGACGAGTAGAACGGGAAGATCCTGAGGCTCGAGGGCTAACGGTACCTCGGTACAGCCCATTATTATCACCTCACTGCCTAAGGCGATGAGCTTCCTTCCTGCCTCGATAAGTAACTTCTTTGCTGGAGGGATATCACCGCTCTTCTTCACATATTGGTATATCGCCCGCATCACCAGCTCCTCCTGGGAGCGTTCGTTCGGGGTGAGGACCTCGATCCCCTTCTCCTCAAAAACGCGGTGATACACTTTGGCTCTTATCGTCCCGGTGGTGGCGAGAAGACCTACCCTCTTTATACCCGGCTTCTCCCTAAGGATGTAATCCCTCGTCTCGATGATCATATTGACGATGGGGATCGCCACCTCTTTTTCCACCTCGGGGAGGAAATGATGGGCGGTATTACAGGGGATAAGGATGAAATCAGCCCCTGCTCGCTCAAGGAGCTTTGCCCCTTCGATGAGATAGGGGACAGGGCTTTCCCCTTTTCCGACTATCGCCTCGGTCCTATCCGGTACCTGAGGATAACTGAAGATTATGGTGGGGATGTGTTCCTGATCGCGGGTGGCAGGGGTCTTGTCGATGATCGCCTGATAGAGGTCGATGGTCGCCTGCGGTCCCATCCCCCCGAGTATGCCGATCACCTTGAACCGCTTCTTCATCTATCGAGCACCGAGCGAAAGTACTTTATCGTCTCCTTAAGCCCTTTCTCCAAGGGGACCTTCGGTTCCCAGCCGAGCTCCTTTCTCGCGGTGGAGATATCCGGCTGACGGACCTTGGGATCGTCCTGAGGTAAGGGGAGGAAGCGGATCTTGCTCTTCGTCTTCGTCAACTTGATGATCACCTTGGCGAGATCGAGGATACTCATCTCATTGGGATTTCCCAAGTTCACCGGCAGATTGTAATCGGAAAGCATCAACCGATAGATGCCCTCCACCATATCAGAGATATAGCAGAAACTACGGGTCTGACTTCCATCACCGAACACGGTGATCTCCTCCCCTTTGAGTGCCTGGGTGATGAAATTTGGTATCGCCCGTCCATCGTGGGTCCTCATCTTGGGACCATAGGTATTGAAGATGCGGGCGATCTTGGTATCTATCTTGTGCACTCGATGATAAGCCATAGTAAGGGCTTCAGCGAACCTCTTTGCCTCATCGTAAACGCCTCGAGGTCCAATTGGGTTGACATTTCCCCAGTAGCTCTCTGGCTGGGGATGGACCAAGGGGTCCCCATACACCTCGGAGGTGGAGGCAAGGAGGAAAACCGCTCTCTTCTTCTTGGCAAGCCCCAAGGTGTTGTGGGTGCCCAATGACCCAACCTTAAGGGTCTGAATGGGAAGCTCCAGGTAATCGAGGGGGGAGGCGGGAGAGGCGAAGTGGAGGATGTAATGAATATCCTCCTCGATCCTTATCTCTTTGGTCACATCATGCTTTATAAAAAGGAAGTTCTCCTCCCCTTCAAGATGAGAGATGTTATCGAGTGAGCCGGTAATAAGATTGTCCATACAGATGACCCGATACCCCTTCTTAAGGAGAAACTCGGCGAGATAGGACCCAAGAAATCCCGCTCCCCCGGTTATAAGAACAGTTTTACCTTCCATCGCTTTCTTCCTCAAAGTCAATAAGCATTCCTATGACGGAAAAGGTGTAAAAAGGTCAACCAGATGATCTTCAGGTCGAAGGAGAGCGACCAGTTCTCAATGTAATAGATATCATGCTCTATCCTCTTCTTAAGGGAAGTATTCCCTCGCCACCCATTCACCTGAGCCCAACCGGTTATCCCCGACTTAACCTTGTGCCGCAACATATATTGCGGTATTCTTTCCTTGAAATCAGTGACGAACTCGGGCCTTTCCGGTCGTGGTCCCACCACGCTCATATCTCCCTTCAGGACATTGTAGAATTGGGGAAGCTCATCGAGGCTATATCTCCGTAAGAACCGCCCCACCCGGGTACATCGAGGATCGTTCTCCTTCGCCCAAACAGGACCGGTCTCTCGCTCCGCATCCTTATACATCGAACGGAATTTATACAGGGTAAATACCCTCCCGTCAAGTCCCATCCGCTTCTGCTTGTAGAACACTGGACCCTCGGAATCGATCTTTATGGCGATGGCAATTAGGGGAAGAAGAACCAGCATAATAATAAGCCCAAAGATGGCGATCACGATATCCATCGCCCGTTTGATAAGGCTTTTCCATCCTCCGAGGGGAATGGAACAGAGGTTTATTACTGGAAGCCCCCCTAACTCCTCCATCTCCGCCTTTAAGGCAATAAACTCCAAGAGATCGGGGATGAGATAGACATCGATCCCTTCCTTGTATGCTTCCTTTATCAGAGTAAGTGTCTTCTCATGGGCTCGAAGGGGCAAAGCCACATAGAGTTTATCTATCTGGTGCTTTTTGACCAACTGGGAAAATTTAGCCAACTCTCCCAAAACCGGGATATTGTGATAGGAAGTAGCTTGTTTCTTCGGATCATCATCGAGGAACCCGATCACTTTCAACCCAAGTTCATCGTGGACGAGTATCCTGTCCGCAAGGGCTCTACCCAAATCACCAGCACCGGCGATAACCACCCGCTGGAGGTAAAGCCCCTTACGCCAAGCTTCCTCCAAATGACGACGGACCGCTCGACGGAAGAGATAAAGGAGGGGAATATCGAGCACCAAGAATATCGCCAAGACGAGCTGTGATATCTCATAGCGAGGAGCAACCTCGGGCTGGTACTGGTAATAAATACGATAATAAAGGAGCAAGCCAAGCATAATCACCACTGAGGCGATCACTCCAATAGCGATGCCGAAAATATCAGCTATCTTGGTCCTCTCCCTTCGAGGTTTATAAAGCCCCTGATAGAGGAATATCAGAGGTAAAATGATCGAGATCAAAGGTAGGAATCTGAGATACTGCGAGAAGGGAGGAACTCCCTTCCATACTGGAAACAGACGAAAACGGATAAAATAAGAGGCGATAAAAGCAAAATTTGTGATCAAAAGATCGCCGGCCAATAACCCAATCTTTATCCAGGAAGGCTGGCGCCGCATTATTTCTCCCCTTCCTTTAAATGACGCTCCCACCCCTCTTTGACGAAGGTAGAAATCCCCTCCTTAAACCTCTCAGGAGAGAAACGGAGAGCGTTCTTCCTTATAGCTTCTTTATTAAATCCTAACCGCTGAAATTTGTCAACTGCAGACACCATAGCGGGAACACTCTGCTCAGAGAAAAGGACGCCCGTCTCCTCGGGGATCACTGTCTCGAGTACCCCACCCTTTCCATAAGCAATCACTGGACGACCACAGGCTTGTGCCTCGAGGGGAGCAATGCCGAAATCCTCCTCCGCGGGGAAGATGAGTGCCCGACATCCCCGGTAAAGCTCCCTCAGCTTCTCATCGGACACCCTGCCCAAGAAGCGGATGTTCTCCTTAGCCATCTTTCTAAGACGACGGGATTCCGGTCCCTCACCCACTATAAGAAGTGGAAGACCAAGTTGATTGAAGGTGGCGACCGCTAAGTCAACCCGCTTATAGGGGACAAGGGCGGAGACAAGAAGGAAATAACCACCATCCTCCCCCCCAGGGGTAAAAAAATCGGTATCGACCGGGGGATGGATCACCTCTGCCTCCCTGCGGTAGTATTTCCTTATTCTCCTTTTGACATTCTTCGAAGAGGCGACAAACAGATCCACCCGCCTGCTCGAGGCGACATCCCAGGTCCTCAAGTAGTTCATAAACAGAGGAACGATCTTCCGGGAGAAAAAACCAAGTCTATCCTCTCCGAAATAGTGATGGTACTGGTCCCAGGCATACCTCATTGGGGTAAGGCAGTAGCAGATATGAAGGGAGGAAGGGGGAGGGATAATCCCCTTGGCTACGCAGTGGCTGATACTTATTATTAGATCGTACCCCCTGAGATCGAAGAGCTCCACCGCCGCCGGGAAAAGGGGGAGATAATGGCGGTAGATCCTTGAGGAAAAAGGGAGACGATCTATGAACGAGGTCTCTATCTCCATCCCCTCGATCCTCGGGGTGAGCCTACCCGCGATATAAAGCAAGGTGAAAATCTTGGCATCGGGAAAGAGTTCACAGAAAACCTCGAGCACCCGCTCCCCACCCCGCATTCCGGTGAGCCAATCGTGAATGAGTGCTACCTTCAAACCGAATAATCCCTCCGTTCCCTCCAAACGATCACAATACCATCATCGATGATAACATAGCGGGAAAACTAACTCAACCGAAAGGAAAGAACTCAATTGCTCCATTAGGGAATAACTGATATAATCGGCTCTCGAGGAAGGGAGAAGAAGATGAGAAGGATAAAACGAGCAATCATAAGCGTAGCCAACAAAAACGAAATCATCGAGTTTGCTAAAGGGCTCTCAAACCTCGGGATAGAGTTGATTGCCACCGGCGGAACCGCAAAGCTCCTAAAGGATGCCGGTATTTCCCTTACCGAGGTTTCTAAGATAACCTCCTTCCCTGAGATCCTCGGTGGTAGGGTAAAAACGCTTCATCCGAGGATATTCGGAGGAATACTGGCAAAAAGGAGTGAAGACTCCCACCTTGCTGAGCTCGAAAAGGAGGGGATAGCTGAAATCGATATGATCGTGGTCAACCTCTATCCTTTTGCCGAGGTAGCGAAAAAGAAAGAAGCCACCTTAGAGGAACTCTTGGAGAATATCGATATCGGTGGGGTAAGCTTGATCCGGGCAGGCGCAAAGAACTTTGAGGATGTGGTGGTGATAGTCGATCCCGGGGATTATCAGCCGATCCTCGAAACGCTGAAGAAGGAGGATGGATTTATCGATATAGAAACGAGGCTCAAACTGGCTCAGAAGGCGTTCAACTACACCGCTGACTACGATGCCCTGATCGCGGAAACGATGGAACGGATCAAGATTGAGGAGGGGAAGGTTAAACTTGGTGAAAAGCCATCCTTCCCCCACACCTTGAGGCTAAGCCTCAGCCTCAAGCAAAGCCTCCGCTACGGGGAGAACCCGCACCAGCGAGCTGCCTTATACATCGAGCGAGGAGAAACACCTCCCTACTCAGTGGTAAAGGCGGAGAAACTCCAGGGGAAGGAGTTATCGTACAACAACCTGGCCGATTTCGAGGCGGCACTCCTCCTCGCCCGGGAGTTCACCGAGCCGGTGGCGGTTATCATCAAACATACCAACCCCTGTGGTGTCGCCATCGGTGATGATATCCTCACCGCTTACCAGAGGGCACGGGAGTGCGATCCGGTCTCTGCCTTCGGGAGCATCATCGCCTTCAACCGGAAGGTCGACGAGAAACTCGCGGTTGAGATCACCTCCACCTTCGTTGAGGGAGTGATCGCTCCAGAAATAACCGAGGAGGCGCGAGCCATCTTCAGCAAGAAGAAAAACCTCCGGCTCCTCAGATTACCAATGGATGACCTCGATCTGAAGGGAGATAAGGACTACAAAAGGCTCGTCGGAGGACTTCTGGTTCAGGACCGGGATGAGCTCACCTGGGACGAGGAGAAGCTCCAAGTGGTGACCAAGAGGAAACCGACCGAGAAGGAGATGAAAGCCCTCTATTTCGCCTGGCGGGTGGTAAAGCACATAAAGTCGAACGCCATCGTCTTCGCCAACGAGAAGCAAACAGTGGGAATAGGTGCAGGGCAGATGAGCCGGGTGGATTCGGTAAAGCTGGCAGCGGAAAAAGCTCGGCTTCCCCTTGAAGGCACGGTCCTCGCCTCCGATGCCTTCTTTCCTTTCAGGGACGGGGTGGATGCCGCCCATCAGGCTGGAGCAACCGCTATAGTCCAACCCGGGGGGTCAATAAGGGACGAGGAGGTCATTGCCGCTGCCGATGAGCATGGGATGGCGATGGTGCTTACCGGGATTCGCCACTTCCGCCATTAGCGCTCTCTCAGATATCAGAAGAACATCGTCGAAGTGAAAACTAAGGAAGGGGAGACTATCTAATTAAAAGCTCTACCCTGGTGGAGGCGAGCTTATCCGGTATTCCCCGAGCTTCGGGATCGGATAGAGTAAAGAGATGGCCAAGAAGGAGGGGAAGCGAGGAGATTAGCCCGCCAAACCAGCGAAGAAAGGCACGGAAGAAGCTCACCCGGTCGTAGTCTTCGGACACAACCCTGATTCCAGCTATCATCCTTCCAATGGTCTGGCCCGAGGCAGAGACGAAGAACACC
>Ga0190360_1001540_pt1 | contig 11792 bp, 11 predicted proteins | sample 48721834_MG_FD_161271 | JGI IMG/M metagenome (GOLD analysis project Ga0190360, IMG submission 161271) | Hydrothermal vent microbial mat bacterial communities from Southern Trench, Guaymas Basin, Mexico - 4872-18-3-4_MG | ecosystem: Environmental > Aquatic > Marine > Hydrothermal vents >... | reverse complement strand
ATTGAATTAAAAATTTAGTTAATTTGGATGTATCAGAAAATGAGAATAATTCCAGTTATAGATATTCTTAATTCAAAAGTAGTCCACGGTATCCAAGGAGAAAGAGATAAATATTATCCAATTAAGTCTGTCATTAGTAATTCTTCAAACATAATAGATATTATTGATAAATTTGTTAATTTGTTCGGATTTAAAGAATTATATATCGCCGACCTTGATGCAATAACTAAAAACATTGAAAATTTTAATTATCTTAATGAAATTTTGAAAATTTATGATATAGATATTATGATTGATGCAGGTATTTCTAATATAAAAAGAGCCAGAAAAATCTTAGTACACAATATTAAAAACTTAATCATTGGGACTGAAACTTTAACTTCTGTTAATTTTATTAAAGAATTACAATCAGTATTGAAAAATGATCAAACAAATTTAATAATAAGCGTAGATTTATATAAAAATAATAATATAAGTAAATGCAAAGAAATAAAAGGTTTAAACGCTCTTGAAATTATAAAATACTTTGAACAATTTGATATTAACGAGTTTATTATCTTAGATTTATTTAGAGTGGGTTCAAAACTAGGAGGAGTTAGTGAAATAATTTATGAAATCATTAATGAGACAAATTCAAAAATAATAACAGGTGGCGGTATAAATTCTATTAAGGATATTCAAAATTTAATAAAAATACAAGTCGATGGAGTATTGATTGCCACGGCTTTACATAATGGTGCAATAACACCTTCTGAAATAAATAGTTTTTTGGAAAAATATGGTACTTGATTAGTAATAATTTAAAAATTAAATAATTAATTTGTGTTCTAGTTCTATAATTTTGAATATCTATAATTTTGAATAAAAATTAATAAATGATAATATTAAAATTTTTTAATTATGACAGAAAAAAATGTTGATTTAGAAAAAATTTATGACAAAGTTTTAGGATTTATAAAGGACTTAAACCCTCCAACAATAGAAGAACATCGAGATAAATATCAAATAATTTCTCCATTTAAATATGAATTTCCAGATAAAAAAGTAATAAATTTTTTAGTAGATACGCGAATAGGTTCTAAATGGATTGAAACGAAATGTTTATTACTTTTTAAAAAGTCAATATCAGACATGCTCGAAATTGAGCCAATTTTACATAAAAAAATATTAGAAGCAAATTTTAATTATGCTGAAATCACCTTCAGTATTGATAATGAAGGAAATATTTATGCAGAAGCAGACCAACCTTTAGATACTGATTTTGCAAATTTTAAAAGTGAATATGGATCGATTGTTTTTGCTATTGATTTATTTTTTAATAAAATTATTCCATCGATTTCTAATGAAATAAAAAAGGTAGACACATATAATTCACCAATATATACGTAAGATTTGATTTATTTTCTACATTTTTTTAAATTCTTTTAACCATTTTTTGATTGTTTTTTCTGCAGATTCAACTAGACCAATTTTCCAATAGAATAAAATCTCATCATAGATTTTTTTTAAGGTTTTAATTTCATCCTTTTTACTGACTGATTCTATTATATAAGGGACTGATTCATAACTTATATAACCGTAATTAGAATATCGTAATTTGTAAATTTCGAAAAATTTACGTTCACGATCATATCCTTTATGGTCAAAAACAATACCAATAGCGTGGGGATTAACATCTTGGTACCCTAAATGGTTAATTATATCGGTATGCGAATAGAAAAATCCAAGTCCAGGATGAGAATGATACCAACCTACGAAAAACTCATTTTTTTTAAAAAGAAGATCGTTGATTTGAGTTGCTATTATATAATTTTTTTTGTTATATTGAACAGAATAATGATTACCATGTGTTATTGCAAAACTATCATTTACATAAATATTATTTTCATCCTTAATTTTACCCCCTAAAATACCCATAACTTCCTTCCATCGCCAATTTGATTTTGTTGGGTTAGAAAATTCAATAGTATGTAGCATAATTTTCTTTATTGCATTGATATTGATGGTTATTTCCGTTTTTGGTAATTTAAAATCTATAAAATATTTATTTTTTATACGAGTCATTTTATCCATCATGATAGGTTTACCGTATATAAAAAAGAAAAAAGATCTTTTTAATTAATATATTTTGATATTTTTAAAAAGGGACTAAATTTTATTAAATCTTTAAACTAATATGATACATTAAAAGTTTATAAATATCATTTTTAGGATAAATATTCATTGAATTTAGAGACCAATTTATAATAACAATATAGGAAATAATTAATATATTATTTTTTTCTTTTTTTTTCTATTATTTTCCTATAATATTAAAAATGCCTTATTTATTTAGTATTTCCCAGCCGTAGTTATGTCTTATTGCTTTTTTCTCGCTAATCTTATGTTTTATTTCTTTTAATATTTTATTTAATAAATTCTTATTGCCATAGAGCAACTTAAACTTATAAAAAATTTCAAAAACAAAAGTATTTATTTCTTGTATTTCATTAAACAATTCATCTTGAGTATAAATAATAAGATGTAGTCCTGCGGATATTTTTGGTGAAAAAAATAAATCAATTCTGGAAGAGTAAGTAGGTGGTATATTATCAGCTATTATTAATAAATCTGCATCACTACCACATGAATATGACCCTTTCGCAAGAGAGCCGAATAAAATAACTAATTTTAAATTACATTTTTTTCTCCAGATATCTATCTCGTTTCTTAATTCGCGAATTATTTTATCATAATCTAATTTAAACAATTTTATTTTTACAATATTTGATGATCGTCCTTGCATATTCAACAGCTCTTTCAGCTTCTTTTTTTGTATAATAATCCATTGGGGCTCCTGATGGATGAGCATTTGGATATCTTGCGGGTATATAATGTTTATCGAGTTCTTTAGCCATATCTATTAGATTATTATTAGGAATTAAGTCATCTGGTAAGTTTTGTAATAATTGGGAAACAGAATACCCCCAAGCATCAATATTAATAGTCTTATATAGAGCTTTAATAGCTTTTTCTACTACTTGTTGAGATGCAAAACAAGCCCATTCATAATCTTTATTGATTATACTCTTTTCTGCATGTAGTAAATCTTTTTCTGCTTGTCTTAGCCAATTTAAAGCATTTTCTACCATTTTGTTTTTCGCTAAAATTTTTTAATTCACAATTTTTTTTAATTAAAATCTATTGATAAATATTAGAAAATTACATTTTTAAAAATAATGGACGATACAAATTTTGTTTCTATGAAAAAATTATATTATAAATTATTTTTTCCATAAATCAGAACCCTAAAAATATAATATAATATATTAAATTGCGAAAATATTTCCAATTGAAAAAAAATATTTTTTGTGATTGAATTAAAACAATAAAAATTAATAAGAAAAGTTCAAGCATTGAGGTAATTTTTTAACTTTAATGATTTTTATATAAACAGCATTTGCATCTTCGAATTTAGAGGTCATTTTGATTATTGGGTTTCGGTTTGGTTGATATTTTAGAAATAGATCAGGTTCATAATCAGAGAAAGTATATATTAATAAAGGAATTCCTCTAAAATTATAAAAATCGTGAATAACAACATAAACAAAATAAATGTGGCGATCATTTTGCTTATAATGATAGAGTGAAAAATTATTTACCATTACAGTACTTATTAAATTTATTAGGTCTTCCAATCCTTCTAATTCCATTGATTTTGCTCGTGGAATCATAAATTGGTCAATAGTTGTCGGATCAATGGAACTTTTTTGTTTTTCTTTAATTTCTAAATATGGAACATTCTCTTTAATTAAATCAATCATTTAAAAACATCCCTAAATCAACTATTAAAAGTATAAAAACACTTTTAATTTATTTAAAATACTAATTATAATTAATAGATATTAGAATTTAAACTCTTACAAATTAAAAAATTTAAATTTTTAGCATTACGATATTATAATCTGAAGTTAAAATTTAATGTTTATTAATAATAGTTTGTTAAAAAGAAAAAAAATCAAAGATCTTTTGTCAGAAAAAGAATCATAAATTAAAACCTTATTGATTTTTATAGTTGATTATTTAATATAATATATATATGGTAATATTGAGTGTGATTTGTGAAGTTACAGATTTTTGTAATTTAAATTGTAGCTTTTGTTATGAGAAAACAAGACGAAAAAAGAAGCATATAAGTCCAGAAGTGTTTGAGAATATATTAAAAAGGTATAGACCATTATATCTACAAATTACTGGTGGAGAAGCGACTACACACCCAGAATTTGAGAAGATTGTAAATATTGGGGTGAATAATTCAATTAAAACTCAAATTTCGACAAATGGTGTTTTACTTAAAAAAATAATTCCAGTCTTATTAAAAATCCCATTTAGGAAAAGGCCAATTATAGGAATATCATTAGATGCATCTAATGAAGACCATGATATAATACGAGGGCATAAAGGATTATTTAAGAGTATTATGAAATCAATTGTGGAATATAAGAAAAAAAGAATTCCATTTGGGTTTGCAACAACAGTTTTTGATAAGAATTATCTGGAAGAACTACCTGAAGGGAATATTAAACACGTTCCGAATTTAATAAAACTTGCAAATGAACTTCATGTGCCGATAAATATTCAGCCATGTGCACCAACTGAGCCAAGTCTGAGAAAAAAGCTGGGAAAAATTCTTATAGAAAATAAATCGAGATTTCTTGTGAATACTCAGCCATACTTAAAAATACTCATCAATGGACATAAAAATAAGTGTAGATATACTTGGACAAATATTTCTATAGGTACATCAGGAAATATATTACCAACAAGACCAGATAATTGCTATTTTTGTAATGATTGCTCAAAATGTTATTATTCTTGCGTGTGGGAACCAAGTTTGATTACTTCTCGATATTTCTTTCAAAGTCTATTAAGTTTTATTAACCAAGCTACAATAATTTATTGAATTATTTTACTAATAAATATTAAATAGATTTGTATATCAATCACAATTTAGTTATTAATAAACGAAATAATATTGATTTAATAATAATATAACATATATTTTGAATTTTTAGGTTATTTTTTATAATATAAAGCTTAATTTTTTAAATATAATAGAATTAAAGACATAAAAATATTGTTTTTGTAGAAAAAGACCGCCCCTGCAGTTTATAAATTTTTATAAATAAGTGGTAAAAAAACGAAAAAAAAAAGATTATGGTTTCAATTAGAAAATGATTATTTAATTTCCACCATTATTTTCTTATATTCTAAACCTAAAAGACTTCTTGCAATCTCGAATGCTTTATTGTAATCGAAAATTTTCTTGCCCTTGGATTTTGCAGCTTTTGCAAGTATCTTATTTTCGGTTGTATATTTTATTCTACCAATGGATAATGGTCCAATACCAAATACACCAGGATAAATTTCTTTTTTATCTGTATTAGGTTTCATCCCTTCAATTCCCATTGGAGGGACCGCATTGATATCTGCGACTATAGTATTTGGAGATAATTTCTCAGCCAGTTCCTTAGATACTATCTGGATACCAGCTGCTGCAACAGACCAAACTATATTTGCATCTTTCAAAATTTCAAATTTACTTTCATCATTTGTCGCATATACCCCGGTTATTTTGGTGGCATTCTCGCCGGCTTTATCTGTTAATTCATCTGCAAGATTTTTCACATATTCCTCAGTAGCTCCATCCCAAGTTTCGACCAAATATACTTTAGCCCGAAGTTTGGCGGCTAGAATAGATGTCAATTGTCCAACTGGACCGGTACCCAAAACTACCACCTTTTTGCCTTCAAGACTATTAATACCTAACTCAGCGGCAAGTTGTTCAGTTTTTGCAACCAGTGCAGATGCGGTTGTATGAGAACCCCTTGGATCTATGATAACTGGGGTTTCAAAGCCAGGGACGAATGATTTCAGAACTTTTTTTGCGATTTTTTCTCCTTCTTTAACATTTGATCCTCCAATAAAAAACGCAGTCGGCGATTTTGGTTTTCTGGAAAAAATTGCATCTTGCACGAGTTTTTGGACTTTATCCGCCGTCATATTGTTAAAAGGAACAACCACATCGAAGCCAGCATCATATGCCATATTTATATCAAACGGGGATGCATATTCATCTGTATCAAAGAAGTAAAGAATTTTTTCAGATTTATCAACCGCTTTTACTTTGATTGGAACTATATCAAGGTCTGCTTTATTAATTAAATCAATAATTTCTAAATTTTCACCTGATGGATTCACATTTTTTACGATCTTATTTATTTCTATTTTTACAATATTTACTCCCAATTCATCTGCAAGATTTGAGAGACCATTAAAATGTCTTTTATCACATAGAAACATGGCATTTATTTTCTTTGCTTCAAATTTCTCGGCCATCTTTAATATCTTCATGAACATCCAGGCTTCTCTTACTCTGAGCCGAATATCTTGCTCTTCTTCATCATAAGATCTCTTTAGATAATCTCTCCACATCATCAATTTTTGTATATATAACTCATTACTTTTCGATAATTCTTTATTTATAACTAATTTGGCCAACTCACTTTCAATAGCGTCGAGTAGATTCTTTTTATCTTGCATTGTATCATTTATGTAATCAAGAGCATTTTGGGAGATATCAACCATGTCGAAGGGTAATTCATATTTCTTATACAATTCAATTAGATGGTTGTCATATAAAAATTCGTCTTTAGTACGCATCCCACCCTCTTCAACTATAAATGCAGGATGATTTTCTTTGATTAGACTTTCTATAAAATCAACATAGTTCCGCGAGATGAATTTTAAATTAAGAAATTCTCTCTCGTTGTATTTTTTTTGATCCATATAGAAATTTATTGGATATTCGTATTCTACCAAAAACAATTTTAATTTTTTTTCCTTTAAAGGTTCAAGTTCTAATACTTCCATTTTTTAAAACCTCCTAAAATATAATAAATTAAAAGCCTATTTCATGCATTTCGGATATAAAACCCATTTTTTTGAAATCTCAGGCTCCATAATTTCAAAAGCATAAACGGTCATGTTCATTTCTTTCCCAAGATTCTTCAACTCATCAAATAATCCTTCTGATGTAAAATGTAAGAGTTTTATTACAGCTTGATCAGTTTTTCGAATAAAATCTAGGAATTTTTTCATGATCCATTGAGGTCTGATTTTGAAATCCAATTCATATTCTTCTTTTTCAATATCATCTTTAAGTAGATCTATCCAAACTTTGATATTTTGAGCTTTAAAAGATTTTTTATCTTCTAATATTTCATATACATCAGCTAATTCTTTCATAAGGCACTTTTTTCGATCTAATTCTTCCTTTAAATAACCATTAGCATTTTCAGGAATACCCACTTTAAAAACATGCATTTCAAAATCGTCTAAATACTTTGTAATTTTCATATTAAATTTGTTTTCTGTATCTAAATCGCTAGTTATTAGATCAAATTTGTTTTCTCTAAATAAATCCAGTAGATTTATCGCTTCAGTATTAAAGATCCCAGTTTTTTCTTTTACTAACAAAAATAAAAAGACTTTTTTTTCATTTATGGGCTCTAAATCTAATACATCCATTTTATTACATCTCTATTTTTTTCATTATTTTTTTTCATTTTTAAAATATTTCTAATTAATATTGATATTTCCTAGAATAAATATAATTTGACAAATTTTCGTTCTGGCTTAATGACTATAATTTTTGTCAAAACCTTCTTTTTGACAAGGTTTCTTGTTTGTTAGTGAAAGAGAAGTAGAAAGTAGTTTGAATTTATAATAAAGGTTATTTATTAAAATTATAATTATTTGATGTGAGTTATTAAGATCTCAGTTTTTAATCAAATGGTATAGTAATTATTTAAAAATGTTCATTATATTAATTTTAGTAAAATTCTCTTAAATAGTAATAGAGAAGGATATATTCCTAAATATGAATATTTTCGCTATAATTAAGAATTATCAATTTTTCTTATCAAGATTTTCAATGTTTAAAAACAAATCACACGTATCCTTTTCTCTCATTTTAAAGGAAAAAATTAATAAAAATATGAAAAAACAAAATTTTTTCCTTGAATAAATATATAGTATTGAATATTTTTATTTAAAATTAATATAAAAATAAAAACTTAACATTTTAAATTATATTATTTACAGATAGACTATTTTTTTATTATATATAACCTGATGCAGATGATTTATTTTAATTTAATCTATATTAATCATTGTCTCAAATATTTTAAAAGAAAATCATATATTTGAGAAATTCACATAAATTACCAGAAAGATTTAAGTTTTGTTTTTTATATTAATTCGATTTTAAAATAAGAATCATAGAAAAATTTAAAGAAACGATAGAATACTCTAAAGAAAGAATGAATGTAAAAGTTTTGACTGGAGCTAAGCCTGTTTCTCTTACTATAATTAAAGATATCATGAGTTCTCGCATCATTTGTTGTTATAGTTATGATTCAATACCAAAAGTTGCTTAAAAGATGGTGGAAAACTGGGTAGATACGGTCTTTTGTATTAAAAGAGAGTAGGGAAAAATAGTGGGAGTGATACCTGACAAAATTATTTGGAAATTAGTTCTGGATGGTAATAAAAAAATATATGGTTATAAAACGGAGAACATTATAGTGAAAAAATCATTTCAATAGATGGGGATAAGCTATTTACCAGTATTGAAGATTTGAGAGACGAGTTTAGTAAATCTCCGGTTAAAAGAATTGCATTTACATCAGATGAAAAAATTATAGAATTAATTCATGAAAAATTTATGGAGAGAGTAAAGAGATACTCTCGAGCGTATGATACAACATTTTCTTAAATAATGAGGTAAAATTATATAGTAGAATACTTTTTCGAAAGTGATACCGAAACTGGAACTGAGGAAGATATGGGGAGAGAAATTCCATTAAAAAATGTAGAATCTTTTTATCAAGTTTTTTTATGTTATTTTGATGAGGCTATAGAATCATAAAGTATTATACACAAATCTAACTCGTCTTAAAAACAATCAAAACTTAATCAAGATTATAAAGATACATTCCATTTTGTTTTTTGATTTTTCTTCACAAAAGAATCTACAACATATGAACTTGGAATATACCATGATAGAATTTATCTGGCACTTAAATTTACAAGGCGATTTTGGTGAGACAAGGTACATGCTGGACTCGAAAAAGAAACCCTATAGATTTATATTTTAAAAAGATCAATAAAACATTGGAGTTAAATTTAAAAGTAAAGATCAGTAAATTGATAAAAAAGTAATATAATAAAATTCAAAACTTAAGTTAATAATTCAAATAATATAATAATTTAAAGGGAAAAAGACCATAAATATTTTTAAGGCAAACCTTAAAATTTAATAAAAGAAGGAACGTGATAGAAGTGGTCTTAATAGGCGATATAGTTTTAAGAAATGCTATAATGTATCCAAAGAAGATGTGGCTTCATTTTGAAGGGAGAGATTATACATGGAAGTTATTAAATAATAGAGTAAACTCGATTTCAAATGCATTATTAGACTTAAATGTTAAAAAAGGTACGCGAGTTGCATTGATTTTGGAAAATTGTGATCAACTGGTAATTTCATTTTTTGCAATCCCAAAAATAGGAGCTTTATGTGTCCCATTAAATTATATGTCAAATAAGAACGAATTAATTTATATGTTAAATGATTGTGCGCCAAACACACTTATTTTTGGGGAAGGATTTAGTAATTATATAAATTATTTTAGAGAAAAAAATAAATCAATAAAGAATTGGATCTGTGTTTCCGATAGCGGAGAAATTGGGGACAAACAAATTTTATTTAATTCATTATATGATTATCCAAGTGATGAGCCACCAAATTTTAATTTAAAAGATACAGAACCTGCGTTTATTCAATATACAGGCGGTACAACAGGCTTTCCAAAAGGAGTCGTAATGGCACATAGAGGAGTGGCTGGAAATCCAATATTAGTAGCGGCATCAAGTTTAGGTACCGGGAGTTTTAACCCAGACGATAAGACATTAATTCCTGGCATGCCATTATTTCATACTGCTGCCACACTGGGATTATTAACCCTTGCTCAATTAAATATTGAAGTATATTTACATCGTAGATTTGTAGTACATGATATTTTTGAAACAATAAAAAATCAAGGGATTACAGGGTTTAGTGCTGTACCTACTATGTTAAATTTTTTAATTAATTCGCCAGAAATAAAAAATTATAAAAAATATTTCTTAAATATTAGGGGAATAGTGTATGGAGCTTCACCAATTTCTCCTACAGTCTTAAAGAAATCAATGGAATTATTTCCTAATGCAGTATTTGGTCAATTATTTGGTCAGACAGAAACAGGGCCAGCTTTAACAATTCTTGATGCCAACGACCATAAAAAAGCAATATCAGACCCTAAGTACGAATATCTTTTAAGGTCTGCAGGTAAACCACTTGTGAATGTAATCATAAAAATAATTGATGAAAAAGGTAATGAATTACCGCCTGGACAAATTGGAGAAATTGTAGCAAAAACCGATACTAGAATTATCGAATATTGGAATAAACCGGAAAAAACAAAAGAAACTAAAAGAAATGGCTGGGTATATACAGGAGATATGGGATATTTAGATGAAGAAGGATATTTATTTGTCGTTGATAGAAGGAAAGATATGATAATTTCCGGCGGAGAAAACATTTATACAAAGGAAGTAGAAGATGCATTACAAACCCATCCCGCTGTATTAGAATGTGCAGTTATTGGGATTCCGGATGAACGATGGGGAGAAGCAGTACACGCAATTGTTGTTTTGAAAAAAGGATATAAAAAAGGTGTCAATGTCACTGCAGAAGAATTAATAGACCATGTAAAAGATCAGATTGCGAGATATAAAGCGCCTAAAAGTATAACTTTTAAAAGGACATTACCTAAAAGTGCACAAGGAAAAATTTTAAAACGCGAATTACGCAAGAAATATTGGGAAGGAAAAGAACGTCAAGTAGCATAAATTAGCATAAATTAGCAATATACACTCAAAACCATAATTTTTTAAAAAATCTTGTAAAGTGTAGTTAATTTATTTATTAAATTATCATTAATTTATGAATATTTAAATTTATATCAATTCTTTTTTATTATATTAATTCATATTGCTTACCTGCACCACAATCATGGACCTTATCTTGATAGAGTCTTTTTATCGCATCGGTTTGACTTGTGCAATGACATGGAGCTATAAAATCTATATCCTTTAACTTTTCAAGTTTCGCAAAGCCATGAAAACCGCCCATTACACCAAATATTTTACCATAGTTTTTAGTAAAATCGATTATTCTACCTAATCCGGGGTGAGCGCAACCAGATATTATGAATAGCCCTTTAGAAAGATGCACCATAAGAAATTGTTCGAAAATTTCTTTTGTACATACGCACTTAACATTGTCGGTAATTTCAACAATACCCTCAACATCAATGAATTTAGTTCTATTACTCCCATATGAATAGATTTCAGTTCTATCAAGAGAACCTATAAATTTTGGTAAATAAACATCAACGTCATCTTTAATTTTTAAAATATAAGGTAGCCCACCTGCATGGTCAAAATGTGGATGGGAAAGAACAATTATATCAATATTCTTCGGGTTGATTTTTAGTTTTTCCATATTATAGAAAAGTATTTCTTTATTTGCTCCAGTATCAAACAAGATATTTTTTGTTTCACTGTCATATTGAACTTTAATAAGTGTAGAAAAGCCCCATCCATGTTTAAATCCAGTTATTGAGGTATTATCATATATAATTGAAATT
>Ga0190360_1001538_pt1 | contig 11796 bp, 14 predicted proteins | sample 48721834_MG_FD_161271 | JGI IMG/M metagenome (GOLD analysis project Ga0190360, IMG submission 161271) | Hydrothermal vent microbial mat bacterial communities from Southern Trench, Guaymas Basin, Mexico - 4872-18-3-4_MG | ecosystem: Environmental > Aquatic > Marine > Hydrothermal vents >... | reverse complement strand
GTGATAGAAATACAGTATTTTCCATTGTATATGTTTTTTTCATTCCAAAGAAAGCTCACCCCCTCCCGTGAGGTATAAGCCCATCCGTATGGCTTATTCTCTCCCTCTTCAAAACTTGAGTTACTTAAAAGATTTTTTGTAAGCCCGCCAAAAAGTTTCTCATAATATCCAGAATGGAGTTCGTGTAAAAAAGATGACCATTCTGTATCACACACAAAATCTAATCCACTTTTTTCATAATCACTTAAATTGTCCTCAGCCTCTTCTTTGCCGTAATACAATCCTAAGTATACAGAAATTCCCCATGCATTTGGATGTTTTTTTCCATGTATCTCAGCTATTACAGTATTTTTCAATAATTCCTTAACTTTTCTGGATACTTCCTCAAGACCCTCTATATTGGAACACCTATCTGCAAGATCATACAGATCTACAAGGTTTTTTATCATACCGCTTGATCCGAAAGACTGGGATTCTAAACAGGTATCGATTATTTCATCCCAGTTTTAGTTACTTAATAATATCTCAGTGAAAGTATTTACATTTTCTACGAGTGTGTCCAGTTTTTCAGTTTTAATTGCACTCATAGTTATATATTCTTTATAATCTAGATTTTTGTTGTTTTCTTCTATTATCTCTATTATTTTTTTTCCGATCTCTTCATTTGACAGATCAGGATTTTCATTTAAAATTCTGCATATAGGATTTATAGCCTCTGCCCAATAGTAGAGATAAAAACTGTACTCTTCACTGCTTATATAAATATCAATACAATCCCTCAACTCATAGACAGATTCAACTGCACCCATAAGACATGTCCCTGTGAAACATAATATATCAACTCCAGATTTTGAGAGCGCATCCTTCATTTCAGGCATTGTAAGTTTGTCCTTGCTTGGAGTGTCAATACAACATCCTTCCCACCCCATGCCATGATCATACACAAGAAGTATGTATCTTTCTGCAGGAAACTCTTTTTTACAATAAGAAATAAAATCTTTCAGAGTTTTTGGATCTCCCATGTTTATTTCACCATTTTCTTTGAGCAGCACCTTTTTTTCTATTATATACCATGTTTTTGCGCTTTCATTACCATAGGGATCTTCTAAAGCTACTACATGTATATTTTTACACGAAAAGGCAGTGGCTGCAAAGAAATCAATAGGATTATATGCCGAGGTAAAATTTTCTTCATCATATAAAAAATCAGCATCATCATAAAACATTATCGTCCATTTTTTTGTTTCATGAGATACTTCAGTGCTTACACCAGGTTTTGGGCTGCTACGGATGTATCCCCTCTGTTGAGGTGTTTCAGATTGTTTTGGAGCTGATATACATGATGATATGATTACAATTATCAAAAGTAACACACAATAGTTCTTAAGATTTTTCATGAGTGATCAACTCAATTTAAATATTTAAAATTTTTGGTACTAAAGGCAGAAAGTTTTATATTACATTGTGAAAAGAAATATCATGTCAGAAAAAATAAAGATCGGCATTATTATATGCGACCGATGGAACACATGTGCGGGCGGTAAATGCTTGAGATCTCTTCATAATAGAGAGGGTGCATTCAGTATTTATAAGGATAAAGAGGTAGAACTGGTAGGGTATACCACATGTGGCGGCTGTCCCGGCGGAAATGTAGAGTACTGTCCAGAAGAGATGAAGAAGAATGGTGCAGAGGTGATACATCTCGCAACAGGGTTTGTGGTAGGGTATCCTCCCTGTCCTTATATCGATCACTTCTGCGATTTTATAAAAGAAAAATATAAAATGAATGTGATCATCGGGACACACCCAATTCCTCAGAAATACTACCTAACGCATAAGAGCCTGGGAACATGGGAATCCCCAGAGTGGAAAAAGAGGATCGAGCTAACTTTAACAGATGAAGAAACCCGTTTGAGGTATGACTGAGGACAACATATATATTTAATAACTCTTAAATTGAATTATGAAAATTGAAGAGATACCAAGAATAAGAATAGGGAGACTACCTACGCCTTTAGAAAAATTAGAAAACTTATCAAAAGCTATTGGTGTTCCTGAATTGTACATAAAAAGAGATGATATGACAGGTATCGGATACGGCGGAAATAAAATTAGAAAATTGGAATATCTTCTGGCAGATGCATTATCAAAGAAAGCGGATACGATAATTACAACTGGAGGTGTGCAGTCAAACTTTACGAGAGAGACCACAGCATGCGCAACGAAGCTCGGATTAAAAACAGTTCTTGTCCTGATCGGTAATGAGCCTGAAGAGTATCGTGGAAATCTTTTATTAGAAAAGCTCATGGGAGCTGAGATTCATTTTGTCTCGGCAAAAAATTTAGATGAAGGTGCAGAGAAGGCGGGAAAACTCATGAGATCGTTATCTAAAAAAATAGAAAAAGAAGGAAACAGGTGCTATATCATGCCTGTTGGCGGAGCGACACCTATAGGCTGTATGGGTTTCACAAACGCTTTTTTGGAGATAAATTCTCAGGCGAAAGATCTGGATATCAAAGTAGATTATCTTATATTCGCCACTGGCTCAGGAGGAACGCAGGCTGGTCTTTTAGTTGGAAAAAGAATTGTTAATTCAGATGTGAATATAATTGGTATCAGAGTCGGAAGGATGTTTGAGCCGTTTAACAGAATGATAGCTGAGATGGCTGAAAAAACAGGCGAACTTTTAGGGATGAAAAAATCTTTCTCTGAGAAAGATGTAGTAACATACTCAGATTTTATAGGAGAAGGTTACGATATACCAACAAGAGAAGCCAATAATGCTATAAAATTAATGGCGAGAACAGAGGCAATTATTTTAGATCCTGTGTATACAGGAAAGGCGATGGCAGGATTGGTAGGATTGATAGATCGGGGAGATATCTCAAAGGATGATACCATAGTATTCTGGCATACTGGAGGAGATCCCACAATATTTGTGGGTGAGGAGTTACTTGGCAAGGAGTTTATGGAGAGTTTGAGGGAATGAGTGGATAACGCATTTTTAATCATATTTTTGCCCATCAGGAAGGGTTTATAAAGGAAAGTTTTTATTTGAGACATGCCAAGTCTATGGAAAGGTGATAAAATGACAAAAGAATCGCCACAAAAAAAGAAGATGAAAAAGCTTATAAAAGCTATATGGATTATGAATTGGTTCAATTCATGTGGGTTCTGCGAGCTTGTTCCTGTAGTTGGATCCAGATGGGATATGGAAAGATTTGGAATGATTGTTGTAGGAACACCAAGGCATGCGGATGTTTTGTTTATTGCGGGGTATCAAACTTTGAAATCGATGAGAAGAGCTCAGAAAATATACGAACAGATGCCTGATCCAAAGGTAGTAATCGCTTTGGGATCATGTACCATGACTGGAGGTATGTACTGGGATTCTTATAATACGATAAAGAGGTTAGAAGATTATATACCCGTTACCATGTATATACCTGGATGTCCACCACGACCTGAAGCGGTATTTGAAGCTTGTGGAAAGATATTCAAACATGTTGAGGAGATGGATTAAATGGAAAAAGATGTTCTGAATAAAATTAGTGCAAAATTTGAAGTTGAAGGAAAAATACAGAGGAAACAGAGGATATGGATAAAAGTGGATAAAGAGGATTTGATAGATTTATGTAGATTTGTAAAAGAAATAGGATTTGGACATCTCTCTGCCATATCTGTAACTGATTGGTTAAAAGATGGGGAGTACGAAGTGACTTATCATCTCTGGTCATATAAAGATAAAATCCTTCTCACTTTAAAAACAAGGATAGGTAGAGATGATCAGAATATAAACTCTGTTGTTCCTATATGGGGAGAGAACGCTCAGATACATGAAAGAGAGATGCACGAAATGTTTGGGGTGGAATTTGAAGGAAATAATGATTTATCTCCTCTTTTCTTGGAAGATTGGGAAGGTCCTCCTCCATTTAGAAAGGATTTCGATTGGGGAAAATATGTCAGAGAAAAGTATTACAACAAGAAAAATGAAAGAGAAAACATTTATTTTGAAGAGGTGTAATCAATGGAGATGGAATCTATCAGTGAAAATGAGTATGAACTGTTTTTTGGTCCTGCACATCCAGGCTCAGGGAATTTCTCTGTTAGATTGAAAGTGGATGGTGAAAGAATAGTATCTGCCAGAGCAGATCCGGGATATCTTCACAGAGGATTTGAAAAATTGATGGAATATAGAATACCAATACAGAATGCTGTACTATCAGATAGAATCTGCGTTTTAGAACCGCTAAATTGGAATCTTGTTCATGCTGAGGCTGTGGACGAATTGATGAGTATTGAAATACCAGAAAGAGCAAAATATATAAGGGTGATAATGGCGGAACTATCGAGGATCCAATCCCACATTATCTGGTATGGTGTAGTCTCAATGGGGACAGGTTTTGATACAGGATTCAAAATAGCTTTTGGATACAGGGATTATATCCTAGATTTGTTTGAAATGATAACGGGAGGAAGGGTTTATCCAGCTGGATATATATGCCCAGGAGGGGTAAGAAGAGATCTTCCCGAAGGTGCCGAAGAAAAGATACTAAAAGTTCTGGAGAAGATGGAAGAAATGCTGGAGTTTGAAAAAATGGAAAATCCATTTCACTTAGATAGAATGAAAGATGTTGGAGTCTTAGAATTAAAAGATGCAATAAGATTAGGAGCAACAGGACCCGTATTAAGAGCATCGGGGATGAAAACGGATGTTAGAAAAGATGAACCTTATGAAGTGTATGACAAATTGGATTTTGAAGTACCTGTTAGAAAAGAAGGAGATGCGTACGCAAGATACTGGATAGGATTAGAGGAGATCCAACAATCTATAAATATAGTAAAACAGGCATTAAATAATCTACCTGATGGTGATTTTATAGCGAAAGAATTTAAAAAACCTAAATTAGCTATAAAAATACCTGAAGGAGAAGTATATGTTCGTAATGAAGTGGCAAGAGGTGAGGCAGGAATTTACATGGCGAGTGACGGTGGTACAAAACCATACAGGGTAAAAATTCGTGGTCCCAGTTTCCTGCATATGATACCTGTACTTGAACATCTGTTAAAAGGAGCAGAGATCGCAGATGTGCCGGCTATTTACTGGAGTTTAAATGTGTGTCCAGCAGATTTAGATAGGTGATAAAATGAAAGTAGATGTGATACCCAAGTTGATTAAAAATCTTTTCTCAAAACCGATGACTGTCAGATTTCCTCACGAATCCATTCCTATCCCCGATGGGTACAGAGGAGAACATGCATATAATATCGATAAATGTATTTCCTGTGGACTTTGTGCTAAAATATGCCCTAATAGAGCAATAGAAATGGTAGAAATGCCTAAAGAATACAAAGATAAATATCCAAAAAAATATCCGAAGACAGATCTTGGAAAGTGTTGTTTTTGTGGGCTCTGTCAGGACATATGTCCAACAAGTGCGATAAAATTGACAAAAAACTTTTTCCTTTCTACATTCGATTCTTCTACGGTAATTAAATATCCTCTCCCAGAAAAAGCAAGTAAAGATGAAGGATAAGACTTTTTTGCTTTGTATAATAAAGGATGAAGGGGGACAAAATGTGTCTTTATTCTGAGAAGTGAAAGGTGAAATAATTCATGGGTAATAAAATCGAAGAAGAAATGATGTTTTACTACAATGGAAGAGCAGAAAAATACGAGGAATATAAAAAGAAAGTGTCCGTGTTTTTGCCCATGGTGAAGAGATTATAAAGAGATAGAAAATTCACAAAATGTTATATGTCATATTTTGAAAAAGTTTATATTATGAGTTAGGTATAGATATTAGCATGAATGAAATGAAAGATGACTGGAGAATATCAAATAGAATTATGCAGATACAGAAATCAGCAATTCATGAAATGACAAGATTATCAAAGGAAATAAAAGATGTAGCATTTTTATCCTGGGCAAAACCAACTTCCGATACTCCAGAGCATATCAAAGAGGGCGCAATTTCTGCAATAAAAAATGGACTCGTAGGTGGATACTCTGAAAATACTGGCTTGCAGGAATTAAGGAAAGAGATCGTTAAAAAGCTCAAAAGAGATAATAATATAGATGCTAATATTTCTCAGATATTAGTTACTATCGGTGCTGTGGAAGGATTATCTGCTTCAATAATGGCTTTGATTAATCCTGGAGATGAAGTTATCTTGCCATCTCCAACTTATCCTACTTATATCAGCCAGGTTATTCTGGCTTTGGGAAAACCAGTCCTTGTTCCTACGATCGAAGAAGAAGGATTTGCCCTTGATATAGAAGCTATAGAAAAGGCAATAACTCCTAAAACAAAAGCAGTTATCTATTGTTCTCCAAGTAATCCAATGGGTACTGTCTTTGACGAAAAACAGCTTCGCCAGTTAGCTGACATTGCTTTAGAAAATAATTTAATGGTTATCACGGATGAAGCTTATGAATATTTCACATATGATGGGTATAAACATTTTAGTATAGCTTCAATTCCTGAAATGAGAAAAAATACAGTCAGCTGTTTTACATTTACAAAAACATATGCTATGACTGGCTGGAGGATAGGCTATTTGCACACAGATGAGGAATTAATTCCACAGATTACTAAGGCTCATATCCCCCTTGCAATCTGTGCACCTGTAATTTCTCAGTATGCGGCACTTGCAGCTTTAAAAGGTCCTCAAGATTGTATAGCAAAATTCAGAGAGCACTACCTCTCCACCCGTAATTTGATGTGTGATCGTCTTGATAATCTCAGTTCGGTTTTTGAGTACCAAAAACCAAGAGGATCTTATCTCATGTTTCCAAAAATATTAATAGAAGAAGGTAAAGACTCAACAAGTTTTTGCAAAAAACTTTTGAAAGAAGCAAAAGTGTCAACAACACCAGGAATAGCTTTTGGGCCAACAGGCGAGGGTCATTTAAGATTATCATTCTGTGTTCCCGAAGAAACGATAAAAAAAGCATTTGATAGAATGGAAAATTATTTTGGATAATAGAGGACTGTCTATGAGCAACTGCAAATTCTGTCAAATTGTAAACAGAGAAATTCCATCGTGGATCATCTATGAAAATGAAAAAGTAATCTGCTTTTTGCCTGAGAAATTAGAGGTTTATGGTCATACTATCGTTGCACCAAAACAACATTATGTAGATTTATACGATGTTCCTGATGGTATTTTGTGCGAGTTAATAAAAGTATCAAAAAAGCTTACCATGTCATATAAAGAAAAGATCAATGCAACTGGTATGAATGTAATGCTTGCAAGTGGTGTTGATGCTCAACAATCAGTTTTTCATTTTCATATTCATTTATTGCCAAGATTCAAAGATGATAAATTGAATACATGGCCAACTTTGCCCAAGGTTATGATAGATAAAGACGAAGTTTTACAGAAACTTAAATTTGGCTAAATTTACTTCTTAAACATACGAAACGTTAAAAAAGAAAAATAAAAATTTATAAAGACATCTAACTACAATCACATTTCTTTTGCTTTTTCATAAAATTTATCTATATTTTCTGATAATTTATTTACTAATGTATGGAATCTATGTATTTCTTCTTCCTCTAGTGAATTAAATAAAGAGAGAATAAATTTTTCATGTTCTTCTGCTCTCGAGTCCCAATATCTTCTATTTTTCTCTGTGACCTTCAGCCGCAATATTCTTTTATCATTTTCATCTCTTTCGATAATAATGAATCCTTTTTTTTCCAGTTGATTTGCGATTTGTTTTACATTTTGATGGGATGTACTTAATTTATCAGCAACTTCATTTATTGCAGGAGGGTATTCAAACAATTTTTCTATCGTAGCGATCAATAGCCATTGTCTGGCAGTGAGATTGTCCTTTTTTAGTTCTTTATCAGCAATATATTCCATCCTATGACATAAAAGAAATATTTTTCCAAAAATATCAAAAATTTTTCTCTTTGTCTCATCATTCATTGATCTCCCTCACTAAATTAAGAGTTCCCTTGTCCAATTTTGGATTTCTTCCCAGTTTCGAAAGTCGTTAGACTTGTTGATATCGATTCCTTGCTTTTCAAGATTTTTTGAAAGTGCCTTCACCATAAGTTTTGTCCCAAATCCGTATTTCTTCATGTCTATTACTCCTCCAAACAAACCTAACTTATAAGGCCTGATTGAAGGATACTTTTTTGCTACTTTCTCTAGGTAATTCTCTCTTGCTTCTTTGCACTTTTTTGGATCATTTGCATCCAAGCAAGATACGAAAAAAGCAGTTTTCTTTTTCGATAGATCGGACTCGAATCGTTCTAGAAATTCCAGGGATTTTTTCGTCCAGCTTCCGATCTTTATGGAACTTCCAATTATTATAAGATCGTAATTGGAAACATCATTTATTTTTTCCTCAGCCAGATTTACAATCTTCACATCTATACCTTCTTCAGTCAGTATTTCTCCCATTTTATTTGCGATATCGGTAGTGGAGCCATATCTTGTACCATATGCAATTAGTGCTTTCATTCTAATCCCCTCGTTTTTAAATAAAAGTAGCATATTGACAGTACCGGCACAACGAAACCCATTGCCGCTGTTGTCTGTATTGTAATTCCCCAAATGTCAAAGATAATTGTTGTTACACTGACAAAAATAACTGCCCAAAATCCCCATTTTTGCTTTTTCCAAAGACCGTATGTTGCAACAAGCCCGCTTGCTCCCAGAAATAGAAACATCACGTGCAGGATTAGAGATGTCGTATCTGATACTGGCGCATCCAAAAATTGGTCTATTCCTCCGCGTATACCGAGGATCGCGAAAGAAAGTCTGCCAAAAGACTGAAGAAAATTCAAAAGAACCACAAAAACAAGTCCCTTCTTCTGCTCCTTTGAGATCAATAGCTCTTTACTTGACATATTTACCATCCTGTTTTAATATTTCTAACATCTTGCTATATCGCATCTGTACAACCTTTTAGTATATATTTTCCGACGAAGTAGGGTCCCACTATGATAGTCAACAATACCAGACTCCATACTCTACCTTCAAAAATGTTATAATCAGCGAGTAGTTTCGACCACGGATGTCCCGCAATGTAATGTCCGAATATGAACTCGAAAGTGATAGTCATTCCAAACCACATCACACCGATAACTAGAAGATCCTTCTTCGAATATCGAGCGTTTGTCCATTTGAGCCATACATACATCCCGGCGAGAAATAATGCTATTCCTGTCACAGTACTAATCTGATGCGACAACAATTCATTCCCGATTGCAGGCCCGTATACATCATTCCTCATAATTCCATTCACAATACCCAGGATCATGAGGACGAACCAGAAACCAATGGCCTGCATATATATCCTTTTCAACTTTTTTTCCTTATTTTCCATTTTTTCACCTTATTTTTTTGTTGATTAAAGAAAGGTAATATATTACCTTTCATGGTAGGTAACATGTTACCCTTTATAAAGCTTTCTATGGATTTGTTTAAAATAGAAAAATAAAAAAATTAAGAAATAAATTCTTCTGTCCATTTCGGGAGTTCAGGTTTTTCCATTTCCTGCCATTTCTCGTCTGTTAATCTGTCACTCATGGGCCATTTAAATTCGTAGTAAGAGAATACTGCTCCTTCTGTTATGTACGTTTTTCCTTCTACATTCACGATTACAAGTATTGTAAATGCATTTCCAACTCCTTCTTCCAATACTTGTGACGTATTTGTATCTGTGTGTACGTCGGCTATTATCTCTATCGATTCATCTGCTTCAGATTCCACAGCAGTTTCAAATGTACATAACTGTTCCAGCGTTTCTCCAATGTTCCATATTAAACCATATTCCTCGTCGCTAAGAGTTTTGTTCTCAAGCTCTTTTTCAGATATAGTTTTCAGTTTCAAAAGCAGATTTTCCAGTTCTTCAAGTTTTGTTTTGTATTCATCCAAAAGCAAACCTCTTTCTTCAAGTCCTTCTCTTGTCATTTTTGTGAGAGACGCAAGTCGTGCATATACGTAGGGCTGAGGCTCGACGTACCCCTTTGTCATTTCTGGTGGCGTGGGCATCGCTGTTGCTTTTATTGTATAACTCTGTTTTGCATAGAGTATAGTATCATGTCTCAGTTCAGTCCACGATCCCAACGCAGTGAACAGTTCCTTTCTGGTCCAAGCTTTATTCTGCATGAACTCCGGATAACCTTCTTTTCCCTCATCTATTAACGGAAGCAGACTGTAGAGCCAGTTCCAGTATAGATTTTGTGTCCAATCATTCTCGTTTAAAGAAGAAAATTCATCTCTCAATTTTTCCATCTGTTCGTCGTATTTTATGTAATCTGTGTCACCTTCTTCTTCCAAGATGTTTAACGCTTCCTCAGATCCCAAAACAGCGAAAACATCCAATCCTCTTGGAAATCCTCTTATAGGCCCTGCCTGTGAAGGCACCATAGTAAAGGGTCTATCATTCCCCTGATACTGCAGGACTTTGTTGTAAACTAACTGCTGGAACATATACGAGTCTGGAATAAACCTCTGCCCCATGAATCTGAATCCTTTTGTAACATCTTCAGGTTTTTCTATGTCATATACAAAAGACGAGTTTATTTTGGGATCTCTGTATTTTTTTGCTTCTTCTATGAATTCATCCAATTTTTCTTCTATATCGTCTATAGAATCTCCATAAACTTTTTTTATTATTGCTTTATACTCATATACATTGAGATCATCAGTTTTTCCAACAAAAAATACTGTAGGCTCATAGATCCTGTCCCAGAGTTCCAATTCTTTATTTTTCAATGAAAGCACGATAAGAATAGCCTGTCTAGTCTCTTCTCTTCCTTTTTCTATCATTGCGGGAGTTTTTCCAGGCTCCAATCTGAACATGATCCTTCCATACCACATCATTGCTTTGAAGTATCTTTCCAAATCCTCGGATCTTGTGTAATGACCTCTTGGAACATACTGTGAATAATCTTCTCTGTATCCAAAGATAGGCGAAAAAGAGAAGCCCTTATGCTTTTTTATTAAAGAAAGTTCCTCATCCGCTTCTTTCTTAACCAAATCTGAAACTTTATAATTTTCATTTAAAAGCTTCATGGCAACAGAAAAATACGCTACATTCTTTCTTGCAGCCTCTTTTATTTTTCCTTCTGAAGAATTATACTGCTCTATAGATGCATCGAGCATTGATTGAGTGAGAGTTTCCAGATCTTCGAGGAATTTTTTAACTTCGAGGATTCTAAGCGTGTAATCATACATTATATGGTACGTATGAAGCATTGAGTCTGTCGTAACAAATATAGGAATATTATTTTCTCTGCATCCTTTATAGACTTCATAGAATTGTTTGGAGTATGCAGGAATGACAACGAATCCCTTCTCTTCTAAAATTTTCTTTTGGGTTTCTGTTAAATAGAAATTTCCCATATTCTCAGGGACAAAATCGTATGCTTTTGCATTGGGAGTAACATCTACAGGGTACGAACTGTAAGAAGCAAACTTTTGTTCTACAGTTATCTCTTGTGGAGGCTCTGTTTTTATTGGCGTCTCTGTTTCTGTGGGCGTCTCTTGTGGTTTTTCTTTTTCCACAGAAATGCATCCTGATACCAATATCCCAAATATTAATAACAAAGCTATTTTTTTCATAAGAACTCTATCTAGATCTATATATAAAAGGTTTTCTATAAGCTTCAAGATATGTTGAAGTTAAAATTCTATTTTTGATACACTGCCTCGTACTCATTCCATAGCAACGATTTTGACAGCGATTCGTGGATTATAGAGAAATTGCTTTTTTCGATAAATGAATTTAAATCCTTCATTGTTATTATCCCATAATTATGTGACACT
>Ga0190360_1001537_pt1 | contig 11807 bp, 11 predicted proteins | sample 48721834_MG_FD_161271 | JGI IMG/M metagenome (GOLD analysis project Ga0190360, IMG submission 161271) | Hydrothermal vent microbial mat bacterial communities from Southern Trench, Guaymas Basin, Mexico - 4872-18-3-4_MG | ecosystem: Environmental > Aquatic > Marine > Hydrothermal vents >... | reverse complement strand
GCTCACCGGAGCCCAGGTCAGGGGCGGGCTGCGGGCCCTGCTGCTCGAGCAGCTCCAGACGGCGCCCGAGATCGGCTTCGAGCACCCGCCCGCGGTGGTGATCCTGGCCGGCGTTAACGGCTCCGGTAAGACCACCACCGCCGCCAAACTGGCCTGGCGCTGGTCCCAGGCTGGGCGCAAGGTCTTGCTGGCCGCGGCAGACACGTACCGAGCAGCGGCGCGTGAACAGCTCGAGATCTGGGGCCGGCGGCTGGGGCTGGACGTGATCGCCGGCCAGCCGGGGGGCGACCCGGGCGCGGTGGCCTACGACGCCTGCCAGGCCGGCCGGGCGCGGCGCCTCGACGCCGTACTCATCGACACCTCCGGCCGCATGCACACCGAGGCCAACCTGATGGCCGAGCTGGCCAAGATCGTGCGCGTCGCCGAGCGCCAATCCGACGGGGCCGCGCCCCACGTGCTGCTCGTGCTCGACGCCACCACCGGGCAGAACGGCATCCAACAGGCCCGCGCCTTCGCCGAGACCGTGCGCGTCGAGAGCGTGGTGCTCGCCAAACTCGACGGCTCCGCCAAGGGGGGTGTCGGGTTTGCGGTGAGCCGCACCCTCGGCCTGCCGATCGCCTACGTCGGCCTGGGGGAAGGCCTTGAAGATCTGGCGCCTTTCGACCCCCAGGGCTTCGTCGATGGGCTGCTGGCCGAAGAGGAACGATAAGAGAGTCGCTAAGAAGGATTCACCCCCTCCAGGGGGCGGCTAGATGAAGGACACGAGTATGGAAGAGCTTCGCAACCGCCTGGAAACGCTGAACGCCCGCGTCGAAGACCTGCTGGTGCGTCTTTGACTTCGCCTCGCGCGAAGAAACCCTCCAAGAACTCCAAAAACAAGCCGAAGACCCTGACCTCTGGGAGAACGGTTCGCAGGCCCAGAAGGTGATGCGGCAACTCGCGCGAGCCCGCGAGGAGGTCGAATCCTGGCGGGCGCTGAAGACCCGCCTGCAGGACGCCATCGACCTGGCCGGCCTCGAGGATGAGTCCATCCTGCCCGACCTCGAGAAAGAGCTCGCGGAACTCGAAGCCGAGGTCGACCGCCGCGAAACTCAGGCGCTGCTCTCCGGCCCCTACGACGCCGAGGACGCCATCCTTGCCATCCACGCCGGCGCCGGCGGCACCGACTCGCAGGATTGGGCCGCCATGCTCCAGCGCATGTACCTGCGCTGGGCCGAATCCAAAGGCTACGAGGCCGAGATCCTCGACACCAGCGAGGGCGAGGAGGCCGGCATCAAGAGCACTACCATCGCCGTCGAGGGCGACTACGCCTACGGCTACCTGAAGGCCGAGAAGGGCGTCCACCGGCTGGTGAGGCTCTCCCCCTTTGATTCAGCCAAACGCCGCCACACCTCCTTCGCGTTGGTGGAGGTGCTGCCGCAGGTGGACTCCGACGATGAGATCGAGATCAGCCCCTCCGACCTGCGCATCGACACCTTCCGCAGCGCCGGGGCCGGCGGCCAGAACGTCCAGAAGAACGAGACCGCCGTTCGGATCACGCACCTGCCCACCGGCATCGTCGTATCCTGCCAGAACGAGCGCTCGCAGATGCAAAACAAGGAGAACGCCATGCGCGTGCTGCGCGCCCGGCTGCTGGATCTCAAGCAACGCCAGAAGGCCGAGCAGATGGCGGAGATCAAAGGCGAGCACGTGAGCGCGGAATGGGGCAGTCAGATCCGGTCGTACGTGCTGCATCCCTACCAGATGGTGAAGGATCACCGCACGGATTTCGAGGTGGGCAATGCGCAGGCCGTCCTGGATGGTGATTTGGACGGCTTCATCGAGAGTTATCTGCGCTCCACCATCGGGCAATAGCGCGGCCCTTCCCCATGCGAGGGTGCCTTGTCGGTGCATGTCCGGTCTGCTATAATCCGGCGGCTCAGCGATTAGAGGAGGAACACGCGTGCAGACATATCTCAGCCTGGCATTAATCATCATTTCAATCGCGCTCATCGCCATCATCCTGTTGCAAAGCCGCGGCGCGGGACTGGGTGGCCTGGGAGGCGGAGCCGATTTCGGCGGCGCCGGCTTCCACGTGCGGCGAGGCGTCGAGCGCCTGCTTTTCAACGTCACTATCGTGCTGAGCGTGCTCTTATTCCTCCTGGCACTGCTCACAGTCACCCTCGTGGGATAGCGGCTCTCCATCCCCACCCCACCCCCGATGCGAAGATTGCGCTGGCCACTGCTGATCGCTGTAGGGGGCATTCTCCTCATCCTGGGATTGCTCCTGCAACAGTCGACCTCGACCACGGAGGCGCCGCCCCAGCCGGCCGTTGGCGGCGTGTATACCGAGGCGTTGATCGGCCGGATCCAGCGCCTGAACCCAATCCTGGATCTCTTCAATCAGACCGACCGCGACATCGACAGGCTGATCTACAGCGGCTTGGTCCGGTTTGACTCCCGCGGCATGCCACAGAAAGATCTGGCATCGGAATGGGCGATCTCGGCCGACGCAACCCTCTATACCATCACCTTGCGCGAGGATGCCCTCTGGCACGACGGCGAGCCGGTGACTTCCGATGACATCATCTACACGTTTTCCAAGCTGCAGGATGAGGATTTTCCCGGCCCGGAGGATCTAAGGGATTTCTGGAAGGCTGTCAACATTGTGCGCCTGGACGAGCGCAGCGTCCAGTTCCAGCTCCCCGAGCCCTTCGCACCTTTTCTGGACTACCTGGCGGTCGGCCTCCTGCCAGACCATTTGCTGAGGGGCGTCTCGGCGGGGGAACTCGTCGATCATCCCTTCAATCTGGCACCGGTCGGCACCGGGCCCTTCCGCTTCGACCGTTTCATCCTGGAGGACGAATCCATCCGCGGCGTAAGCCTCTCGGCGTTCGAGGGCTACTATGGTCAACGCCCGTTCATGGAGCGGGTTGAATTCTACATCTTCCCGGACTCCTCGGAAGCGCTTGACGCCTACCAGGACGGAACCGTCCTCGGCATCGGCACCATCGACAACCAGATTCTCACCGAAGTCCTGGCCATGCCCCAGATGAATCTGCATACTGCCCGGCTGCCACGCATGGGAATCATCTTCCTGAACCTAAAGCATCCGGTCAAAGAGTTCCTGGCCGATAAGCAGATTCGGAAGGCGCTGATGCAGGCGCTGAACCGGGAGCACATCATCCATCTCGCCTTCGACGGCCAGGGTATCGTGCCCACCGGGCCCATTATGCCGGGGACCTGGGCCTTTGCCGAAAGCCTCCAGCAGCATCCCTTCGACCCCGAAGAGGCGGCCCGCATCCTGGATGACGAGGAATGGACCCTGCCCGCCGGTGCCTTGCCCGGTGATCCGGCCTACCTGCGGACCAAGGATGAGCAATTCTTGAGCCTGGAGCTGGCCTATGCGGATACGCCGGCGTTCACGCAAGTCGCCGAAGCCGTGGCCTTCTATTGGGAGCAAATCGGGATCAAGGTGGATTTGCGCCCTGTCGACCCCGCGGCCATGCTCAATGAAATTCTGGAGCCCAGGGAGTTCGAAGCGGCGCTTACCGAACTGGTCTTCAGCCCCTACCCCGATCCCGACCCCTACCCATTCTGGCACGATTCCCAGACGGAAACGGGGCAGAACTACAGTGGCTTCGAGGATCGAAACATCAGCATCTGGCTCGAGCAGGCCCGCACCACACCGGACTACGGCCGTCGGGCGGATCTGTATGCCAGCTTCCAATACCGCTTTCAGGATCAGCTGCCGGCGCTGCCGCTCTACTACCCCACATATAGCTTCGGGATCGATGCGCAAGTCCAGGGTGTGACCATGGGCCCGATGATCGATCCGGCCGACCGGTTCAATCGGATTGAGGAGTGGTTTCTCATCGCGCAGCGGGCGCCCGCGGCGCAACCCACGCCTGCATCCGGCGCAAACTAGCCTCCCGCCATCCAGATCTGCCAGGGACCTGCGGCCAGGCATGGTATAATCCCTGCCGCCTTCCGGGTTGCCACGGCGCTCCGAAGGTCAGATCATCCAGGAAGGTGTACGTTGAGCGATCAAGAAACCAGCACCCCCCTCCCGTTAGACTCGCTTCGACCGGGCCAGAAGCTCACCGGCAAGGTGGTCAAGATTGAGCTCTTCGGCGCATTCGTCGACGTGGGCGCAGAGCTTCCCGGACTGCTGCACATCTCCCGCCTGCGGAAAGGTCATGTGAACCGCGTGGAGGACGTCCTCCAGGAAGGGCAGGATCTCGAGGCCTGGGTCCACAAGGTCGATCCCGTGGCACGCAGGCTCGAACTCACGCTGATCCGGCCCATCGAAGTCAAATGGGGGCAGATCAAGCCCGGAAACCGGTATGATGGGAAGGTCGTCCGTGTGGAGAAATTCGGTGCCTTTGTCGACTTCGGCGCCGAGCGGCCCGGGCTCGTTCACGTCAGCGAGATGCGCGAGGATTATGTGCCCGACCCGCAAGCCATCGCAAGCGTGGGGGACCAGGTTTCGGTGACCGTGCTTGAGGTCGACCGCAAGAAGAAGCAAATCCGCCTGACCATGAAGGAAGAACAGCAGAAATATCAGGCGGAAGAGGTGGAGGAGAAGATTCCGACCGCGATGGAGGTTGCCTTACGCCAGGCGCTTGAGCAAACCGACGTGCAGCCCGCTCGCGAAGCACACACACAGGCTCGCGACGGCAAGCCCAGCAGGGACGAACTCGAGAATATCCTCAGCCGGACGCTGGCATCCAAGGTGAAGACTTCCTCCAAGGAATAACGAAACCCGAGCATATCCTCTCGCAATGATGAGGGCTGCCGGCATTCCGGCAGCCCTGATGATTTCTCCCGCTCCGGTTCGAAGGGACGCCCGTCTTGCCGTCCACACTACCTACAATTCTTCCTCCTCCAGCCAATCATCTTCCTCCTCATCGTCGAGGAAGATCTCCACCTCATCTCCATCCCAGATTTCCCCTAACTCCTCCTCTTCCCATTCCTCCTCGGGAATCTCGCCGATGCGCACGTAGGTCAGGCAACCTTCATCCGGATCGATCTCCACCGAGGCCGCACTGCAGTAGTCATCATCCAGATAGACACAATCGATGTAGCGGCACCGAATGCGAGGCATCCCCTTCCTCCTCTGTTCCGGCTAAGCCAATCGCCACAGCCTCACGCTGCTGATGATCCAAAGGGCCGTCATGATGACTGCCGATACCACACAATAGGGACAGATCGCCCGCAGGATAGCGATCTCGACATAGGTCAGATACGCCGAATACATCGTCCCTGCCAGCGTAAACCCAAACTGCGCCAAGTGCAAGACCCCTCTTCCGGCCTCGATCCGGACCTCCAGCAGCAGCAGAGCCAGGATTGCCACGTAGCCCAGCGCCCCCAGCAAAGCCACGGGCACGCCCGCCACCTCGGCATAGCTGGAGGAGTTTACCGCTTCACAGTTCCCGATCTCACCGCAGGCCGCTAGGGAGCCGGTGAGCTTGAGCCAGGCCAAATAGATCGAATCCAGCAACCCCGCAAGCGCGAGGAAGATCGAAACCTGCCGCAAACGCCCCGTAAGAACCTTCCTTTCCCTCGAAAGACCGCCCACACGAGTGGCTCGGCCTCGAGCCTCAGGCCGGCGAAGACCTCGCGAGAGTCAAAAGCGGGGGATCCGGCCTTCCCCCGCACCTCCGATCGTCTCCAGTCTCGCCAAACGCACCCCCCGCACCAGCGAAACCGGCGGCCATTATAGCATCGCGGCCTTGCCTGACTATCCGGGTTTTAGCCTCCTCGCCTCCAGAACATTGGGCAGCGCCTCCAGCCGATTGAGGATGCGGCTCAGTTGAGTCACATCTGAGATGCCCATCACCAAGTCGAAGACAGCGAGGCTATTCTTGGTGGAGACATGAATCGATGACATGCTGATGCCCTCATTGGCGACCAGCGTGGACACATCTCGCATCAAGCCATCGCGATCGTACGCCCGAAGGCGCACCGAGACCGGATAGGTGCGCTGCTGCCGTCCCCAAGAGACCTGCACCAGCCGCTCACGATCGCGCATTCGAAGCACATTCGGGCAGTCCTGACGATGCACTGTGGCGCCCCTGCCACGGGTGATATAGCCGACGATGGGATCCCCAGGCGCGGGTTTGCAGCACCGTGCCAGTCTCGTCAGCACACCCGACAGCCCTAATACACTGATCTCATCCGAGATCACGGCCTCGGCTTCGGGCCGCATCCCCTCGGCCGGCATGGTGGCATCCTCCACCTCTTCCGGCACGATGGTGGCCACGATCTTGCCCAGATTCAGGTCGCCGCAGCCCACAGCCGCCAGCATGTCATCGACCTGGCTGAAGCCCATGTCTTTGGCAATGCGTTCGTAGGAGAGGTTCTCCAGACCCAGCCGGCGCAGCTCGCGTTCCAGCAACAGCCGGCCATGGGAGATGTTCTGCTCGCGGTCCTGCCGTCGGAACCATTGGCGAATCTTGCTGCGGGCCCGCTGGCTCTTGACCATCTCCAGGCTCGGGTTGAGCCAATCCCGGCTGGGGCCGCCTCGCTTGGCTGTCAGGATCTCCACCGCATCGCCGGTCTGCAGCTTGGTGTCCAGCGAAACCAGCTTGCCGTTCACCTTGGCACCCCGGCATCGGTTCCCGATGGAGGTGTGGATGTGGTAGGCAAAGTCAATCGGCGTCGAGCCGGCCGGTAGGTCGATGATATCGCCCTTGGGAGTAAACACATACACTCGGTCATCGAAGACATCCGACTTCATCGCCGCCACGAAATCGCCGGCGTCATCCACATCCTGGCGCCATTCCATCAGGCGCCGCAGCCACATCACCCGCTGCTCGAACGCACCTTCTCGCGGCCGGCCCTCTTTGTATCGCCAATGGGCGGCGATGCCGTACTCTGCGTTCTCATGCATTTCCGGCGTGCGAATCTGCACCTCCAGAGTCTTGCCGTCGTCGTAGATCACGGCCGTGTGCAACGATTGATAGAAATTGTCCTTGGGGGTGGCGATGTAATCATCAAAGGCGCCGGGGACGGGCTTCCAATGATTATGAATGACGCCGAGCGCCAAGTAGCAGGTCGGTTCTTCGTCCACGATAATGCGCACCCCGCGCACGTCGTAGACCATATCGAAGGGGACCCCTTTGCGCTGCATCTTGCGGTAGATGGAATAGAGGTGCTTGGGCCGGCCGCTCACCTCGGCCTCGATCCCGGCCTCGGCGAGAACCTGCCGGAGGCGCTCACAAATCTTCGTCAGGGCCGCTTCACGATCCTCCCGCCGCTCCGCTACATTGGACGCGATCTCTTTATACGCATCTGGATGCACATAGCGGAAGGCCAGATCTTCCAGCTCCCACTTCATCTGCCAGATACCCAGACGATTGGCAAGCGGGGCGAAGATCTCTAACGTCTCTTGGGCGATGCGCTGCTGCTTCTCAATGGGAAGATGAGAGAGCGTACGCATATTGTGAAGCCGGTCGGCAAGCTTGATGACCACGACCCGCACGTCATCACCCATGGCCAGGAAGGTCTTTCGCAGTGTCTCCTTGGCCAGATCCCCTTTGGTGGCGAGCGGATCGGCCGCCCGCTTCCCACTATGGCTTACCCTGGGCAGCTGGGTCAGTTTGGTTACCCCATCCACCAACGCCGCGACCTCCTCGCCGAAATCGCGCCGCAAATCGTCGAGCGTGAGATCGGTATCTTCGACGGAGTCATGCAGCAGCCCGGCAACAATCGCGGGGATGGGCGCGCCCAGCTCTAGCAGAATACTCGCCACCGCCACGCAGTGATTGATGTAGGGCTCACCACTGGCGCGCTTCTGCCTGCGGTGGGCCTTCTTGGCCACCCGGTAGGCGCGTTCAATCATCTCCCGGTCGGCAGGGGAGGTTTCTTCTGGCAGCGCGTTCAGCAAATCTCGAATATCCATGGCGCTTCTGCTTCCAGTATATTCCGCAGGTCAGGGACCAGCAAGAGGAAGCTTAAAGAAAAGCCGAACACGCGGGCCAAGTTCTCCGTCCATGCCCCCCATGCGCGCGCTGGGCGAACCGCGGTTTGCTCACGTCGGATTCCCGATAAAAAAAAGACTTCGACCGCCCTTAATGTGGCGGTCGAAGTCTTCCCGATAGGTTCGTCGGGGCAGGCGAGGAGCCTATCCTCCCGGCGCGATAGGCGGCGGCAGGTGCGAAACCCAATCTTCTGAGATCGTGACCTCTGCTTCATTTCGCAGCTGAATCAGGAAGCGCTGGTAATCGTTGCGCGCCGCAGTCTCCAGGGCTGTCGGGCTCAGTGGGCGCTCCTCGCGCGCTGTCACCCGGAAGATATGCCAGCCACTCTCGGTCTGCAGTGGGCCTACCAGCTCTCCAATTGGTGCGCTATAGGCCACGATGCCAGCCTGCCCGAAGAAGGAGGCGAGCTCATCCACCGTCCGCCAACCCAGCAGGCCGCCCTCCTCACGCGTGGTTTCATCCTCGGAAAGTTCGGAGGCCACGTCATCCCAGGCCTCGCCCGCTTCCAGGCGAGCCAGGGCTTGGTTGGCCGCTTCTTCCTCGCTGAAGAGGATATGCCAGACTTCCACCTGCTCAACCTTATCGGGCAATTCCGGCTCGTAGGCAGCCTCCAGCTTCTCCCGGTAGAGCTGGGCCTCGACGAAGGCCCGGAAGTCTTGCTCGGTAATCCTAAAATCAGACAGCGATTCGACGAAGGCCTGATATTCGCCCTCGAAGGCCTCTCGCGTATAGGGCGTCGGGGTCGGGCGCGGCGCACTCGTTGGCCCGGGGGTGACCTCGGAGGTTGCCGCGGAAGGCACGGCGGTATCCAGCGTTGGGGTGGCCGCAGGGGTCCGAGTCGGCAATGGCGTGGGCGTTCCTTCGACGTAGAAGCCGAAATCCTGCTCGATGCGACGATCGATTTCCTCCGCCGTGACCTGCAACCCGCGGCGTTTCGCTTCGGCTGCGATCAGCCGGTCCATGATGAGTTGCTCAAGGGTTTGCTGGCCCAAGACTTCCACGTTTGCAAGTTGCGTGCTCAATTGGAGTTCGAGCTCCTGGAGTTGCTGAAGCGCATCGGGGTCGGAGGCAAAGAAGGATTCCATCTGTGCATAGGAGTTCAGTTGCACCAGCAGCTGGCGCTGCATGAACCTCACCCGTCCCTGGAACTCGCGCTTGACAATTGGCTCCCCATTGACGACGGCAATCTCCCGATAGGGGTCGACGAAGGTGCTGTCATAAAAGCCGTAGCCAAGTACGACCACGACGATGGTCAGCACGACAGTCGTGCCAATCAAGACCCAGCGCCGCTGCCTCTGTTCACGCTGCGCGCGCGCTAGGTGCTTCCTGGTTGTGATGCGCGGCGCCGCCCGCTTCTTGGACATACTTGCTCCTTCGGAGATGGCGATGATGGGCTCGCGGCCTGTGTACACCTGCCGCGATGTGGTTGCCTTGGATCCTAGCGCAGACGCTCAGTCGCGAAGGGGAGCAGCGCCATGTGGCGGGCGCGCTTCACAGCTTTGGCGACCATCCGCTGATGGCGGGCGCAGGTGCCGGTCTGCCGGCGGGAGCGGATCTTTCCACTCTCGTCGACCAACCGTTTCAGAACTTCGACCTGCTTGTAATCGATCGTATTGGTCTGCTCAGCGCAGAACTGGCACACGCGCGGCCGCCGGCGGAATCTACCGCCGCCACGCCCCGCCCTCGAGCTGCGCCGTGGTTGTGTGCTTTCAGAAGAAGGAGTGGACTCAGTCAAGTGATACTCTCCTGGATTGATGCTCGATATGCGAGGGGAAGCCTCGCCCAATGTCTTAGAAGGGATATGGTTCCTCGTCCTCGCTCCCGGCCATGTACTCGCTCGGGCCTGCGTCCTTGCGCTCTCCGAGCATGATCATCTCTTGGGCCACGAGCTCCGTGGTGAAATGCTTATTCCCCTCCGAATCCTCCCAGCGACGCGTTTGAAGCCGGCCTTCGACGTAGACCTGCTGCCCCTTGCGAAGGTGCTGATTGCAGATCTCGGCCAGATTCCCCCACGCGACTACGTTGAACCATTCAGTTTCCTCATGGCGCTCGCCATCCGATGAATGCCAGCTTCGCGTTGTCGCCACACTGAAAGTCGTGACTGGTCTGCCGGAAGGCGTGTAGCGCATTTCAGGGTCGCGGCCGAGATGGCCGATGATCATCATCTTGTTCAAGCCACGACTCATTGGGATCTCCTTTCCCTAAACCCGGGATGGCTCTTGAGGGGGAAAGCGTCAGTCTTGTGGTTCCTGCAGCGTGAACATGAAGCGCAGGATTTGCTCGCTTAACCGAAAATCCCGCTCGATGATCGCTGGCGCCTCCGTCGGCATATCCGCGTAGATAAAGACGTAATGGCCGTCGGTTTTCTTCTTGATTGGATAGGCCAGGCGACGCTTGCCCCAGCGATCGATCTTCCCAAGCTTGCCGCCAGCGGCCTCGATCCAGCCCTTGACCTTCGCTTCCAGTTCAGCAAGGGCTTCATCATCCAGCTCGGGATCCGCGATATAAGCGATTTCGTAGTTGCGCATAGAGGTCTCCTTTCCTCGGGTTTGCCCCTGGCACAGGCACCGGGCGGTGCCGCCCAGGAGCGGAAAGCCCGCCCTGGCTTGGGCGTCGCAACGGCTGAAGTCTATCACGAAGCAGGCCAATTGACAATCTCGCCGGCCGAACCCATGACATTCTGGCTCATGCGATTCAATCCGGGTATAATCCCCCTGTCGGGGCCCGCTGACCTGAGCGGGGGGCTTTCGCGATGCTAGATGCGGCATACCCGACCGCTTCCGTTTGCACCAGGCCGAGCCGGGCAAACTCTGACAGGGCCAGGTCTTGATCTACCTGGCCTGCTTTCTGTCCATCGCGATAAGGACTGAACATCCTGCCGTGCGAAGGAGGTACTATGGCTGCCAAGGCAATCCGATTCGGGACCGATGGCTGGCGGGGGCGCATCGCGGAGGATTACACCTTCTCGGCTGTGCGGCGCTGCAGCCACGGTTTTGCAGAATACCTTAAGCGCACCCGCGGGCAGGATGCTCCCCTTGTGGTGGGCTATGACAAGCGTTTTGGATCCGAACACTTCGCCGCAGCCGCAGCGGAAGTGATGGCCGGCCATGGCTTTGGCGTTCTCCTGACCGAAGGTCCTACGCCTACGCCCACCATCTCCTACACCGTCGTTCACGAAAAGGCAGCCGGCGCCATCAACATCACCGCCTCTCACAACCCGTCCACCGATAATGGCTTCAAAGTACGGGATGAACACGGCGGCGCCATCGCCCCGGATGGACTGCGAGAGATCGAGGCCGCGATCCCAGACGATGATGAACAGATCCCCCGCGTCGCCCTGGACGCCGCGCTCGAGAGCGGCCGCATCCGGCTTATCGACCCCGCCCCGGCCTACATCGAGCAAATCGAGCGGCTCATCGACCTTGAACCGATCCGTCGAGCCGGGCTGACGCTGCTGTTCGATCCCATGTGGGGCAACGGAGCCGGCTGGTTTCCGCGCCTTCTCGAAGGGGGCTCCACGCAGGTCATCGAAATTCACAATGTCCGTAACCCCATCTTCCCGGAAATGGGCCGCCCAGAGCCCATCCCCCCCAACATCGATGCCGGCCTGGCATTGGCCCGCAAGGAGGGTGCCGACGCGGTGATCATCACCGATGGAGATGCGGATCGCGTCGGTCTGGGCGATGAGAAGGGGCGCTTTGTCAACCAACTACGCGTCTATGGTCTCCTGGCCTATTATTTGCTCGAAGTGCGTGGCGAGCGCGGGCCGATCGTCAAGACTTTGTCCACCACATCGATGCTCGAGAAGCTGGGTGAGCTCTACGATGTTCCGGTCTACCAGAC
>Ga0190360_1001536_pt1 | contig 11809 bp, 11 predicted proteins | sample 48721834_MG_FD_161271 | JGI IMG/M metagenome (GOLD analysis project Ga0190360, IMG submission 161271) | Hydrothermal vent microbial mat bacterial communities from Southern Trench, Guaymas Basin, Mexico - 4872-18-3-4_MG | ecosystem: Environmental > Aquatic > Marine > Hydrothermal vents >... | reverse complement strand
TAAAAAATATAGTGTTCAAATGGTTTTAAATAAAAATAATTTTATTAACCAGATTAAAAAAGCAGGTATTTTTAGTAATAAATTTTTTGAAATTAAAATTAATATTTATCCTAATAATAATAAAATAAAAATAACCTCTGAAAACCCAAATTTAGGAAAAAACGAATCTTATATTAAAACAGAAAAAATAAATCCAATAAAAAAAGAAACAGAAATATCTTTTAATTATAAGTTTATCTTAGAAGGTTTAAATGTTATTGAAAGTTCAGAAGTAGAGTTTAATTTAACTGAAAATGAAGGCCCCGCGAGTATTATTCCTGTTGGAGAAAGTGATTTTATTTATATTTTAATGCCTGTTAAAAATATTTAGTTTTATCCATTTTTGGACCCCGTATTCCCAAAACTTAAACTGGGGGTCTTTTTTGTTTAAATAATATAAAATACAATGTTCTTCCGGTACATCTTTACCAATTATAGGAAAAAGCGATTTTGTTTTTATTGGAGGATTAAAGGTTTGTTTTAAAGAAAGTTTTTTTAAGATATAAGTCATTAATTTATTCCAAATAGGGCCTGCTACAACAACAGATGGTTTTTTATTTATAGGTTCGCTGTTGTTGTTTCCAACCCAAACACCAAGCACAACATCTGGAGTATATCCAACAACCCACCCGTCTTTGTAGTTTTGCGTTGTTCCGGATTTTGCGGCAACTTTATATCCTGGTATATATAAATAAGAAGAAAGACTAAACATAGGAAACCGAGCATTATTGTCGGAAAGAATATCATTTATTTGCCGAGCTATTTGTTTTGAAAGAATTTTTACCCGAGAAAAGGATTGTTCTTCTATAACATTGCCTTGGTTGTCAGTTATTTTTTTTATGAAATTTATCACCGGAAGTTCCCCTTCATTAGCAAAAACCGAAAAAGCGCGTGCCAGCTCTATTAATTTAACTTCTCCGCCACCCAAAACAAGCGAAAGTCCATAACGGCTCCTCTCTTTAAGCGAGGTGATGCCGGCGCGGGAAAGAAAATCTAAAACATTATCAATACCTGTAAGGTAAAGAGCTTTAACAGCAGGTAGGTTGCGTGATTGAGCTAAAGCAGAGCGAAAAGAGATTAAACCTTTGAATTTATTGTCATAATTTTTAGGATGATAGCATTTTTTTCCGGTTTCTGAGGTTTCTTTATCTGCTTCCACAGGACAAAAAACATTAAACTCTGTTTTAACATCCCAAATAGTTGATTCTGGAGAAAACCCCTTTTTAAAAAGCTCAGCGTAAATAAAGGGTTTTATAGCTGATCCTGGTTGCCGTAAAGCAAAAACAGCATTTACTTTTGGGTCAAAAGCACATGTTTCTCCGGGAATACAATCTTCTGGTTCAGGCGCACCAAAATAGTTTTTTGACCCAACCATTGCCAGAATTTCACCAGTTTCTGCTTTTAAAACAATAATAGCTCCATTATGGGCATTAAACCTTTTTATTTTTTCGGTTTCCTGTTTTAAGATTTTTTCAGCTTTCTCTTGAATATCTGCATCTATTGTTGTATAAACTTTTAAACCTTTTGTTTCTAAAAAACTTTTTCCATATTTTTTTTCTAAGTAATTTTTAACAAATAAGCTAAAATGAGGAGCTTTAATAAAATTTTTCAGCGGTAAAAAAGCTATTTTTTCTTTTTTTGCTTCTTCAGCCTTCTCTGCGCTTATATATCCTTGTTCAGCCATTTTATCTAAAACAAAATTTCTTCTTTTTAAAAACCTTTCTTTGTCTTTTTTATACGGGGAGAAGTAAGAAGGAGCTTTTATTAAAGCGGCCAAAGAAGCAGCTTCTGTTAAAGAAAGATCGGAAGAGTGTTTATTAAAAAAAGCTAAAGAAGCTTCTTCTACTCCATAGATGTTTGAACCAAAAGGAATAATGTTTAGATACCATTCTAATATCTGTTTTTTAGAATATTTTTTTTCTAACTCTAAAGACAAAACAACTTCCGTTGTTTTTCTCTTTAAGGTTTTTTTTCTGTTTAAAAAGTAAGAACGAACTAATTGCTGGGTAATTGTTGACCCACCCTGGACAGCTTTTCCCACTTTTAAATCAAACAAAACAGCTCTGATAACCGCTTTAAAATCAACACCTTTGTGTTTAAAAAAGTTTTTGTCTTCAACTGCAAGAACAGCTTCTTTTAAATATTTAGAAATTTTTTCTAAAGGGACAATTGTTCTTCTTTGAGCTCCTGATATTTCATAAAGAAGGACCTTTCCTGTTCGATCATATATTTTTGTTGATTGTGCAATGCTGCCCTCATTAAATCGTTCGGGGCGGGGAATATCTTTGGTCGTATAAACAAAAAAAGATAAACAACAAAAAGTAATAAATAAAAAAACAGCTAAAATTAAATCTAAAATTTTCCATTTTTTAAAATGTTTTCGAAAGTAGAATTTTTTTTTAGTAATTTTTTTCGGCATAAGCAAGGCAAAGCCCCGAAAAGTTTTTTCGGGGCTTTGCGTTTAAAAATCATTATCGTTATCTTCTTCGCTTTCCTCGTTTTCTTCTTCTTTTTCACCTTCTTCTTCCTCTTCCTCTTCTTCTTTATCGTCGGCGTAATCAACACTTTCTTCATTTTCACCTTCTTCTTCGCCGTTTTCTTCCTCTTCCTCCTCTTCTTCGCCTAAATCATCATCTTCCATTGTTAGGTTTAACCCTTCAGCTTTTAAAATTTCTTCTAATTCCATATTTATTATTTTTTAATCTTGCGCGACCTTTAGCCGTTTATATGGCATTATAATTTAGCAAAAAAGCTTGTCAAGCTTTTTATTGAATCAATTGCATACCATAAAGAGCAATAGCAATAGCATCTGCTGCATCGTCTGGCTGAGGGATAGTTTTCATTTTAAGAGTTTTTTTAACCGCTTTTTGAACTTCTTTTTTTGTTGCTCTGCCATAACCGCAAACACCAACCTTTACTTGCAAGGGGTTTACTTGATACACCTTTAATCGTTTTTTTGCTGCGCTTAACAGAATAACACCACGTGCTTCGCTTACAGGAAACGCGGTTTTTAAGTTTTTAAAGAAGTAAACACCCTCCACAACTAAAAAATTGGGACGGTATTCTTTTAAAATTTTACTTAATTGCAGGTAAAGCTGATTAAGTCTTTTTTCGGGGGAATGTTTAGGGCTTGTTTTAATGGTGCCATATTTTAAACAAACAACCTGCTGTTTTTTGCTTTTGGCTTTTTTTGTTACTTTAATAACACTATATCCTGTTGTTGCTGTACCGGGATCAATGCCGACGATTATCATATTTTAGTTTTTTAAATTATCGTATATGTTTTGCACATCTTCATTTTTTGACAATTCACTTAAAAACAAACGGCATTTTTCCCCTTCTTTTTCGTTTAACGAAATTTTTTGCTTTGCTTTCCAGCCAAGAATAGAAGAAAGAATTTCTAACCCTTTATCGATAAGCGCTTTTTTTACTTTTTCTATTTCAAAAGGTTTTGTATAAATACAGAGAGAATTATTTTTATCCCAGCACAGATCTTCAGCGCCGCACTCAATTGCTGTTAATTCTGCTTTTTCTTTTTCCTCAGAGCTTTCGCAAGTTTTTTTAAGCCGAATAATGCCTTTTTCTTCAAACAACCACAAAACCGAACCCTCTCCAGCGAGTTTTAAATTATATTTTTGGAGAACTTGTTTTATTTCTGATAGCATCCTGTTTTTGTTATCAGTAATGCCTTCAATAACAAAAGCAGAGCCTTCTGGGCCAAGGGCTTCGTAAACCACCCTTTCCAAAGAATCCTTGTTGTTTGCGTTAGCACCTCTTTTAATTGCTCTTTCTATATTTTCCTTTGGAAGGTTGAAACGTTTTGCTTCTTCTATAACTTGTTTAAGTTTTGAGTTTTTATCGGGGTCAGCACCTTCTTTTGCAGCAAAAGCAATCATTTTTGATAGTTTCGAAAAAACTTTCCCTCTTTTTTGATCTTCAAGCTCCTTTTTATGTTGAATTGTTCTAAAATGCGAATGTCCGGACATAAATCGCGCTGTTTGTCATTATGCCATTCTATAATAATAAAAGCAAAAGGGAAAAAAATCAATTAAACTTCTCAAAAGTTATATAATTAGCATCGGTCTTTAAAGGATGAAATTAAGCGGCAGAATTATTGTTGCGGGCTTAGTTTTACAGTGTCATTTCCCTTTAAACCGCTTTTTTAGAATAAGGGCAAAAACAGCTGATGAAGCCGCCATAATAAAAGCGGATAAAAAGATAACAGCCTTAGTTTCCGCGCTTTTTTCTTTTTTAGGGATTTTCTCTGTTTTTTTAATCAGGGGAACATTAGCTGCTTTTACTGTTTTTGGCGCTTGCTCCTTTTCTTTTATCTGTTCAATGTTTGGCTTACCCGGAGAAGGACTTGTCCATTTCCAGCCGTTTTTTGTGAGACTATAAGATTTATTTAAAGGAGCGTTCTGATAAGAAACGGAAGAAACAATTTCCCCGTCAGGCGCTAAAAGAAAGAGAGAATCTCCTTTATTTTGCAGTGTAATCCCAGACAAGCTTCTTTTAAGAACAAAAAATCCCCCCGCTTCTATTTTAAGCCCTTCCTTAAAAACATATAAGTGCGTTTTCCCGACACTGTCTTTTATTTGCCAGCCGGATAAACTGGAAGGAAAGGGATTTTTATTTCCTATTTCAATCCACTCCTTTTCACTGTCTGCGCCTTTAGGAGATGGAAAAATCTCGCTTATATAAAAAGCCTCTTTTCTCATTGTTTTGTTATTAGAGGCATTATTATTCAAAAAAGTAGATTTTTTCTTAGAAGACAGACAAGCACTGTTTTGTTCTCTCGGTGTTCCTCCGGCCGAAGCACTGTGCGCCCAGCTTTCTCTAAGCCATCCCGGGGAAGAGAAAGAAACTCTTTCCATTGTTTGTTTTGTTTTATTATCTCCAGCGAACCATCCCTGCGAGCAATCAACTTGATCAGCAAGAGACCCTTCTGCTGTTAAAAGCATAAGCTTCCCTCCTTTATTGCTTAAAAACCCCTTTAAAGGAAAATCAGGGTGTCGTGAAAAATCCGTGTTTTGTCTGGCAATTAGAAAAAAACTCCTCGCTGGAACAAGCCCTTTTAACGAAAGATTAAGTCCGCGACCAGCGGTTTTCAATACCCATCCATCTATTTTTACAGGAGATGGTAGGGGATTGTAAAGTTCTATCCATTCGTCTCGGTAGGATTTATTTGAGCCCATCCAAGCAATTTCATTTATTACAACAGATCTGTGATTTTTTTCTTCTGCTAAAATGCCTAACGGGAAAGCAAGCGCAAGAAGTAAAAAAGCGACAACTCTTGACATTTTAACATAAATATATTACAATTAAGATGCTAACCCAAACCTGTAAGGGGTTTTTCTCCGAATGGCGGAAAAGGGCGTGCCTTTTTCCTGCCCGAGGCAAACCCTGCCCTTTAGTTTTGGCGGAAGGCGTAGGTTTGGGTTAAAAACAAGGGCCGCTTAGGCGGCTCTTGTTTTTAATGCTTGGTAATTCTGTTTATTTCTTCTATGGTTGTTATCCCTTCAAGGACCTTAAGAAATCCATCTATTCTCATTTTAATCATTCCTTTTTCTACGGCTTTTTTTTCAAGAGCAGAAATAGGCGGGCCTGTCATAATAAACTCTTGCATTTCCTGATCGTTTAGGAAAAACTCAAAAATGCCGACACGGCCTTTATATCCTGAAAAATTACATTCAGGGCATCCTTTTGGCCGAGCTATTTTTATCTTATTAAAAGACGGGAAGGAGTTTTTTTCAGGCAGACCTTTTAATTCTTTTTTAAACATTTCAACTTCAGCGGCAGACAAAGGAGAATATTGGGCGCATTTCTTGCAAACCCGTCTTGCCAGTCTTTGGGCTATAGCCATATTAAGAGCAGGGGCGATGTTAGCTGGTTTTTCGCCCAAAGCCTGAAAACGGGCGATAGTCCCGGCGGCATTATTAGTATGGAGGGTTGTTAAAACTAAATGTCCGGTGAGAGACGCTTGAACGGCAATTTTCGCTGTTTCTAAGTCTCTAATTTCTCCAACTAAAATTACATCCGGATCTTGGCGAACTATTGCTTTAAGACCGCTGGCAAAAGTATAGCCTTTTTTAGGGTTGACTTGGGTTTGGGATATTCCGGGCAGATGGTACTCTATAGGATCTTCAATAGTGATAATTTGAATTTTAGGAGAATTTAATTTTTTTAAGATGGCGTATAAAGTTGTTGTTTTTCCGCTTCCTGTGGGCCCGGTAACAATAATCATCCCATTAGGTTGTGTTATTTGTTTATTAAACACCTCTAACATTTTTTTTCTTATGCCAAGATCTTTAATTTCTACCAAGCTGTTTGGATCAAGCAATCTCAAAACTATAGATTCGCCATATTCAGAAGGTAGAGTAGAAACTCGTACTTCTATGGGTCGGTTTTCAAAAATAATAGTAAATCTTCCGTCTTGAGCCTTGTCGCGGATGTTTAGCTTCAGTTTAGAGACAACCTTAATCCGTGATATTAAGCGGTTGTATGTTTTTTTGTCAAAGCGAAGGATGTTCTGCATTATGCCGTCTATTCTCAGGCGCAGACAGACTTCTTTTTTTTCTGGTTCAAAGTGTATATCTGAAGCTCGCAAGCATATTGAGCCGCCCAAACAAAAATTTAGAAGTTTGCTCGTTTCTTCTGTTAGTTTTTTTTGAAGAAACTCTGTTAAATTTTTAATATTTTTAATTCGTTTCTGCAGAGAAAGAGATGTTTTTTTCTCTATTTTTATTTGATTGCGGCTGGCGTCCATAAATTAAAGAAATAAAAAAGCTTTAGATTATAAAGCTCGACATTTACTTTTAAACCCTAATGTTTTAAACTTTAAACAATAAAGAGGTTTTTTCTGTATTCGTGTTCTTTTATTTAAAAAGCTCATATTATAAGTAATTTAACTGAAAAAATTAGTTATGTCAAACGAAGTAAAAAAGAAAACCTCAAGTGCTTGGCAAACAAAAATTTTTGCCGGAGGGCTGGTAAAAAAAATACAGCAGACCCCCTTTTTTGGAAGAGGTCGTAAGGAGGCACTTGTTTTTGCTTTTTGTGGCGGGCTAGGAAGCGGGAAAACAACTTTTATACAAGGGATTGCCAAAGAGCTTGGAGTAAAAGAGAAAATTCTTAGCCCCACATTTACCTTAATTAGGCGCGCTTCAATTCCCTCTGGGGGAATGTTTTTTCATATGGATTGTTATCGCGCTGCTCTAAAAGATTTTATTTTATTAGGTGTTCAAGAAGTGTTTCTTTGTCCCGACAATGTGGTTTGTGTCGAATGGGCAGATAAGATAAAAGGCATTTTACCTTCAAGCGCTATTTGGTTGAACTTTAAAACAATTAAAGAAAAGGAAAGAGAGATAACCGTTTATTTCCCCGAAGCTGCTCTTAGAAAATTTTAAATTAAAATCATGGAAAAATTTTTACTTATAGATTCGCACTCTTTGCTTTATAGAGCATACTATGCTTTTCCTTTTTTAAGCTCTATAAAAAACGAAAAAGACAATGCTAATGCTGTTTACGGATTTTTTTTAATGCTTATCAAAGCTCTTAAAAGGATAAATCCTGATTTTGCCGCTGCTGCTTTTGATTCAGCCGGCCCGACCTTTAGACATAAAGAATACAAGGAATATAAAGCTAAAAGAGCTCCCTGTCCAAAAGATCTTTCATGCCAAATAGAAGAGGCAAAGAGAATTTTAAATAAATTAAAAATACCTTTTTTTGAGAAAAAAGGATATGAAGCAGACGATATTATAGGAACAATCACTTCTTTGATTCGCTCTGCATCTTTTAATAAGAGAACGGAACTAGAAGTTATTATTTTAAGCAGCGACCTCGACTTACTCCAATTAGTTGAGGAAAAGGTTAAACTTTGGACGTTAAAACCGGATAAATTTTATGATTTAAGAGCGGTAGAAGAGAGATATGGATTAAAACCTTGCCAATTACTTGATTTCCGCGGCTTAAAGGGCGATCCTTCGGACAACATACCTGGCATTCCCGGTATAGGCGAAAAAACAGCAACTGCTCTCTTAAAAGCGGCCGGCAGTCTGGAAAAACTTTATTCTTCTATAGAAAAAGGAGAAAGTGTGCCGGCAAGTCCAAAGATTATAGAGAAATTAAAAAAGCATAAAAACCAGGCCTTCCTTTTTAAAGAAATATCAAGGATAGAAAAAGATGTGGCTGTAGATTTTAATCTGGAAGAATGCTGGCTTAGAGAAGAGAACAAGAGAATTTGGCCATGGGTTTTTCAGGAAGAAGGCTTCTTCAGTCTTTCTGCGGAAATAAAAAAACAGCAAACCTTGGGTTTAGCTTAATGCCATATAGGCAAACAAATAAGTTGCTTTATTTTATGCCCAAACAGAAAAAAGAAAAAAATATGGATTTATGGGAAAGCCTTCCTGCTGCTTTTTGTCAAACAGACGAATTCTTTACAATTGTAAAAACCAGTCGTTTTTTAAGACTGCTTTTACATTTTCCTGAAAACAAAAAAGAGAAATTATTGTTAAAAGATATTTTTTATTCAGAAGAAGATTTTAATAAAGTAAAAAAGCTGCTGGAGAAAAAACGAACCGTAGGAATAAAAAGCTTTTTAATAACCGGGGACAAGCAGAAAATCCCGGTTTCTGTTTTTAGCCAGCCGCTAAAAAAAGAAGGAGAGAAAGGATATGTTTTTTATTTTTTAGATATTTCTGAAAAACAGAAAATCAAAGAAGAGCTTCAGCGGAAGATAAAAGACTTACAAACTTTTACCGAAGAATTGAAAAAATCAAGGACCGCCTTATTGAATATATTGGAAGACATTGAAGAAGCGCGATCTTTAGCCGAGGCAGAAAGGGATAAAACAGTGGCTATTATTGAAAATTTTCCTGAAGGATTGGCTTTTTTTGACAGCAAAAACAATCTTGTTTCTTTAAATCCAAGGGCGTGTTGTATTATTTCTGTTTCTCCAGACAATTTACTTAATAAACCGTACAAAGACATAAAAAACATAGTGCCGTTTAATATAGTAAAAGATGTATTTAGCCGGAAACAACCCAAATTTTTTAAAGATGAAATAAAAATAGACGAAGAAACAATTTTAGAGATTTCTGCTATTCCCGTAAAAAGCGCTGAAGAAAAAGTAGGAACACTGGTTGTTTTAAGAGATATTACACGAGAAAAAATAGTGGAAAAGCTTAAAACAGAATTTGTTTCTATCGCTGCCCATCAGCTGAGAACGCCTCTTTCAGCAATTAAATGGTCTTTAAAAATGGTGTTGGATGGCGATCTTGGTGCAATATCTTTAGAACAAAGAAATTTTTTAGAAAAAACCTATCAAAACAACGAAAGAATGATAAGATTGATTAATGATTTGTTAAATGTAACCAGAATTGAAGAGGGGCGTTTTCTTTATGATGTTAAAGAGTGTGATATAATAAAACTGATAGAGGATGTTGTGGTCCTTGAGAAAACAGCGGCAGAACAGAAAAAAGTAAAAATAATTTTTAAAAAGCCTAAAATTAAACTTATCAAGGCACGCGTTGATCGCGAAAAGATTTTTCTGGTTTTTCAGAACCTTATAGAAAACGCTGTTCGCTATAGTCTTCCCGGAGGAAAAGTTGAGGTGGCTTTAGTAAAAACGAAAAAGCGCCCGGAAATAGAAGTTATTGTTAAAGACCGAGGTATAGGTATTCCAGATAAAGAAAAAAACAGAGTATTCTCAAAATTTTTTAGAGGATCTAATGCAGTTAAAACAGAAACAGAAGGTACGGGCTTAGGCCTTTATATCGCGAAGAATATAGTAAATGCCCATAAAGGAAAAATCTGGTTTGAATCTAAAAAAAACAAAGGAAGTGTTTTTTATGTCACCCTTCCTGTTAAATAAGCGGGGAAAAGGTCATTAAACTATTTTTACCGGCTTGTTGTCGGATAAAGACTATGGAAAAAACAAAAATTTTAATTATTGAAGACGATAAATTTTTAAGAGAACTTATTTCGCACAAAATTACCAAAGAAGGCTTTATGGTAGAAGAGGCGGCGGATGGCGAAGAAGGATTGGAAAAGATAAAAAAATTAAAGCCAAATTTAATTCTACTTGATTTAATTCTGCCGGGGATAGACGGGTTTGAAGTTTTGAAGCGGCTAAAAGAAGATATTTCTCTTTCTTTTATCCCTGTTATTATTCTTTCAAACCTGGGACAGCGCGAAGATATCGAAAAAAGTTTACGCTTAGGAGCGGTAGATTTTTTAGTAAAAGCTCATTTTACGCCGGACGAAATTGTGTCAAAGATAAAAAATGTTTTAGAAAAGCAAAACCGCTCTTAATTAAGCTTGTAAAAAATCCTTATTTTACATTTTTTATGCCGGAATTGCCTGAAGTGGAAACAACAGTAAACTATCTTAAAAAGAGAATTGTCGGGAAAAGAATTATAGATGTGTGGAGTGATTGGAATAAATTAATTAAAAAGCCGGCAACCTTTAGGTGTTTTCGAGAAAAGATAAAAGATAAAAAAATAATAGGCATTAAAAGAAAAGGGAAGAATATTATTTTTACGCTTTCCGGCAAGATGAGCCTGCTTATCCATCAAAAACTTACAGGTCACTTATTATATGGTGTTTGGAAAAAAGAGAACGGTTGTTGGCAGGCAGGTAAAAACCTTTTTAACCGTGATTCAGCAAATAAGTTTATTCATCTGGTTTTTTTCTTGGATAATGGTAAACAAATAGTCTTATCCGACGCAAGAAAGTTTGCCAAAATAGAATTATCATCAACTAAAGATATAGAAAATAAATTACTTTCTCTTGGCCCTGATCCTTTAAAGATAAGTTTTAGTGAATTTAAGAAAAAATTTTTATTGAGCAGAAAAAAGATAAAAGCAGCCCTAATGGATCAAGAAATAATTTCTGGTGTTGGGAATATTTATTCAGACGAAGCTTTGTTTGCAGCTGCCATTAATCCTTTGCGCCAAGTTTTTTCTTTAAGCGACGCAGAACTGAAAAAACTTTACTTTTCTTTACAGGAAATATTAAAAAAAGGAATAAAGATGAATGGTGCTTCTGTTTCTGACTATAGAAAACCTGATGGCTCTAAAGGAAGTTTTGATAAAATAATCAAGGTTTACCGGCGACAGGGCAAATCTTGCCCTTGCTGCAATACTACTATTAAAGCGGTTAAAATAAGTGGTCGTACTGCTCATTACTGCCCGACCTGTCAGCCCTTAAGTTTAAAAAACAGGGATAAAGCAGCAATAAATAACTGAGACTTTAAAGTTAAGCGTTAAAAACTGCCAAAAATAGGATTATCTAGAGAAAGGGTGGAAATATGTAGAAACCGTATATTTTATGAATTCATAAACTAGACAATACCAAAACTGCAAAAAGGAGTTCACTATAGAGCCCGAGGATTTTGCTTTCTATGAAAAGATTAAGGTTCCTCCGCCCACCTGCTGCCCGGAGTGCAGGTTGAAAAGAAGAATGATGTTTCGCAATGAAAGGGCATTGTATAAAAGGAAATGTGATTTGTGCGGTAAGAACGTTATTTCAATGTATCCTCCCAACACTCCTTTCCCTGTTTATTGCCACAATTGCTGGTGGTCAGATAAATGGGACCCTATGGACTATGGCAGGGAGTATGACTGGGGCAGGCCGTTTTTTGAGCAATTTAGAAAATTGATAGGCGTAGTTCCTCACCCAAGTTTGATGAATGTAAATAGCGATAACCTTCAGTTTTCTAATTGGGCTGTTCGTTGTAAGAGCTGCTATATGTCTGCTCGTCTTCACGATA
>Ga0190360_1001535_pt1 | contig 11812 bp, 7 predicted proteins | sample 48721834_MG_FD_161271 | JGI IMG/M metagenome (GOLD analysis project Ga0190360, IMG submission 161271) | Hydrothermal vent microbial mat bacterial communities from Southern Trench, Guaymas Basin, Mexico - 4872-18-3-4_MG | ecosystem: Environmental > Aquatic > Marine > Hydrothermal vents > Microbial... | reverse complement strand
TTATTTTGGCGATCGTTATTATCGTATATTTTGGAACTGGTGTTTATCAGGTGGGGCCTTCTGAAGTAGCCTTAATAAAAACATTTGGAAAGTATTCACAAACTACTGGTCCTGGAATCCATGTTCATTTACCTTATCCTTTTCAAACACATGTTATAGTTGATGTTGAAACTATAAGAAAAGAGGAAATAGGTTTTAGAACGATAGAGCGATACGGAAAAATAGCTTATCAATCAGTTCAGAGTGAATCTTTGATGTTAACTGGTGATGGAAATATTATTAGTGTTGAAGTTGCTGTTCAATACAGAATAAAAGATCCCGTTAAATTCGCATTTAATGTTATAAACGGAAGTGATTTGGTAAGATTTACAACAGAATCTGTTCTTAGAGAAAGAATTGCTGAAAGGAACATTGATGATGTTTTAACAGTGGAAAGGGATAGAATTGCTATGGAAACAGCAGAACTTGTTCAAAAAACTCTGGATCGATATGATTCTGGTATTCTAATAAATAAGGTTTATATGCAGGAAGTAGCTCCTCCAGATGAAGTAGTAGAAGCATTTGATGATGTAAATAACGCAAAACAGGATAGAGAAAGGTTTATAAATGAAGCTAACAAATATGCAAATGATATAGTTCCTAAAGCTCAAGGACAGGCAGAACAAATTTTAAGAGAAGCTGAAGCATACGCAAAGCAAAAAGTATTGGAAGCAGAAGGTGAGACACAGAGATTTTTAAGTGTATTAAAAGAATATGAAATAGCACCAGATATAACAATGAAACGTTTAAAAATTGAAAAACTTCAGCAAGTGTTTTCAGGAACGAAAAACATTTTTGTGTTAGATAACAGTGGTACATTAAAGCTTCTAAATGTGAACGATCTAATTGGTGGTGATACAAAATGAGTGCAAAATTAATTAGTTTTATTGTTATTTTAATAATAGTAATTATTTTATTATCACTTTCTATGTTTGTTGTTGACCAGACTCAGCAAGCTGTTGTATTAAGATTTGGACAAATTCTCAATACTTATGAAACTCCAGGTATTCATTTTAAGATGCCTTTTGTTGATAATGTAGTAAAGTATGAGAAGAGAATACTTCTGTACGATATAGAACCCGAAAAAATCATTACAGAAGATAAAAAAACATTAATTGTTGACACATATGCTCTTTGGAAAATTGTAAATGCCAAAAAGTTTATTGAAACCATGAAAACTATAACTTTAGCTGAATCAAGAATTGACGATATAGTTTATTCGCATGTTAGAAATGTTTTTGCAAAACACACCTTTGATGAAATTATTTCAGAAAAAAGAGAAGAATTTTTAGCTCAGGTTACCAATCTTTCAAGATCTGATTTAGCCGATTTTGGTATTGAAGTAGTAGATGTTAGAATTAAGCACGCAGATCTTCCAAGCGAAAATGTAAAAGCAGTGTATGAGAGAATGAAAGCTGAAAGATATAGTATTGCTGCACAAATCCGAGCTGATGGTCAGAAGGAGGCTCAGAAAATCCGAGCTGAGGCAGAGAAACAGGTAACAGTTATACTTGCAGAAGCTCAGAGTGAGGCTGAGAAGTTAAAGGGATCCGGAGAAGCTAGCGCGACAAGAATTTATGCACTTGCTTATCAAAGAGATCCTACATTTTTTGAAATCTGGAGAACTCTAAGTGCTTATGATTCAATATTTGGTGATGGAACCGTGATCTTTGGGAATAATCTTGAAATATTTAAGTATATTATTCATTAAACAAAAGCCCCGTTTGGGGCTTTTTTGTTATAATATTGTTAAAGTAATAATTGGAAAGGATGAGTCATGTGAATGTTCTTGAAAAAGTTCAGAAAATCTTTTCTGATATGAAGGTTACTGAGATTATGAATCACGATGTGATTTACGTATTACCTAATAGAACTATAGCTCAAGTAAAAGAAATTCTTAGGATAAAGAGAATATCAGGTGTTCCAGTTGTTAATAATGAAAGGAAAGTAATAGGAATAATAAGTATAGAAGATATCATTAAAAGTATTGAAGCAAACAAATTGAATGAAAAGGTTGAAAACCAAATGACAAAGCGAGTTGTAACAATAAACTACAATGAGACACTTAGGACTGTACTACAGTATTTTGAAAAATACGGTTATGGAAGATTTCCAGTGGTTGATGAAAATGGAAAATTAGTTGGAATTGTTACAAAAAATGATATTTTAGGAGCAATTGCAATGAAATTAGGTATTTTGTACTTACATGATGAAAGACGAAAAAGGGTTTTAGATAGTGAAATCGAAAAATCATTAATTACGGGCGGGGAAATTAACAAACTTAATGCAGATTACTATTTTAAAATAGATTATTTTGATATCAATTCAATTGGCATTGGAGCTGCTAATTTAAAAAATTTTTTGCTTGAAAAAGGATTTGAAGAAAAATTTGTTAGGCGTATTGCAATTAGTACATACGAAGCCGAAGCAAATGTAGTTATTCATAGTGGAAGTATTGGTGAAATTTATTGCTTTATCAATGATGATAATATAGTTATTAGAGTTGAAGATAGAGGGAAGGGAATCGAAAATATTGAACTTGCCATGAAAGAAGGGTATACTACAGCTCCTGATCATGTCCGAGAACTTGGTTTTGGTGCTGGAATGGGGCTTCCAAATATGAAAAGATATGCTGATAAAATGGTAGTGTTGTCCGAAAAAGGGAAAGGTGTAATAATTGAGATGGTATTTTTTAAGAATTAATTTTTAAATTTGGAACGGCCTCAAGTTCTAAAGAACTGATTTCTCCATTTAGAATTTTGTAATATCCTGCCATAGCAATCATAGCTGCGTTGTCGGTACAAAATTCCAGTGGTGGAATTAAAATTTCATAATTGTATTTTTTTCCAAGGCTTTTTGCTTTTTGTCTTAATCTTGAATTTGCAACAACTCCACCTGCTAAAACAATTTTATTAATTCCGTTATTTCTAGCAGCTTTAAAAGTTTTTTTGAGAAGAACATCAATAACAGCTTCTTGAAATGATGCGGCAATATCAGCAATTGGAATATTATTTTTAAGTTCTTGTGCAGTATATAAGACAGAAGTTTTAAGTCCAGAGAAGCTGAAATTGTAATCCTTTGAATTGAGCATTGGTCGTGGAAAATTGAATTTATTTGGATCTCCCACTTTTGATATTTTTTCTATTTCCGGACCTCCAGGATATCCTAACCCCAAAATTCTTGCAACTTTATCAAAAGCTTCTCCTGCAGCATCATCTACCGTTTTTCCTAAAACTTCAATTTTATTTTCTTCAACTTTTAAAATTTCTGTATGACCACCAGAAACCATTAGAACAATAAATGGAGGTTTTAAATCGGGATATGCTATATAGTTAGCATAAACATGCCCTATAATGTGATTTACTCCAATTAATGGAATACCATATCTTAATGCTAGTCCTTTTGCAAATGAGAGGCCTACTAAAAGTGCACCGATTAAACCGGGACCATAGGTAACTGCTATGGCATTGATTTGCTTACCACTAATTCCTGCTTCTTCAAGTGCTTTTTCGTATATAATTGGTAAATTTAAAAGGTGGTGTCTTGCTGCAACTTCAGGGACGACACCACCAAATTTTTTGTGAATTGTTATTTGAGAAAAAACAATATTACTTAGAACTTTTTCATTTTCTAAAACTGCAACTGAGGTTTCATCGCAAGATGTTTCTATTCCCAATATAATCACTTTATGCTGACTCCTTCATTACTAATTCAGGTTTTTTCTTGTTTAGAACACATTCTTCGGTAACTATGACCTTTTCAATGTTTTTAAAATCAGGCAACTCAAACATAACATCAATCATGACTTCTTCAAAAACGCTTTTTAATGCTCTTGCACCAGTTCCCCGCTCAAGCGCCTTCTTAGCAATTGCAAAGAGAGCTTTTTCTGTAACTTCCAGTTCCACATTATCAAGTTTGAATAATTTTTTGTACTGTTTAAGAATAGAGTTTTTTGGTTCAATTAAAATCCTAACCATATCCTCTTCGGATAAATCAGAAAGAGTACCAATAACGGGAAACCTACCGACAAACTCGGGAATTAAACCATACTGAACTAAATCGTCGGGTGTAACATGTGAAAGAATCTCTCCGAGTTTCATTTCTTTCTTACTTTTTACTGGAGCATTAAATCCCATAGCACTACTTTGAATTCTTCTTTTAATGATTTCTTCGAGACCATCAAAAGCGCCGCCAACTATGAATAATATGTTAGAAGTATCAACTTTCAAAAATTCCTGGTATGGATGTTTCCTACCACCTTGAGGTGGAACATTTGCATAAGTTCCTTCAACGATTTTTAAAAGTGCCTGTTGAACACCTTCTCCAGAAACATCCCTCGTGATCGAAGGATTAGGAGATTTTCTTGCTATTTTATCTATTTCATCAATATAAATAATTCCATACTGAGCTCTTTCAACATCAAAATTTGTAACTTCAAGAAGTCTAAGAATTACATTCTCCACATCTTCACCCACATAGCCAGCTTCTGTTAAAGGTGTAGCATCAGCAATTGCAAATGGAACATCTAAAATTTTTGCAAGTGTTCTAGCAATTAAAGTTTTACCACTACCTGTTGGACCAATGAGAATAACATTGGATTTTTCAATTTCAACATCATCAAAATCTACATTGGAAAAAACCCTTTTGTAATGATTGTATACTGCAACAGAAAGAATCTTTTTAACTTTTTCTTGACCAATAACATACTTATCAAGCTCTTTTTTGATTTGTGATGGTTTCGGAAGTTCTTTTCTGTCTTTTTTTGAAGAAAAGCCCTTTTTATCATCTTCTAAGATATCATGAAAGATTTCGACACAATCATTACAAATATAGACATTTCCAGGTCCTGCTATAAGTTTTTCTACCTTATCAGATGAACGACCACAAAACGAACAAAATTTTTGTGCCATACTTTTTCCTCCTTAAAGTAACTCATGATAATTTTAACACACAAAAATTGTTAATGTGTTTCTTTGTTGTGTATTATTTTTTTCAACATAATTAATTGAATAATTTAGCATATTTCAGTAATTTTTGTTTTATGGCCTATATTGACAACGTTATATTATATGTTAAAATTACTTAATGTAGAGATTTGCCGAGGTGGCGGAATTGGGAGACGCGGTTGACTCAAAATCAACTGGGGTTGACGCCCCATGCGGGTTCGAGTCCCGCCCTCGGCACCAAAAAATAAAGGAGCCTTAAAGGCTCCTTTTTCTTTTTCGTGTCTATATGCTGGAGGGAAAGGGAGGGGTATCTTTGTCTTCTAGTTATTTTGACTTTCCTGAATTTTTTTAGTTCAAATTATTTTGTTAAAAAAAGAATATAAAATTGTTTTTTTAAAATTCAAAATATTGTATAATAAAAGTAATAGGGGGGAAATATATGAAAAAAGTTATAATTAATATACTAGGTGCCATAGTGTTGTTTTTGATTTTGATGTTTTTGCTTAATAATAATTGGATTGAAGATAAATACATTTTGAATGAATGGAGCATTAATTTACCATTTTATAAGACCTTGGGAAAATCAGGAACTTATTCTTTTGAAACAATTTTCGATGATGTAGGCTTTGATACTCTGGTTTTGCCAAAAATATCTGGGAACATTTTAAAGGTTTATTTAAACAAAAAATTAATTTATACTCTTGGTACTAAAACTTCAAATATTTGGAGTAGAGTAATTGTTTTAAGTTTGAATAAGGATTTAATAAAAAAAGAAAATAACGTATTAGAAATAGAAATATTTGGCCTATATGATATTGGTGTACATAAAATTCCTTTTTTAACAACTTATGAGAATTCTGCCAGATATTCAGTGATAATGAATTTTTTGCGAGGAGATATTTATTTAATTTCTCTTGGTATAAGTTTAATTTCTGGAATAATTTCATTTATTTTTAGTTTCGGTTTGAGAAACAAAAAAGAAGCAAATTTAAGTGGAGCATACAAAAGTTTTGGAGTTTTTCTTATTTTGATAAGCATTTATCTTTTTGATTATCAATTCAGACTCACTTCTTTTAATGATACATTGTTTTTTTCACTAAAAAAGTTATTTATGATATCAGCATACCTATCTGTTGTTTTTTATCTCTATGGTATTGAAACATATAGGTTAAGAAGGTTTGTTTCAAAATGGATGTTGTATATTATATTTCCAATAGTTTCAATAATAATAATTTCATCCGATTTTCCTACATATGTAAAGCTTTCTCCCTTTACAAACCTTTTATTTGTACCTCTATTAATTTATATTTTAATAAGACTTTTAATTTTAAGAATAAATAAACTTTATTTTTCAGCTTTTTTTGCTTCTTTTGCAATTATCCAAACTATTTTAGCATTAACTTTTAGTTTTCCCCAATTTTTTACACTAGGATATGCTATTATTGCTGTTTCAATAGGTGTTATTGTAATGCTCTCTTCTGATTATAAAATGCTTTCAATTGAGAATTATATCTTATCTAAGAAATCTTTAGTTGATCCTTTGACGGGATCATACAATAGAAACATTTTAACAAAAATAAAAGGTGGAGGTTATTTTATTTTGATTGATTTGGATAATTTTAAAAATATTAATGATACTCATGGGCACGAACATGGAGATGTACTACTCAAAGAATTTGTAAAATTGGTAAAAAATAACATAAGACAAGAAGATTTTTTAGTAAGATTAGGGGGAGATGAATTTGCAATAATAACAAAATCTTCTGAGCCGGAAAATCTTGTTGAAAGATTACAAAAAGAAGCGAAAGATAAACTTAATCTTGAATTTTCATATGGAATAGTGGAATATACAGAATTTTCAGAAACATACAGAAAAGCTGATGAAAAATTATACAATATGAAAAAATTTGGAAAACGAACAATTTTTTGATATAATTGCTTTTGAAAATAAATTTAAATTTTAGAGTCTGGAGATGTAGAATAGCCATATACTAAATCTAATTGAGTATATGGCTTTTTATTTTTTTAAGGAATAACCTAAAGAGGGAGGGGGCATATTTATGAAAAGTGAAAGAAAAGTGAAATTTTTACTGCTTTTGTTTGTATCACTAGTTTTAATCTTTTTAGGAAGTTTTCTTGCTCAAATGTATAACACTTCGTTTTATTCTGTTAAAGTAAGCCGAATTAAGTTTGATACAGACAAAGGTACTTTATCAGGGCTATTGTATATGCCTAAAGATGCTGGACCGGACAATCCAAAACCAACTATTATAACGACCCATGGATATTTAAATTCTGCTGAGATGCAAGATGCAGCGGCAATTGAAATGTCAAGAAGAGGATTTGTTGTTTTAGCCCTTGATATGTATCATCATGGTCATTCACTGTACAATGAGGAATTTGATTCTTCGGGTGCATTTTTTACTTTCTGGCCAACAAGTCTTTACGATGCAGTTCAGTATATGTATAAGCAAGATTATGTACTTAAAGATGAAAAAGGTAACGGAATAATAGCAGTTGCTGGGCACTCTATGGGTGGTTTTTCAACAACTATGGCTATTGTAGCTGATGAAAAAGACTATGCTCAAACAGGAATTAGAAAAATATTTGCAGGATTACCTATGGGTTCAGATCATAGTTTTTCTGCCTATTTAGGAGTTAATGCAGATGTTGCTTTTTCTGCATATGGTCCCCGGGCTGTGGGTATAGTTGCTGCGCATTACGATGAATTCTTTTTTGATCCTATAGCTTCGCAAAAAGGTGAAACGGTTGTTTTCAAAGATTATGTGAAGACAGATGAAGGTAAAGCATTTTTAGGTAATCCCGAATTTCCTGGCCCAGAGACCTTCTATAGATTGGAGAATGGAGGATTAAGGGTAGTATTTGAGCCGTGGCAAATCCATCCTTGGAATCATTTTTCTTACATTACTACATCGGATCAAATTGAATTTTATTCGACTGCTTTTGAAAAATATTCAAACTTGGTCAATTTAAATATTCCTAAAACTAATCAAATTTGGTTTTTAAAAGAATATTCTGAATTTTTAGCATTAATTGGATTTTTCATGCTTCCAGTAGCTTTAATATTAATGTTTTTAAAAATACCATTTTTCTCAGTTATTAAAACAAAAGCAGTAATTCCAGATTTAACCAACATTTCAAAAGGATCAAAGGTGATTATGTGGATTTTAACAATCTTTGCAATGTCGTTTCCTGCACTTTTCTTCCCAACGTTTATGGATAAAGCTGGAACAGGGATGAGTTTACTAAAATATTCATCAATAATTTTAATTTGTGGAACAATTCTTATAGGAATATTAAAAATGTTTGGAAAAAAATCTAATAAGAAATCAGTTCTTACAGGAATGATTTTAATCAGTTTGGCTTCTTTAAGTTTGATGTTATCTGTGATTTATGCCGATAAAATGTTTACTCTGAACAGCTATTTTAATCAACCAACCACTAATCAAATACTTTATTGGGCCATTATGGTTGCTGAAGTTGTTGTAATCATAGAGTTGATAAATTATTTCACAATTAAGAAACCTTCTGGAATAAAGGTTGATCATTATGGCTTTATGGTAAATCCAAAAATAATTATATCTTCACTGGTAATGGTTATTTTAACAGTTGCAATTTCTTATGGTATTTTATACTTGGTTGATGCAGTATTCAAAACAGATTTCAGAATTTGGACTTGGGCTGTTAAAACCTTTGAAAGCTGGCACCTAACTGCTGCTTTAAGATATATTCCTTTGTTCTTTATATTCTATTTTGTTATGACAATCGCTGTTAATGCTTTAACAAGTTCAATGAAAAAAACATGTGGTTATTGTATTGCTTTTATTCAAATGTTTGGTGGTATAACAGTTTATTTAGCCTTACATTATGGAATACTTTTTGCAACAGGTAGAGCATTTTATCCCAATCAATCACTTTCTAGCATTTTACTTTTTGCGCTTATTCCAACTTTGTTAGTAGCAGCAGTTTATATGAAAAAACTTTATAAGGAAACTGGTAATGTTTATACCCCTGCTTTCTTGAATGCAATTTTGATGACTATGATTACAGTTGCCAATACCACTACCTATGTTGGATTAAAATAATTTTTTGGTATAATATTTAGTAAAAGATAATATTATTTAGGCTTTGGAGATGATGGAGAGCCATATGCCAATTAGAATTGGCATATGGCTTTTTATTATATGGAGGTGTTTATATGAAAGTTTTTGTAATAGGTGCTGGAATAACTGGAAGTCTTATAACCAGGGAACTTTCAAAATATGATTTAGAAGTACATGTAATAGAAAAAGCGCCTGATATTGGTTGGGGAGTTACAAAAGCAAACTCGGCAATTGTTCATGGTGGCTATGATGATCCTCCTGAAAGTGTAAGGGCAAAGTTCGCAGCTCCTGGAAATGAGATGTACGATAAACTTTCTAAAGAATTGGAATTTGACTTTCTCAGAACTGGTTCGTATGTTATTGCTTTTAAAAGAGAAGATGTTGAATATTTAAAGAAGTTAAAAGAAAGAGGTATGAAAAATGGTGTAACAAATCTAGAAATTTTAACAGCCAAAGAATTAAAAGAAAAAGAACCGAATCTGAATGAAGAGATTATTGCAGCGTTGTGGTGCCCTACTGCCGGAATAACTGAACCATGGGAGGTCTCTATAGCGGCAATAGAAAATGCCCAAGAAAATGGTGCAATTGTCCATTTAGGCGAAAAAGTTACGGATATTATAGTTCAAAATCAAAGAGTAAAAAAGATTTTAACAGATAAAGGTGAATATGATGCTGATATTGTTATAAATGCTGCTGGTTTATTTGCGGATGAAATTGCTAAAATGGCTGGTATTGGAGATTTCGAAATTTTCCCGAGAAAAGGAGAATATATACTTCTTGATGAAAAGTTAAAAGGATTGGTTAATGCTGTAATTTTTCCAACTCCAACAAAAAAATCAAAGGGAATTTTGGTAGTTCCAACTGTTGATGGTGGAATTTTGCTTGGACCAAATGCTGTTGATCTTCCTAAAGATCAAAAAGAAAACCTTGAAACAACACGAGATGGATTAAATGAAGTGTATGAAAAATCAAGAAAACTTGTACCAAAAATTGATTTATCGTATACTGTTAAAACATTTGCTGGATTAAGACCCGAAACAAAAGACAAAGATTTTATAATAGGAGCTACAAAGGTGTGGGGTTTTATAAATGTTGCTGGAATAAGATCTCCTGGTTTAACTGCCGCACCTGCAATTGCAAAGTACATAGCAGAAAAAGTATTATCAGAAGATTTGGGGTTAAATCTTTCGAAAAAGCTTGATTTTAATCCTTACAGGAGAAAAATTCCTCATTTGAATGATTCAAACTTAAAAGAATGGGAAGAATTAGTTAAAAAAGATCCAAGCTTTGGAAGAACTGTTTGCTTCTGTAATAATGTATCTGAAGGAGAAATATTAGAAGCAATTAGAAGGGGTGCAAGAACATTAGATGGTGTAAAGTTTAGAACAAGAGCTTCTTTTGGAAGGTGTCAAGGAGGTTTTTGTAGTCTTAAGATATTAGAAATAATTTCAAGAGAGTTATCTATTCCTTTGGAAGAAATAAAGCAAAATTATGAAAATTCATGGATTATAAAAGGTAAGGTGAGACCATGAGAAGAGAAAATGTTGATGTATTGATAATCGGTGGTGGAGCAGCAGGTCTTGCTGCGGCAATAGAAGCAAAAAAATTTGGTGTGAAGACACTTCTTTTAGAAAGAGATAGGAGTACCGGAGGAGTTTTAAATCAATGTATTCATAATGGATTTGGACTGCATGTATTTAAAGCGGAATTAACTGGTCCAGAGTTTATGGAAAAACTTTGGGAGGAACTGGGAAATTTAGACGAGGTTATTAGAAATAACTATACGGTTTTAAAAATAGATCCTGAGAAGAAAGAAGTAATTACTCTTTCAGAAGAAGGAATTGTTGTTTTTAAACCAAAAGCACTTATTATGGCAACTGGTGCCCGAGAAAGACCTTTGAATTCTTTAAGAATACCAGGTTCAAGAGTAGCAGGAGTTTTTACAGCAGGAGTTGCCCAAAAAATGGTGAATATTTATAACAGGCTCCCTGGGAATAGAGTTTTAATTGTAGGTTCGGGTGACATTGGTTTAATAATGGCGCGTAGACTAAAAATAGAGGGTATGGATGTGGTAGGAGTTGTTGAGATAATGCCCGAACCAGGAGGGTTAATTAGAAATGTTGTTCAGTGTTTAGATGATTTTAATATACCACTTTGGTTAAGTCATACTGTTTTTAAGATTCATGGAAAAGAAAGATTAGAAGGAGTTACAATTGGAAAAGTTGATGAGAATTTTAAACCAATACCTGGAACAGAAAGATTTTTAGAAGTTGATACTTTGGTGGCTTCAGTTGGATTGATTCCTCAAAATGAGTTAATTGAAGATTTTGTTGAAATGGATGCTATAAACAGAGGGCCTGTAGTTGATGATTTAATGCGAACATCAGTCGAATGGATTTTTGCAGCTGGTAATAATGTTGCAATTCACGATTTAGTTGATTTTGTATATGAAGAAGGGAAAATTGCCGGGGGAAATGCCGCAAAAAATGTTTTGGGAGAAAAATTGCCAGAAGCAAAATATAGATTTGAAAGAGGTGATAATGTAGGAGTATTACTTCCACAAAAATTTACTGGTTCACAGCCATTTAAAATGTACGTGAGGTCAAGGAAAAGTTTAGAAAAATCAGCTATATCATTTTCAGGAAGAACTATAAGAAAGTTTAATTGGAAAATAAGACCAAGTGAGATGATTGACCTGGTTGT
>Ga0190360_1001534_pt1 | contig 11822 bp, 11 predicted proteins | sample 48721834_MG_FD_161271 | JGI IMG/M metagenome (GOLD analysis project Ga0190360, IMG submission 161271) | Hydrothermal vent microbial mat bacterial communities from Southern Trench, Guaymas Basin, Mexico - 4872-18-3-4_MG | ecosystem: Environmental > Aquatic > Marine > Hydrothermal vents >... | reverse complement strand
TTTACCACGGCGATGTGTCGCGGATCGGCTTTCCCCGATTTCCGGCCCGTCGCGACCGCGGGCGATGGCGCGGCCCCGACACCGTCGCCGTTCGAACTTTCGCCGCCCCCGCCCGAATCGACGTCCGCCGCCCCGCCGATCTTTACCTCTCGCGGCAGCGTTATCGTCTCGGCCAACTGGTCGCGCGGCACGGCCAGGATCATGTTCCGCCCCAGGTCGACGAAAGCGTGCGTCGTCGAGTCGAGAAGCTTCCTCTCTCCGGCGGCGCCTTGTCCGTCGCCGCCGTCGGCGTCGCCGTCCTCTCCGCACCCCGCGTCCGCCCGCCGCCTCGGGCGCATCGACGGGTCGAAGTTCCGACGATACCATCGCTCCACATTGCCCCCGTCGGCCATGAGCGTCGAGTGCGCCCACATCGCCGCCCGCCACAGCGCCCGCGCCTCGCGGCATCGCCAATGGTGCAACCCGTCGATGTCCCCGCCGTCGCAGATCGCCTTGTGCGGGCAGTAGTTGTGGCAGCCGTTCACGGCGGGGCAATCGGCGCATCCCGCGGTTTCCGCCCAGGCGCGCCGGTTGTTCACCTCGAACCAACGCCGCCGAAGGCCGTTCGCGCCGTCCGACCAACCGTCGGCGAGCGTGCCCATCTGATATTGCCGAAGCCGCTTGTCGTTCGTCTTCGCGAACCCGACAAAATAATGGCACGGCCAGAGGCTTCCGTCGGTCGCCACGGCCACGCGCCGCACCGCGGCGTCGCAGATGTGCGCGTTGCGAATGGGCCGCCAGACCCGCTCCAACATCTTCACGAGCGGGTCGATCCGGTAGAACCGGCCCTTGCGCATCTGCCCGACCCACCATCGGGCGGCCGCTTTCACCTGCCGCTCGTATTCGTCGAGCGCGTCGTCCGGCCACCTGAGCCCCGAGGCCGTGTCGAATCCGATCGACTTGAACGACTCCTTCTCGCCAGCGAACGTGGCCAACCAATCGACCGAGCGCGCCAGCAGGTGGACGTTCCGCGGCGTCAGCGTCATTCGCGCCATGACCATCGGCTGGACGGCGAGCACCTTCCGCGCCGCGTCGAAGACCTTGCCGGAAACGCTCTCGCCCTTCGCGGTGCGCCGGTGTATGTCGTGCGCCTCGGGACAGCCGTCGATCGACAGGTGCCACATGACGTTCAAATGTTGCGCGCGCTCCAGGATCGCGTCCGTAAACGGCACGAGATTCGTCGTCCAGGACGTGCGGATGTTGGCGTCGGTCTCGCGCCGCACGCGGGCGAGCCAGTCCATGATCTTGTCCGCCACGAGCAGCGGTTCGCCGCCGAGCCAGAACCAGTTGATCCGGTCGGTCGGCCTGGCGAGCTGCGCCCGAACGAGTTCGAGCGCGGCGTCGGCGCGGGCGTCCGACCAATGGCCAGGCGCGGCGTCGCCCACGGCGCGGCGGTTGTAGCAGAAGTCGCACCGCAGCGGGCAGCGGTCGGTCGCCGAGAAATCGACCGTCGCGATGCGCATTCCGTTGACCGGCTTAAGAGTTTTCATAAGAATTCCCCAAAGGATCAACTAGGTTCATAATAATCGTTAGGGCATGCAAAAGTGCCTTCGCATCCTAACTGAAATGCACCGGAACAATCAAAGGCACTTTCACAGTGAAACAGGTTCTGACATTGAGCTGTTACATTTCCATATGTTGTCACACATGTAAACGAATATGCAACAAACGTCATGACGCAATCCCATTCGTCTGGTGGATTTGTGAAGCTACACATTTCTGGTACTTCAAAGTATGTGCTACAATCAGATATTCCAGAACTCGACGAGCTCGCGCTCGACGATACCGAGCTGGAACTCGAACTCGACACGGACGACGTGCTAGAGCTGCTGCTGGATATAGACGAGGAGCTGCTGCTCAAGCTCGATATCGAGCTGCTCGACGACGAAATCGACGACGAACTGCTGCTCTCCGACGAGCTGCTCGAACTCGACGCCGACGACGAGCTGCTCGACGACGAAAACTTCGTCGGGCAGTCCTCCGCCGGCACGAACGAACTGTCGCAGTGGAACGTGCAATCGTCTGGCACGAACCCCGACCCGCAGTCGAAAGCCTTCGTGCACGTGAAATCGCAGCGCGTCCCGTCGAACGCCGCGGAGCAGTCGAAATCGCACGTGAACGAGCAGTCCCTCGAACTGTGCGACGTGGTGCACGTGAACGACGCCGAGCACGAGTAGTCGCAGTCGTCGCCGTCATAGGACTGCGAACAGCCGAACTCAGTGGTGCAGACGAACGTGCATTCGCCGGAAAAATCCGACGGACAATGGAAATACGTTTCGCATGTGAACGCGCATCCGTCGGCGTCGTGAGTCGTGCTGCAGGTGAACGACGTCGGACAGTCGTGCTCGACCGAGCAGTCGAACCCCGTCGCGCAATCGAACGAGACGGGGCAGCCGTCGAAGTTCTCCGGGCACTGGAAGTCGGAGGGACATGAAAACTCGCACGAAGACGGCGAACCCGCCCCCGCCCCGCCGATGCGTATCTCAACGACCCCGTTCGCCTTTTGCAGAACCGTCACGCTTCCGGTGAAATCCAAAATGAACCCTGGCGTCGGGTTCGCCCCGTCCTCTGTCACCAAAACAGGCATCTCGCTTCTCCTACAAGAACGGCGTCTCGCGTTTCTCCACAAGGCACATCGCGCTGAACGGCCACGGCGACCCGACCCATCGCTTCGCCACCTTGTAAACCTCAAGGTCGCCCACGTGATCCAACCTCGCCCGCACGACCAGAGGCCCGGGCGTCCCGTGGATCGTCAGGTTGTTTCCCGATTGCAAAAGCGCCGGCGCTCCCTCCTCGTATGTCGTCGGCATCCACGCCGCGAACTCGTTCTTCAGCACGCAGCAGAAAGCCCCGGGTTGAAGCTTCTGCCCCATCCGCCATTGCGTGAGCGCCGCGACCGGATCGGCGGTCGCAACGGGCGGCATGTGCGTCCTGTCAGGGTCGATCCATGCGCCCGCCTCGTCGCACCACGCGACCACGGTGACGAGCCACATGCCGTCCGTGTAGACCACGCCGACGCCCCCCGCCTCTATCCCCGCCGGACACCATGCGATCGAGGCCGTGAGGCCCGCTCGCGTCGGGGCCTCCACCTCCACTTGCGGCCCGTTCGACGCGGTCGCGTCCGTCCCCGTGATCTCCACAATCGAAAACTGCGGGATCGCCTCGGCCATGACGTTTCTCGCCGCGATTCCCGCCTGGGTCTCCGTCGCCAGCTCGCCGACCAACGTCGTTCCGCCGTAAAGCGCGGTTCTGCCCAATCCGGGCGCGTCCGCGACCGCGCCTCCGCCGAGCGCCTCTCGGACGAAACGCTTCACCGCCGAGGCCGACAGCCGCTTGCCCGCCTCTATCGGAAACTCCCGCTGTTCCTCAAGCCTCGGCATCCCGCGCGATCCCGCCTATGACGATATCAACGTCCCGTCCGGCCAACGGAGACCTAGTATCCCGAAATCCGCCGTCGGATAGACATCGTAATAGTTCCCGTCCTGGCACAGAACCTTCCATCCAGGCCGGAACGACGGCGACAGCTCGAAAAGCGCGTGCGCGAAATGATATGCCACGCGCACGTAGTCTTCGTCGTATTCCCACTGCTGCACGTTCACGCCCGTGAAGAACCATTCCCGATTCCCGCCGCTGTATCCCATGAAGTTGGAACTGTTCACGTGGCCCAGGATCGCCGCCACGCGGTCCCTTTGCAAACCCGAAACGGACGCGCCGCCGGTCGTCGAGTTCCGCGCCCACCCCGTCGCCGGCTCGCACCGCTCAAGCGTGAACGTCAGCGCCGGCAGCTGGACCATCGCCGTCTGCCGCGACAACCGACCGACCTGGTTGACGGGCGGCAGGGCGTTCCCCGCGGCGTCCTTGTCCGTCGCGAACGACAGCGACCCCGTGTCGAACCGAAACTTCACGCCGAACGTCCCGTCGCCCGGGGCCGCGCCGACCGCCGCGAACTCGACGGTCGCCCGCGCCGAGTCGGGCCGCAGCCGCTCCAGCGTCGCCCGCTGCGGGAACATCCACGTGAACGGATAGACCGACGACCCCCATGGCGTATCCGCGGGCACGGCGGCTAGCAACGCCGCGTAGGCCGCCTCGAAGTTGTCGCCGGCGTTGTCGCCGTTCAGGTTGTAGCGCCGCGTGCCGCGCGAGTTCTCGCCGTCCACGACGCAACTCAGCGTCAGCGGCCCTTCGACGTTTATAGCCATCCGTCCTCACCTCATTGCGCCGCCGTGACCAACGGTTCTAATGTCTTCGCGATCTCCTCTGGCTGCTGTTTCAGCAGCTGCGTCTGCTTCCGCAATTCGGAAACGGTTTCTTCCTCTGGCGTCCTTCTGATCTCCAAAAACTTCCGCATCGCCCCAGGCCCGAAAAACTCCGGCGCAAGCGCCTGGATCGCTTCCATCGCGCGGTGCCGCTGTCGCAGAAACCCGGGACCTATCCGCCCAAAGGTTCGTTCCAAATACGCGACATCCTGATAGACTTGCCTTGCCTGCATGAGACGCTCAAAGCGTTCTCCTGGCCCGGGCATCGGCCTGCCGCGCCTGATCTCGGTTCTCGGCAAAAGCCTGCCGATGGTTTCGACGCCTCTTTCGAACTGCGCCGTCTGCGCTTCCGACAAGTCTCTGGCCAACCTTGCGGATTCCTGCCCCCACAGTTGAACGAAGTGGTGCATGAACGTTTCGGCGGCCTGCCAACCCAGCCGCTTCCCCGTTCGCGCCTCGAGCATTTGCAGCTGTCCAAGCGCCAGTCGGTAAGCCGGCCCTTGCCATCGCGCCCATTGCGCGAGAGAATACGGCGGCCCCTCCCGCCTTTCGGGTTCCGCCCGCGTCCGCCCGCGCGGAAGACGGCCCGTCTCCAGGTAGCGCATGAACAGGTCGAACGCCCTGTCGCCCGATTCCGCCCGACCGGCAGGGCGCAGCCTGCCGCGTTCGATCCGCTGCCTGATTATAGGCGACGCCTCGTGCCGAAGCCGCGCGAAGGCCTCATACGGCGTTCTCGTCAGAAATTCATACAGGATCCTTCCCGTCGTGACTCGCCCACGTTCGGCTCCGCCCGCCGCGCCGACTCCCTTTATTTTCGCGATCCATCCCTCCCAAAGCCGTGTCGTCTCGCGCGCCCTGGCGGCACGCATCCTGAAATCGAAAAGCGCATCCGCCGCCTCGCCAATCGCCTCCTTCAAATCCTGCCATGCCTGGCGTTGTTGGATCAGCGCGAAATACGTCGTCTTCACCCCGCGGGCGAACGCCTCCTGATCCGTCTTGGTTTGATCAAGCAACGCCAAATACCGCCCGTAAAGCTTTTCCGATTCCGTCAGCTCCCTTTTCTGGTCGGCAAGCCCCGCATTAACGAGCGCGAGCCGCACCTGTTCCTCTTTCAGCGAAATGCCGATCCTCAAAAGCGACTGGGTCATGCCGGTCATGCCCGCGATAACCGCACGCTGGAACCGTTCGGGATCAAGCCCGCGCACGGCGGCTATCGCGTTCGTGACCCGCGTCAGGTTGCGCGCCATCTCCTCCGCCCGATCCGCGCCGACGCCCAAACCGGACAGCAGAAGGTAATACTCGCTCACCAGCTGGCGCGTGGCCGATGCGGACAGCCCGACGCCTTTCGCGTAATCCGCCGCCCATCGCCGCATCTCCGGCGCGCGCTCCTTGAAAACCGTGTCGAACAGCGCGTCCATCCGCTCCAGTTCGACGTATGCCCTGAATGACGCCTTCGCCATCATGGCGAAAGCAGCGACCGACGCGAATTGCATCATTCCGAAAGCGCTCGCGATGCTCGCGACCTTTTGCTGGATCCCGCCGAGAGGCCGCGCCATCGCCGCGCTTTGCCGCTGCACGGCCGTTTGCGCCTGGCGCAAGCCGCGTTCGAGCTTCGCCATCCGCACCTCGAGGTCGACGTATGCCTCGTAAATCTTCATGCTCGCCGGCGCCCTCTGAATTGTTTCTCTTGTTCGGCCATCAAACGGTTCCTTCGCCTGGCCCCGCGCGCCCAATCGCATTCCCGTCGGCGGCGCGAATCGGCAAGCGTCCCGCCAGGCGCCGCCAACGCGTCAGCGTTGTTCAGCCACCAGGCCACGTCGGCCATCCGTCTCCACTCCACCAACGGCATCTCCCATGCCTCGCGCCAGTCTCGCGCGAGGCGCATCGAAACGATCATTCCTGTGACTCGGCAGAAGTCGATCTCGAAATCAACGTCCGCATCAACGCGCCGAAAGGGTCGGCGAAATCGCCTCCCTCCGCCGGCTCCTTCTTTCCATCCTTTTCGTCCGAACCGCCGAACAACCTGTATCCGCTCGCGTCCAAATACCGCGTCGCGACGGAAACGATGTCGTCGCCGAATATCTCAAGCACATCCTCCAGTTTCAACGACGCCCTTCTTTCCCGTTCCCCTCCGGCTTCACCATCAGCGGGCTTTTCGTTTTTTGCGGCGAGAACGATCGCGACGCGCAACATCTCGGCCTGCGCCCGAGGGTCGAACAGGATCGCGCGCAGCGCCCCCAACATCGTCGTCTCCGCCTCCATCAGCGCGGTTCTCTGCGCGACCCGCTCTTCGAGCGCATGGCCTTCCTCTCGCGCCTGCAACTCGTATTTCCGCAACCGCTGCCTGTCGATCCACTCCGCGACCGCCATCACGATTCGGGCGGACAGCCTGTGCGCGGGATACTCCCGCCCGTCAGGCCCCAAAAGCGTCACCGGATTCGCGTCCGCCATGATCCCGGCCTCCTGTCCGGTTTTTTTTGTTCCGGCCCCGATCAGGGCCTTACACATCGAACGGCGACGCCGTGATCGAAGGCGTCGGCGTCGGCGTCTTGTTGATCTGGCCTTTCACCCGAATCACCGCGTCATAGCCCGCCGCGCCGACCTTCTCCATCCGCGACGTGACCGACTGCAGGAAACCCGAACCCGACCACTTCATCGACGGGTTCGACGTCCCCAGCGGCTTGCACTCCCACGTGCACATGACGCCGGGCCATTCCGGCACGGTCGTGTCGTCCAGGAAACCCGACAGCCTGATCGTCGCCTGCGACATCCCCGGCTGCCAGTCGCGCGCCGTGCCGTCGGCGTCGGTCGTCGCGTCGAACTCCTCGACCTCCTCGGCGATCTCGCACTCGCGGAAGTGGTAGAGAACCTGCGTCCCGTCGTGTCCCGTGACCGACACGGTCATCTCCCTGCCGTTCGTCACCGTGTTCGCAGCCATACCGTTTCACCTCCTCGATATCCGGCTCTTTACGTTCCTGGCTTTGCCTCGACCGAAAAATTGAACATTCCCTGAAACTTCGGCGCTCGCTCCTGGTCCGGCGCCGGAACCGGCCCGACCAACCCTCCCATCCAAACGTCGCACGTCGCACCGTCCGTGAACTCCGCGTTGTCCAACGTCACCGTCCCGCGCGGCTTCAGCGCCGCCTCGAACGCGGCGTATCCGTCCTCCACCGCCTCGTCGGCGTCGTCGCCGACGGCGACCAGCAACACCTGCCCGACGACCGTGACGATCTCCACGTCGTCGGTCGTCTCCTTCGCCCTCGGCGCGTCGAGGTTCCAATCGACGATCGCGAGCCTGTAGGACTCCGGCGTCGCCGTCAGAACCGCCCTCGGCGGGGCGGGGCGCGAATACACGCGCACCGTGCCGTTGGCGTCCGTCCCCGCCCACGACGAAACGTCCCCGTCCTCGCGAAGCAGTTTCAAGAACGACCGCCTGACCCACTTGTGCAATCCCTTCGACATCGCCCTGTCAACCCCTCGGACACGTTTCTCTATAGGCCGAGCGCAGCTTTTGCAAAAGCTCGCCTCCCACGGCCTCGATCGTCGGCCTGAGAAAAGGCCGCGGCGCCATCCGCTCCGTTCCGATCTCCAAGAACCGCGAGTAGGCGGCGGCCATCACGCCCAGGCGCATCCTTCCCTCGGCGGCGTCAACGTCGTGGTCGACGTTGTCGGCAAGCCAACCCGTGCGCTTGTGCGGCGGCTCGCCAGGCATCGAAGGCGGCGGATACGGCGTCTGGATCAGGTTCCTGCAGTGTTCCTCCGCGACATGCCCTATGATCCGCAGCGCCCGCTCGTTCGAGCTGCGAAACGCGCGTATCGCCCGCAATCTCAGGTGATCGTTTCTCGACCTCACCGAACGGACGGCCATCACGTCGCCTCCTTGCAGTAGACCGTCAGGTGCTTCCCCTCCGTCGACGGCGAAACAGAACCGATCGGATGCACGAACGCGCCGGCCCTCTCGCCGCCGATCCGCGGGAACGTGAAAACCCGCCCCGCAATCGCGCCAGGACCCGTCGCCGGCGCGACGCCGACGATCTGGTCGCGCGCGGGGTCGACGTCCACCTCCGTTCCGTCGTCGAGCTCGACCGGCATCATGATCGCCGTATCGACCGTTGCGCCGAGCCGCTGCGACACCTCGCCCGCCCGACCGCCGAGCCGCTCGACAATCGCGGGAACCGCGGTCAAACCGGTCCGGTCGGAATACCCGTCCGTATATGCGCCGAGGCCGCCGTCGGTCGAGTCGCCGCGGCGCTGCACCTTCACGGTCGTCCCGCGCTCCGCCGCCAACCGCCCCAGTTCCTCGTCCCAAACGTCCGCCACCTCACGACTCCCTCAAATCCTTGTTCGCCTGAATCCAACCGGCCACGTAGTCGGTCTGCGCGACTTCCGCGTCGCCGCCGTAGGGCCGTTCGACCTCCGACCGTTCGAGCGCCTCCGCCGCGCGGATCATCTGTTCCGCGCGGTGCCGGTTGTCCCGCGCGAACTCGGCGGTCTTGACCGAGGCCGTCTCCCGCGCGAGGTCGGCGGCCCACGCCCGCAACGCCGCCGCCGCAGCCCGCGCCACGTTGTTCCCCCCCGCGTCCGTCTGCGTCATCGCCAGGAACGCGTCGATCTCGCCGTCCTCGAACTTGTAATCCCCCGACGACGTGTCTCCGATGATCAGCCGCACGCGTCCCCGGTCGGTCGTCGCGTCATATGTGAAAGCCATCGTTCAAGCTACTCCCCCAGGATCGCCTCGATCCATCGTTCCGGCGCGAACTCGCTTTTGGCCCTCTCCCGCGCAGCGTTGCCCTTCATCTCGAGCACGTCCAGGTCGAGCGACCGGATGACGTCGACCGCGTGGTCGTGCGAATCGACGAGCCAACCGGTCTCTGGCGTCACGCGGTCGCGCGCGCCGTCGCGGTTCTCCGCGATGACCGCGAACCCCGCCGCCATCGCCTCGACAATCGCCCTCGGCCCCTGGTCCGTGTATCCGTCCGGCAGCAAATACCAGTAGCAGTTCCCGTGCCGAAGGAACTCCGCCACGGGCACCTGGTTCTCGGCGAATGACACCACATTCCGCGCCCCGTTCAGCCACGACGGCGGCGGCATGAAATAGAAACGGCGGTCGGGCAGCTCCGCCACTATCCGACCGACCGACCGTGGATATTTCGCGTCGCCCTGCGAACTGTGCCGCGTCAGCGTGATGGGCAGCGACCGGTAAGGCCGCCTGATCCGCAGGAACGGCTCCAGGTCGACGGGCGGCGCGAGCACGCGCCCGCGTCCGAACTTGTCACGCATCGCCGACGACAGGAAAAGATACTCATCCCATCCGCGCGTCCATTCCGCCTTGCCCGCCCCGCCGATCTTGTATGTCAGGGCCATCACGCGGCGGTCCGCTTTCAGCCTGCCGAACGGCTCCGCGAACTCCGGCTTGTCGAAATCCCAGACCATGTCCGACGCATACAGAAGCAAAACGTCGCACGTCTCGGTGAAATCGTCTTGCCGGACAACGCCATCCGGCAACGCCGAGGCCACGGCCTCGCTCAACTCTCCGCGCCGGAACGCCATCTCGACCCGCCATCCGCGGCCGAGCGCCATCCGCGCTATCTGACAAGCCGACCGCTCGGCCCCGCCTAGCACGCGCCCGTTCGTCACGATCCGCAACAGCCGACGGCGGTCGACGATCGCCGGCGTCCGGCTCGGTTCCATTGCCCGCCTGGGCTCCTCAACGGCCCTATCAGGCAGCCGCCGATACGAGCGCACCGCCCGAACGACGTCGGCGGCCTCGATCATGGCGATGCACTCCGGCACGCCGGCGACCCGCCGGCCATCCGGCCGCTTGCACCGTTCCCGATCTTTCTGGTCGAGCGACGCCGCCCAGCACGCCTGCTCGCGGCAGCAGGGCAACGACCCGATCGTGTTCAGATACCTGTGGAACTGGTAGGCCTCGTATGACGCCGGCTCGCGCGCCCCCGCCACGATGACGGCGGGCTTGAGCAACGCCCCCGCGACGTGCATCGGCCCGCTCACGAGGCCGACCAGGCCCTGGGCGTGGTAGATCAGCCGGATCAGCTCCCGAACCGAGGTTCTGCCCGTCAGGTCCACGACGTTCTCCCCCCGCAGCCGCACGCCCGACGAACCGTCGCCCACCTGGACCCAGGCGATCTCGGGCGTCATGTCGACGACGTCCTGCCAACGCGACGCGACCCAACGCTTCGAGACGAACGGCCCGCAGTCCGGCGCCATGACCCAGTAAGGCCCCTTGAAAACGCTCCCGCCCTCGCAGGCGGCGATCTTCGGCGGCCATCGCTTTTCGTCGTCCGACAGCCACAGCTCCCCTCGCAAAGGCCCTGGTTTCAACGGCAATCCGGTTTTCAACTGCCACGACAGCGGGAATCCCATCGTGATGTGCAGGCCGTTCGTCGCGGACCCTTGCAGCACCGCCGATGGCCCGACCTCCACGCGCCAGTCGTAGCCGACGAACCGCTCCACTCGCGGATTGTTCTCGAACACCGCCGCCCACTCGGGATTTATCTCGACCCGAATCCGCGCGCTCGGGACGGTCTCTTTCAAATCGCGCACCAAGCAGGTCAACATCAGCGTGTCGCCGAGCCGCAATTTCGAATGCAGGCTGACCCGCGCGCCTTCCAGGTTGGACAACGTCGCGGGGATCACCTCGTCGGGCCGCGCCCTCGCCCGTCGAGCGAGTTTTGGATTGTGTCTGCAATGTGCGTCAAAGACGGCGCTTGGTCCAACGTCGGGAACTCCCACGTCGTCCAGTGATGCCGCAGCGTCCCGCCGCCCTCCACCCACGTCACGGTCACGAACCAGCGCCCGCTTTCCTGCGCTCGTTCCAACGCCTCCGTCAGTTCGTCCGGCAAGGACATCCTCGATTGCCTCCACGATTTTCTCGGGCGCGGGCTGCCACGCCTCGCGCCAATTGTCGCCGTCCGCCGAATCGTCGCCTATCCATCGCAGCGGAGCGTCGAACGGGTTCCACGCACGCGCGTGCCGTTCCCGCGACGTTTGCCCGCCGCTGTATCGCCTGCCGTCCGCCCAGACGACGCGCGGCGCGCCGCAGAACGCCGCCAGGTGCATCAGGCCCGACGATCCGCCGACCACGACGCGCGCCGCCGCGAGCAGATCGCACAGCGCGCCCATCTCCAGACCGCGACGGTCCTCCGCGCCGTCGACCGCCTGGTCGGCCTTTGATCCGACAACGGCGACCCGAAACCCTCGCCGGCGAAGCTCGCGAACAATGTCGGGCCAACGCTTGTAGTTCCTCTCCGCCACAGCCGACACGCCTCGCGCGTGGATCGCCACGTCGAACCGCTCGCCCCTGCCGGCGTCCCCATACCGGACAAACTCAAGGCCGTCCGCCGCCGAGAGCGCCGAGGCCTCGCTCGCGGTCAGGAACCGGCGAGCGCCCCCCGCCCCCGCGTGCGGACCGCCGCCGAGGGGGTCTTTCTCGGGAAACGCCACGAACCGGTCGGCGAAATCCCGATACAGGAAGGCGACCTCCGCAAAACCGCCGGCCACGACCTT
>Ga0190360_1001533_pt1 | contig 11827 bp, 13 predicted proteins | sample 48721834_MG_FD_161271 | JGI IMG/M metagenome (GOLD analysis project Ga0190360, IMG submission 161271) | Hydrothermal vent microbial mat bacterial communities from Southern Trench, Guaymas Basin, Mexico - 4872-18-3-4_MG | ecosystem: Environmental > Aquatic > Marine > Hydrothermal vents >... | reverse complement strand
TAATTTTTAATCCTCTTTGCTCAATTCTTTTAATTATTTCCCCAATTAAACCTCGCTTAACCCCATCTGGTTTAATTAAAACGCAAGTTTTTTCTTGTTTTAAATCTTTTCTATTCATATCTAAAAATATTTATTATTCTCATTGTTTTCTAATTATTCTAAATATTCGTCCATTTTTAATAAATCTTGTTCCTGCTCTTCCATTTGCTTTTTTATTTCTTCAAATTCATTTTTAACTTCTGAAAGTCTTGTCTTGCAAAACTTAATTAACTCAACTCCTTGCTTCACTTTTTCTAATCCCTTTTCCACATCAACTTCTTGCTGAGAATTAAACCATTCAACAATTTCTTCTAATTTTTTTAAACTAGAAGCTAAAGTTTTGTTTGGATTTTGTTTTTTTGATGCTCCAGGCATATAAATTATTTTTTATTTTTTATTTCTGAATCAGCCCAACCTTTATAAAATTGAAGTTTAACTAAATCTCCTTTTTTAATTTGTGCTGAACTTTTAACAACTTTTCCTCCCTTTAAAACCAAACTATAGCCTAATTTTAATTGTTTCTTTGGATCTTTATCTAATAATCTCTGAGAAAGAAACAAAATTTTTTCTTCCTGATTTTGGATTAAAGACTGCATTCCTTTTTTTATCTTTCTATTAAATTCCAAAAGCAAGGTGTTTGCTCCTTTTAAAGAAATATCCATTTTTCTTAAACAATGCTCAAAGTATTTTACTAAATTAGGAAATATTTTACAAATAGCTTCAAACTTAGAATTAATTTCCTCACTTCGTTTTTCAATTAGCAACTGAGTGTTATAAAAAGACGAGCTAAAGCTATTAAAAATTTGAACTTGTAAATGTCTAAGATGCTGTTTTAATTCCTTCCAGGGTTGGCTAAGAAACTGAGCGGTTGCTGTTGGGGTAGAAACTGCTTTATCAGCAACTAAAGAAACAATTGGCACATCCCTTTCATGTCCAATGCCACAAAGAACAGGTATTCTTGAATTAGCTACAGCTCTGGCTACTGCTTCATTATTAAAAGCCTGTAAACTTTCCCAACTGCCCCCTCCTCTAATAATTACCAAAACTTGGCAATCAGAATTCTTGTTAAACCACTCAACTGCTTCTATTAAATCTGGAACAGCTGATTGCCCTTCTACTCTGCTATCATAAAATTTTACCTTAAAACCCACTTTTTCTAAATTCGCACTAAAATCTCCTAAAGCATCACCATAACGAGAAGTAATTAAACCAACTTTTTGAACATAAGGTGGTATTTTTCTTTTTCTTTTTTCCGAAAATAAGCCTTGTTTTTCTAATTTCTTTTTCAATTCTTCATAAGCTTTTTTTAAAGCTCCTTGACCAACCAACTCAACTGTTTCAACAACAATAGAAAGCCTGCCTAATGGCTTATAAATATTCGGTTTACCAGAAATAATTACCTCTAAGCCTTCTTTAAATTCCACCCCCATCATTTTATAACGAGAGCGGAAAATTAAGCAATTCAAAATAGCTGATTCATCCTCATTTGAATCTTTCAAGGTAAAGTAAATTGTTCTTTCTCTTTGTTCAACCTTGCCAATTTCTCCCCTTATTTGCGGATTTTCCAGCTTAAGAAGGTCATTTAACTTATCTAAGTATTGGCCAACAGTATAAATCATAAATTAAATTTTAAAGAGGGATGTCTTTAATTTCTACTTCTTCTCCATTACGCAGAACTGTAAAACTAATTTTTTCTCCTTTTTGTTTCCTTAAAATAAGGTAGGTTAAATTATCTTTCTCTGTAAATTCCTCTCCATCCACTTTAATAATCAAATCAGCATTCCTTAAGCCTTTAGTATAAGCAGGACTAGATGCTGGAGGATTCCCGTAAACTATTGCTCCACAAGTAAACCCTTTAAAGCGAGCACTTAAAAGTCCTGGAGCTTCCTGAATTAAAATGTAATCTATTCCTAAAACTGGATAAGTTATTTGTTTGTCCTGAGATAAGCAATTAATAGCCTTTTGTACCTGCCAACTTGGAATAAACCTATTAGCAGGCAAACTCCCCAGGGCTACTAACTCTCCTTTTAAGTTAAAAACCAATGAATTAGGGAAATTTTGAACAGACACACCTTGGCAAAGAATTGACTCAGAAAATTTATCACTTGAACGAACCAAATCTTCTGTTTTGCTTATTGCTCTCCAATGAGCATGACTAATAGATGTATAAAGCCATCTCAAAAACTTATCAACAACAAGAATTCTTTGCCCTGTTTTAATCTTCTTAAAATCAGCTAGTTTAACAAAGGGAATATTTTCCAAATTAAGTTTTAAAAAGTACAATCCTGTTTGCTCATCTTTTTTTATTTGGTCAATACTATAAACAGTTGAGTTGAATAGTATTTCCCAATTTTCTTTAATCTGATCTAATTCTTGCCCTTGAAAATCATCAGAACAAACAAACCACCCATCTTCAGAAATAGCTAAAACAAGAGACTTTCTCTGCCAAGGCGCATAAATTTGTTCCAAAAAAGCAGGATGCTCTCCTAAATTTTTTTTAGGAAAAACAAAACCAATACTTTCTCCTAATTTCTCAATCAAATCAGCTCCTCTTATTTCTTCAGTAACTGTTATGTTTTTTTCAACAACCTGAGTTACTTTTTTCTCAGGAAAATATTTAGTAATATCCACTTCCCCTGCCCAAGGTAAAGAAATGGTTTCTGAAGAGAAAATAAAAATTGAGCCAATGCATCCAGCAATAAAACCAACAACTAAAGTCAAAATAATTAAGCCAAAAACTGCTCCTCCTGATAAAGAGGCAGGCTTTTCCAAAGAGTCAAATGGCTCCCTATAAAAATGAGCAATCTCCTGGTTGCTAATCTTTTGTTCTTTTTCTTCCCGTTGTTTTTTTATCTTAACTTTTGATGTGTTTTCTTGTTTATCACCACTTTTAATTTTAATTTTTTTTGCTTTTGACTCTTCTTTTCCCATATTTTTATATTTGCTCTAAACTCATTTCAACCCAATCCCCTTTTTCTTTATCCCATTGATAAACCTTAAATAAGACCACTTTTTCTTCTGGGGAATAAACAAAATCCTCAACAACTCTCCCCCCTACTCTTTTGCTTGAAATTATTTTTTTCCCCAAAACTCTGGGCTTAGTAATTTTTTCTACTTTCATTTTCCCCTTTGGAGCAGAAAAAATAACAACTTCTTTTGTTCCTTTAATCACTTCACCATTTGAAAGCACATCCACATCAAATTCTTCTGTTTTTGAATCAATAATTTTGGCTCTTTTTTCTATTTGGAAAAGAATTCTTTCCCATTTGTCCATTTTTACTTCCATAATTACTTAATTTAGAAAACCCAAAAACCAACAAAGGGGATATTAAAACTTAATACATAAAAAACTGAAGCAAGAAAAGAGTTTACAAAAGTTCCAAAAGGTAGAAAATTGCAAACAATTAAACTCTCTATTCCTAAAAGTGAAAAAATAAAAACAAGAAAGAAATTAATTTTTTTGTCTTTGGTTAAATCAAGATATCTTTCTTTTTTTTCATTAAGAAAATAGCGCAATCTTATAGTATAAAAATTGTAAAGGCTTAGCCAAGATAAAGAAATAAATAAAATGACAAAAAGTCCCACTTGAGAAACGCCTAAAAATTGAATCAAAAAATTAACTGAAAAAAACAGAAAATAAGTGATTAAAAAACAAATCAAAGGTGCACTTAAAGTAATCCACTCAATCCTCCAAACACGAGGGGAAAAGTTTAAAGTATAGAAATTATAGAATAATAAGCCAAAAATTGCCAAGCAAATAAAAAGAAAAATATATTGAATAAGATAATTACCAGCAGTTAGCCAAAAAATATTTAAAGATAACAGCAAAAAAATTGTCTCTCCAACAACAGGCCAATAATAATAAAGTATTCTAAAACTGCCTAGCAAAAAAATAGTTAAAAGAACCAAAAGCAAATTAAAGATAAAACTGCTAATTAAAACAATTGGATAAGGGAAAATAATAGTTAAGCTAAAGGACACTAATAAAAGGGCTAAACTTATTCCAATTATCTTTTTCATATATTACATCTTCAAAGCAATACCAAAAAATTCTTTAGGATTTAAGGATGCTCCACCAACTAAAAATCCATCAATAGTTTTTTGTTCTTTAAAACTAACAACATTTTCTTCGTCAATGCTTCCTCCATAAAGAAAGCTCATTTTTTGCTTAACAAAGTCCAAAGGTAAACAGTCAATAGCTGTTTGTTGAATAACCCTATTAGCATATTCAGCCTGCTCTGGTTCAACTGCCTTGCCCCGACCAATAACCCAAACTGGCTCATAAGCAATTAAAATCCTCTTGTTTTCATCTACTTGAAGGCCTTCTAAAGCAGTAGATGTTTGATGCATTATTGTATAATCTCTTTTCCCTTCTTGTTGCTCTTCAAAAGTTTCACCAACACAGATTATAGGACAAAGATCATTTTTAAGACAAGCCCTAACTTTTTTATTTATCATTTCATTTGCTTCTCCTAAATAAGTCCTTCTTTCTGAATGACCAAGAATAATAAATTCAATACCTATCTGCTTTAGGTATAAAGGAGAAATTTCTCCTGTATAAGCCCCTTTATCCTCCCAAAAACAATTCTGAGCTCCTAAATGAAAGTTAGGCAGTTCTTTTATCACTTCTTTAGCTTGCTTTAAGGCTAAAAAACTAGGACAAATAATTATTTCTAAATCAGGAATATTTTTCTTGTTGTTTTTAAATAAATTAGCTACTTCCTTTAACAAAGAAATTTCTTCATCAGGGCTTAAGTTCATTTTCCAATTTGCCACTAAAATTTTATTCTTCATAATAATCTTTATTTTTAAAAATTTCTTTTATTTTGCCTAAAAAATTTTCTAAAGCACTTTGACTATAAAACTCAAAAATCAACTTTCCGCCATTTTTCTTTTTCAAAAATCTAATTTTAGAACCAATTAAACTACTTAATTCATCTATTAAAGGAAATGACTGTTCTATAAAATTCCTGCTTTGTTTCTTTTTTTTCGCAAAAATTAACTTTTCTGTGTCTCTGACACTTAAATTTAAACCCAAAATTCGTTTAAAATAAAGCAATTGTTTTTCTTTATTTTCTAAACCAGCTAAAATCTTCCCATGACCTTCGCTAATACTCCCCTGCTTTAGGGCTTCCTGCACCTCTGACGGCAAAGAAAGCAAACGCAAACTATTAGCTATAGAAGAACGTGATTTACCTAAATGTTCAGCTATTTGTTCTTGGGTTAAATTAAATTCTTCAATTAAACGAAGATAAGCTTCTGCTCTTTCTATAGGATTAAGGTCTTGCCTTTGAATATTCTCTAAAAGAGCTATTTCTAATTTAGCTTGTTGATCAGCTTGTCGAACAATTGCTGGGACTGCCTTCATCTCCAAAAACAAAGCAGCACGAAATCGTCTTTCTCCAGCAATAATTTGATATTTACCATTGTCTAAAGGACTAAGAATTAAAGGCTGAATTATGCCATAAGCCCGGATAGAATTAATCAGTTCTTCTAAGGAGGAATGAGAAAAATCTTTTCTTGGCTGAAAGGGATTTGGCTCAATTTTATCTACTGGTACATCAATTACCTTCTCTCCTTGCTCTTTTATTCTTTCTTTATTTTGAGAGATTGCTCGAGAAGAAACTTTACCTGAAGAAGTTGGAATTAAAGCTTCTAATCCCCGTCCCAAAGCCATATAAACTATAATTTAATTTCCGAATATCTCTTATCAGATAAATAAAAAAATGACTCCAAAAGACCTAAAATAACTAATAACAAAAGAATATTCGGCAGGTAAAAAACTTGAAATCTATAAAGCAAGAGCAAACCAAGAGCTAAAATGGCAAGCCAAAAAGAATGACGAAAAGCAATTTTAATTTGGAGAAAAAGAGGTCTCTTCTTAAAGCGAGTCCGAAAAATAAACTCAATAAGACTCCAGCCAGTATTAATTGCCAAAAAAACAGACAAGTAAAAAACAGGCAGGGTCTTTTGGTTTTTAAATAAACAAATCGCCAAAACCAACAAAGAAAAAACAAAGCAAATACTATTAATTTTCAAATATGTTCTTAATTTCATACATTTATATTCTACCAAATCCAAATTAAAAAGCAAGCAACTCTGCTTGCTTTTATTTTTCTCTTTTTAATATTTTAAAAAACACTAAACCTCTAAAACAATTGTCACTGGCCCATCATTAACCAAGTTTACTTCCATATAGGCACGAAATTGCCCTGTTTTTACTGGTAAGCCTGTTTGTTTAAGAAAATTAACAAACTCTAAATAAATTTTTTCAGCTTTCTCTGGGTCTTCAGCATTAACAAAACTCGGCCGATTGCCTTTACTAAGATCAGCACACAGAGTAAATTGGGACACAACTAAAATTTCCCCATTTATTCTTTCTAATGACAGGTCTATTTCTTTATTTTCTGAAGGGAAAATTCTTAATTGAGCAATCTTTTTTGCTAACTTTTTTGCTTTTTCTAAAGTATCCCCTTTTTCTATTCCCAGAAAAACCAAAACACCTTTATTAATAGCTGAGATTTCTGTTCCTTGAACTTTTACGCTTGCCTTTTTAACTCTTTGAACTACTGCCTTCATAATATAATTTAAAGTCCTAAATCATCAGCTATTCCTTGCATTGCTTTTAAACAAATTTCAATAAACTCTTCTAAACTAAGATTCAAATATTCCTCGCACTTCTTAATAACTTCTCTGTTAGCTCCCCGAGCAAACTGTTTTTCTTTAAAGCGATTCAAAACATTTTCAGTTCTTAAGTCTTTTATCTTTTTTGAGGGTAAAACCAATGTAGCAGCAACAATCAATCCGCTTACAGGATCAGAAACAAAAAGGGCTTTTTCCATTAAAGTTTCAGGAGTAATGCCATGGGCTTCATTGTGCACTTTTACTGCCTGGCAAATATCCTCATCTAGGCCTAATTCCTTAAGCATTTTTGCTCCAAGCAAAGAGTGTTCAGCCAAATTTTCCTGGACCTTTTCATAATCAATATCATGTAAAAGTCCTGCTAAACCCCATTTCTCTTCATCCTGCTGAAAATGCTTAGCTAAAGCTCTCATAATTGCCTCAACAGCTAAAGAATGTTTAATTAAATTTTTATTAGAAATATTTTGTTTAAGAATTTCTAAAGCTTGCTCTCTACTCATCATAAGGCAATATAGTTTTCAATTAAATATCTAATTAATCAACCTTTAATTATTTTAATCAAAATTCTTCTCTGTCTTGGGCCATCGAACTCTGCTAAAAATATTTGTTGCCAAGTACCCCTTATTAATCTACCATCTTCTATTACTAATGTCTTCCCCTGACCAACCAACCCGGACAAAAGATGCGAATCAGCATTATCATCAATCTTGTTGTGAGCGAAGTTAATACCAGAAGTAATTTTTTTAAACAAATTAAGCCAATCCTGAATTAAACCCTGCTCATTTTCTGTTAAAAGAATCCCAGCTGTTGAATGAGGCACAAAAACAATGGCTATACCTGAATCAATTCCACTTTGAAACACAATCTCTTCAACTTGTTCTGTTAAATCAACCAATTGATAACGTTTATTTGTGCTGATTTGAAGTTCTTTCACCATATTTTTTATTTCTTAAACCTCTTAGACTTTTTATCTTCCCTCTTAATCGATTAACTCTTAAAGACTTCAAAGCAATAAAACAAGAAGGAGTTCTAAAAGCTGGATTCCCTTTTTGATTACCAACTTTTGAGCGATTTTTCATAGAAAATAAAAATTATCTAAAAGATTTTTCACGAAACTGACAAATATGATAATAATCACAAAACTGGCAATGATAACCTGGCTGAGGAGGAAAATCGCTTTTCATTAATTCTTCAATAACCTGGACTATTCTAGTTTTTATTGAATTTATTTCTTTTTCAGAAACCTCAAACTCAAGTTCTTCTCCGCTTTCCAAATAATAAGCAGAAAGTTTTTTTACTGGCTGCAATTCAGAAAATGGAGAAGAATTTAAAGCTAAACAATAAATAACTAATTGATCTTTTACTGATGATGATTTAATATCCCTTTTCTTTCCTGTTTTATAATCTATTACCTTGAAACCTTGGTCTATTTTGTCAATCCTGTCAATCCTTCCCTTAAATATATATTTATCTAATGGAAAAGTAAATTCTTGTTCTACAGCAACAATTTCTGGCATCTTTTTTTTAAAATTTTCATAAAAATTAACCAAAATCTCTTTGCCTTTTTCCTTATACTCCTGTTTTTGCTCTTTGCTTTCATACCATTCTTCAATCCAATTTTTCTCATATAAACGAAGTAGCTCTTCTAAGGAGGGAATTATTTTCTTTTTCTTCTGAGCATTTTTTACAGAAAACAGCGAGTCTTGTTCTTGTTTTGCTTTTAAATACAATTTGCTAAACTCAGCTAAAGTGTTATGAATACTTTTTCCAAAACTATATGTTGGGCGACCAGCAGTGGGGATATTTAATAAGTATCGATATTTGTACTGTAAAGGACAGGTTGTAAAATCTATAATTTGAGTAAAGCTAAAACTTTTTGGCAAGGGCTTTTCCTTAACCTGTTTTTTAACCTTTGCTTTAGCTGTAATTGGGATATGCAGTTTAATTTTTTCTTTATCAATTTTCTCCTTTTCTTGCTTTTCTAACAAATCTAATTCATAAAGAAATCTTGAGGGTTTTCTTAAAGTCTTTGTTCCATAATCTTTTGCCCAGCAAAGAAAAAGACCATCTTTTGCTCTAGTTAACCCTACATAAAACAATCTTCTTTCTTCTTGTAAATGAGTATCACCACTAGGAACAATCCCTTTTATTAAAGAATCAGGAAAGGGAATAAGATCTGGACGTTGAGATGTTGGAAATTGCCGATTAGTTAAATCAACAATAAAAACATATTTAAATTCCAAACCTTTTGCTGCATGAACGGTTAAAAGTTTAACAGACTCAGGTCCTTCAAGTTCAGGGCTAATTGCTCCAAAATCACCTAATTGAATTAGTCTATCAATTGATTCTATAAAATTTCTAACCAAACAATCAGGGTTTTCCTTTTCAAATCTTTCTATTCGCCTAAAGAATTGATTTAAAAAAGAAATACTCTCCCAGGCCTGAGGATTATCTTTATCTGCTTGATCTTTTAAAATTTTCAAATAACCGCTTTCATTAAGAAATCTGTAAACTATTTTACTCACTGGCTCAGACCGAGCTAAAAGAGAATGTTTCTCAATAAGTGAAAGGAGTTTATTAATGGATAACAAAGCTTTTTGCGATAATCCTTTTATTAAATTTGCTTTCTGAAGTGTCTCAAAAAGAGACCAAGAATTTTTTCTTGATTCCTGAGTTAAAAGAGACAAGTCTTTGTTTGTCAAAGAGTTTAAAAATAAAGGGGAAACTAAAATTCGATAAACACTTGAGGACTCATGATAATTATCCAAAAGCTTTAAATAAGCTAAAATATCCAAAATCAAAGGCTTAGAAAAAAGCCCACTATGAGCTAAAAATTGATAAGGAACAGCACTATACTCCAAAAGTTTAGAAAAAGGTTCTAAAGATTTATTTGTTCTTGCTAAAATAGCAAAGTCATTCCAGCTTAATTCAGGATTTTTATTTTTTAATTCTATTATTTTCTTTATTACAAATTCAACTTCCTGCTCATGGGTTTGCCCACTAAATACCTTTATAACCCCCTTACCCTGACGGACAGCTTGAAGTTTTTTAGAAATTTTCTTTTTGAATACATTATTCTCTATTTTAGAAATCTGAGCTTCTAAACGGTCTGGGTTATTTTTTTGGATAAAGTTATAAGCTAAATCTAATATATTTTGATAAGAACGGTAATTCTTTAAAAGAGTAATAGCTTGCGCTTGAGGATAATCCTTTCTAAACTGAAAAACATTGTTATAAGAAGCTCCTCTCCAAAGGAAAATAGCCTGGTCATCATCAAAAACTACACATAAATTATTTCTTGGCGCAGCTAAAGCTTTCATTAATTCATATTGGGCAAAATTAGTGTCCTGAAACTCATCTATTAAAATATACTTAAATTTATCCTGATATTTCTTCAAAATACTTGGTCGCTGTTTAAAAAGTTTAAGGGTATAAATAAGCAAATCTCCAAAATCAAGCATTCCCTGCTCAAGCAAAAGTTTTTGGTAAATGCTATAAGCTTGGGCAATTTCTTTTTGTCTTTTTATTTCCTCGGATATTTCAGAAGAAGATAAGGATGAATCTTTGTTTAACTCTAATTCCTTCACATAATTAAAGTAATCTTCAGGTGAAACCAGCTCATCCTTTGCTCGAGAAAAATGTTTAATTAATGAATGAATAAAACGATAAGGATTACCTAAAGGACGATAATAATCTAAATTAAAACGGGAAAAATTATTAAAAACAAAAAGGGCTTGAGCTGATTCATCTAAAATCTTAAAATCTGGGGATAGTCCAATTTCTAAAGCATTTTCTCTTAAAACCCTTTCACAAAAAGAATGAAAAGTAGAAATCCATAAATCTAAATATCCATAAGGAAGGAGCCTGTCAACTCTTTCCTCCATTTCCTGAGCAGCTTTTTCAGTAAAAGTAACTGCTAATATATCTTCCGGGCTAATTTTTTGATTTAAAATTAACCAAGCTAAACGACGAGTAATTACTGTTGTTTTTCCTGTCCCAGCTCCAGCAATTACTAAAAAGGGCCCCTGTTTATAAGTAACTGCTTGTTTTTGTTCTTTGTTTAATCCTTCTAAAATTTTATCTTCTTGCTTTTTCATAATATCTTTTAAATCAATTCCCTTATTTTTTTAAATAATTCTAAATAAAAATAAATATTATGTATCACTGCCAATCTTTGACCTAAAGGATCTTTAATTTTGAAAAGATGATGAATGTATGCTCGAGAATAATTTTGGCAGGCAAAACAGCCACATTTTTTATCTAAAGGAGACTTATCGTTTTTAAAGACAGAATTTCCAATTGAAATCTTTTGATAAAACTTCTTTTTTAATAAGTCCTCTAATCTCCACTTTTTTAACCTTTTAAAGATATAAATTAACCCATGCCGTCCATTCCGCGTAGGCAAAACACAATCAAAAATATCAAAGCCATTAAGTACAGCCCAAACTAATTGAGATGGCTCGCCTAAACCCATTAAATAACGAGGCTTATTAGATGGCAAAAGGGAAACAATTTTTTTAGATATCCGACGAGTTTCTTTAAATGGCTCTCCAACAGCTAATCCACCTAAAGCATAACCATCAAAATCAAGATTAATTAATTCTTTGGCGCACTTTTCTCTTAAATCTAAAAATTTTCCTCCTTGAACAATTGCAAATAATAAAGGCCTGTTTTGTTTTCTAAACCTAAATGCTTTTTTTGACTGCTTAGCCCAACAAATAGTCCTTTTTACTGCTTTTTCTGCTTTTTTATAAGAAGAATCATAAGGGATACATTCATCTAATGGCATAAAAATATCCGAGTCTATTATCTTCTGTAAATCAATCACTTTTTCTGGAGTTAAAACGATTTCTTTGCCGGTTTTTGGATGATGAAATCTAACGCCATAGTCTAAAACCTGCCTCCATTCATTTAGTGAAAAAACTTGAAAACCGCCACTATCTGTTAGAATAGGGCCAGGCCATTTCATAAAATTCCTCAAACCGCGAAACTTTTTTAAAACCTCAATGCCTGGCTCAAAAAAAAGATGATATGTATTTGCTAAAATAATTTGAGCTCCTGCTTGTTTTAATTCCTGTGAACTTAAAAGCTTTACTGCTCCCCTTGTCCCTATTGGCATAAAATTCGGAGTTTGAACAACTCCATG
>Ga0190360_1001531_pt1 | contig 11830 bp, 9 predicted proteins | sample 48721834_MG_FD_161271 | JGI IMG/M metagenome (GOLD analysis project Ga0190360, IMG submission 161271) | Hydrothermal vent microbial mat bacterial communities from Southern Trench, Guaymas Basin, Mexico - 4872-18-3-4_MG | ecosystem: Environmental > Aquatic > Marine > Hydrothermal vents > Microbial... | reverse complement strand
GGGAGCCGCTTACCGAACTCTCGCTACCGTGGAAAATACAAAGGAAAACTGCAAAAAGGCAATCATCGCCTTTAACAAAGCCCTTAAGGTCTATACCATAGAAAAATACCCCTACGATTACGCAGGGACACAGTACAACCTGGGAACCGCTTACGGAACTCTCGCTGAAGTGGAAAATAAAAGGGAAAACTGCATTAAAGCAATCGAGGCCTATAACCAAGCTCTTAAGGTCTATATCCTCAAAAAATACCCCTCCGAATACGCAATGACACAGAACAACCTGGGAACCGCTTACGGAACTCTCGCTACCGTGGAAAATACAAAGGAAAACTGCAAAAAGGCAACCATTGCCTTTAACGAAGCCCTTAAGGTCTATACCATAGAAAAATACCCCTACGATTATGCAACGACACAGAACAACCTGGGAACCGCTTACTGGACACTCGCTGAGGTGGAAGATAAAAGGGAAAACTGCAGACGGGCATACAAAGCCTATAAAGAAGCGCTTGAGATTTGTAAAAGGCTAAATATTACAGAACTTCAACAGACGGCGGAGCATAATATCAACCTCCTCTTCCAATTCTGTAAGGGAGAGCTGGACCTCCCAGGGTAGAGAAAAACATCCTCCCTCCTAAAAAGCGTTTATCCCCATCCTATCAGGTAAAAAGTGAACCCTACCCTCCCTTTATTCCCACCAGGAGCCCCCGACTTAGCGGGAGAAGTTTTGAACGCTGAGGGGTCTTAAAGCTTCTTACCGTTCAGAAATCTCTTTCCTAAATCGAGTGATGGTGGTAGATTCGGATGAAAAAGCAAAAGAAAGGAGGAGCGATGAAGAGATACGGTTTAGTGGTAGCCATCTTGATGGTCCTTTCCTCCATCTCCGCCCTCCCCCTGGATAAAGCGGTTGGAGCCCGCTACCCCGCCTTATCCCCGGACGGGAGGTACATCGCCTTCTCCTACCTCGGCGATATCTTCGTGGTAGGAAGGGAAGGAGGAAAGGCGACGAGGATCACCGACCACATCGCCTACGACCGCTCGCCGATATTCTCCCCGGACGGCAAATACATCGCCTTCAGCTCGAACAGATGCGGGAACTACGATGTCTTCATCGTGAGAAGGGAGGGAGGCATCCCCCGACAGCTCACCTTCCACTCCGCAAACGACATCGCCACCTCGTTCACCCCGGACGGCAAGTACATCCTCTTCCAATCGAACCGGGAGAACAGAAGCAGTCTCTACCTCGTGCCCGTGGCTGGAGGAACACCGAAGCGGGTGATACCCGGCTTCTTCACCACCCTGGCTAACGGCAAGGTCTCACCAGATGGGAGATACATCATCTTCACCGAGGGAACGGAGGCAACCGCTTTCTGGTGGCGGAAGGGATACCGGGGAAGCTTCAGCGCAGAGATCTGGCTTTACGATCTCAAAACAAAGAAGCTCCGCAAGCTCACCGAATACGAGGGGAACGATTCCTATCCCCTCTTCGCCCCGGATGGAAAGACCTTCTACTTCACCTCCGACAGATCGAAGCGCGGTGTTTATAACATCTGGGAAAAGGGGATAGAGAAGGGAGCGCTCCGGGAGATCACCCACTTCAAGAAGGATGGGGTGCTTAACCCATCGATCTCGGCTAACGGAAGGTACCTGGCATACGAGCACAACTTCCGTATCTACACCACCGACCTTAAAACCGGGAAGACGCGCGAGGTGCCGATCGAGATCGCAAGCGACCTCAAGGAAAACCTGGTGGTGAAGAAGAAACTGGGGAACGATGTCTCCGAGTTCGCCCTATCACCCGATGGGAAGAAGATCGCCTTCATCGTGCGGGGCGAGGTATTCGTGATGGACAGCAAGGGGAAGTACAAACGGCGGATCACGAGGACGCCGAGCAGGGAAAAGGAGGTGAGCTTTGCCCCGGATTCCCGGACCATCGTCTACACCTCGGCGCGGAACGGAAACGATGATATCTTCATCGCCGATGCCCTAACCGGAAAGGAGACCCAGCTTACCAACTCGCCCGAGCAGGAGTTCCACCCCAAGTTCTCGCCCGATGGGAAGAAGATCGCTTACTACATCGGGAAAAGGAAGATCGCCATCATCCCCAAGAAGGGAGGAAAACCGGAGATACTGGTCGATGCGGATATCGGCGGGATATTCGGCGGCGATTTCAGCTTCTCCCCTGATTCCCGTTTCATCGCCTATACGGTGATGAGGAACGACGAAGGGGAGATATACATCATCGATCTCGCCACCAAGAAGAAGGTGAATATCACCAAGACGGGCTACGATGAGGAAGATCCGAAGTGGACCCCGGATGGGAAATACATCTACCTGATAGCCAACCATTACGGACACTCCTTCCCCACCGGTGCCGGGAAGTACGACATCTACCTGATCGACTTAAAGAAGCAGAAGATCGAGTTCACCGAGGACAAATACGATGAGCTATTTAAGAAGGAGAAAAAGAAAGAGGCGAAAAAGAAGAAAAAGGAGGTAAAAAAGGTAGAGATAGAGTTCGCCGATATCGAAAAGAGACTTCGCCAGCTGACCGACACCAACGGGGATGACAGCTCTCCCGTCATCTCGCCCAAGGACAACAAGACCATCGTCTTCCGCTCCAACATCTTCGGAAGAAACGAGCTCTATATGGTGAAGATAAAGAAGGAGGGGATCGCTACCCCGATCCAGCTCACCACCAATGAGAGGATCGGCTCGCCATTCAGCATCTCCTTTGCTCCGGACGGCTCGGCGGTCTACTTCCTGAACAGGGGGATGATAAAGAAGCTCGATCTAAGGAGCAAGCGGGTGATGCCGATACCGGTCTCGGTGGAGCTCACCATAGACAAGAAGGCGGAGTTTAAGCAGATGTTCAACGAGGTCTGGGTCACTCTCCGCGATTACTACTACGACAAGAACTTCCACGGAGTGAACTGGGAAAAGATGAGGGAGAAGTACGCCCCAATAATCGAGAGGGTGGGCACCGACACCGACTTCTACGATGTGATAAGTATGATGCTCGGAGAGCTCAACTCATCGCACCTGGGGATCTATCCTCCTTATTCCCTATCGGCAGTGAGAACCGGTGAGCTTGGCATCGAGTTCGAGCAGAAGGAAGGTAAAGAATTCTTCAAAATAAAGAAGATAATAAAGGATGGACCGGTAGCAAAGGCAGAAGCAGGGGTGAAGCCGGGTGATTACCTCATCGCCATAGACGATGTCGTCCTCTCGCCAAGGACGAACATAGCGAAGCTCTTAAACGACAAGATAGGAAAGAAGGTGAAGCTCCTCATAAACTCGAAGCCGACCAAGGAAAACGCCCGGGTGGTATATGTGAAGCCGATCTCCTCCCGAGAGGTACAGTCCCTCCGCTACCAGATGTGGGAGGATGCCCGGAAGAAGATGGTCGAGGAAAAAACGAACGGCAGGGTGGCTTACATTCATATGCGGGCGATGGGCAGATGGGATCTAACCCGGTTCCTGAAGGAGCTTGAATCCGAAGCAGCGGATAAGGAGGCGCTCATCCTCGATATCAGGTTCAACCGGGGAGGAAATATTCACGATCAGGTGCTTTCCGCCCTGAGCCGGCGTGCCTATGCCAAGTGGCGGATGCGGGACCTCTCCACCACCACCCAGCCCACCTTCAACATCGGGGATAAGCCGATCATCCTCCTCACCAACGAATACTCCCTGTCCGATGCGGAGATGACCGCAAATGGGTTCAAAGCACTACACTTGGGTAAGATAGTGGGGACGAGAACCTACGGCTGGCTGATCTTCACCACGGGAAAAAGGCTGTTAAACGGCGCCTATTTCCGTATCCCCTTTTGGGGCTGCTATACCTTGGAGGGGAAGGATTTGGAGACGATCGGCGGGGTGGAGCCCGATATCACCGTGGTGAACACCTTGGCAGATCGGGTAGCGGGGCGTGATCCCCAGCTTGAGAAGGCGATAGAGATCATATTGAAGGAGCTGAAGAAGTAGATTGGAACGCCATCCCTTTTCTCCCGCGCTTTTTAAGCGCGGGATTTTTTTTACTCCTTAATATTCCTCTATCCGAATATAAAAATATACTTGACAAGGGAAAAAATAATGGGCTAAATTGAAATCCTTTGCCTCTCTACAGGGGAAAGAAAGGAGGGAAGAAAATGTATGATAGATCGCTTCTTGAATTGGGCATAAAATTCCACGGGCACAAATGCCCGGCGATGCCCCTCGGCATAAGGGCAGGTCTTTCCGCGATGAGGGCGCTCGGTGTCTCCCGGGCAAAGAATAAGGAGCTCCACTGTCTCGTGGAAACCGGCTTTGCCCACGCCACGATGTGCTTTGTCGATGGCGTACAGGTGGCTACCGGTTGCACCTTTGGCAAGAGCAACATCGAGAAGCTCGACTACTCCAAAAACGCCCTCACCTTGATCGATGTGAAGACGAAACGGGCGGTAAGGGTCTCATTAAATCCTGAATTCCAGATAAAGGGCCTTTCCTCGGAGTTCGTCAAGTTGAGGAAGGAAGGGGTGGAGCCCCAGGACATAAAGCCGGAGATAATCGACCCGCTCATTGAGAGAATCTGGAACGCCCCCGACGAAGAGATACTGGTGGTGGGCGATGTGTTCGAGATCGACTTCGAGCCGAGAAAGGGGACCTTCGAGTGGAGCAGGTGCGAGAAGTGCGGTGAGGTGGTGTTCGCCACTGGGCTCCGGGTAATTGAGGGGAAGAAGTTCTGTCTTCCCTGCTCCGGTGATATCGGTTGAAAAGATATGAACCATCTTTATCTCGCACCTCCGATCTTTTTTGCCATCGCCTTCCTCTTTTCGATGTTGGGGATGGGCGGTTCTCAACTCTACATCCCCATCCTCTTCTGGCTGGGGATGGATTTCAAAAGGGAGGCGATACCGCTCGGTATGCTCCTCAATGTCGCCAATTCCCTTTCTGCCACCATCACCTACTTGAGAAAGAAACTCATCGATCTACGGGTAGCGTTACCATTTGCCATTACGATGGTGATCTTCGCTCCATTGGGCACCCTGATCAACCTAAGGCTCTCCACCCCCAGAGTTATCTTAGCCTTTGCCATTTTCACCGGAGGAGCGGCAATATTGATGCTCTCCGGCTTTCAGCCGAAAAAGGGGGAGATGACGGGAAGGGAGCGGATTGCCCTCGGCATCATCGCCGGAAGCGTCCTTGGTTTCTTTGCCGGCTTGATCGGACGGGGTGGTGGTTCCTTCATCGTCCCTCTCCTCTCGCTTTCTGGGCTCAACCCGAAATCGGCGGTCGCCACCTCCGCTTTGGTAGTAACCTTCTCCGGAAGCTCGAGCTTCATCTCCCATCTTTTAACCGCAGCAACGCCCCGCCCTTTGATCTGGGTCCTCTCACTCATCGCGGTTATCCTCGGGAGCCAGCTCGGGTCGAGGATAATGGCGCATCGAATGAAGCCGAAAGGGGTGAGAAGGCTTTTCGGGATCACCCTCCTCGGCATCGCCATTCTCTTAATCGTAAAGGATGTCATCCACTAAGCTTCTTTGCCCTTGCGATCAAGTAAATAAATCGGTTATAATCTGAGACCGCTTTAAGGGGAGAAAGAGATGAAGGAAAAGAAGATCCTCGGGATAGAGAAAAATGTCTTCCTCCTCGGCTGGGTGAGCTTTTTCACCGATGCCTCAAGCGAGACGATCTACCCTCTCCTTCCCCTATTCCTCACCAATGTGCTCAAGGCATCGTCCCCGGTGATCGGGTTGATCGAGGGGATAGCGGAGGCGACCGCCAGCCTGCTTAAAACCCTCTCCGGCTGGCTCTCCGACCGGATGCATCGGAAGAAGATCTTCGTCTTCTATGGGTACCTCGTCTCTGCTCTTACCAAACCGCTCTTTTACTTCGTTACCTTCTGGCAGCAGGTTCTCTTCCTTCGCTTTTTCGATCGGGTGGGGAAAGGGGTAAGGACCTCACCGCGGGACGCCTTGATCTCCGATCTTGCAAAAAGGAGGGTCCGGGGAAAATCGTTCGGCTTCCACCGGGCAATGGATACCGCTGGCGCTATCGTCGGCTCGCTTCTCGCCTTTTCCCTTATGTCTCTCCTTGCATCCAACTATCGACTCATCTTCCTTATCTCGGCGATACCTGCTTTCATCGCCATCTCCCTTATTCCCCTGATCGAAGAGAAAAAGAAAGAAAAACCAAAGGGAGAAGAAAAAGAAGGGGAGGTAAAACTGGCTTTCTCCTCCCTCGAAAGGGGGCTTAAGCTCTTTATCGTGGTGAGCTTCATCTTCTCCTTGGGCCACTTCAGCAATGCCTTCCTCATCCTGAGGGCACAGACCGCCGGTATCTCTCCCAAGATCATCCCCCTTGTCTATCTCCTCTTTAATCTTGTTTACGCCCTCATCTCTATTCCTGCTGGCATCCTTTCGGATAGGATAGGGAGGAAGAAGCTGATAATATTCGGCTATTTCTTCTTCGCCCTCATCTTCGTTGGCTTCGCCTTTGCCCGTTCTCCTCTATCCATCGTTCTGCTTTTTGCAGGCTACGGCATCTACTACGGGGTTGCCGAAGGGGTACAGCGGGCGTTCGTGGGGGATATATCACGGCACGAGGTGAGGGGGACGGCTTACGGTCTCTACCACACCGCGGTGGGCATCGCTCTCTTTCCCGCAAGCGTTATCGCCGGTTTTCTGTGGAAGCTTTTTTCTCCTACCGCTACCTTCCTTTATGGCGCCCTGATGGCGACGGTAGCTGGCATCCTCTTTATCTTCGTAATAAAGGAAGCCCCTGCCGGCGAAGGGGAATGAGAACCTTTCTCTTTAGATAGGGGCTCGTCTCCCTCCTGACGAAATGCTTCAGAAGATCAAAAAACTCTGAAATAAAATTTGAAGCGGAAGGGGAGTTATGATATCATATTGTTGAGATTTAATCTCAATCTCAAATTGAGGGAGCCGATGGAGAAAAGACTATGAGAAAAAGGAAACTCCTTCCACTCTTGATCTTATTTTTCTTCCTTTTGGGAAGCCTTACCCCAATAAAGGGCAAAGTAGGCGTACTCCTCATCGCCCACGGAAGCCCGGAGAGGATGTGGAACGGCCCGGTCCAAAAGATCGTTAAAATGGTCAACCTTCCTTATCCTGTTGAACTTGGCTTTCTGGAGTATGTCCCTGATCAGACTATCGAACAGGCGGTAGCCAAATTGAGGGCGAAAGGGGCGGATGAGATAATCGCCATACCCCTGTTCATCTCCTCTTATAGCAACCACATCGAGGAGATAAAATATATCCTCAAGCTTAGAAAAGAGCCACCACAAGGAGCAGAAGAGCTCCATCCTCTTAGGAGCGATGCGCATTTCATTCTTACCCCCGCCTTTGACGCTCATCCCCTTATTGGAGAGATCCTCAGAGACCGGGTAAAGGAGCTAAGCGTTTCCCAAAAGAATGAAATCGTGGTGCTCACTGCTCATGGAGCGGAAACCGAAGAAAACCTGGCAAGATGGAATGAACAACTCGCCTCGCTGGCTACTCAACTCAAGAAGCAACTCGGGCTAAAAGATGTGAAGTACGGCTACATCTTCAAAGGGAGGTCCCCCTATCTCCGGGAAGTGGTGAAAGAGGAAGCAAAAAGGGGAAGGGTGATCGTGATACCGGTTATGGTAAGCGCTGGCTTCTTCACCGAGAAGCGCATTCCTCAGATATTGAAAAACCTATCTTACAGGTATAATGGTTCCCCTTTAGCTCCTGATCGAAGGTTAGCAAGATGGGTGGAAGTGATGGTTAACAATACCCTACATCTCCGAAGGGGGTCAAATCCTCCCATCAATAAGGATTGCCGATGATGCGGAAGCAGTAAAGCCCGGCAAGAACCCCGTTTATCAGGACGAAAAGAAAGGAGAGGATCAACACCGTTTTATAAAGCCCTTCTCGCTTCTTAATCCGCTGGAAGAGCTCCATCAAACCGAAGGCGAATATCGGGATGCAGTTTAGAAGCATCCGATTACCAAAGGAATCCCCCTGGTCCGGGCTCCACCAGCTACTTACCAAATACCACTGAGCGAGAAAGGCGAAAAAGAGGAGCGAACCAAAAAGCCGATCCCGCCGAGAAAGAAAAAGGAGCCCCACAAGGGAAAAAGCGATTATCGGAGACCAGAGGATAAGACCACTTGCCGGGGAGAATAAGGTATAAAGGAGCTTCGGCATCTTCCAATAAGGAAAGCTCTCCCCCGCATAGCCGGTGGTGAAAAAAGAACCATAAAGCACCCTATTTACATAGAGCTGGGGCAAGAGGGCTAAAACCGCTCCGAAGATAAACATCGCCAGCCGTAAACCATAACGGGCGAAGAGAAGTACCTCATCCCTCCTCCGGCGGAAGGAGAGGATGACGAGGTCGATCACCGGGATGAGGAGGAAAAAGCCATCCTGATAGCGGACGATACCAGCGAGCCCGCCAATCGCCCCGAGTAAGGCGAAGTGGTAAACCCTCCCCTTCTTCCGCAGGTGATACCAGAGGAAGATGAAAAGGCTAATCACGAAGAAGGAGAGGGAATGGGACATCAACGGTTCCATTGTCAGGTAGTAGATGAGCGGGGTGGCAAGGAGAATAAAGGAGGTTGAAAGAAGGGAAGCCTTCGGCTCATAAAGCCTTCTCCCGAGGAGGAAGATGAGGAGCAAACCGGCAAAACCGTAGATGAGGCTTCCTATTCCGGCAGAAAGTTGATAGATCGTTCCATAACCATCGGCGGATAGAGGGACGCCTACCGCTTTCAGGGCGAGGGCTAACAGGTGGGCAAGGGCGAAGAAGGGGGAAAGGAGAATGGCGCTTCCTATCGGGTATTTATTGGGGAGCCTTCCTGTTATCGTTGGTTTCGGTATCTTCCTTATCTTCGGGTTTCCGGTGAAGGGCGAGATGGTATTTGCGAAATGATGGTATTCGTTAGCGAAGTTCAGGTCCCGGTCGATTACAAGCGATCTTAAGGTGATGTAGTAATATACCGCATCCCCTCCTGCCACACTCCTGGTGACATAAAACCGCCCCAGAAGCAAAAACAAACTTCCAAGAAAAAGGACGGCAAATATATACTTTGGGGTTAATAGCTTTAGGAAAAACCTCATAGCTCTTTGAGGATAGCATCTACAACAAAGAAAAACAACCAGCGGTAATTAATCATTCACCCCAGATAGGAAGCTTAGGAAAGCTCTCCGGTAATTCTATCCTTTTCCCTTCCACCTCAACATCCTTCAATTGATAATCTATTATCCGGAGAAGTTTTTTTCTATCGGGGTACTTTTCAAATGGAATGCTATGCTTAGATAATTCGGAATGAAGATATGACAGAAAGCTGAAAAACCATAAAACTGACCTTCGAGCTACATGCCGAGCCATAGAAAGAATCGTCTGGTCCGCTTCACCTTTAATCCCTCCACCATGGACGAGTTTGTTCCTAACCTTATAACATTCATCAATTTTTATATATTTCTCTTCAAAAATTTTACTAAGTCTGTTTTGAATAAGCTCTCTTATCTTGCTCTTATCCTCACCAAACAACGCCTCCAACGCTACCATATGCCATAATAACTCGTCCAATTCTGAAGCGAAAAAGGCTTTTCCTAAATAATCAAATGCCCTTTCAACAAATTTCCACCCACATTTATCCAAATCAATTTCCGAGAATTTCTTATATCCATCTACTATTTCCCTTATTTTCGGTATATCATCTTTTTTAATAGTATAATAGAAAGGAGCTCTATCAACTTCCCTCCCTGTCGAAAGATCAATTTTTGGAAATTTTTGTAAAGCAGAAACACTGGGAGCTGGGCGAGGGATCTCCAAGAGATCGTCAGTAATAACAAGTGATATTGGATTCAAAAAGCGAGACCAATGAAGGGGTCTCTTCTGTTCTGTTTGTAAAAATTCCCTTTGCCATTTGAAAAGGGTTAACAATCGTATTGGTTGCGGTATTTCTGGAACCACATCAGGAGGATTAATAAGTCCACCCGGATCTGTCTCAGGAGACTCTATCTTACTAAAATCCAATTCCTTTCTCTCTTCATATATTTCTTCCTTAACAAACCAATAATTAGCTAACTCCTCTGTAGCTAACACCGCATTTGGATAGAATATACGATTCAGCCTATTATTGGTTAATTCTTCAAGTTCATAGAATGAGAACTTCTGGATTACGAAATCACCAAAATCAATAGGCTCTTTTTGTTCCCAGAAATAGATTGATTCCAGTAAATGAAGCTTTATTATTTTAACCTTCTTTTTACCGCAAGCGGAACACAGCTTTTCAAAATAATCGTTAGCATCTAAGTTCCCATTACACAACAGCTCAATGTAAAACCCTGAACGCCTAAGGAAATTTTTCATCATCTCCTGTTGCGGTAGATATTTTTTATCAAGGTTTTCTACAGGCTTACCCCCAAAAGCAACGGAAAAGTCTGATACAAGCTTTTTGAACTCATAACCTCCCTCAACACGGGGGAGGAGCACATTTAATGGGTTAAAGCATTGTGATAAGATTAAATATAAGTTATTCCATGGTAGAGGAACTGGTAGTATAGAAGTAATGAAACATTTGTTATATGAGAAGAAATTCTCACACAATTTTACATACTCAACAAACGATTTCCGCAGTTGTTCTTCCTTCTCCTTAATCATTTGAAGAACGGTATTTCTTGCCTCTATTTTATGAAGAGCAACTTTGCTTCAAACAGTTCAATTAGCGAATCAGATGAAGATTAACCATTTGAGCTTAAAACATAGAGTTCTATCCTATTCAGGCACGAACTGTCTATTTAAGTCCGTATTTCTCAATAAGCTTGAGAAGCCCTTCTTTTCCAAGCTTGGTTTGCTTCGGTCCAAGGATATCCATTAAAGTTCCCCGAGGAAGCGAAGCTCTCGTGTCCGGGATAACAGTAACTATAGTCCGCTCGCCCACAGACTTTGCCATCGCAACCCCGTGAGTCGCTCTCCGTTTAATGACAAAACCATCTTTTTTAAGAAGTCGAATTAACTGTTTGCCGGTAATAGCGGGGAGATCGGAGGTCATTAATCATATATTGCTAACAATGTACAGGCTGAAGATACGGCTTAATAAAGGTTCCTCTGTCAAGGGGGACGGATATTGAAACCTCTTTCCAGGCAGGTCTCTTGGCATAAAATTTGATGCCATGCTCTTCAAGAAACCGTTCCAATTCATTCACTTCTTCGAGAGTATGTAGGTGGAGTAGAATTGCTTCTTCAATTCTCTTTTTGGCTTCATTCAAAGAACGCCCGAATGTAGATGTACCCAGCTCTATACATCTTGCCGTCCACCTTCTGCCTATATTCTTAAACTCTACGGTTAGAAGTAAATAACCCGCCTTCTTTACCACCTTCTTCACCTCTCGATTTATATTTATCATTATTATACGACATATGTCAAGAGCGGGTGTTAAATATGTGATGCTTAGCGCCTTTATAGCTCAGGAAGAAGCCGGTGAGGAAGATCACAAGTTGGATCAAGCCTCTCTCCGAAAGCTTGCCGAGGAAAAAGGCGATCCAGGAAAGAGCAAGGAGGGAAACCACTACCAAAAAGCTCCGCGAATTGAGCTTGGCTAAAAAGGGCCGTTCGGGAGAAGAAACTTTCATCGATCCCCTCCTTAAGTCTTGCTATAACACCAAAACCAACCAAACCAAGGGGAAAACACCTGCACCATCCCGCCCTACCCTAACCCTCTGAGGAGAAAAGAGGTTCCTCCCTCGTCAGGATATCGCCATCCATCAAAATACGGTGCTCAGGGTAAAGAGAAATGCACCGCGGTGATTTATGCCGAGAGAGAACCACAGATCCTGAACCAACGGTAGCAAATCCCCGATA
>Ga0190360_1001530_pt1 | contig 11830 bp, 5 predicted proteins | sample 48721834_MG_FD_161271 | JGI IMG/M metagenome (GOLD analysis project Ga0190360, IMG submission 161271) | Hydrothermal vent microbial mat bacterial communities from Southern Trench, Guaymas Basin, Mexico - 4872-18-3-4_MG | ecosystem: Environmental > Aquatic > Marine > Hydrothermal vents > Microbial... | reverse complement strand
ATATCTAGAAAAGTAATCATATTAATAATTTAAATGAGTAAAAAATTATTTTGCTTGTTTAATTTTTAGAATAATAGCTAAAATATTCATTGTTTAGATTAATCACTCGCTCTCTGCTTCAGAAGTAGCTTCTTCTTTTTCAGGTTCAGTTGTTTTGGCTTGGGCCAATTTTTTAACATTAATTCTTTCAGTTCTGCGAATTTCACTTTTTCTAGTCCTTTTAACATCAACTTCTATGACTTCAAATTCTTCTTCTCTTGGCACGTAAACTGTATCCTTTGCTCCTTCTGGCATTGAAATTAACTTGCTCTTAATAATAGTAGAATTTGAAAGTGGATAAATAGTTTTTGCTACTCTTTGAATTTGACGTGCAAATTCTCCATAAACCATCCCAGAGATAAATTTTTCATGATTTAAAGACTTAGCAAATTCTTTTAAAATTTCTGTCATTATTTTTCTGATGACAATTTGTTGTGAACTCCTTGCTCTTTTTAAGGTCACGCATAATGCAGTTAAGCGGTAAACGAAACTATCTTTAGTTGTTAAATTCAGAATAACTTGAATCTTGGAGCTACCCCTTCCAATAAGAGATCTCACGTAATCACTAGTGTATTCATGTCCTATAAAAATGCTATTACATGTCTTAGCCTCTGGGTTAACGCTTATAACTTTGAATTTTAATTTCAAACTGATATCATTATAATCTCCAGTAAAATCATACAATAAAACCTCAACAGTTCGACCTACTAAATTATTTTCTAAGCCTATAATTTCTCCTATCTCTTTATAGTTAAAATTCTTTGGAGCAATGACTGTATACCATTGTTTATCTTTGAATGAAACTTTCTTAACTTTACTTTTCTTCTTTCTTCCTTTTCCCTTTTGACTCATTGTTCACTTTACCTCGCAACTAATGCTCTTACTTTTTCTGGATCATATTTGAAATCAGGGGGTAATACTTGTTTCTTCTTGTAATATTTAATTAATCTATAGATTTTAGATTCGGTTCTTTGTAGCCCTTTCTTCGAATCTAAATCTTTTTTATTACTTTCCAAATGTTTTCTGATATTCAATGCTTTCTTAATCAAGTTTGATAAGTCTTCTGGAAGTGGTTCTTTCATTCCATGTTCTTCAAGAATTTGACTGATTGTTTTTCCAGTAACCACTTTTACTAATGGGACTCCATAAGAATCTCTTAAAATAACTCCAATTATGGATTTAGAGTGCCCTCTGCGGGCTAGTTTCACTACTTCTGCTTCAATCTCCTCTGCGGAAAGCTCGATCCAAACTGGTTTTTCTAATCTAGCTGGTCGCGTGCTTCCAGACTTCCCTTTTTTTCGAGAATGCATCCGAGCCATGATTATCTTGCACTATAATATTTTAAAATTTTTAATGTGAAACAAAATGATTGTTCAAAAATAAAATTTTTTATTTAGAATAGATATTTTTTTAAAAATATATTTGTTAATTAATGAATGAATGGTAAGAATATAAAAAATTAATCTAGTTTTGATTATCTAAATAAATATGAGTGAATTGAATTAATCATGGCGTCTAAAGAAAAGATTATTTATTTTAACACAAATAATAAACATAAATTTGAAGAAGTTAGACGACTATTTCAAGAAAGCAATGTTAAATATGAAGTAAAGCAATTAAATATGAAACCCATTGAAATTCAAGCTGAAAACTTGAAAGATGTTGCGGTATTTAAGTTGAAGAGTATAAAACAAGATATAGAAGGATCTGTTCTCGTAGAAGATGCCGGTTTTTTTGTAGATAAACCATTAAACGGATTTCCAGGAGTATATTCCTCTTATGTAATGAAAACAATAGGAAATGAGGGAATTCTGAAATTAATTGATGATTTTGAAGCTACCCAAGCACATTTTACAGCAGTAATTGCCTTTTATTATAAACCACTGGATGATATTTTTATTTTTGAAGGAAATGTTCACGGGAAAGTATCACCAATAAAGAAAGGAAATCAAGGATTTGGTTTTGATCCAATATTCTTGCCCAATGAATGTCCCGATAAAACATTTGCTCAATTATCAACTAAAGAAAAAAATCAAATCTCTCATAGGGGAAGAGCTTTGAAAAAATTAATAGAATTTTTAAAAAATAATTAAAAAGTTTGCCTGAAAATTTCCATGATTGTCTGCTTGCTCAATTTTATTAATATGAGATACATGCCAATTATTCCTGCAGCTATTGATATTATAAAGACTCTAATAAGCGTATCCATTGGTATTACGAACATAACAGGTAATTCTGTTATTAAAGATATGTTCGTTTCTAATAAGTATGCACAATAAACCCCTATTATCATGCCAACACTTCCAGAGGATAGCAACACTATAATACTTTCTATGAGAAATAAATTCCGCACGTTTCTAATTTTCATTCCCAATGCCCTTAAAATTCCGATTTCAAACTTTCTTTCTAACATTACCGCATACATTGAACTAATCAACCCAAAAATTGCCGTGACAATTGCAAACCAGTTAATTACTTCCATTAAGGTGCTTTGTCTCTTATACATGTCTTGTAAGAAATCAATTTTTCTAATAGCGTCATCAACAAGAAAATCTTTATCTTTATGAGTTTCTTGGATATCTTCTTCAATTTTTTCTACATTATCGGGAGAATTATTGACTAATTTAATAAATGCCTTATCAACAAGCATATCTGATGTCCAAGCATTTTTAACTTTCATTAGACGAATATAATTATCAATTGACACCATTACACCGCCCCCTTCGGCTAGAGATTTTGAACTCTTGAAATTGTAAAATCCAGGCATTCCTCCAGATATGCCAACGACCCTAAACAACGTGATGTTTCCTGGATCATTTTCTATTTTTGGATTATAAAATGTTAATCGTACCATTTCGCCTACATCTGAAATTCCAATAATGGTTGCAAGAGATTTAGAAATAATGCAAGTATTATTAAATTTAAATAGTTGCGTGAAAGAATAGTTGAAATTGCTATTTGGGCTGCTCCAGATCATCATGTTCTTATCCATTGTATTATAAAATTTCTTTTCAATTCCAATAAAACCAATTTCAATTTCATCAAATCCAGAAAGATCTCCTATAGTTACGCGAAATTTTTCTTCTCTCTGACGTTGATAAAACTCAAAAATGTTCATGAAAGCTTCATTAATTGATTCTTCACTGAAAAAGCCGCCACCTTGGCTGAAATCATATGCTATGGATAAAACTGAAGTGATATCAAACATATTATACAATGTAATCGCTATCTTTTCAATCCCAGCACTATTTTCAAGATCTTTGATCATTTCAAGATTCATTGCACTATTTTGACTTTCCAAACCCTGATTTACTAAAACAACATCAGTTCCATATTGATATTTTAAATTAAGAGTCATGTTTTTGGATTCCATTTCAGTCACGCTTGTAATAAAGAATATGAATGAAAAGCTTATGGCAAAAAGCAAGATAGTACTCGTGTTTCTTCTCCTATTTCTCTTGAGTGAAATTTTAATAATATTTGCATATTTTCTCACAGTAGGAGATATTATCCCTAGCATTACCCTCTGAATTAGAGGTATTATCCCGACGGAAGCAAAAACCAATCCAATTAAAATTGCTGAAAGTAGACCAATAAATAACATTGCAATCATCATGAATTCACCAGAAACTATTATATTGGGCAATAAAATAAAGACAACCATTCCAATTGTTGCAATTGCAATCCCAGCAAGAAAATATTTCACATTCATGCTTCCTTCTTTTTTAATTTCCCAAGCTTCTTCTTTTTGATGAAATGGGGTTATAGATTTTACGATGTCCAATTTTGCAGTTTTTAAAGCCGGAATTAATGAGATTCCTAATGAAACTCCCGTGCCAATAATAAATGCAAGAAAAATTGTTTGAGGTTGTATAACGTATTCTACATTTTTCATTCTAAAATCCGTGATAATGAATAAGAAATTAACTATTGGAGGAGTAAAGATTCTTCCAACTATTATTCCGATTATTGAGCCAATGATGCCTATTAATGCCCCCTCAAATACCACTAATTTAACGGGAAAAGTCTTCTTACCACCCACTACTCTTAATATTCCATATTCTCGAATCCTTTCTTCTATTGAAGTCGTAAGTATTGAATTAATCAAAATACCTGTTATTAAAATTGAAATGATAATAATGAACCAAAAAATCACTGTCATTGCTATTAACAGAAATTCTTCATTACTTAGTTCTTCTAATTTTGGCATTTGAACCGTATATTCGTTCGGATCAAGTCTTTCTTGAATACTTGCGCCAATGACCTTGAGTTTTCTTTTTGTTGACTCCAAATCTCTTACATCATACACATATTGAGGGTTTTTTATCGTCCCTACAATGATATTGATCTCGCCTTTTCTATTCAAGAATGCTTGTGCTTGCTTTAAATTCGTGATGATTAAAGCGTTCTCAAAGTCTGAAAATCTCCTATTTTGAATGCATATAGCAACTACTTTAAGATCTATTTGGTATTGTTGATATTCTAAATGAATTGTATCACCAATAGTTACATTTAATAACTCAGCAACTCTCCAAAGAATCACGCATTCACCATCATTGGGTTCTTCAGCATAGACTTCCCCTGTTTTTTCGCCTTGTTCATCAGCGATTTCTAATTGCCCCATATTCCCATTAGAATATTCATTCTTAAAATCAATTCCATAGAACTCAAGAGTGCCATTTTTATCTGATTTATCTGAGCTTACTTTCACTAACATCATTATTCGAGGAAAAAGTTCTTCAACACCTGGAATATTTTGAAGCTTTTCATCAATAATATTTTCATCGAAGAATGGATTAAAAGTTAGATCTGTCTTAACAGTTTTAGAAATCATGATATCAGCTGAACCTGTCGTGCTTGTTATTAAGCTCATGTAATTGTAAGACATTGTATCATTTACCATACCAATTGCAGTCAGTAATATGATGGCAACCATTATTCCTGCAATGGCGAAGCCTGCTTTAACCTTGTTTCGCTTCATGTCTAACCAAGAATGCTTGATAAACTGTAAGTTTATCTTTGTACTCAATTTATACAAAAATCTTCTTATCTTGAATACTCTTACTCTCATATTTTTTCCATTTAGATTAATCTAAAATACTATATTTTTTTCTTCTAAATTCATCTTTTCTTAATTTAATTCCTTCAGATTCCAAAATTCTCTTAATATCGTCCACTTCTCGACGAATCAATTTTATTCCTTTGCAACTTTTGTTCTTACAATAATAATTATCGCCGGGTTCATCTTTAAAATACCATTTACCACAATTTAAACAGTTATAAGCAACAAATAATTGATCACGATCACATCTGGGACAAATATATCTAAACTTGTTTGACTCAAACCAAGAGTCGCAATATCTGCAATAGAGAATAAAAGGTCTATTAGAATCATCCTTAGCTTCTATTTTTTTTACTTTTTCTAACATTCTTTCCTTATATTCTTCTCTTTGTCTAATTTTCTCTATATTATAATTTCTTACCTTTTCAATCCAAATTTTTCCTTTTTTTCCAGATATAATATATAAGATTATTCCTAAGATTGTGATTCCACTAATAAGAAGCAACCATGGTCTCCATGTTTTCCAATTAAAAAAACCATTGTTAACAGTTACTTCAATATATTTTTCTGCTCTATTACCCTCTTTATCATAAGCAATAATTTTTAAAATTATTTTTCCATCTGAAAAATATTGCGTGTCCCATTTATAGGTTAAAAGCCCTGTAGTTGCATTAAAATTCAAATCTTCTCTTGGAATTGCTTTATTGTTTATCATTAAGAAAATTTTTGTTTTATCCAAGCTTGTTTCATCTGAAATATTTGCTTTAATAGTAATAATGGAATTGACAACAGAATTTTCTAAAGGAGTGATAAATTTAATTTTAGGGGGTATGAAATCCGTGTTTTCATCATATCCTATATAAACATTCGATAATAACCAACCATATCCTAATCCAACTGTATAAGTATTTGTTTTTAATCTAAACATCACCAATACTGTCTTTTCAGCATAATCAGAAATATCTATTGAAACATTTCCAGATAAAGATTCACTATTGTAAATATATTCTTTTAAAGTAGTCCATGTGTTTCCATTATCATCAGAAATGGCTAAAATGCACCTATCAACCTCACTATCATCTAAATAATATTCATTCTGAAGTGAAATTTCATGATAAAATCTTAAATACGTTTTATATTCTCCAGGCAAGTAAATTGGTCTAGTTATCAATTGAATATCCCAATCTTGACCATATCCTTGATATGTCCCACCATAACTCAAACCTCGCCCTCCATAGATGTAATTTGTACTTAAAATCGTGATTGGATGCCACGAGTTATCCCCTTGCAACCAAGGTGTGAAATCTTTTGGCATTGGTTCGCCTATTACATAATAATCAGTTAAATTGCTAGATGAAAAAGAATATCCGATAGTTTTATTTGCGAAGGGAATATTAAATTGTAGGGGAGCAGGTTCACTGAAAGAGAAAAATTCATTGTTTCGATTATACCATTGAGTTTTAATAGAATACTTTCCATCATAAGCATGAAATCTAAATGATAAGTTAGCAAAATCGGCAATTCTTAAAGATTTTTCAAAAATTATTCCAATTAGACCATCTTTAAAATAGCTGGCATTCCATGCTCCTTCTACATTTACCATTGAATAGTTTTTATTATCAATCTCTAAATACATATAATCTGGATAGTTATTATCCTCATCGTAATAATTAATTGAAAAAATATAATTTTCATACTTTGAATTTGTTCTTGAAGAAATATCAGAATTAATATCAAAATATATTTGAGGGGCTTTTTTATTTGTGTAATTTTCTAAAGAAAAGAAATCAACCATGAAACCTTTATAATTAATCGGGTCAAAATTTTCATCCAAATTAGCGATAAATCGCAATTGTATGAAATTCCCAATATATTCTGTTAGATTTATTTTTATCACGTGCCAATCTTTTTCTTCATTAGTAAACGTGATTAAGGTAGTCCAGATAGATAAATTAACACTTATTTGTAAGTATATAAAATCTCCAATATTAATGCTTGTTCTAATTCCAAACTTCACTATTGGTTTAATAAGAGTTTCATTTAAACCATTCAAGTCAATTAAAGGACTTGTAATAGAACCATTTGGATAAGGATTTGACAAAAGATATGGTTGATAACTGTAATTTTTTGGAAAGTCATGTTCTCTTCCAAAATATATACAATGCCAGATCCCAATTCTTACTCCAGACCTATTATCTATAGAATTTGTTTGATTTAATAAACCCCATCCAGTTCCATCAATGGTCCAATTACCCAATCCATCATTAAACGAATGATGATATGGGATTTTTAAACTATTCTTAGGATATTTCACATCAATTTTTAAATAACCTGCTACTGGATATCTGACTTTAAATTTCCCGTCACTGGCAGTAAAATAATAATGATAAATTTTAGGAGTATAAAATTTAAGATAATCTGATTGGAATAATGCTCCATTAGTATAATTATTATCCATTTCAATTGCTTGAACCATAGTATAATTTTTACCTTTTTCTACAATATGTAAAACTAATTCTTGAGGAGGTACATTAGATGTATCATTATCGAAATATTCTATGTAAAATCGATATTGATCTACGGTATAATTATTGTCTGGTTCGTTTCCAATAAATTCTTGTAAGCTAATGACCGTGGCATTTTTAGCTCCTCCAGCATAAAAAATTTCTGGAACTTTCAATTCTGGAGCAAACTTGTTCTTAACATTTGATACTTCTAAAGAAAAATTAGTTTCGCCCTGAAGGATTTTGACAACTAAAATGCATTCGGTTTGATTTCTTTTTGGAATAAAGAATAAATGATCTTGGTTTCCATAAGTTTTTTGTGAAGTTTTAAACAGTATGGGTTCTCCATATTTATTCGAGTTATTTGAAAATAAAAAAATCTGTACAATGGAATTTGGATTGGCTTTTGAGATATTTATTAAATATTGCTTGTTGGTTTGAAAACTTATCCTTCTAGCGAATGCATGAGTGCCTAAAGGATTTTTAGCAGAGCTTACTAAGCTAGCATTGATGGTTTCATTAACATTCATCCATTTTGTTAAAGCATCAATTGCAGTCTTAACATTTATTCTTCCATATCCTTCATGTACATCTTTTATTGATTCTAGATTTCCATTAAAAATTGTAGGTGAATAACGACTCTCAACAATATCAGTATATGGATCGTCTTCTCTTGGCAAATTAGTTTCAGTAGCAGACATTAATAAAATGGCTTTAAGAATTTTAACATATAACTGGGGATTATTCGAATACCAATTTGTCCAAGAACCCCATTTTGCTTCTATTAATAAATTTATGGTACTAGCTACGATTGCTGCTGAAATTGAAGTACCTCTCCCAGCAGTTATTTCATTATTATTATGTCCAACAGAGATTAAGTTTCTATGACCTGAAAGATCACTACCTCCTGGAGCAACAATATCTGGTTTTATCACGTTATTTCCAACATTTTTACCCATGCTACTATAACTAGCAACTTGATCTTTATCATTAATAGCGCCAACAACGATTACCCGCTTATTTATCGCAAGACGATTTAACGGATTGGAGCTTTTTATACCAAAATTTCCAGAAGCAATAACTACAAATATACCTTCCTCAATTACATCATCTATAACCCTGTTAATTGCTTTAACACCATTTTCCAAGGTTCCAACGCTTAATAATGCGCAAATCACTTGATATCTTGTTGCATTTTGAAGGAGATCGCTAAAAGCGGAAATGAGATCAGATACTTCCCCCAAACCAGTTTCATTTGCTACTTTATAAGAGAGAATTTTTGTATAATTTGCCAATCCGGTAAAATACTTATAATTTTTAAGATAAACTTCTGGAAAGAAAGAAACATTTATCAAAAAGCTAAATCTTGGTATTGAATTCAGCGATTTTTGATATTTCAAGTATATATCATATATTCCTTCACCACTAATAGAAATATTGTAGTTAATTGAATAAACTTTATCAGTTAGTACATTATAAGAACGACTTAAAATGCTTGAATTTTTTCTCAATTCCACCCAAAATTTTTCAATTCCAGGTTCAATTGATGACCAAGTTGAGTTTATTCTCAATATTTCATTTCTCTTTGACACGTTAAACGAAAATATCTTAATTGAATAATTTCCGCTTGAAACATAATCTTCAAAAAAATCTAAGTGAGAATAGTTATCTCTAAATGTTATCGTTACTTGCTTATTGGACGAATTATCTGTCGTGCCTGTACCTGAAATGATCGCAGAAATAAATGTACCATGTCCATTATCATCATGAATGACAGGAGAATTAGAAATAAAATCTCGCCATCCAATTATTTTATTTTTTAAAAATTCTTGATTAGGATTTATTCCACTATCTAAAATAGCTATTGAAGAATTTGTCTTACCTTTATAACCATTAATATACCAAGTTGAATTGGCAATCTCTGATTGTATTATAGCATAATTCAATTGCGTTTTAACGACTTCATCATTTTCAATATTTATATTTGAAAATTCACTGCTAAATAGCGAAATATTTTCTTTTGGTATTGTTCCGGCAAATCCAGATATACTATTAAATGTATTATTCCAATCGCATCCTTGTTTTAGAATGCCACCATATTGAATGAACCTAAGCTTAACGTTAGGATTGTATGTAGAAGTATTAAAAAATACTATGACATTTTGTAGACCCGAGTTTGAATTTTCCAAATTCTTCATGAATTCATTTTGGTCATTATCAAATACTTTATTAACATAAAAATTGTAATTTAATGCCATAAAAGTTGAAAAACTTATCGCTATTATAAAAAATGCGATGATGCAAGTCTTTTTTCTCATTTTTCTACTTTTCCTATTTTTTTCTTATTTTTAAATTATTTTCATTTCTTTGAATTATTATTGTTTATTTTTAGCCAAATTAATTAATTCTTCTGCCAAAGTTTTCTCCACGTGTAATATGGCATCTAATGAGGTTGTTGTTAAAATTATTAATTCTTTCCTACGCAATTCTCTCTTTTTTATCAAGCGCTTCTTTAAATTGATTAAATAAGCAAAAATTGAAACCAAACCTACTGTAGAGGGAATTAATACAAAAGTTAGCTGATATTCTTTTTGTAATATAATTTTAACTTCAATAGTATTTGATGTAGTAATTACTTTATTCAAGAAATAATATTCAATAAATGCTGGTTCCAATGTAACAATTCTCTGAGATACCGCGCGTATTGTATAATTAAATGTGATGGATTCATTCGGTTCCAGACAAGTTATTTCATGTACTAATTTTCCTTTAATCAACTTGAACTCCAATTGATTAAAGCTGAGTACATCACTTAAGTCTATATTTTCTATGCATATGTTTCCAGTATTTTTTACCGTTATGGATATTAATGCAATATCATTTACTTCTAATTGATTTTTATTTATTGATTTATTTATTGTTAATTTCATGGTACCTAAAATCAATGATTTAGAAGAATTTATTTGTAGGGTTCTCAATTGCTCGCACTCAAGATAATTGATTGGAGGAACATAATAACCCTTCCAATCATCCTTCTTGAAATTAAATTTTACTATGAGTGGTTTATCGAGCAAGGTTTTACTCGTGCTTGATGTTTTATTTCCTAATACAACTAAATCTCCATATTGAGGGTTCAATGTAACTGCCAGTTTAGGAATGCTGTAATTTTCATGAGATAAATTTTTAAATTTTATTGTAACGTTAAATTCTTGTCCTACTGTTGGAGCAAATGTGGAAGCATTATAGGAAATCGCAATTGTTCGGACTAAAGGAAACGTTTTCTCAAAATCTACCTTTGCAGTTATAAATACCTCATTTGGTTCACACAATAACTCAGAACTATTAATATTTGTAATTAAATCAGTATTATTATAAGTAATTCGAACATTGCCGATTTTTATTGTATTTGGAATAATGAAGGAAAAATTCAGTATAATTTTTTGACTTGGCGCAATTTCAGGAATAATTTTTTCTAACCTATTTTCTTTAATAGCAAAACCAGTTCCATTACTTATTATCCCTGGAATTAAAATTGATACATTAACGTTCTTAGCGATCTCAGACCCAATATTTTCTATCTTTAACGTGTAAATGCTTTCATTGCCAACACAGGAATTATATTGAGTAATATTAGCAAAAGCAATTAGAGATGCCATGTCGTAAGTGCTAAGAGAAATTGAATTTGACTTTCTAATATAACGAATATTTCCACTTTCCGTAGAATAAATTACTCTAGAACCTAAAAAATGAAATTCATTCACATCTCTCTTGGCAAATTCCACGTTAAAATCGTTAATGGAGATGTTAAATTGTTGATTATCATTACCTTTTAAATGGATTAAAATGGTATGATTATTATTGTTTGGATCAAACATCCATTCGAGACTTCCTTTATTTCTCGTGAATGTAAATGTGAGAGTATTGTTAACTGTAGAGCTTAAGTAAGGGCTCATGTCTTGAAAAGTACTCGTTGAGAAATTAAATATTTCAAAATTAATGTTATTCGATGGATCTGTCATGTTGATTACTATGGAGACTCGATCCAATGAATTATTAACTAGATCGATATTCGTATTATTTTGAAAGATGAAATATATTTCAATTTCATGTGCATTTACATATTTTTCTTCTGATAATATTATCCACGATTGATTATCATCTTTTAAAGCCATTGAAGGATCCGTGTTTTGATAGCTTATCCCTGAAATGACAGCTGGTAATTGCG
>Ga0190360_1001528_pt1 | contig 11835 bp, 11 predicted proteins | sample 48721834_MG_FD_161271 | JGI IMG/M metagenome (GOLD analysis project Ga0190360, IMG submission 161271) | Hydrothermal vent microbial mat bacterial communities from Southern Trench, Guaymas Basin, Mexico - 4872-18-3-4_MG | ecosystem: Environmental > Aquatic > Marine > Hydrothermal vents >... | reverse complement strand
CGAGGGGGAGATCAGGTGGAGGAAGAGGGTCTCCCACGGGCCTATATACGTACCTATTGCGGTGGATGGGAGATGGGGAAACATCTATGTGGCTATCCACAGGGAGGGAGTACACTTCCTAACCTCTGCAGCGGAGGAGTACTTCTTCTACCCGGTGAACATAAGTGCATCCGCACAGATCATAGCGCTGAAAAAAGCCATTTACATTGCGGGTGAGAAAAATGTGAGCTACGTCAGCCAGGTGGTCTCCTGGACGTTCAACGTCACCCCAGAGCTCCCGAGGTCCATAGGGTTATCATGGGCCCGGGACTCACTGTTTGTACCAACAGAAGCATCAGTCATCTGCCTGCGCCGGAGGGCTGAGGTGGAATGGATCGTTGAGACCTTAACTTCGGAGAACACCGGGAGCACCCTGCTTATAGACAGATACGGCACGATATTTGTGGGTGGCCACAACCTCACCGCCATAACATCTACTGGGGAGGTGAAGTACTCCAGGAGATACGAGGGCGGGGTCATAAAGCACCTCTATCCGGGCATAGAGGGGCTGCTATACGCTGTGGATGATAGGGACACCCTGGTGGTCTTCGGAAGAACACGGGCCGCCGCCTACAGAGGACTTAGAGCGGAGAGGGTGGAAGGCGGTCTGCTGATCAGATGGGAACACCCCTGGGGAAACCCCAACACCACATATCGCCTCTCCAGGATAGAGGGGGACGGCCCCCTTGTGGTAATATGCAACACAACGGGAACAAGCTTTCTGGATGTGAACGTCACCGAGGGCATCATCTACAGGTACCATCTTGTGGCCACGGTGCGTGGGTATTTGTTTGTATTCTACAACGATATAGAGGTCCAGCTCTGGGGCGGGGGGTGCTGGCCCATGATGGGAGGAAACGTCCTCCACACCTCTCAAAGCATCTTCAACACCTCTTCCAACAGCGGGGGTTTTCTCTGGAGGGTCCCTGTGGGGGATGGCATATACTCATCTCCTGTGGTGGGCACGGACGGCACAGTATACGCCCCCACCGGGAGAGACCTCCGCGCTTTTGGCCCCGGGGGGACACCATTGTGGAATCTCTCCCTCAGCGCTACCTCAAACTGCATACCCCTCATAGGGAGGGATGGGACTATATACCTGACCACGGAGGACGGGAGGCTTTGGGCAGTGAACCCAAGCGGCACCCTCCGTTGGTCTAGGAAGGTGACCACGCAGTTCTGGGCGGCTCCCACGCAGGCCCCCAACGGGACACTTTACGTGGGGGGCTTTGACGGCTACCTCTACGCCCTCACCGAAGAGGGAGACCTTCTCTGGAAGGTTTACACAGGTGGTGCGGTGGAGACCTACCCCGCCGTGGGCCACAACGGCACCATATACGTTGCCAACGACAACGGATATGTTGTTGCGGTGAGCCCCTCCGGGAGAGTATACTGGAGTTATAATGTGGGAAATGTGACCCTGGGGGGTCCCTCCGTGGCCCCTGACGGGACCATATGCGTGGGGGTGAGAAAGCTGGGGGTGGTGGCCCTGACGCCTGATGGTGTGGTAAAATGGACCTCAGAGTTTGAAAGTGGGTCTGACACCAACCCATCCATCTCCTACAACGGGGACATATATGCGGGCTCCCTGGACGGATATCTCTACGACATATCCCCCGACGGTCTTATAAGGTGGAGGTACTCCACAGGGCTCATTATCAAATCGGACCCGCTGATCGGTTTGAACGAGGAAATATATTTCGCCAGCTACGACGGCTTCCTTTACGCCTTAAATCCCACCGGAAACCTCCTCTGGAAGTTCAGAACGGGGAGCGGTATTTTCTCCTCTCCGGCAGTAGACGCGGAGGGAAACCTCTACATAATATCGTGGGATGGCTACCTCTATGCTATAGGTGGGGACCTCCCCGCTCCCCCCGGGGAGCTGCATGCCTCCTATTATAAGTCCTATCTGGAGCTCACGTGGGAGGCGAGGGGACGGGAGGACATAATCGCCGGCTACCGGATCTACAGGGTGGATTCCCAGGGGGAGGAGAGGCTGGTTGGAGAGACCACCGAGGAGCACTTCAACGACACCACAGCGACCCCCGGTGGAGTCTACACGTACTACGTCCGCAGTGTGGATGCCCGGGGAAGGACTTCCCCTGAGGCGTCAGCGATAACGGTGAACCTCTCCGAGATCATCCGGCCCCCATCGCCCCCCTTTAACCTCACCGCAAGGGTCGTCTCAGGGTGGGTGAACCTGACGTGGATGCCTCCGATACATGACGGCGGGGTACCTATAGTAAAATATGTGGTCTACAGGGGGGAGAGTGGCAGCAGCCTCAAACCGGTGGGGGAGACGGAAGAGACCTTCTACCTGGACGACATGAGAGGCCGCGAGGGGGTTTTCGTCTACGCTGTCATGGCGGTGAACGCTGCCAACAAAAGCAACGTGAGCTCTACGCTGGAGGTGCAGCTGAGCAGCGTCCCCTCTCCGCCCGTTGTGGTGGAGTGTTTCCTCAGCACGTCTTTTCTCCATGCCAGGTGGCTACCTCCGGAGTATGAGGGGGCCGCCCCGGTAAGCCACTACAAGGTGTTAATCTATATGTATCTCGGGTATGAGGTCTTCAATTACACCACTCCCACAAATAGAACCAACCTGAACCTTACCCTCCCCTCCTACCTCATATTCCCTGGGACGGAATATTACATCGTGGTGCACGCTGTCAACCGCTACGGCCAATCGCCACCTTCAGAGCCCTACCGGACCATCGCCGAAGAGGAAATCGTGATATTATTCTTCAGGGCGGAGAGGGAGGAGACTCCGGATGGATCCTGGAGGGTGAGGTTGACCTGGAGCTTATCCGACCCCTCCCGTGTAAGTGAGTTACACCTCTACAAATACCGGAGCGGAGAGGAGTATGATCTGCAGGTAGATTCCATTCAGCTCTCCCCCTTCAGTGCGTACTACATAGACAGCGACATAGAGCCCGGCTCCGAATACTACTATCGGCTTGAGGTGACCCTTGAGGGCGGAAGGACTTTCACGAGGGAATCTAATATCGTAACAATACCGCATATGAGACCCCGGCAGATCATCATACTAGTGGTCATAGTGATCTCAGTCATTGTGGGCATCTCGGCGGTAGCCATCGCCCTCTTCCTGTCGATGAGAAAGGTTCCAAGGCGCCGGGGGTGGGGTGGATATCCCCCTCCCCCCCTGGCCGTCGCCCCGGAGTTTCAGATAGGCGGGGCGGAGAGGGGCAGGGGTCCCCCCCGCTGGTCTGAGGAGTGACCCTCAGCGGTGCCCCTCTGCCACCCTCCTTAACCTTTCGTAGAGGGTGTCTAAAGCCTCTACTGTTGAGGCGTCTTTCTTCACGATGTTCATGAGCTCCAGCCTGAGTGTCATGTCTGCCTCTATGGTGTTGGCCCTGCACGCCCTCACCACAAGGGCCGCCAGGCGATTTCCCTTTGCGTCCCAGTCCGTCAGAACGATCACCCTCCCGTGCATGCGAGAGATCTCCCTAACCACGAAGAGGATGGAGTGGCCCTGGTTGAGAAGTACAATCTCCCCCTCAAACCCCAGGCTCCTTAACGCTTCCCTGTCCCTCCTCCCCTCCACAAGTATGGGCGTAGTGAGGTTCTCCTCCCTCGCCCTTGAAAGCCACTCCTCAAAGGCTTCAAGCACCGCAAGAGAGTGCGCTGTCCTTCCCACTTCAGAGCTCCTCCTCTATCCTCACAAGTTCGTTCAGCTTAGCCGTCCTCTCACCGCCAACGGCCCCAGTCTTGATCCCAAGGGCCCCCACCCCCACCGCAAGGTGGGCTATTGCAGAATCCTCGGTCTCCCCGCTTCTGTGGGATACTATGGTCTTCAGCCCCCCGGAGTGGGCCATCCTCACGGTCTGAAGGGTATCGGTCAGTGTTCCGATCTGGTTGAGCTTCACGAGCACTGCGTTTGCAGCCCCCATCTCTATCCCTTTCTTCACCCTAGCGGGGCTGGTGACGAAGAGGTCGTCTCCCACAACAAGACACTTCTTCCCCACCATGGAGGTGAGCTCGGCGAAGCCCTTGAAGTCCTCCTCCTGCAGGGGATCCTCAACGGAGTAGAGCTGGTATCTATCTATGAGCTCTGCCACATAATAGACCTGCTCTTCGGGGGTCAAACTTTTCTCTCTGTAGAAGTACCTCCCCTTTCTGTAGAACTCCGAGGCCGCAAGGTCGAGCCCCACACCCATCCTCAGGGCGAGCTGGTCGGAGACCTCCTCCACCGCACCCTTCACCAGCTCCAGTGCCTCCTCATCGGAGAGCTTTGCAGTCCAAGCTCCCTCGTCCCCCTTGCCAATGGCCGCCCCCGGGAATCGCTTCTTCAGGGTCTCTTTAACCTTTCCGTGCACAAGGGCGTTGGCATAGATTCGCTCGTAGGCGTCCCCTTCAAGGGCAACGGAGAGGAACTCCTGAATAACGGTCCCGCCTACAGCGTGCTTCCCGCCCCCTAAGACGTTCCCAAAAGGGGAGGGTATGGCGGGATTGAAAATCCCACCTATGTAGCGGAAGAGGGGCAGGTCGTAGGCGTCTGCCACTGCCTTGGCAACGGCCACAGATACCGAGACCGCAACATTGCCGCCCATTTTGGAGAAGTTCCCAGTACCGTCTGCCTCCTTCAGGACATGGTCTATCTCATCCTGGAAAGCGCCGTCCATACCTATGAGCTCCTCCAGGGCGTTGTCCATGAAGAACTCTATTCCAGCCCCCACCCCGCCCTTGGGGAAGGGGACCACTTCGTTCTTCCCTCTGGAGGCACCCGAGGGGGCGGAAAACCTGCCGAAGCCCCCCTCAACGTAGACGTCCGCTTCAACGGTGGGATTTCCCCTGCTGTCCAGGATCTCTCTCAGCTCTATATCAACGATCTCTGTCATCTTCCTCACCACCTCAAGCTATGGGAGTGTAGGTCTTCAGGATGTGCTCCCAGTCGTAATCTTTCCAGAGACCCGTGGCCTCCACATCCCTGTGGTATTGGCTCTTGTAGCCGTACAGGCCTCTCACCCCCCAGGCGAATCTTTTAGCTACCGAGAAGAACCAGCTGCGGTAGACGAAGTTGGCCAGGCGAGGGTGGCGCCTGACCCATCTCTCCGCCCGGGAGACGAGGTCCGTGGAAGGTCCGCGGAACTTGACCATCACATCCTCCACTTTAAGCCCCTTTGTCTCGATATTCTCCAGCTCCACTGGGCCGAGCCCCTTCTGGTGGGAGTAGCGGATCAGCCCCGAGGAGAGGGGGTCGAAGCCCATCACCCTTGCAGCCACAGCGTCGGAAGCCACCACATTGGTCCCGGCGATAACCACTCCTACTTTCTTGGGAATCCCGGCAATGGGGCCGTCCCCCTCAAGACCGATGTGGCCGTCGAAGAGGGTAATGGAGGGTTTCAGGTAGGCGTTGAAGTCGTAGACTACCTCGGGGAGGTACTTTTGGTATTTCACCCTGTCCGCCTCCGGGACGCAGCCGAACTGATTCTTTATCCCTAAGGAGAGGTTCCAGAGCTTGTGGGTCTTCAGGACCGGGAAGGTTATGAAGTGGTCTGCCTCAACGAGGGTGCTGGGCATCTTCCTCCTCTTCCAGAAGGCCCCAGGCATCTCAACATCCACCATCCTGTCCTTAGATAGATTGACGAACCTACCTCCCTCCTTCTCAACCATCTTCTTGTAGCCGGCGTTCTCGTACACGTAGTCTGCGCTGAACCTCTGCAGGTCCGCCTCCACCACCACAACGTCACCCGCCCTCTCCTTGAGGATTCTGACCACCTCCGCCAGGAACTTCGGTGTGGTGTTGAGCCCGGGAAGGTAAAGGAAGTGGCAGCCGTTGTATTTGACAGCTACGGTGCTCCCGCTGTCTATTATGCTTCTCCATCCTATAGCCTCCAGGGCCTCCCTGAAGGCGCTTTCGGAGCTCTCCGGGGAGAGCCTTCCTATGTAGACAAGAGGCCTGTCGTCCATCGCCAATCCCTTACCCTTGCGAAAAAATCCTTATATATATTAATTGATTGGTGCCGCTTACCGGGGAGGCAGTGAAATGAGCGACGAGGTATACGACCTGGCAGTTATAGGCGCCGGCCCTGCCGGTATGACAGCGGCCATATATGCCGTGAGATCAGGGCTCAGGACGATCCTTCTGGATGCCGGAATGGGTGGTGGCCAGCTCCAGATATCCCCTGAGATTGAGAACTTCCCCACGTGGAAGAGCGTAAAGGGGCCTGAGCTCGCGGCGAAGATGAAGGAGCACACCGAGGAGTACCTGAAGGTAAGGGAGTTCGAGGCGGTGGAGGACATCTCAAGGGATGATGGAGGGTTCGTCATAAACACCGCCAAGCAGGAGTACCGCGCTAGGGCGATCATAATGGCCACAGGCGCCACCCACAGGAAGCTGGGTGTCCCCGGGGAGGAGGAGTTCGCAGGTAGGGGGGTCTCCTACTGTGCCACCTGCGACGGCTTCTTCTTTCGGGGCAAGAGGGTGGCCATGGTGGGCGGGGGCAACACGGCTGCAGCGGAGGCAATTTATTTGAAGAGCATAGGATGTGACGTGGTTCTGATTCACAGAAGGGATACGCTGAGGGCTGAGAAGAGGTATCAGGATAAATTGAAGGAGGTGGGCGTTGAGATACTCTACTCCCACGTGGTAGAGGAGATAGTGGGGGAGCAGCTGGTGAAGGGGGTCAGGGTGAGGGACCTAAAGAGCGGGGAGGAGAAACTCCTGGAGGTGTTAGGAGTATTCATCTCCGTGGGGGAGGACCCCCACACGGCCCTAGCAGTGAAGCTTGGTGTGGAGCTTGATGAAAACGGATTCATAAAGGTGGACAGAAATATGAGGACTTCAGTGAGGTACGTCTACGCCGCCGGGGATGTAGCAGGCGGTGTGAGGCAGATCGTGGTGGCGTGCGGCGAGGGCGCCGTTGCAGCCACCTCCGCCTACGAGGACATCGTAAATCCATACTGGGTCAAGGGCTGATCACTCCTCGCTCCGTTCAAGGAGGAGGGAGCCGAAGAGGGCTTTCTCTATTGTTCTGGCTATCCAGAGCCACCTGGAGTAGCCCTCCATATCCTCGTTCATATGGAGCTGGCATTCCACCTGCATCCTGAGCAGGGCGTACCTTAACCTCTGAAGCTTCTTCAGGCGCAGTACGTCCTCCAGCAGGTATGTGAAGTCCTCCGGTCGATCAAAGACTCTTGCAAGAAGGAGGATGTCATCGGTTGCTTTCTCAGCCTTCCCGCCCGTTAGGATGTTCAGTGTCCGCTTTCTGTATTTTCTTCCCCGGATCTCTAGCCACTCGTTCATGGTCTCAGCCTCCCCCCGGGGGAGTGTCTCAATCGGTGATTGCTAACTTGTATAAAAACATCAACTGCGTGAATAACTTTAAAAAGGGGGCGGGGATTTTTCCTCCGGAGCGTTACCCATGAGGTTCAGGGCAATCGCCGACGCTGTGGGGACCGTTACGGTGTTCTTTTCCCTCACCCTCGCTGTTCCCATAATTGTAGGGCTCATCTACCACGAGCCTCTCTTAGGTCTACTTAAGACCTTCGGGCTCCCTGCGCTCCTCTCCGTAGTCCTTGGGGGAGTCCTTAAGATACTGGGGGAAGGGAAGAGCAGGGACATACGCTACAGGGAGGCCCTGGCCACGGTCTCCATCTCCTGGCTCCTCATGAGCTTCATAGGGGCGCTTCCCTACCTGCTCTCGGGACTGATGCTCACCTTCACCAACGCCTACTTCGAATCCATGTCAGGCTTCACAGCCACAGGGGCCACAGTTGTTGAGGACCTCACCGCCTATCCCCTCTCCCTCCTTTTCTGGAGGTCCTTCACCCAGTGGATAGGGGGCATGGGTGTGGTGGTTCTCTCTGTGGCCATCTTGACTGCCCTTCTGGGTGGGGGAAGGGCGGGGAACCTCCTCATGAGGGGGGAGGTCCCCGGGCATACCTATACAAAAATAGCCCCCCGGGTGGCTGAGACCGCAAAAATTCTCTGGGGCATATACGCTCTCTTCACCGGTGTGGAGACCCTACTTCTCATCCTTCTGGGCATGAGCCCCTTTGACGCCCTGACCCACTCCTTCACAACGCTAGCCGGTGGAGGTTTCAGTCCGCGCCTGGGGAATATAGAGTACTTTTACAACTATCCCCACGCACCCATAATTGAAGTGGTGCTCATGGTTTTCATGATAGCCGGGAGCACCAACTTCGTACTTCATTACCGCCTGATTTACAAGAGGGACTTCCAGAGCTATTTTAAGAGCTCCGAGTTCAGGGTCTATATGGGGATCCTCGCCATTGCAATCGTAGCAGTCATGGCGGACCTTGTAGCCCATACGAAACTTGCTCCGGCCACAGCCCTGCGCCACGCCTCCTTCCAGGTGGTCTCCATCATGAGCACCACCGGGTACAACACCGTGGACTTCGGCCTGTGGCCGGCGCTGGCACAGTTCATACTCTTCTTTCTTCTCTTCACCGGTGCAATGAGCGGCTCAACCAGCGGCTCCATAAAGCTCGCTCGCTACATGATTATCTTCAAGTCGGGAAAGAAATCTTTGTATCGCCTTCTACACCGCCGATCTCACGTAACTGTGAGGGTCGGAGGGGAGGTTATATCGGACGACGTCATAGACTCGGTTGGAATTTTCATAGTGCTCTACCTCTTCGCTTTCATTGCGGCATCCCTTGCGCTCACCGCTATGCATATGGACTTTGTCTCCGCTATATCCGCTGTTGCAACCTGCATAGGCAACGTGGGGCCTGGTCTGGGGGTTGTAGGGCCCGCAAGCACATTCCTCACCGTCCCCGTGCCAGGCAGGTGGGTCCTTGTCACCGTCATGTGGCTGGGTAGGCTTGAGATTATACCCTGTCTGATCCTATTCTTCCCCGAGACCTACAGAAGGTGAAAGAAAAAACTTTTAACATATGATAACCTAATAGGTAAAGAGTTTCTCATTTTTTTCAAGAGAAACTCTAGGGAAAGGTGAGAGGCATGAGTCAACAACTTTGGTTTCAAAACTATTACCGGGTTAGGAAGAAGGTGCTAGCTATCGGGAACAAATACTGGATTGAGGATCAGGCTGGAAACGTCATAGGTTTCAGCAAACAGAAGGTCCTCAAACTCAAAGAGGACATAAGGATATATACCGACGAGAGCATGAAGCAGGAGCTCTTCAGAATAAAGCAGCAGGAGATCATAGACCTCTGGGGCAACTTCGCTCTCATAGATTCTGCCACCGAGCAGCCGATAGGATACATAAGGAGAAAGGCCGCAAAGTCCACCTTCGCCTGGGACGAGTGGGAGATGTACGACGCCAACAACCAGCTCATAGGAAAGATAGAGGAGTCCAAGGGCAGAGGGCTAATGAGGAAGTACATGCCGGGAGGAAAGCTCATCCCCGAGAAGATGACAATCTCCCTCGGGGGGAGGCCTGTGGCCGAGGTGAACCAGAAATTCAAAGTGATCGGGGACATCTGGGAACTCAACTGCACCAATCTGCCCCCTAACGTTGACAGAAGACCCCTGCTGGGTGCACTTGTTCTCATGGCAATGATAGAGCGCCAGCGTAAGTGAGCTGGCTGTTCTGCACCTCTCTTTTTTCTTTGATGAAGGTGGCAGAGTATATAGAACCCTGGACCGGTGACCCCTTGATGCGGAGGAGCACACAGTAGTAAGATTTTTCAGGGCGAAAGGCGTAAGTACGGAAGTGGGCAGTGAAACAATAGAGGACTTTGCGGTGCTGAAGAAAGGCGTACATTACGGGCCACACAGCGGGTTTGGCTGGGAGCACATCTGGGAAGAGCATAAAGAGGATTTCAGGCTATATTATGAGGGAAAATTCAATAGGCATGTGAACGATAAAGAACTTGAGACGCTCATGAAAGAGGACATAGAGAATGCGCTGAGGTATGGGGAAAGAACCATAGATTACGATGGCAAAGTAATAATATGCGAATATGATGGAATAAAGGTGTTTGTATCTACAAAAAATATGGGCAGCATACAAACAGCAAGGCCGGCACTGCATGGGTGATTAGAATGGGAATGTATAAAGGAAAATTGATGAAAACAGAACCTGTGTATGGAGAAGCAGAAGGGCAGATAATTGAGATGTGGGCAACATTTGAAGTTGAAGGCTATGAAATTGAAGTATTTTTAGATAATTTTTATGTTGTTCCTAGAAAAGACCTATTGGAAGGTGTTGGGAAAGATTTTAATTTAAATTTAGTTTTGATGGCATACGACATACTTCGCATAAACATAGAAGAGAAGATGCTGAAGCAGATAACGAAATATCCAGGGGAGGATAAATACGGGAGGGCGTGGCCATCCATACCGATGTATTTCATAATGGGAGAAATAAAGGAGGTGGAGCGTATTAAGAAAGAGTGGCGTGGGAGAAAGATAGAGAAGTATCGGATATTAGTTGACTGTGGATTAATCGTAGAGACGGAAGTGAGGGTTGATAAGATAGATGAGTTGTATGGGGGGGACTATGTAGTGATAATAGGAAAGATGTTTGGTGAGATAGTGAAAGAAGGTGATGTGGATGCCCTTCCGGAAGAGGAGAAGTATGAGTAGTGGAGCAGGGAAGAAGAAAGCATCAGGAAAGGTGCCTGTGAAGAGGGTGAAAGGAGAGCCGCATGGGAGTCATTTTGAGGCGATATACAGTGATGTGGATAAGTTTCTTAATTATGTGATAGGGCGGGTGAGCTTAAACAATGTGTTTCGTATGACCGAGCAGCCGTTTGCGGATATGGGGAAGCAGTTCATAGCGGGGCATCTTGTGGATTTAAATGAGCGGCTTTCTATTGCGGTTATATAGGTGATGATAGGGGAGAGAAGGGAGCTGGCCACGGCATATCCAGTTTACTGGGGTGGAGATAGGAAGAGGGTGAGGGTGATGGAGGTATACGAATGGCCGATACAGATTGAGGTGAATATAGCGGCAGGGGTTGGGGAGACAGTAGTGAGATACTTTGCCACGGATTTTTTATGGAGCGTGAAAGATATTTGAGTGGGGAGGTAGCAGATGCGAGCATATGGATGGTGGGATATGGGTTGCGAGTAAATCCATATCGGGATGTGAAGATAAAGGTAGAGAGGGAGGAGATGCCGTTTAAGGAGGTATCGCTGGGTAATGCAGAGGTGTTAATACCGTTTGAGAAGGGTGGAGTGTTGGATGAGTATGTTGTGACTGAGAGGGTGAGGGGAGTAGAAAGGTTGCCTGTGCTGGATGAGGAGATATACATGGTGAGGATAAGCAACATACCGATGGGTGAGCTGGACATCCTGGTGAATAAGAATAATGTGAAGGGTGAGGTGAAGGTAGGGGACATGGTGGAGGCTGTGGGGTGGATGGAGGGGAAGATACCTGGTGGGAGATGGCAGACGCTGAAATGAAGGGTTTTGACCATTTGAAATTCACCTCCTTTCTGAGGATGTCCCAACGCCCCCTTAAGAGGAAGCGAAAACCCAGCAGATTTGAAGGTGGGGGTGTGGGATTCAGCTGTACTCTTCCGGTGGCTTGTATGAGAGTTCTGCCGCTTCCTCCGGAATCTCCGGAGGAGTCTCCGGTTTTACCTCTTCTTCCCTCTCATAGCTGTAGAGGCTCTCCTCCTCTTTTGTTTCTTCTGTCTCTGTCTTCTCCTCCTCAGGCTCTTCCTTCTTCTTTCTTCTCTGCATGAGCAGCAGTGAGAGGATAATTATGACGGCAGCGGCGGCGATCCCTGCGTAGAGTGGAAGTCTGCTTTCTGGTTGATGGGGGGTCTTTGGAGGAACTCTCTTCAACGTGACTGTGTAGTTCAGCTGGTCCGGGACATTGAGAGTTATCGTCGTGG
>Ga0190360_1001526_pt1 | contig 11851 bp, 11 predicted proteins | sample 48721834_MG_FD_161271 | JGI IMG/M metagenome (GOLD analysis project Ga0190360, IMG submission 161271) | Hydrothermal vent microbial mat bacterial communities from Southern Trench, Guaymas Basin, Mexico - 4872-18-3-4_MG | ecosystem: Environmental > Aquatic > Marine > Hydrothermal vents >... | reverse complement strand
ATACACTGAGAGGCAAAAAAATGGGAAAAACCTTACAACAACCCCGACAAGAAGAAAAAAGTACAGAGAAAAAAAGAAAACCGGTACTAGTGGTAAAAAACATTAAAAAAACCTATCCAAGTGGTGAAATGGCTTTAAAAGGAGTAAGTCTAGAGGTATACGAAGAGGAGTTCGTGGCTCTTATCGGATTAAGTGGAGCAGGTAAATCCACACTATTACGTTGTATAAACCGTCTTGTTGAACCCGATTCTGGCGAAGTGTATCTTGATGGAGTTGAGATCACAAGCCTGGATAAAAAGAGCCTGAGAAAAGCACGTCGGGATATGGGGATGATATTTCAGGAGTTTAACCTTGTTGAAAGACTTACAGTACTGCAAAACATACTGACCGGTCGACTTGGATACATAGGTTTCTGGAGAAGTCTATTTAGAAAATTCCCGAAAAAAGATATCCAGAGGGCAATAGAGCTGAGCGAGCTGGTTGGAATGAAGCCGTATCTTTACAAGAGAGCAGACAAATTGAGTGGCGGACAGAGGCAGCGTGTTGGAATAGCAAGGGCATTGATTCAGAATCCAAAATTCCTCCTCGTGGACGAACCTACCTCCAGCCTTGACCCGGCAATCGGTCATGATGTGATGGACGAGTTTCACAGGACAGCAAAAATACTCGGGGTACCCGTCCTCGTCAGCATCCATGATGTTAATCTTGCTCTGGAGTATGCTGACAGAATTATTGCAATGAGAGATGGTAAGATAATATTTGATGGACTTGCAAAGGATGTAACCCGGGAAAAATTAAGTGAGATCTATCAATACGAAATATAATTTTAAGTAAACCTCATTATCTTGGAAAAGGAGCTATAAGTGAATACTGTGCAATACGCACCATCAAAAATTAAAAAAGCGCTTGTAATAAGTTCTATTCTTCTGGTATTTCTAGCACTCCTTATCTGGTCAGCATACGGAGTCCTTGTAAGAGATACAAACTGGAGTAAAATCGGTACCATTGAACAGGTCTGGAGAGCAATAACAAGGTTTTTCCCACCAACATGGAGTTATGTATTACAACTCGGAAAGCCAACACTCGACACATTTCTCATTGCTCTTCTCGGTACTTTCATAGCACTTGTGCTTTCCATTCCAGTTGCATGGTTTGCCGCAAGAAACTTTACTCCTTTTTTTCCAATAACCTACCCTCTCGGTAGATTTATAATGACAATTTCCCGATCTGTACACGAGGTTGTATGGGCATTGATATTCGTAGCCGCAGTCGGTCTGGGACCATTTGCCGGAATAATAGCACTGGGAATGAGATCAGTGGGTTTCACGGCAAAACTAACAGCCGAACAGATAGAGAATATCGATTATAGACCCATAGAAGCTATAAGAGCCGTTGGTGGAAGCCCTTTCCAGGTATTCATGTACGGTACGGTTCCTCAGGTTTTGCCACTTTTCATTGGGACTGCGATTTTCCAGTGGGATATAAATATTCGACGTGCAACAATCATAGGAATCGTAGGTGGCGGAGGACTGGGACTCGTATTCAGCCAAAAGATGGCAGCCTACCAGTACACACATGCAACTGCCTGTCTGGTAGCTATTCTAATCCTGGTCCTGGTTGGTGAATATACATCAACACGCTTAAGAACACTCATTCAATAAGTATGCTATCAAACTATCGTCTTGTGCTGAGGAGAATAGGTAATGGGAAATAAAGTAACGCTTAAAAAATCAGATGGTGAAGCTCTGGTAATGGAGATTTCCGTCTGGAAAAAAGTATTACGTTATATAGCAGTTCTTCTTTTTATAACTTTTTTATACTGGTCTTTTCAGTATCTGCATATACCACTGAGACGATTTTTTACAATGTGGGGACCTATAGGATACAAATTTTATCAGCTTTTTCTTCCCCCTGATATTGGTTACATAAATAATCCCAAGTTACTTCGATCTATCGTGCAGACTTTTCAATTAGCATTCCTCGGAACTGTTGTTGGTCTTATAATATGTGTGCCTCTTGCCTGGTTTGCTGCAATTAATCTTACGCCAAGCAAGTTTATCCTGTACCCGATAAGTCGAGCGATAATAATCCTTTCTCGTTCAATCTATGAGATAATCTGGGCTATTCTTTTCACAATGATACTCGGATTCGGACCGCTTGCAGGCACATTAACCTGTATCCTGGCAACAGTTGGTTTTTCTGGAAAGTTAATGGCTGAGGAAGTAGAGGCTATAAAAATGGGACCAATAGAAGCCATAAGGGCAGCTGGGGGAAACGAGTTTGATGTTTTTCTATACGGTATACTTCCCCAGGTTAGAGTAGCATGGGCAGGAATATCAATTTATTCCTGGGATTCAACCTTTAGATTGGCAACAATCCTCGGTTATGTTGGGGCAGGTGGAATTGGGGTATATCTCAGGGAAACAATTGAGACTCTTGAATATGCCAAAACAGGTATGACAATGATCGTAATTATTGGCCTTGTAATCGTTAGCGAGTTGATTTCAGCATATGCTCGCAAAAAAATAATGTAATAAAAATTAGACACAATACCCTAATAAAAATCTAATTATTGGCATTCGCAAAATGGTGTGTAACACATTGTAAAATTATTAATAGGGTATTGTGTTTTTTTATTTATAACTAATATTTATAAAGCATATAAATATAATTATTTTGACGAATAGTTGCTTAATTAATAAAATCAATTGAAAACAAATCAAATTAATCAGGAGGTAATATGGGTAGAGAACCATTTTTCAGGAGAAAGACAGCAATCTCCTATAAGACTGAAGAAAAGACAGTGCTTAGAGGTTACAACCTCAGTGAACTGGCTGAAAAAGGTTACACTTTCTGTGATGCGCTTTTTGTACTTTTTCAGGGGAGAATACCAACAGAAGAAGAAGAAAAGATGCTTGAATATGAAATGGGCGAGTTTCTTGAGCATTCAATGTCACCATCAGCAGCATCTGCCATTGCTGTTATTGCAGGAAGACCAATGTTACCGGCAGCAGTTGCGGCAGGCGTGATGACCTTTGGTGGCGCTCATGGTCCCGGCGCAGCTCACGGCTATATGATGAACAAGTATCTCGAACGGGCAATTAAAGAAGGAAAAACTATAGATGAAATGGCTAAAATCTGCGTTGATGAATATCTTGATGCCGGAAGACCGGTGATGGGATTTGGTCAGCCTCAGCACACGGATGGCGATCCCAGGGCTGAACCAACTCACATAAAACAGGAAGAGTTAAAGGTGGATGGGGTATATCTCAAATTTCAAAGGGCACTGGAAAAACACTTCTATGCCAGAAGAAAAGCAGAGGGAAGAAAATACGTCGCCGTAAACATGATTGGGGCTGGAAATACAGCATTGGCAGATCTTGGTTTTTCTCCAAATGCAGCCTGGTGTGTTGGGACACTTACAAGAGGGTACAGTTGCGCAGCCCATGCATTGTACAACATGAAGAAAGGCAGGGCATGGGCAGCATCAAAAAATGAGCCAATGGTACAGATGCTTGATCTATCCATGATCAAGTATGTAGGTCCTGAAGACAGGGATGTACCGTCTCAGGAGGAACGTCAGGAGTATGCAAAAAAACAACTGGAGGAGGGGGAATATAAAAAATGGGTGATATAAAAAAGAAAAAACTGCCTGGGAACCTCTACGATCCCAGGTTGAGATATGACTATGAAAATAGAGAAAGAGGGACTGTGCCTCCCGACACAACACGTGAGCCTTTCAGATGGGTATCCGAAATTGCATATAAAAATGTTCACAGGATAGTAGCAAGGGGATACGATACAACAGAACTGGTGGAGGCTGGTTATGGATTTGCCGATATGATTTTCATAGATTTCCAGGCCCGAATCCCCTTGATTGAAGAAGTTAAGATGCTCAATTACATAATGATCCTGAGCCTCGAGGATGGATTATCCTCTCCCGCTGCAATATCCAGAATAGTCGCAAAGTCAAATGTGTATCTTACCCAGGCAGCAGGGGCCTCCATACTTGCTTTCGGGCATGCTTACGGAGCATTCAGCGCTTTTGGAAACATGCTTGATAAATATCTTTCCATGGTTGAGAAGGGTGAAAAAACAGAAGAAGAAGCAGTTTCTCTCCTTGTCAAAGAGAATATGGGAAAGGAACACTTTGGTGTCTCAAACCTGATGCTAAAAGATCCTGCTGCTAAAAGAATATTTGCCAGGGCTGAAAAACTTGGTGTTGCAAGAAAATATATACCATTTATGAAAAAGGTAGTTGAAGAAGCAAAAAAGCAGAGCAAAGAGGAAATAGATCTCGACATGCTTGGGGGAATAGGAGCTGCTATGATGGACCTTGGCTTTACCCCTGAAGCAACATGGGCAATAATAGCTGTAACGAGGAGTTACGGTGCAGGTGCACACTGGCTTGAAGAAGTTGAACGAGAAGGTTTCGTAAGATACGGAGAAGTCCTCACACCAAAGGAAGACTACGATGGACCTGAGGAAAGACCGGTACCATCTCTTGAAGAGAGAAAAAAGATGGCAAAACCTTTCAAGGCAGAGACTCTTGAAGAATGGATGAAAAAGAGAGAGGAAATGAAAAAATTGTACGGAAGTGGACACAGTATTGTTGAAGAAATAGAAGATCCAAGAAAACTCCCAAAGAAAAAGAAATAAAAAAGAATTGAAAAAAGTCTAAACAAACAATTAAAAAATAACTACAGGAGTTAACAATATGATAGATGATGTAAAAGAATTGTACAGACGTGCGCGTAAAGCATTTGAAATAATAGAGTTCTGGCCGCAAGAAAAAGTTGATGAAATGGTTGCAGCAGTGGGTTGGATGTTACAAAAAGATGATGTTGCAAGAGAGCTTGGAACAATGGCAGCAGAGGAAACCCAGATGGGAGTGGCAGAGCATAAAATAGCAAAGCAGAAAAGCAAGGTAAGGGGTGCAATGTGGGATATGAAGGGTGTAAAAACCTGTGGCCTTGTCAGAGAAGATAAGAAAAAAGGGTTAAAAATATATGCAAAACCCATAGGAGTTGTGGCCAATATTACACCTGTTACCAATCCAACAGCCACCCCATCATTTATTGGACTCAACCTGCTAAAAACCAGAAATGCAATGATCGTTTCTCCTCATCCCAGAGCCAAACGTTGTACATACAGAACCGTAGAGTATGGAAGAAAGGCCCTAAAAAAGGTAGGGGCACCCGAAGATCTTTGGTTATGCATAAAAGAACCTTCCTATGAAAAAACGCAGGAACTGATGAGAAATGTGGACTTTGTAATCGCAACTGGTGGTGCTGCTCTTATAAAGGTTGTTTATGCTGCTGGAAAACCAGCACACACTGTAGGTGCTGGTAATGTCATCTCAATAATTGATGAATCCGCCAATGTTAAAGAAGCAGCAAATAAAATAATGAGATCAAAAACTTTCGACAACGCCACATCCTGCTCATCAGAAAACGCAGTGGCAATCCACGAGAATATATACGACGAAATGATAAAGGCATTAATTGACGAAGGTGGATACATGTGTACTACAGAGGAGCGGGAAAAACTCAGAAAAACACTATGGCCAGATGGTGAAACTTTAAACAGGGATATTGTTGCTAAACCAGCCGAATACATAGCAAATGCAGCGGGATTTAAGGTTCCTGAGGGAACAAAATTTCTCATGGTTATTGGAGAAAAAATAGGCCCGGAGGATAGATTTTCGGGGGAAAAGCTCTCAGTTGTGCTGACCGTATGGAAGTGGAATGACTTCAGCGAAATGGTAGAAAGAATGAAAAAAATGCATAAATTTTCAGGCGAGGGACATTCCGCTTCAATCCATACAAATAAACCAGAGCAGATTGAAGAGTTATCATTAAAAGCAAATGTAGGCAGGGTAGAGGTTAATATGCCCCATTGTCTCGTTAATAGCGGCAGCTGGTACAATGGTCAACCTTTCACAACAACAATTGGATGTGGCACATGGGCAGGAAATATGACCAGTGATAATATAAACTGGAGACACATGTTAAACTACACGTGGACATCAGTACCAATACCTGAGTACGTACCCTCTGATGAGGAGCTGTTTGGTGATTATCTGAAAAAGTGGGGAAGGGATTAAAATTGGAAAGAGTTAAAGCAATTATCTTTGATTTTGGGCAGACTCTGGTTGATGCATCAGAAGGTTTTAGAATAGCTGAAAAAGATGCCCAGAAAAAAATATTTAACGATCTCGGACTTGAGGACTGGGAGGGTTTTATTCATGTATATCGCAGTGAAAGAAAAAGATATCACAACAAAAAAATATTTCATCGAGTTCCATTCTGGAAGGCCATTTACCACCGCTACAAAAAGGAACCAGAATATTCAAAACTCATAGAGTGGGAGGATGAATACTGGGAGACTGTTGATAAAAATAGAAGCTTATTTCCTGAAGCAAAGTTTGTAATAAGTGAACTAGCCAGAGAGTATAAACTGGGTATTGTAACTAACTCTCCCAGGGAAGGAAGAGTGGGACCGGGCTCAATAAAAGAGTATAACGAAATTGGAATATATTTTGATGCTATTGTCATAGCGGGTAATGAAAATATACCGCCAAAACCAGACCCGATCCCCTTTAAGATCTGTCTTTCCAGACTGGAAACTTCGCCCTCCCAGGCTGTTTTTGTCGGTGACGATCTGGAAATAGACATTTATGGAGCACTCAAAGCAGGTATTAAACCCATCTGGATCCAGCATAGAATGGTTAAAAGGAAATGGGAAAAACCCTCTATTGAAGTACCAATTATCCATACACTTGATGCATTACTTTCTATCGAAAAACTCCTTGATTTACAGGTCATAAAATAGTACAGGTCAAGTTGTAAAAGTTAACTAACCATGAGAGAAGTATATTTTTGATAAATATTAATATTAAAATCCACATAAAAGAGATGTCGGATGTTTTCTGGAATAAAAAACAGAATCAGGTCAAATAAATGGCTGGTTGGAGCCTCAATTACCCATATGATGATTGATGGCTTTTCAGTCATGATGTATCCAATCCTGCCATTAATAGCCATGGATTTTAATCTCAGTCTTTCAAAAATAGGTGTATTGAGAACCTCCTATTCATTTTCTTCATCTGTTCTTCAATTTCCACTTGCCCTTATTTTTGAAGGTTTAAACGAAATCTGGATACTTCTTCTCGGATTAATATGGATCTCAATCGGATTCGTTGCAATGGGTTTTTCAAAATCTTTTCTTATTCTTCTGATACTTTCAATTGTTACAGGAATAGGAGGTAACCTTCAGCACCCAGTTGGAAGTGCTTTCATATCACGATTATATCCAGAAAAAAAGAGGGGTAGTGCAATTGGCGTGCTGAATTTTTCAGGCGATTTTGGCAAGCTTATTTTCCCCTTACTTGTAACTGGCATTCTCATCTGGTTTAACTGGCACTGGTGCCTGACTATCCTAGGTGTTTTAGGAATTGTTACATTTTTCATGCTGGAGCTAATCTTATTGGCCTCTGGTATTGGTAAATTAAAAGGCAATGAAAAATCAAGAAAAGGTAAACTTATCTTTGCTCTTGAAAATCATGGGGCATTCGTTTCTCTTTCTTTTATCGGCGTCATCGATGGTATAACAAGGAGCGCACTTTTAACCTACATTCCATTTTTATTTGTAGATAAGGGTATCTCGCCCGAAAAGGTTGGATTACTCCTAACAATTCTCCTTATTGGCGGGGCAACCGGTAGACTTGGCTGTGGATTTCTCGTTGATAGATTTGGCAGTATATTAATGATCGTTATAACAGAGTTTTTCACAGCCATTTCCATTTTCACCCTTCTAATTATTCATCCGCTACTCCTCATACCACTACTCATTTTCTGTGGTTTTATGGTAAATGGAACATCAACAGTGATCTATACAACTATAGCCAGCACGATAAAATCTGAAACTCGAGAAAGTGGGTATGGATTATTCTTTACAATATACCTAATAGCAGAGGCCGTAGGACCTTTGCTATTTGGATTAATTGGAGATGCCATGGGATTATCCATGGTATTTATCACGCTTTCACTCATATCAACCCTGATAATTCCAATAGCACTATATTCCAAAAGATTTCTTTAAAACGAGATCTTTGAAAAATTCCTCCTTAACAAAGGAAAAAAATGAATTACGGAAGAAAAACTCCTTCAATGAGCCAGGGATAGCAAGATTCCCGCAGCAATTGCCGAACCAATTACACCGGCAACATTTGGCCCCATTGCATTCATCAGTAAAAAATTCGATGGGTCTTCCTCCTGACCTATTTTTTGAGCAACCCTTGCAGCCATTGGTACAGCTGAAACACCTGCAGCTCCGATTATGGGATTAACCTTACCCTTTGTGACAAGACACATGAGCTTTCCCAGAAGAACTCCAGATGCAGTTCCAAGTGCGAAGGCAAACAATCCAAGAAGCGTAATAAAAAGTGTTTTGACCGTGAGAAATTCAGCGGCTGACATTTTTGCTCCAACCGAAATACCAAGGAATATTGTTACAATGTTAATCAGTTCATTCTGTGCAGTTTTGGCCAGTCTATCTACCACACCGCATTCTTTCAACAGGTTACCAAGCATGAGCATTCCTATAAGCGGAGTAGATTGAGGTATCAGAAGAGCAGAGATTATTGTTATTATTATTGGAAAAACTATCTTAATTTCTTTTGGAACTGGTTTCACAGAAGACATAACCACAGAACGTTCTTTTTTTGTTGTCAGAAGCCTTATAATAGGTGGCTGAATTATGGGAACCATTGCCATATAAGAATACGCGGCCACGGCTACCGGGCCAAGCAGATACTCGGCAAGTCTTGAAGTTAAATAAATTGCAGTTGGTCCATCCGCCCCACCAATAATCGCTATTGACGCTGCCTCATTGAAATCAAACCCAAGGGCCTTTGCACCGAGAAGTGTACCAAATATTCCAAATTGAGCCGCTGCCCCCAGTAGAAAGGTATGAGGTTTCGAAAGCAGGGGTGTAAAATCCGTCAGGGCACCTATACCAAGGAAAATGAGCGGTGGGAAGACACCTGATTTAACCCCGTAATATATATAGTATAAAAGCCCACCCTCCGACATCAACTCCGCCTTTGGTAAGTTAACCAGAATTGCGCCAAAACCAATAGGGATAAGTAGCAGGGGCTCATATTTTTTCCGAATCCCAAGATATATCATGAAAATACCAACAAAAATCATTAATATATTTTTCCATGTAGCAGCGTAATACCCACTTTGTGTAATAAATCTTTCTATCAGGTAGCCCATTTACTTCAACCTGAACTATTTAATTAACAGAAGTGGCTGATTTAATGAAACTGTTTCCCCTTTTTTCACATATATTTCTTCAACCACCCCGGTCTTATGAGCATGCACATCGACATACATTTTCATTGCTTCAACCACCATTACCACCTGTCCCTTCTCCACCCGGGTGCCCTTTTTAACTTTAACATCTTCTACAATACCCGTCATAGGTGACAGCAAATTCCCCTCATCCCTACTACCCTCCTGAAGTTTCGCCTCTGTGGGTGTTAGAGACACGGTAAGATCAGACCTGGTTGCCACCTGTGATTCTTTTTTTTCATTGCCTGCCTCAGGGATCAAACTTACATGATAGATTGCTCCTTCATTTTCAATAATTAATTCATTCCCCACCTGTTCAATATTCACCGTATACACCTTATTATCAAACTGGAAACGTATCTTTTTCTTCATTTTCAGTTCCCTGTTTGTATTTACAGTTTAAAATGCACCCGTTTTTTTTGCCTGTAAGGTGTGTAGAATTACCCAGCCCTCCTTTTTCTCATTTTTCCTCCTCTTCCACAACAGTGCCCTCGATGGCTGTTCATTCTTCTCCTGAGAAAGGTATGCCGCAACTGCAGCAAGAAGCCATCCAGGTATTTTATCATTGTCATTGTTTGTGGCATTCCTGGAAAAGCTATCATTTTCATCCTTCACAGATTTTCTTGCCCTCCCTCCGGCTTTCTTGGGTACCAATACACTCAATCCAGCCATCACCAGGCTTAAAAATCCGAGAAAGACAAAAACCACCCCCATTCCAAGAAATGCCACCATAATAATATTCAGATAGTTATCCATATTCATATCACCAATCCTCAAAGTGGGCAATTCCCATGTTTCTTAGAAGGTCTGTCTTCTACCTTATTTATAATCATCTCGAGGGATCTTACGAGTTCAATACGGGAATCCTCAGGGTGAATTATCTCATCCACAAGCCCATAACCAGCCGCAACATATGGATTCATAAATGTCTCTCTATATTCCTTAATTTTCTGTGCTCTTACCTGCTCTTTATCCTTTGCCTCAGCAATCTCTCTTTTAAATATTATATTCGCAGCACCTTCACCTCCCATTACAGCAATCTCAGCCGTCGGATATGCAATAACCCTATCATAGCCAATTGATTTTGAGGCCATGGCAACATATGCTCCACCGTATGCCTTTCTTATCACCAGAGCTATTTTGGGAACCGTTGCCTCTGCAATCGCATACAGTATCTTTGCCCCATGTCTAATAATTCCACCATGTTCCTGGGATACCCCAGCAAGAAAACCTGGGACATCCACCATAGAGATAATGGGAATATTAAAAGCATCACAGAATCTTATAAACCGAGCTGCTTTATCCGAAGCATTTATATCAAGTGAGGCAGCAAAATACATCGGCTGGTTTGCAAAAATCCCGACTGTTCTGCCCCCAAGTTTTGCAAACCCCACAACCACATTTGGCGCATATTCTGAATGAACCTCAAGAAATGAATCCTTATCAAAGATTAAATCTATAAATCTCCTGATATCGTACGGCTGCTTTGGATCCTCTGGTAAAATATCCAGACATTCTGGCACCTTCCTGTCAACAGAATCAGTGACTTCAGACACCGGCGGCAGCTCACTATTATTTGAGGGTAGATAACTCAGCAATGTTTTTAGAAAAGAAAAGCATTCCTTTTCATTTGAAAACCTGAAGTGGGCATTCCCGCTTTTATTACAGTGGACCCGCGCTCCACCAAGATCTTCATGAGATATTACCTCCCCCGTAACAGCTTTAACAACCTGTGGTCCAGTAATATACATATTACTTACTCCATCAACCATCAGTACAAAATCAGTAATGGCCGGAGAGTACACAGCTCCTCCAGCACACGGACCAAGAATCACAGAAATTTGAGGTATTACACCAGATGAAAGTGTATTGGCTTTGAAGATCTTTCCGTATCCATCGAGAGAAAGTATTCCTTCCTGGATTCTCGCCCCGCCAGAATCATTTATCTGAATGAAAGGAGCACCGTTCTTAAAAGCAAGCATAATTATTTCAGTAATTTTTCTTGCATGCATCTCACCGAGGGAACCTCCAATAACCGTAAAATCCTGAGCCACACAAAAAACCTGCCTACCATTTACAGTACCGCTCCCTCCTATAACACCATCCCCGAAGAAACGTTTCCCCTCCATCCCAAAATCTGTACATCTGGTCTGGATATAGGATTGATGTTCTATAAACGAGCCAGGATCGAGAAGCAACTCAAGTCTTTCCCTGGCTGTTAATTTTCCCTTTTCATGCTGTGCCTTTATTCTTTCGTATCCACCGGCCTTCAGTTTTATATCTTTATTCTCGTAAAACCTCTTAAATATTGCCTCTCGGGTCATTTATTCTTTCTTTTTATTGGAATTAGCTTCTTTTACTCAAAAATATTTTAATCCGCCATGGTAATATGTGTCAAAATAATAATATTTATAGATTTGATAAATTAAAGTTATATTTAATTGTATTTCCTTTATTTATATTTACTATAAATATTATTCTTTTGACATAAT
>Ga0190360_1001525_pt1 | contig 11853 bp, 11 predicted proteins | sample 48721834_MG_FD_161271 | JGI IMG/M metagenome (GOLD analysis project Ga0190360, IMG submission 161271) | Hydrothermal vent microbial mat bacterial communities from Southern Trench, Guaymas Basin, Mexico - 4872-18-3-4_MG | ecosystem: Environmental > Aquatic > Marine > Hydrothermal vents >... | reverse complement strand
CATCTAACTAAATATATATGAGATGCAAAATGCGAATTTAAGTTACCAATGGAAAGCAGATTTAATGACTACTTTTCCTTTTGATCTAAAAATAGGTGTTTTAAAAACTTCGCTTAATACTAATTCTGCTGCTCCCACAAGCCACCCTTCTTCTCCAGCTTGAAGGGGAATAATCTTAATTTCTTTCCTCTGGGAAAAATTATTTATAACCACTTCTCGCATAGGTTGCAAGATAAGTTCGCCAGCTCTTATACCTTCCCCACCTACCAAAATTAACTCAGGGTCGAAAAGAGTGATAAGATTTACTACACCGACTCCTAAATTTCTTCCTGCTTCTTGGAAAATATTTTTCGCAACTACATCCCCTTTTTGAGCTGCCTTTAAAGTCATTTCTACTGAAACAGAATCTAATCCATCTTCTTCTTCCCATAAACTCTTCAATAGAGTGGTTTCATTACTCAGGATAACTTCCTTTGTTTTATTAATAATAAATTGGTCAGAAGAAAAAACTTCTAAACAACCTCTCTTCCCACAGTAACACAAGGGACCATCTTGGTCTATAACCATGTGACCAAAATCTCCTGCTCCTCCATAACTTCCGTGATATATATTCCCCTTAATTACTATTCCAGCTCCAATTCCTTTACCAATGGCAATGCAAATAAAATTATTTATCCCTTTCCCCATTCCGAAACGTTTTTCTGCTAAAGCTAGAGCATTTACATCTTTATCTACAAAGACAGGAAAATTGCATTTCTTTTCAAGAATTTCTTTAAATTTTATCTCCTTCCAACCTAATATTTTAGATGATCTTAAAACACCTTCTTTCTGATGAACAAAACCAGAAACTCCAATACCACAACCAACTATTTTTTTTGATCTGATATGATTTCTTTTAATTAATTCCTGTATTTCTTTAATTAATACTCCAAGCACTGTCTTTTCATCTTGTTTGACTGGACTTGGGATAAAACCCTTATCTAAAATTTTTGATTTCAGATTAAGCAAAGCTACAATGATACCATCTAAACCGATTTTTATTCCCAACACAAATCTATCATTACAATTAAATTCAAGCAGAATTGGCCTTCTTCCTCCACTTGATTCCTCTTCTCCTGTTTCATATATAAGATCTTTCTTGATTAAATCTGCTACAATATTAGAAACGGTAGATAACCCTAAATCAGTAATTTCAGAGATTCTGGTCCGAGAAATGGGTCCATAATTTAGAATTGTATTAATTACCAGTGCTCTATTTAATTCTTTGATTAATTGTTTATTCCCTCGGCGAATATTATCCATAATTTAAGATATTCTACTTTTATGCTCCATTCTATCTATCTAAAACTCTTATAAGATACTTTCTTCACTGAAGCAAGTATCTTATATAATTATACTATACCACTTATAAAAAATCCTTCTTTTTTTAAAAATTTTTTTTCAATTTTTTTTAAATTGAAAAAGGGGGAATAAATTAGAAGATATTAATCTTTAATAAAAGGAAATGTGTAATTGCTTTTTTGTAATTTATTTTTATTTTAAACTATTGAATAAACTTAAATAATCCTTTAATAGACGAGTGATTAAAAAATTTTTCCTAACGTATTCTTTACCAGAGATACCCATTTTATTAGCAACCTCCGAATTTTTCAAAAGATAGATAACTCTTTCAGCACATTCTGCAATATTGCCAACTAAATATCCGGTACGTCGATTATCCACTTGTAAAGGAATTCCTCCTACATTTGCTGCTACTACCGGTTTTCCTTTCCATAAAGCTTCAGTAATCACCAATCCAAACCCTTCTCTTATAGATTTCTGGATAATCACATCAGAAGCTCTTTGAAAAGCATTGACCTCTAAATTCCCTACCCCATTTAAATTAGATAAAAGATGGATATCATAATCTTCACCGGCATGTCGGGCAGTCTTTTCATAATATTTCCATCCTTCTGGATCATCGTGAGCCATTGAAGCGATGAGAACTAATTGCACCTCCCTAATTTCTCTTTTTACAATCCTATACATATCTATAACCCCCAGAGGGTCTTTCCAGGGGTCAAATCTTGAGACTTGTGTTATTATTGGCCTATTCGGATCTACTTTATATTTTGTCACAATTTCTTTGATCTCTTCTTGGCTTAAATCCAAATTTTTAGGACTTAAAGGGTCAATTGCGGGGGGAATTATGGCAATTTTTTCCATTCCAAGGTTATCTTTTACATACTCTTTTAAAGTGAAAATAGCAGCATCGTATTTTTCAATAAACGGTTTGATAAATTGCCATATTCTTTCCTGAGCATTTGTGGGATCGATATGAAACCGCCAAATCCATTTCCCAACTTTTTCCTTACGATATTTCAATATCCCTACTGGTTGAGGATCATGAATTACCACGAAATCATATTCCCCTTCGAACAACTTCTCATTTAATTGACTATTCTTAAAAAATATTTCCTTCATATTTTCAGTAAAAGGGACATCCATACCCTGTAAACCATTATGTATAGCCTTAGTCACATTAAAAAAATCATCAGAACCTTTAATAACCTGCCATTCAGCTTCAAGGCCTACGTCTTTCATCAGAGGAACTAAGGTTGCTAATATTTCTGCTACTCCTCCTCCAAAAGAAGTAGCATTTATATGTACCACTCTCTTCCCCTTTAGGGGTGTAGCTAATTTTTTAACTGTTTCAACTTCTTCTTTTCCAATAATTTCAATATAATCCTTAAGTGACTTACTCTCGGTTTCCACAATTTTTAACATATTTCCCTCCTTTGTTTTGAAATTTATTTATATTAGCGTATAGCATACAACGGGTAGCGTTCAGTGTGATTTGTATTTTAGTTAGCAAGCTAGTTAACTGGATAGCTGAACTCTACACTAAATGCTGTCCGCTCCACCCTATTTAAGTAAGCAATTGGACATTTAGAACAGGCAGGATTTCTGCTTGTACATAGAGTTTTACCAAGCATTACAATCTGAGCATGAAATTCATTAAATAATTTTGTATCCCTCTCTAAATTCTGAATAAAAAATCCTTGAATCTGATAATAGGTAGCATCTTTCGGGATTAACTTATGACGAGAAAATATTCTTTTGGTATAAGCATCAACTACAAAAAACGGTTTATTCCCTGCATATAATAAAATACTATCTGCTGTTTCCGGTCCAATACCTTTTATTTTTAGTAATTTCCTTCTTAATTCTTCGCTATCATCCGAAAACATCTTTTTCTCCGATCCGTGGTATTCTTCCACCAAGAAAGTTATAAAGCTCTTTAATCTCCGGGCTTTAATATTATAGTAACCCGAAGGCCTTATCAACCGGGCTAATTCCTCCTGATCTATTCGATAAAGTTTCCAAGGGTCTAACAAATTTTTCTTTTTTAAATTACTGATGGCTTTTTCCACATTTCTCCAGGAGGTATTTTGAGTAAGAATTGCCCCTACCATTATCTCAAAAGGAGAATCTCCAGGCCACCAATTTAATGGTCCAAAAAAATCGTACAAACTTTTATAAATTTTTAATAGAATATTTTGTGTTTGTGTTTTCATTATCTTTCTTTTTCTTCTTCTTTCCCCAACTCCCCGCTCTACGCTTTAAGCAAACTATAAGATACGAATTAAACTCCTGTTTTTTTCTTTTTTGCTATTCACTAACGACTATTCACTATTCACTAAATCAAAATTTCCCCTTATGAGCGCTTTCTAAAAAATTAATCATTAACTTGATAGAATTCTCGATATCTTCTTTATTACACATCTCGACTACTGAATGAATATACCTGGTAGGAATGGAAACCGTGCAAACAGGAACTCCTGACTTACTTCTTTGTATTGCTCCTGCATCAGTTCCCCCTCCCAACAATATATCAGTTTGATATTTAATTTTATTCTCTTCGGCTATATCTCTTAAAAAATCTACTAGTTTTTTATTAGAAATAGTATGGGAATCCATTAAAGATATAGCTGTTCCTCCCCCCAAATTAGTCACCCTCTCCTCTTCTTTTGTCCCGGGAAGATCTGAAGCAATAGTCACATCAAGGGCAATACCTGCATCAGGCTCAACGGAAAATGAAGAAACAGTTGCCCCTCTAAGTCCTACTTCCTCCTGAACGGTGGCAACTGCGTATATATCGATCTCCCAATCTTTAACTCGTTTCAAGGATTCAATCATTACATATACCCCAGCTCTATCATCAAGGGCTTTAGCGGTTATTATCTGGTCATTAAGCTCTTTAAAATTTCTATCCAAAGTAACAAAATCACCTGGTTTAACTATCTCTAAAACTTCGTCTTTCTTTAGACCAAGATCTATAAACAAATCCTTGATTTTTGGTACTTTCTTCCTCTCTTCTTCTTCTAAAATATGAATGGGTTTTGAACCAATGACCCCTCCAATATCCTTTCTTCCATGTACTACTACTCTTTGAGCAATTAGAGTTTTAGGATCAAATCCCCCCACCGGCACAAACCTTAAAAAGCCTTCTTTGTCTATAAAACGGACCATAAAACCGATTTCATCCATATGGGCTGCAATCATCACTTTTTTAGGGGACGCTTTATCTGACGTTTTTTTAGCCTTCTTTATACCTATAACATTTCCTAATTTATCTACCTTCACTTCATCAGTTACTTTTTCTAATTCTTCCCTAATAACCTTTTGTATCCTCTCTTCATAGCCAGAAATTCCCGGTGTTTCGCACAATTTCTTTAATAAATCCAATTTTCTATTTCCTCCTTTTCTAATTTTTTAAATATAAATTTTTTATTTCCCTAATGTAAAATTTGGTGCCTGGCACCTTTTTTTACATTTATTGTATATACCAGGATAAGACAAGTAACTATGCCTAAAATATTAGCTATAATATCTCCTATAGAAAATTCTCTTTCAGGAACAAAATATTGGTAAATTTCATTAAATATGCTATAAGAAATAGAAAACACTAAAGCTAAACAGTAATGAATAAACTTTAACAAAAGCATTTTATCACTTAAAGCTGCTAAACAGAGAAAGGCATAGATAGCGTAAGTTAAAAAATGCATTACCTTATCTTGCCCATAAAAAAACTGTTCTATTCCAACTTCTGGTCGGGAAGAAAAGATAAAAATCACAATAGAGTAAATAATTAATAACCCCCAGAGAAATATTTTTCTTCTCAAAATACCACCTAATTTCAAGATTTTCAGGTGGGATACCCCCCTTAATACTACTCTACTATTTTTTAAACAAAATTTCTTCTGCAGCTCCAATTCCTGAACCAAGTTTAAAATTATAATTAAACTCAGATAAGGTCCTTTCGATAATACTCAAGGTAGCCACTACTTCATTCTCGGTGATATTACCCATATGACCTAAGCGGAAGATTTTACCGGCTAACTCTCCTTTGCCGGCAGATACCAGGACACCATTTTGAAATAATCTTTCTCTAAAAGATACATCTTCAATTCCTGAAGGATATACTACGGTTGATACAGTATTGGCTCTATGTTCTTTGGAAGGGAGTATATTAAAACCTAATTCTTCCAATCCAGTTTGAAAAGCCAGAGCAAATCGTTTATGCCTTCTAAATCTTTCCTCTAAACCTTCCTTTAGTATGATTTTAAGGCCTTGATGAAGAGCATTTACCATATTCACTGCATGAGTAGCAAAATATCCACTACCTGGTTCACGCATAATAGGTAACCATCGATTAATATCCATATAATAAGCTGAAATTTTTCCTAAATCATTTCTTCTCTCTAAAGCCTTTTCACTAAATAGTAAATTTGCTAAACCAGGAGGAACGCCAATTGCCTTTTGATTACCGGCAAAAAGGATATCTATCCCCCAATCATCCATCCGCTCTTCAATACCCCCAGTAGCACAAACTCCATCTACAATAAATAAAGTTTCCGGGAATTTTTTTACTACCTCACTTACTTCTTTTACGGGGGCGCAGACCCCAGTAGAAGTATCTACGTGAGTTAAAGTTATAGCAGAAAATCTTTTCTCTTTTAATTTTTGAGCTATTCTTTCGACCTCAACAACCTTACCCCACTCAGAAGCTAAAACTTCTACCTCAAAACCATAATTCTGAGCAATTTCTGCAAATCTATCTCCAAAAAAACCGTGGGAAATTACTAGTAAACGATCCCCTGATTTTAAAGAATTAACCAAAGCTGTCTCCATGGCTAATGTTCCGGTACCCGGGATAGTGAATGGTTGACCCTTTTCGGTCATAACAATAGTCTTTAAATCCTTTAAAGTTTCTTGTAAAGTTTCTACTAATTGAGGATCTAAATGAGATACAGTTTCTTTGCCTAACGCATCTAGAATGGATTGATCTACTGGAGTAGGTCCAGGAATCATCATTAATTTTTTACCCATAATTAACTCTCCTTTTTTATTTTTATTTTTAAAAATTAAATACTTATTTCTTCTTTATTTAATCCTATTTCATTATGTAGATATTATACCATCTTTAAATACAGGAACAATGCTAAAAAGATTTGTTTGAGAACAGAACTCTAAATCTTCTCTTAATCCGATACTCTCTAAATACCTGCCATGATAACATTTTTGTAACATCTTCAAAATATTACTACCAAACTTTTCATAGAGTACTTGAGCTGTTATATTACTATCCATTTCCCGGGAAGGGTGAAGGGAAACACCTCTTAGAGAATTTATCAACATCCCCGCACAAACAGAGTCTTCTAAAGAAAAACCACCTTCCCTGCCGGCACAAACTAAAATCACGTCTCCAGGAAAATTAGAACAATAATCTGAGGTTGCCTGCAAATTCAAAAAACTCCCCACAATTATCTGGGAACCCTCTTTAACCATCTCCAAAGTCTTTACTCCATTAGTGGTAGAAAAAATAATCATTTTACCTTCAACCATTTCTCTCTGATATTCTCTGGGTGAATTTCCTAAATTAAATCCTCTAATTTTTTTACCTTTCCTTTCACCTCCCAGTAAAACTTTTTCTTTGCTAAATTCGTGTGCTTTTTTTTCAGCCAGCTCGGGAGAAAAAATAGGAATAAAACCGATGCATCCATTAGATAGAGCAGTTACTATGGTGCTGGAAGCTCTTAAAATATCTATAACTACTATTAATTTGTCGGTCAATTTCCTGTCTCTTATCTCCTCTGGAGTAAATACAACTTCTAAATTATTCATCTTACTTTTACTTTTAAGATCTCCTTCAATTCAAATTAGGCTCCGTATTTCTGCAACTTCAAAGCATTGGCCAACATTAAAGGAAGGGCATCTACAGCTGCAAATCTTCCCAGCCCTCCTTTAACACATTCGTTTTCATTAAATTTCTTTACTTCATCTACTCTAATATATTTAGAAAGTAACATAAAAGGATTGGGATGCCAGCTATGTCCTTTTAAGGAAGCAGGAGTAGAATGGTCACCGGTAACTACTAAAACATCTGGTTTCAAGCCAATTAGTTCAGGAATATACTTATCTACTTCTTCAATTACCTTCACCTTTTCTTCAAACTTTCCATCTTCCCCATAGCTATCCGTCTTTTTTATATGAATATAAAAGAAATCGTATTTTTCATAATTTTTCTTCAAGGTTGCAAATTCTTCCTCGATGGTTTCCCCAGCTTCTAATATTTCCATACCCACCAATTTAGCCAATCCTTTATACATAGGATAAGTAGCTATGGCTGCGGGAGTTAATTTAAATAATTCATGCATAGTGGGTAGCCCTGGGTGTTTAGCGAATCCCCTTAATAGAACAGTATTGGCAGGATAATGTTCTTTTAATATTTCTGTAGCTTTCTTAATAAACTCATTTACTATCTCAGCAGTTTTTTTAGCCCCTGGATGTAAAGGCTCAGCAAATTTCATCCTTTTCCCTACTGCCTGAGGGTCTGCATCAGAAAGACCTTCTTCTAAATCCTTTCCTCGGAATACTACTACAAATCTATGTTCCCTCCCGGGGGTAATTATTATCTCCGCCTCTCTTATCTGCTTAATCTTTTCTTGCATAATTGTGCAGATTTTTTTATTTACTTCAGTTGCAATTCTTCCTGCTCGACGATCAGTTATTATACCCTCCTCATTTAAAGTGGCAAAATTACCCCTGCAGGCTAAATCGTATGAGGTAAGTTCCATTCCTACTCCTAAGGCCTCTAAAACTCCTCTTCCAATCTGATATTTAAGCGGGTCATACCCAAATAAAGAGAGGTGAGCTGGCCCACTACCCGGGGTAATTCCTGGAGATATAGGGTCAGTTAACCCGCAAATCGCTTGAGAAGCCAATTTGTCTAAATTAGGAATCGAAGCTGTTTCTAAGGCCGTCTGATTATTCTTCGAGGGGATATCACCAACTCCATCTGCCACTAAAAGAACAATCTTTGATTCAGTCTTAATAGCCAATGATTTCATAATTTCTTCATTTACCATAATCTTTATCCCTCCTTACCTTAGTTTTTATTTTTCTTCACTTATTTCTCTCAATCTTTGCTTTAATGAGGTATTTCTATGAAAGGTTTTATTGTTTTTAATAGCAATCCATAAAGCTTTTTTCGTCCCAATCAATATTACCATATCTTTCGCCCGAGTAATTCCAGTATATAACAAATTCCTTTGAAGTAGTAAATAGTGCTGGGTCATCACTGGAATAATAACTATTCGGTATTCACTCCCCTGACTCTTATGAACAGTGATAGCATAGGCTAATACTAATTCATTTAATTCGGAAAAATCATAATTTACCTTTCTCCCATAAAAATTTACTTCTAAAATATTCTCCTCAACATCTATATGGTTAATCCTGCCTATATCTCCATTAAAAACATCTTTATCGTAATTATTCTTAATTTGCATAACTTTATCATTTACTTTAAAAGAATGGTTCCCATATTTGATCTGTTTACCTTTTAAATTTAGCGCTTCTCTTAATCTATAATTTAAATTATCTGCCCCTACCTCTCCTTTATACATAGGGGAAAGAATCTGAATATCATCTACCGGGTCTATTTTATATTTAGAAGGAAGGCGGACAGTACACAAGTTAATTATCTTCTGAGCCGCAACCCCAGGGTCTTCTTCTTCTATAAAGTAAAAATCTCTCTCTCTTTCTCCTTTAACAATAGGATATTTCCCCTCATTAACTCGGTGAGCATTAACAATGATTAAACTTCTTCGGTCCTGCCGGAATATTTTCGTTAACCTTACCACCGGAATAGTTTCTGAATCAATAATATCTCTTAAGAGATTGCCTGGACCCACAGAAGGCAATTGGTCTACATCACCAATTAAAATTAAGAAAGTACCAGGGATAACTGCTTTTAGTAGATTATTCATCAATAAGATATCTATCATAGAGACTTCGTCTAAAATTATCACCTCAGCTCTAAGGGGATTATCTGAATTCTTGGTAAAAGTTCCACTTTTAGGACTATATTCTAATAACCTATGAATGGTCTTAGCTTCTCGGCCAGTAGTTTCACTCATCCTTTTGGCTGCCCTACCAGTAGGAGCAGCCAAGACTATTTTTAATTTTAATTCTTTAAATAATTCAATAAGACCTAAAGTGGTAGTAGTCTTACCTGTCCCGGGACCACCAGTTAATACTAACACCCGATTCAAGAGGACTTTCTTGATGGCTTCTTTTTGTTCCTCTGCAAAAGAAATATTATATCTTTTTTCCAAATGCTTTATCATCTTCGGCACATCTAAATTGATTATCTGCTGGGGGAACTTTAGCAATTCAATTAATTTTTTACTTACTCCCAATTCAGCAAAATAATAAAGAGGTAACCATATTCTATCTTCTTCTACAATTACCTCTTTATTATTTTTTAAAACAACTAAAGCTTTTTCCACTAATATTTCTTCGACTTCTAATAATTCGCTCCCCTGTTTAATTATCTCCTGAATAATTCCATAACAGTGACCTTGATTAGCTAATTCGTTTAAAATATATTTAATCCCTGCTTTTATCCTTGCTGGAGAGGTGGATTCAATCCCTAAATTTTGGGCAATACGGTCAGCAATTTTAAAACCGATACCAAAAACATCATCTACTAATCGGTAAGGATTCTCTTTCAGTTTTTCGATAGCAGAATTGCCATAAGTCTTGTAAATCTTAACCGCATATCCAGTAGTAATTTGGTAGGATTGCAAAAAAATCATCACCCTCTTAATTTCTTTCTGTTCTTCCCAAGATTTACTAATTACTTTTATCCGTTTTTCAGCAATACCCTCTACCTCGGTTAATTTCTGAAGATCATTTTCTAAAATTTCTAAAGTCTTATTACCGAAATGCTCTATTATCCTATCTGCAGTTGCTGGACCAACTCCTTTAATCAATCCAGAGCCTAAATACCTTTTTAAGCCCAGTAAAGAAGTAGGTAAAATTAATCGATAATTATTAAAATTAAATTGCCAACCATACTTGGGATTATTTACCCATTCCCCTTCTAATGCATAAGTCTCACCAATATTTACCGAAGCCATATTCCCTACGATGGTAGCTAATTTTTCTTCATTCTCATTCCCCGTTTTCCCCGGAATAAGCTTCTCCAAACTTACCTTCGCTATTACATAACCATTTTCTTCATTTCTATATACAATTTTTTCTATGGTTCCGGTTATAGTTTCCATCAATTCTCCTTTGGAGAAATTCACCAATTAATCAATTCACCAATTCCCCGATTGACCAATTTACCAATTAGTCAATTCACCGATGCCCCTATTAACCAATTATATTATTTACTAGTTAACCAGTTTTCCAGCTATCCAGTTAATATAGCAATACACCTCTACTCCTTGTAGCTTATGAGTCACAAGTAGATAACTGGTAAACAGGGTAACTGGCTAACTAAAATCTAAATTATTTTTACATAAAATTTCCTGGTTCGTGGACCATCGAATTCACAAAAACATATTCCCTGCCAGGTCCCCAAGAGAAGATTATTATCCTTCACCGGGATATTTACTGAAGAGCCAACAATACTTGCCTTGATATGAGCAGCAGAATTCCCTTCCAGATGACTATAATTATCTTTAAAAGGGATTACTTTGTTTAATTCCATTAATATATCCTGTTTAACACTGGGGTCAGCATTTTCATTTATAGTAACTCCGGCAGTAGTATGAGGGACAAAAACGCAACATAATCCCTCAGCAATCCTGCTCTCTTTTACTACCTTTTGAACTTGAGCGGTTATATCTAAAATTTGTGTTTGAGCATTAGTTTGGATGGTAATTTCTTTTAACATAAATACCCTCCTTTTGCGGGGAATTTAGTTTTTATGTTCTTTCATATTACTTTTGACAGTACCGTTGGTTACTTGGGAGATACGAATTTAACTTTGTCTAAATACTTTGGTTAATAATTTCTTTACTTTTAGCAAGGTCCTTATCAGAGACTAAAATTATTACCTCTGCCAAGCCATCTACCGTAAAAGGGTATACCGAATGGGTTATATCAGATTGCAGGATACATTTAATACCATAATTTGCCAGTAAACTTTTTATGGTAAGGGCTTCGTCTTCTTGAGGAACCCGACAAAGTTCAACAATCTTTAAATCTTGCTTTTCTTTTTTTATATTTTCAGACAAAATAAAACCTCCCATTAATTCACCAATTCACCAATCTTCCAATTAGCCAATTTGCTAATTACTCATCTCCCATCACTGTCTTCTCGATAATCGATACTATCTTAATCCTAATTTTTCGTAGGCGACCTTTTTCGCTTCTTCATATACTTCTTTAAGAGGAACTTCATACTGCTTAGCCATCTTCTTGCAATCTTCATACTCAGGGGCAATATTTTTAGTTTTCCCCTTAAAAATACCGACCTTAACCCTAATTTTACCATATTTTGTTTCAGCAATA
>Ga0190360_1001522_pt1 | contig 11869 bp, 9 predicted proteins | sample 48721834_MG_FD_161271 | JGI IMG/M metagenome (GOLD analysis project Ga0190360, IMG submission 161271) | Hydrothermal vent microbial mat bacterial communities from Southern Trench, Guaymas Basin, Mexico - 4872-18-3-4_MG | ecosystem: Environmental > Aquatic > Marine > Hydrothermal vents > Microbial... | reverse complement strand
TCTCAGAGATGCTGATAATTTTTACAGGATAATGAGAACCTGTGTTTCTGTTTCCCCTTATCCGGTGAGTGTTAAAACAAGACTTGGGCTTACTGAGAAAACGATAAACATTATTGAGATAGCACAGGCAGCTGAAGAGGCAGGGGTAAAATTGTTTACATTGCATCCAAGAACAGCCTCTCAGGGTTACTCCGGTTCTGCCAGATGGGAATATATTGCACAGGTAAAGAATGTATTACGTATACCTGTGTGTGGCAATGGAGACATAAGGGCTTCAGGTGATGCTATTAAAATGGTGGAGGAGACAGGATGCGATGCTGTTATGATAGGCAGGGGTGCAATTGGGAACCCATGGCTATTAAGGAACATTGTTGAAGCTTTCAGATTATATCCGAAAGAATACCGTGATTATGAACCCGATTTCAATGAGAGAATAAAAATGGCAATTGAACATTTTAATATGGTCGTTCGGTTTAAAGGAGAAGAGAAGGCAACAGGGGAAGTTAAAAGATATCTACACAGGTATTTGAAGGGGATCCCCGGAGCTCCAGATCTGAGAAAAAGGCTTGTTTCTTCCAGCACCGCGACTGAGATGAATGGTTTTTTGTTTTCTCTTCTTAACAGCCGTGCGTAAAATAGTATATTATTCTGTTACCTCTTTTTTAGTTTATGCTTATCAGAGGCTTTTATGGAATACCATGATGAAAAGGTTGTAAAAACGAAGAATATTGGGTTTTGTTTTGGCGTTAGAAAGTCTCTCGAGCTTGTTCAGGATATTTTGTCGCGGAACGATTATTCTCAGGTATATATGTTAGGTGAGATAATACATAATGATCTTGTAATAAATGAACTTGAAAGAAAAGGTGTAAAGATAATAAGAGACTTCAGTAATATTCCAAGGATTCCTCCAGATTCGGTTGTGATAATTCAGAGTCATGGTGTGGGGCCTGATGTATATAAAAGACTTAAAGACAATAATATTAATTATATAGATTCCACATGTAGGCTGGTGAAAAGAATACATTCTGCACTTCAGAGTCTTGAAGATGGGGGTTACTACCCCGTTATTATTGGTAACCGTAACCATACTGAAGTGGTTGGAATTGCTGGTTATGCGCGTCAAAAGCCGATTATAATTGAGAGTTCCTGTGAGGTAAAGAGCGATTTATTTAAAGGAATAAAAAAGGTAGGAATCGTGATTCAATCGACCTTTATTAAAGAGAATGCAGATGAGATAATTGAAAAAATAAAAGATATTGTTCCCTCTGTAGAGGTTATTGATACGATTTGCACACCAACTAAAAGTCGGCAGGAAGAGGTTAGGGAAAAATCTAAGGTATTTAAATCGGTGGTTGTGATAGGTTGTAAAAGCAGCTCAAATACAAACAAGCTGTACCATATTGCGAAAAAAAACAATAAAAATACATTCTTTATTGAGAAACCCCGGGATATTGAGAAATATGATTTCAGTAAACTTGCCCCTGTTCTGGTTACTTCCGGAGCTTCTTCGCCTGATTGGTTAATTGATGAGGTATATAGAAAGATTAAGAAAGTTACAAATGATTTTTATGTTTTTTCAAAGAAATATATACCCGAGATTGATAGGGAAATAGAAAGGAGATTTGAGAGAAAGTCTCTCGAGCTTAAAAATAATCTGGGAGATCCGGTAGTATTAAAAATAATTGAATCGATAAGTGAATATTGCCTTCGGCCCGGCAAAAGACTTAGACCCCTCTTACTTCTTCTTTCCTACAGAGGGTATGGTGGCAGGAGAGATAGATTTGGAGAAGTTCTTAAGATCTCATCAGCGGTTGAGCTTATGCACAGTTTTCTTCTTATCCATGATGATATCATCGATGAAGCCCGGGAGAGACGTTCGGGGCTCAGTTTTCACCTGAAAGTATTTGAAGATTTTAAAAATCTCACTTACAACGAAAATATTGGAAGAGATATAGGAATTGTGGCAGGAGATATCCTTTTTTCAATTTCGCTCGAAATTATTGCTGATGCTAATTTGCCATTAAAAAATAAAAATATATTCATCAAACATTTTGCAGGTTGTTATGAGCTTACAGGGTGGGGTCAGGTATTTGACATATTAAATACAAAACCGATCGAAATAAAAAGAACCGATGCGAAACAATCCAGAAAGACAAATCTTTTAAAAACCTCATACTATACCGTATACTATCCGACGTTAATGGGCTTGGTTCTTACTGGCAGGGGAGCGGATGAGAATACACTGAAGAGTGAATGTGCTCACATTGAAGATTTTGCAATTCCGCTGGGAGTGGGATTCCAGATAAGGGATGATATTCTTGGAATATTTGGCGATCCCAGTAGAACGGGTAAATCCAATGTATCTGATATAGAGGAAGGTAAGATTACATCTGTTATAGAGCAGACGTTGGAAAATCTTTCGGGTCATAAACTCGAATTTTTTAAAAAGCTGGTATCGAAGCCAGATAAGGATTCTACCGACATTGGAAAAATTAAGGACATTATCGTAGACTCCGGAGGTCTTGAAAGTTCAAAACGTATGATGAAGAGGTATCTAGAAGAAGCCAGAGAGAAGATTACCTTTCTTGGAATGAATGAAAAATCGAAGCTGGTACTTCATGGACTTATTGATTTTCTTTTAGAGGATCTTCAATTAAAAACAATCTAAACGTATAGCCTCAGGGGAAAATCTCCAGATTAATGTCAGCAGGAGATTTTTACAGGCTACTTTTTAAAGATTGAATGCTTTTGAGTATTCTGGTTGTGTAAAAGAGAGGGAATATGGTCGAATTACCAAAATTACGAAGGGATGATTACAGGCCACTTCTTAATTTTATAAAAAATAAAAGGATTTATCTTGCGCTCTCTGGAGGTGGACTTGGTCTTGTATGTCATATTGGAATGATAAAATTTATAGAAGATATGGGAATAACTGTTGAGAGGGTTTATGGAACATCGGCCGGTGCAATTATAGGTGGCTTATATGCTGCCGGAATGAACTCCCGGCAGATGATGGAAGCTGTACTTGGACTTAAAAGTCCATCGGAACTTTTTGGCAGAGGAGCAAGGCATTTTATTCTTCGGGCGCTTAAAAGTGAAATAATATCTCTGACCTCTCCAAACAGTCTGGAAACAGGCGCAATGTACAATGGTTATAAACTTGAAAATTATCTAAGAAATGTCCTTTTTGCTTTCTGCGGAAGAGATTATAAACTTGGGGAGTTGAAAATCCCCTATTCTGCTGTAGCTTTTAAAATAGGAAGTGGTAATAGAATCACTGCCGATGAAAGTGTAAAAGAGGTTTTCTCAAGCGAAAAGAATCCAGATCTCTCCCTGGTTGATGTTATTAGAGCATCAACCTCTATACCAGCCATATTTCCTCCAAAGAGAATTGGTAATTCTTACTATATAGATGGTGGGGTGGTTGAGCATCTGCCGGTTGTTACGGGATATGAAGATTGGCTACGAAATGGAAGATTGCTCAGGAGGAGTCTTGCAATTTTTGCAGTTAACCTCGGGTATGGAAGAGTAAGGGTTATAACAAATAAGAAAATAATGCCTCACGATATGGTAATGTATGCAATTGGTGTGCAGGGGAAAATAATTGACAACTACAATCTTCTCAGGGTCCATCGGCCCAGAAAAGGCTCAAGTGTGATACTGGTGAAGCCGAGGTGTTATGATCTGGGGCTTATGGATTTTGGAAAAATTCCCGAGGCCCTCAGTGTATCTGCTGAAAATATATTTGAGCAACTTAAAGGGGACGGGTTTTTGAAAGAAACCGAAGAGGATCTTTACAAGGCAAGGTTAATGCTGGGACTTGGTGATAGAGAAAGGTTTCTTCTTTAAGAAATGGGCTTTTCAATGTTTTGAAAAGAGATAGCTTATTATTTCTTCTCTTAGATTTTCCGAGATTTCTTCAAACTCAATATGATAGAGTTTTCCCCTATCGGTTATTCTGACTATTTTTGCAGTTGCTTTGACCGGTTTTCTCTTAATTGGAGGAGTAACGAGTTCAATTGTTTCTCCGGGCCGGAGGTCTGGAGAATAATCTATGAATTGAAAACTTGCCCCACCACCGCTGAGATCCATTATTATCACTTTTCTGTACCCTGGGTCTCTATTGATTACTCTCACCAGTGAGAGAAGCTTTACCTTTTTCCTATAGTACTGCCTTCTCTGTATTTTTCTTATTCTTTCGGAATGGGCAATTCTCAATGTTCCACGAGTTTGAGCAATTATTTTTGAGTTGAAATAGAAGATTCCGTTTTGATTTTTAAAGTAAACCCTCAGGGGACTTCCGGTGTGGATTTTTAATAATCCGTTTCTTCCAGGCTCTATCTCGAGGTATTGTTCAGTTACCTTTGAAAGTATTCCATTTTTCTGAAGTCTGTTGTTTATCACCATAATCAACCTGGCTCCATCTGGAAGATCGATGCTTGACACAGGGACACGTGTTGAGCCAGAAATCCTGAAACCCAGTTTAAATCTTAATGCAGATATTTCGCTATCGTACCTGTCTGTTTCTGATTTTAGTAGATTTGTGCATATGTTGAATATGTGCCTGTTCTCAACAAGAAGGTTTACAGGTTTTTGCTTTGGCAGATAATGTTGGAGTATTTCGAGAGTCTTTAATTGCTGGTGTGTAAGGGAAAGTTTTTCGATTATTTTCTCGTATTTGCTTCGAGCTTCTTTCTCAATTTTCTCTTTTCTTGCCTTTGCGTACTGTCTGCTAACGAATAAAAATCCCGCAACTATGGCTATCACGCTTATGAAAAATATTATTATCTCGAGGGGTGAGTGGGCAAACCCTTTGGTGATTTCATTGAAAATGTATTGAAGCCTTTCTTCATCAAGTACTAACATATCCTGTATCCAGTTGCCCTGAAATATGTTTTTAAAACATCCCCTATTCTATCCCGGATAATTTCATATGGATCTGCCTTTAGTGTGCCTTCTCTTATTTTTTTATACTGAATGGGTAGATACTGGCTGTAAAGAGAGAGCGGTATTGTGAACCTTTCCAGATTTTCCAGAAGTCTATTAATTGCGTCTTTAATTTCCTGATTGGTAAGATAATATCTTACTCTGTCAAAGAAACTATACTTGATTTTAAACCTTATCTCGTTCTCTGTTCCATCATACTGGGATTTCCAGTGCTGGGGGTTTGAAAGCATATGAGTTTCTATTATGTTAATTAAATTTGTTGCTTCCTCATCACATCCCATTTTTCTGAATATTTCTGTTTCAATCAAATCGAGCATAAACAGTGTTTCTCTCAATGTAAATGTTAGATGTGGACCAACTTTCAGGATTGCAATTCCGTCTTCAACCATTTCTTTTAGAGATTTTTCTGTCTGATAGTCGGTAGAATGTCCCTCGAAAATCAGGTCTGAATAATCATTCAGGGCTTTTTTCAGCTGTTCTGTGTTTTTTCTATTGTACTCTATAACAGTGTGATCCCCATACTCTACTCCGGGTTGAATTACTACTGCAATAACTCTTTCCCAGGCTTCCTCAAGTCCAAACCTTTTGAAATAATACCTGGTTGTTTCTACTGTTTCTTTAAAATCCTCAATTGATGTTGGTTTAATACCTTCCTCTACCTCGTCACTTCCGCCTGGAGGAGGAACATCGGTACCGATAACGTATAGTAGATCTGGATTTCTCGATTGATTAATTTTGGTAAATGTTTTCTCGGCAACCTGACACAACCTTGCACATCTTTCTGCAATGATCTCTATGGGAAGTTTATTTTTTATATTTTCTTCGCCCAGCGGCATACTTGTATCAAGGTGAAGTTTTTTTGCACCTGCCGTAACATATGCCCTTACCATTTCTTCAGCTTTCTCCATGGCAACATCGGCAGGCTCTTCCCTGAATGGAAAGGGACCGAGGTGATCTCCGCCGTATATTATTCTGTCTTTTGGGAAGTTTACTTTGCTGGCTATTTCAATTATTTGATTCAGGAAGGCATGTGGTGTGAGACCTGTGTAACCCCCGTATTGATTTACCTGGTTGCAGGTTGATTCGATTAATAGGGGACAGGATGACCGTTTCGATAGCTCCATTACCGATTCAATTACAAAACTATTGTAGCTACATATAGATGTTATACCTTTTGGAATACCCCTGTTTCTTGATTCAATTATTCCCCTGAAAAAATTGAGCACTTTAAAACCTATCTCTTCCTCTAACATATTTTAAATCCTGTTTTTTGATAGCAAATATTAATGTTATCATTTCTAATATTAGCATGAACCATTATTTTGTTAAGCAGTTTACATGGTTCCTGCATTGATTTGACGAAATATAAGCACTTTTTTATATTTTTATTGTAATAAAACCCAGTGAGGTGATGTGTGTCTCTATACAGGATACACTTTAAATGGAAAGAGAAAGAAGTTGTGCTTTCTGCTAAAAGCCTGGATATGACTCATCCCTATTTTGTCTCAATAAAAAACATAATATTTCCAAAAGAACAGAAGATAATAATTGATCCAAATGAGGAGGATGTGAGGAAGACTTTCGGTGAGGCAGAGCACATTATGATTCCTTTCCAGTCAGTTACTCTCATTGAGGAGTTAGATGAAAAGGATGCTCTGGCTAAAGATAATGAGGAGAAGGTAGTTTCTCTTGAAGAAATTCATGAAGTGAAAAAATCCGAGCAAGAATAAAAAGGTAAGTTTATGATCTTTTAAACTATTTTTTCCATTAGTTCAATTACTTCGTCCATCCCCTTGGGCCTATTTTCTGGTAATTTTTCGATCATTGAAGATATCAACCTATTAATTTTGAAGCTTTTCGGCAAGACAACCCCGTCTATACACTCGTGAAATTGTCTAATGCTGTTTCGATCCCCATCTTTTGATCTGTCAAAAAACTCCTCTATAAGGAAATGTCCATGGTATATATAGTAAAAGAGATGCCCCAGAGAGTATATTTCGCTCTGAATGGTGGGTATAAACCCTTTTTCAAAGGATTCCGGTGGTCTGATGGGATACCAGTATAGAGGTAATCCATCATCTCCAGGATAGGTTCTGGGATTTGAGATCGTGGAGGAAACATTGAAATCTATTATTTTTGTAATTTTTGATGTTGTTATAAAGATATTGGATGGTCTTGGATCAAGGTGGAGGATTCCCCTTGAGTGGATGAAGATATAGGATTTTATAATTTCGAAGATCAGTTCAATTCTGTCCGATTCTGAAGTTGCGGAGGGTCCCAGTTTCAACTTATCGATGGAAATACCCTCGATATATTCCATTGAAAGTGTATCTTCAGTGCTTGATATCAATCTTGGGGTGCATGTACCTCCAAGTATTTCGAGATAGAGTGCTTCATCGGCAAGCTTTTTATGATACTTTTTTAGGACATATTTTATGTTTTCTGATGATATGAGATAAATTTCAGCGAATCTGGAGGTTGCAAGTAATTTTATCCCCCCATGTTTACTCCTTATCCTTTAACTGGTGTATTTTAAATGGGTCCTGCCAGTTTTTCACCCCATTGGGTAGTATTTTTTTATCCGAAAGATCCTGGGTCAGAGCTATTATATGATCCTTTTATTAAAATTTAAGTCAAATTTATGGCTGTGTTGAATATATTTTGTAATTGATTTGGTTATTTCGAGGCCGGACTGGTCGTAAATTTTTTCAAACTGGTGCCTTTTGGGTGCGCAGGTCTTTAAAGCGTGAAGAGGGTTTCCTGGATGGCAATGGTTGCAGCGCCGAGGGCGGCTCCAAAGGGCCCAAGATTGGAAATCTTTATTTCTGTTTCTTTAAATATTTTTGCCATTGAATATTTTCTGGCCGTTTCGATTAACGAACCTGTAAAATGCTTGCCACTTATCGATAGTTGCCCTCCTAGTACAATTAATGGAGGGTTAAATATATTTATGAGAAAGCTTACCACTCGACCTATTCTGTGACCTGCCTCCTCCAATACCTCTATTGCAAAGCTATCCTGAAGTGAAGCAGCTTCTATTACATCCTGAAGGGTTATCTCATCAACTTTGCCGTTTACGAGGTCGTAAATTTTTGTTTTTTGTCCTTTTCGGATTTCTTCCTGAACTTTACTAACCAGGGCACGCCCAGAGGCACACGCTTCCAGACAGCCCCTGTTTCCACAGGTACAGACGGGGCCGTTCTCATCTATTATAAGGTGCCCAATCTCACCAGCTTTCAGTCCCTTTCCTTCGAGGAGTATTCCATTAATTACAATTCCGCATCCAATACCCTGACCAAGGTCAAGAAGGATAAAATCTTTAATATCCTTTCCCTCGCCGTACCATAACTCTCCAAGGGCCATTGATCTGCTACAATCCTCAAGGTAAACCTTTTTGTTAAATCTTTCTTCAAGTAATTTTTTGATCGGAACCTGTTTCCAATCTTTTATATTCACAGCCTCTTCCCAGACACCTCTTTTGATATCAAAGAATCCTGGGGCTGTGAATCCTATCCCTATAATCTTTTCCAGTTTGTCTTTTGCTTCTTCAATAAGAGACTGAGCAAGAGCGAATATTTTTTCAAGTACAATATCCTTTTTAAGGCCAAATCTAAAATTAAAAGTTTTTTTAAGGAGGATTTTTCCTTCGAGATTTATCAGGATAGCAGATATATGAGATGCTCCAAGGTCTATTCCGATTGAAAAACAGTAGTCACTGTTAAGTTTGAAATGTTCTTTTTTTCTTCCCTCATCTGTTTTTAAAAGTCCAACAGAGGTAACAATTCCTTTTTTAATTAGGTATTCTATGATATTTGTTATTGTTTTATTATTCAGTCCTGATAACCTTGCCAGTTGAGTCTTTGAGAGAGGGCCTTTGGATCTAAGGGTATTGAGTATTTTAAGCCTATTGATTCTTTTTAAGAATCTCTGATCTCCTCCCATCATCTCGGAGAGATGTTCCATTATATACTCCAGAATTTAATTTTTATCCTTGACTGTATATTATGTTATATATAAAATAGAATTATTCTATTTTAATTGAAAAAATGAGATTCCTTTTAATTTTATAATATTCTCAGGATCTTTTCTAATAAAAATTCTAATAGATGTTCAACTTGTCAGAGTTAGGGAAAATTCAAAATTTTAATAACTGTATCATGCTAAATTATATAATATTGTGTGTTAATTACCAAATTTTTTGTATGGAGAGTGAAAATGTCTGAGAAGCTTGCCATAGATGGTGGAGAGAAAGCAGTAAAGAATAAATTACAGGGCTGGCCACAGTTCGATCAAAAGGCTATTGATGCTGTGGTAGAGGTATTGCGTTCTGGAAAGGTTAATTACTGGACCGGTTCGAAAGGTATGGAGTTTGAGAAAAAATTTGCAGAATGGCAGGGAAGCAAATATGCAATTGCCGTAACCAATGGAACTGCTGCTTTGCATGTTGCCCTGAGTGCTCTGGGCATAGGCCCGGGGGATGAGGTAATTGTTCCAAGTTATACTTTCATAGCCACAAGTTTTTCTGTGGTACAGGCGGGTGCCATACCGCGATTTGCAGACGTAAACATTGATGATCATTGCATCAGTGTTGAATCGGCTGAAAAGCTTGTTAATGAAAGAACAAAAGCGATTATACCGGTTCACCTGTATGGAAATGTCTGCGACATGGACAAAATCATGGATTTTGCCAAGAAGTATAATCTGTATGTGATCGAAGACAATGCAGAGGCTTTTGGGGGTGAATACAAGGGTAAGAAAACAGGTACCATAGGACATATTGCGGCCTGTAGTTTCTGTCAGAACAAAACATTTACCACAGGTGGAGAGGGCGGTATGGTCACTACAGATGATGAGGAGCTTGCCTGGAAAGCCCGGAGCTTCAGGGATCACGGCTATGATGTTAAGGAAAGGTTAAATTTGCTCGAGCTTGAGCAGAGGCTCCCTTACATACACACCATGGTCGGGTGGAATTACAGGATGACTGAAATGCAGGCAGCTATTGGACTTGCGGAGCTTGAGAGAATAGATACATGGAACCTCCCTCGCAGGAGAAGGAATGCACATATACTGATAGAAAGGCTGAAGGAGTGTCCCCAGATAAAGTATTTCCCGGTTGATACTCCTGAGAGGAGGAATGGATGGTATGTGCTTGCATTCTCACTTGATATTGAGAACATGAACTGCGATATCAGGCAATTTGTTGATGCTGCTGTTGCCGAAGGGGCACCTGTATGGAAGGTTTTCTGGCCACAATGCCATACTGAGAGAGCTTTTACAGAGAAAAGGGCTTTTGGGAATAGCGGTTTTCCATTTACAAGCACTGAGTACACCAATCCAGAAAGCGTGGATTATTCAAAGGTGGATGTACCAAATGCAAGGTGGCATGAGAGCCATACTTTTACTTGTTTTGCATATCCCACATTTTCTGAAGAAGATATGCATCAGATTGCTGATGCAATAATAAAGGTTATCAGAGCCTACTCAAAATAAGCCTGTTATCTTCTAAATAATCGCCCTAGATTATATATGTGATGTATTGTTGCATATGGTATTTCTGCAGACAAGTTATGATATTGCGAAAAAGATCGTTAAATAGGATTGGTAGATGAAGTGGGTTAATACGAATAAGACGCTTCCACCTTATTTTTTAAATAAGGATGAAAACTCCTTTGCCAGAAAAACGTTTCTCTCGAGAAAACCTGCGATCATAAAGAAGATTATAAATGCCAATAATTTTAATGAGATTCAGAGAAAGGCTCTTGAGGGACTATCCGATGATCTAACAGGAGGAATAGTTCGGGATCCTTTCACAGAGTTTCCCTATAGTTGCGATGGTCTGGATCCTGGGTTTAAAGAGATATGGGATGTGGAACTCTTACCATATATTGGAAAGAGGTGGCTGGACCTTCCATTTTATTTTGCTGAAGCACTACTTTATTTTGAAATTCTTATAGCCAGTGGATATTTCGATACTTCCTCGGGTTTCTTCATGAAGGATATATATCAGGTATTTAAAGATGAGGAACTTCTCGGTGATAATGGTGCTATGAAAAATACAGCATCTATAGTATCGGATTTGGTTACCCGAAAATATGCGGAAGGTTTAATAAAAGAGCTAATTTATCTTTCCCTGTGGGGGAACAGAATAGATCTGAGTATGTATCATATAGTGAAGGACGGAAAGAACCTTTTCCTGAATAAAGATCACCAAAAACGGCTACTTATAGATCACTCGGATGCAATTACGAGTTTCATATTAAATACTGAAAGAATTGACTTTGTTCTTGATAATGCTGGCCAGGAGCTTGTTTGCGATCTTCTACTTGTATGGGCAATTCTAATGAATACAGAGAACACCAGAGTTTATCTCCATTTGAAAAAGTATCCTTTCTATGTGTCAGATGCTATGGTTAAGGATTTTTTTCAAACCCTTGAATGTTTTATAAAATCACCCGAAAGTGTTGAAAATCCTTATTTGATTGAAGTAGGAAAAACACTCCAGCATTATCTCAATGAGAGCAGACTTAAAGTACAGGATCATTATTTCTGGAATTCTTCTCTCTTCTATACAGAGTTGCCAGAGGATTTACGCAGGGATTTTGAAAGCTCCAATCTTGTTATTTTCAAAGGAGATGTAAATTACAGACGCCTTCTTGAGGATAGGAGGTGGGATATCTCTGAGTCTATGGAAACTCTGGTTGATTATTTCCCCACAAATCTGGCTGTCATCAGAACAATGAAAAGTGAGCTTGTCGTTGATATTCCCCGGGAAATGGCAGAACAGCTTGAATCTGAAGACCCTGAATGGAAGATAAATGGTCTCCGCGGAATGATAAGATTTGTCAGAAAATAAATAAAAGTAAATAAAATGGATAAAAAGACCTGTCTTGTAACAGGAGGAACATCGGGAGTGGGAAAGGCC
>Ga0190360_1001519_pt1 | contig 11890 bp, 5 predicted proteins | sample 48721834_MG_FD_161271 | JGI IMG/M metagenome (GOLD analysis project Ga0190360, IMG submission 161271) | Hydrothermal vent microbial mat bacterial communities from Southern Trench, Guaymas Basin, Mexico - 4872-18-3-4_MG | ecosystem: Environmental > Aquatic > Marine > Hydrothermal vents > Microbial... | reverse complement strand
AAGACCTAACAGTAAAAAATATAGTGGCAACAAAATTGAGATTAAAATAGAGATAACTTACGCATTTTCCAATAGAATACCTGTTTGGGAGCCCGGAAGATCCGTTACAAAAATTTCTTTATAAAAAGCTGACTACCTTGTTTCTGAATCTCTGTAAAGCAGCCAATAAACTATCTCACTTTAAATAGAATAAAAAAACCAGGTCACCAATGTTTCCGCTTTTTTTGGCACCCCGGCTAACTTAAAAATAATAAATAGCAATCAGCAATTAGTTATTTTCATCAATCACTAGCCACCATCTGCCGTTTTTAAGTTCCGTGGCTTTCCCTCTCTACCTCACGGTAGATTTGGCTTTTTCCAAAGCAAAATATGTACTTGTTAATCAGCTCATTTTAACCTCCTAAATTACTATTCTAAAATATTTCATCTAATTTTATTTTTATTCCTTTAAGGACTAAAGATTCTAAGATATCCGTTTTTTTATAAATTTTTACTGTCTCAAGACCACTTTCTCCTAACGCCATGACTTCAATCTCTTTCTTCTCAAGGTCTACTAACCAATACTCCTTTACTCCATATTTGCTATAAAGCTTTCTCTTTATGACCCTATCTTTATATTCAGAAGAAGGTGAGATAATTTCAACAATAAGGTCAGGGGCACCCTGAATATTTCTCTCTGTTATAATATTTAGTCTTTCTTTAGAGATAAACATAATATTTGGCTGAACCACATCTATATCTGAAAAGACTACATCTAAAGGGGCAAAATAAACCTTACCTAAAGCATTCTCTTTAACAAACACCCTCAAAACAAATGCTAGATTAGCACAAACATCCTGATGAGCTTCTCCTGGCGATGGAACCATATAAATCTCCCCATCAATAATCTCATATCTCTTATCATTAGAAAAATGAAGATAATCTTCATATGTGAATTTTATTGACCTTTTTACCGCTGTACCCATCTTGGCCCCCTTGTAGATCTTGGAAGACTAAACATAAGTTATCATGAAATATCATCACTAGCAAGATACCGCAAAATTCGTATTCTTTCACGTTCACACGTTCTAACGTTTACACGTTTTTAACGTCTACTCCGTCGCACACCTTGGCCTTGTACAAAGAAGCACTAATTTCCTTGCATCAAGCACAGTAATTATTCCATCACCATCTAAATCACACTCAGGACAGGCACTAGCAGGCTGGTTGCGGTAGGTGAGGAGAATATTTAGATCGTTTCGGTCAATATCACTATCGTTATCTAGATCGCCTATGACAATCTCCTCAGCAGGAATTAAAATCACAAATTTGGTAAAGTGATTAACATCAAACATAATGGTAGAATTATTCCAATTAATCCTTATGTTAGAAATGCCAGAATCTGGTTCTGTATGATATACCCATCTTTGTTCTTGGACTTTAAAAAAGCCAATTATAAGGGTATTTTCAAATTCCTCTTGAGACATATCTTTTGGCTTTTCAAAACTCATAGTGACAGTTACGGCATGATTTATGTCAATTTGGACGTTTTTATCTTCAAACTCAAAATCATAGACTGCACTTACGGATTGTCCTGCAGCTCCCTCCACTGGATCACCAGGGTCGCCATAACGTTTTATTGTTAGAGCAACAGCGGTAGAATCAGACGCTGTGCCAACAAGAGCAAAGGGAGGTACATAGACCTTAGTATTATCCTGGGTACCCATCATAGTTACTTCACCACCTATAGCATTGGTTATATTTGTACTTGCAGTTTGCACTAAATTGGCACTTACTTCAAAAGTAAAACTTGCAGTAGCAGGATTATTTGGAATTACTGAAATCGGACCTTCGGTCACATCTATTATGACTATAGAATCATTATGACCAATAGTATAAGTGACTCTAAATTCTCTTGGATTACTCGTATAGTCAATAGCGGATGTATCAAGAACCCCCATCCCTTGTTTGACAGCTATTTGGGGATTAGATAGCAGATTTACGTCGGATCTAATGATAATTGACAGAGTATCACCACTTACTGATGAATAACAAGAAAATTTGGGTGGCACAGGATTGATTACAATTGGAGTAGAGGTTAAGTCTCTAACCTCATTTTCTGTTAAGGTCAAATACCCAGTAGAAGGATAAGTAGTTAGCTCATAGCCACTAACCTCCACGGCTAGGATATAATCTCCAGGAATTAGATCCGGAATGATAAAAATTCCACCAACAGTACTAGTTTCTTTATAAGTATTTTCAGTAGCATTATAAGCAACTACCCTAGCCCCATTTACAGGACTTCCATCACTTAACTGAACCTTTCCTTTAATTGATCCCACTGTAGGAGTTAAGACAATGTCTTTTGTTGTAACCTGGCCTTCAACAATATTAACACTACCTAAATAATCTCCATAGCCAGGCTTTGAAGCCAAAACCGTATATGTACCAGTTCCTAGACCTGAAATGGTATATAATCCATCTACATCAGTAACAACACTTTTTCCGTTCTCTACAATTTTTACCAGCACCCCCTCAATAGGACTAGTACCATCAGTTATAACTCCTGAAAGTACACCACCCGAAACAAAGCTGATATCCTGAATAGTGGTTTCACCTTCTTTAACTATAACTCCTTCATAGACTTGGGTAACAAAACCATCAGCCACTGCCCGCAGAGTATAAGTGCCAACCGGTATTTTCTTAAAGTTATAAGTAGCTCCAAGACTAGGGAAAGCAACTGCATCAGCTAGGGGTGATTTTAAAGGATTATCTTCACTAATAGCAATGATAACGCACCTTTGAGGATTAAACTTTTTATCAGGTGGCACCGTAATGCTTCCTTTCAATGTGCCAAAAGTTGTCTTGGCTGTGAAATCTTGACTAGTAAGGGTTGAACCCTCAATCAGGTTTAGTCTTTTATAGTCATGGATGATGGCATAACTTCCATCATCTGTTTCTTCGTAACTAAACATTATCACATCCACATTTCCTGGCGGGAGGACAAAACTATATTCTCCAGGGATTTCAGTTATACTGGGGACAAAATAATCATCATATCCATCATCCACAGCCTCTATAAAGCCAACAAAATGTTTCTGTATATCAATATAATCCTGATCAGTATATGAGATATCCGGAAGGGCTACGAGTCCGATATTGGGACAACCATATCTTGACCTGCAACAATAATTTGGGATAATGTTTCCATTATTATCCTTAGGAGCAATCTCATCATAATTGGTAATCTTACCAGATACTGTGCCTCCTAGAGCCCCGCTTTTCATAACCAAATCACAATCTACAAGACTGCCTGAAGTAATAACTACATCATCTTTTTTCGCCATCATCCAACCATCTTTAGTGGCTCTTACCGTGTAAGTTCCAGGCGGTAAATAATCAATAGTGTACTGGCCTAAGGCATCAGTATAGATTTCTTCTGAATTTACTTCATATCCATTTATATCATAGCCCAAAACGTCAACCTCTGCCCCTACAATAGGGATACCATTTTCATCCGTGACCACTCCTTCTAAAGTGCCTGCTTTTAACATGATCATATTGGGAGCAGAAACAACACTTCCAGGAGTTATAGTGAATGGCCCAACAAATGCTTTGCCACTAGCATATTTGACACCATCTAAAACCACAGGTTCATGTTGATCAATAAAGGCAAAGGCATTATCAGTAACAGGAAGACTGGTAAGGGTATAATTACCACTAAGATCAGTCCATGTATCTGGATCATCTAGAAGCCCAATCTGTGGATCTATTTCTACCCCAGGTATACCATATCCCACTTCGTTAACCACCCTCCCTTGGATTTTACCCCCTTCATTCAAAAGGAAATCCGGACCACGAGTACCGGTCAAAGTGGCTTGATAAAGGTTAGGAGCCACCTTTGTTTCATATGTTTTCCCATTAAACTCTCCTCCAAATACCATGATAGGATAAAATTCTCCAGGAGAAGGCAAAAGCCAAAGCTTATAGAGTCCATTTATATCTGTTATAGTTGTATGCCACCAATCAGGCCCACCCTCTGTCCAAGCAGCATTGGCTACTACTGTGGCATTAGGAATAGGGGTGCCATCAATTGTTTTCACATAACCCCAGATAAAACCTGCTTGCCTAAGACGAAGGTTCATGTTGGGTGTTTCGGCTCCCTCAAAAACTTGAACATGATATAGATCAGCCCTGCCATAATGTCGTCCTAAACTATCCTGAACACCATCAGAAATATGGATATGGTAGCGCCTTGGTTCTAACTCAGTAAACTTATATTCTCCATTTTCATTAGTAAAAGTGCTTGCTACCCAGATCCAAGCCCTCTCTCCTGCCCAATTTGGGTCTTCACTTTGGAAAATCGATACATTAATACCTTGAAGAGGCTGGCCAGTATTATAATCTGTTACTTTACCACTTATTGAACCTGGGCTTGACTGATTAACTACCACTCCCAGAGTCAATTGACTAACTAATAACACCGACAAAACTACCAGAAAAAATTGAAATCTTTTCATAAAAGCCTCCTTTTTGAAAGTCAAATCCTTCATTTTCACCTACTCCGTTGCACACCTTGGTCTAGTGCAAAGAAGCACAAGCTTTCTTGCATCAAGTACCGTGATTATTCCATCGCCATCTAAATCACACTCAGGACATTCACTTGCTGGTTGGTTGCGGTAGGTAAGAAGGATGTTTAGGTCGTTTTGGTCAATATCACCATCGTTATCAACGTCACTAATGCGTTGAGCTTTCTTAACACTAAACGAATATATTCCGGCAGAAGATTGCCAATCTTCCTGTCCATTAGCTACGATTATCCAGTAATAACTACCTGCTGTCAAAATCCCTTCAGGAATAGTAATTTCTGTATTATCTGTCTCAGATTGCCAAATAAATCCTTCTCCAATGGCACCACATGGATCAGGCACTTTATTCCATACTCCTATCCAATAATCTTCAGATCCGAGTACAGAAGTCCATCTAAGAGTTGGCATAGTAGCATCAATTCTTTCTTCATTGTTAGGATATACCAGCTCAGGGGTAGGCATATTGTTGTTCCCTAAATATGCACTCCTTTGAACTGTCCGACCATCTGAAGTTGTAGCTCTAAAAATCCATTCTCCTTTTTCCGGAGGATTTGATAAAGCAATCATAAGGCTATATACGCCATCATTACTTTCAAAATCACCGTGGGTTCCGTCATCATAAAGTGAAAAAATCTGACCACTAGGGGATTTTGCTATCACTAAAGCAATATTAGTTTTGACTCCTTTTAAACCTAGTTGTAGTAATATTGGTGCACCACAAATTTCTGTTAATGAAGAAGATAGGTTGCAAGTACTTACCCAGCAATCTATAATTACAGGACCGATAATACGTGTCGCACTAGGTCCACCATAACAACCTATATCATTCCTTTCAGAACCCTTTGACGGTGGAAAATTGACATCATTATATTCAGAAACAGGATTACCAGAATCTATACATGGTGAACCTTCTTGTAAATGGTAATCACCACCATCCGGGTCAACAAATAAGGGATCTACCGATATATCTCCCGTTCCAGGTGAAGCAAGGTCTTCATAGTCTTCACCATTACTCCAAACATTATTGTAAGCAATAAAGGGATTTGCCTCATCATCTACATCAATACCTGATTCGTAGTTGTTTACTATTATATTGTTCATTAGTGTGGCCTGTGAGGAACCTTCACAATCAATTCCGTCTTCATTTTTTATGATCGTATTATTAACTATAACAGCTGATGAAAAATTACTGATATTAATAGCATCATCGCTGTTTCCGCCAATAAGATTATTGGTAATCAAAGGAGAGGAATTACCAGAACATATAATCCCACATGAATCGTTTTCTACTATAATATTTTTAGAAATTAAAGGGGAAGAATAATAACAATTAATTCCATTAACTCCATTTTTAGCAATAAGATTATTTTCTATATCTGCATTTCCTGAGATAGCACAGTGTACTCCACCCCCTGCGTCACTAGAATGGTTTTCTTCGATTCCATTACCTATGATACTTGGAGAAGATCCATTTGCACAGGAAATACCGCCCCCCCATTTAGCTTCGTTTTCTTTTATTTTGTTATTCTTTATTGTCCCATCAGACTGGCCACAGGAAATTCCACCTCCATCCCCTGCTGTATGATTCTGTACTATAGTATTGTCTGCTACTGTGAAAGAAGACGCATATAACCATAATCCACCTCCATGCTCATTAGCAGTATTTTCTTTAACTGTATTACTAGATATTGTAGGTGTTGATTCAAAGCAGGCAATTCCACCACCAGCATGAGAAGTGTTGTTTCTAATTATTATATTGTTTAGTATAATAGGAGAACTGTGTCTACATGAAATTCCGCCTCCGTTATTAGCCTTGTTTTCTTTGATAATATTGTTGCTGATAGTAGGAGAAGAGTTCAAACAATCGATTCCTCCGCCGAAATCTCCATTTCCATTAGTAATTGTAAATCCATCAATTGTTGTGTCTGTGTCTTCAATATTGTTAAACGTTACAACAGCTCCGCTGCCACCCCCATCAATAATAGTCTCATAAGTGGAAGGATCTCTTTCGGTAAATTCACTATTCCAGCCGCCTTCCAGTCTAATACCTTCTTTCATAACTATGTTTTCACGATAAATTCCTTCTGCAACCTGTATTACAACTCCTTTAGCAGCCGCGTCAATTGCCTCTTGGATGGTAGAATAGTCTGTAGGTACACGGATGGATTGATGTATTGCTATCCCAAACAAGGGGATGTTTATCATTGGCCTATAAGGGTCATTTGTTGGAATTACAAGGGTTGCTTTCCACTTTCCTTTTGATGGTGGAGAAAACATTACGTCAAGCGTGCATGATCCTGAAGGAGGTATTATTTGTCCTGAACAATTGTCATTTTGAATAGCAAACCATATTCCACCAGGACCAATGACAGAAGTCCTTCCTACTTCAAGGACTGCCTGACCTATATTATGAAGAGGAAGCCGCTTAACAGGTGGCTCACTGCCTGGAAAGAAAATATAGTGAAACTTAAGATAGTCCTTCCCTGGCACTGCTTCAGGAACAGGCTTCGCCTTGATAGCTTTTCCTTTTAGCGGTACTTTCGTTACTGGTGAATCAGGGTCATTTGAAAAAATCCATACTTCTGCCTCTTTTTCGCCTTCTGTTAGGGGTGTAAATACTATGGAAAAATTGCAATGTCCTCCAGGGTGTAATGAAGAAAATGAACAACTATTGTTAACTAAAGGAAATTCAGGGCTTGGCGAAAAAATTCGTCTTAAGTAAAGTTCTGACTCGCCAACATTAGTGATGGAAAATTGTTGTGGTTTCGATGTACCTCCGCATGGAACTACTCCAAAATAATGCATTTCAGGTTCAACTTTGATTTTAGGTTTTTTGAATAAGACAGAAACCTTTTCCATGGTTATCTTAGCATAGGCACTAGCTACGCCGCTGATGTGAGCATCCGCCCAAGCATAGGCCCTAAAAAAGATACCATATTTTTCACCAGGACTTAGCAATATAGTAGTACTATAGGTATCTGAACCTTCGCTAGAATCTGTCTCACCTTGATGTACGAAACCCTTATGGTCGATTTTCACTCCTACTTGCTCAGGAGATGTAGGGAAACTGCTACTAGTTACAAGGTTCGTGCGATAAACAAAAGCGTGAGCAGATCCGCCACCTTCTTTTTCTGGAGGAGGCACATCAAGTGTGGCACTAACCTCCCAACTGTATTGAACTGTGACTGTTGCTGTGGTAGGTTGATTTATAATGCCTGGTTGGACAGTGAATGTAATCCCAACAACGGCCTCTTTATATCCACACTCATAATACTCAGCAGTAACATTTGCCCAACCAGTGTTTGCGGAAGCATCTGCCTCGTATGTGGATGGACATGTGTGATGTTCAACAATACATCCGGGACAAGTGCTGCAGTCTTTTAATTCAGAGGTTGTCCAATAATTACAAGCCGTAAAGGTGGTATCCTCTCCGATTTTAACAACAAAATCTTCCTGAGCAGATGTTATTGCCCCATGTATTAACAGTGTAAACAATATAAAAAGCACCTTTAATAGCTTAACCCTCTGTAACATGGACATATACTTTTCCTCCTGCCAAAATATAAATAGGTTACAGCTTTTGCAAGTTGACTTCTCACAACTCCTTTTTAACTAGCAAACTTCACTCCGTCGCACACCTTGGTCTCGTGCAAAGAAGCACAAGCTTTCTTGCATCAAGTACTGTGATTACTCCATCACCATCAATATCACACTCTGGACATTCACTTGCTGGCTGATTGCGGTAGGTAAGGAGGATGTTTAGGTCGTTTTGGTCAATGTCAGCGTCATTATCAAGGTCGCCAGTAATCGCTGGAACACTATTTGGATCTAAAGGCTCTGAACCTTTAGCCACCTCTTCACCATCACTATAGCCATCTCCATCGGTATCAGCTAAAATGGGCGAAGTTTCACCTATGTCTACAGCGCCATTTTTGTTTATATCTTCTTCTCCATCTAATAGGCCATCTCCATCTGTATCTGGATTGGTCGGATCAGTAGTGGTTGATGGATCAGCATCTACAATAAAATGTCCAGCCGAAAGATTAGTACCACCCAAACCACCCTCTATTACCTCAGGTTCTGTGAGACCTTTTTCAGTCCCATCAAATATTCCATCCCCGTCAGTATCAGGATTAATAGGATCGGTTTCACCAGGGTCTACTATCCCATTTGCATTTAAATCCTCACTTCCTATAGGTCCATCGATTAGTCCATCATCGTCAGCATCATAATCCAGAGGTAAAGGATCGTATTTGTTCTCAATACCGTCACCATCACTATCATAATTTAACCAAGAATTTGGTTGAAATTGAAAATTTTTATTAAAATAAAGTATGTCAAACCTGCGAATACGGAAGCTTGCAAAAGCGTTTCTGAGTTCGCTAAGCATTTCTGCTTGGACTAGCTGTAAATTCTCATTAAAGGTCACTCCTCCTTCCTTTTTAGCCCAGTTTACTGCCTGATTAATCAATGCAGATAGGTTGATAAAGTAACGTGTCCATTCAAACGGTAATTTGCTAGAGATTTCAGGTCCATAATGACATATGCCTTGCTCATCACACATATTCTTATAAGTATCTCCATGTGGATTCTTATAAGGATCTCCTTGGTGATGAAAAATTATGTCTAATACCAACTTGTGATTGTTGTCTTCTAACCACGTATTTATAGCATGCATTACATGCCATCCTTGGTTTTTGTCATCTTCCCAAGCACTACATTCATTATTGTATAACTCAATGTCAATATAAATGTATTTATCTTTTACCTTAAATCTTTCAGGACAATACCAGCATTGTTCATTTGACCAAATATTTCCTTGAGTTAAAGCTACTACAGAATAGCTCGTTGTGCAATTTTGGTCGTTTTCACATACCGTACCCTTAGCGTGAGTGTGGTCTCCACCTCCGACTTGTAAGTACTGTTCATTACATTCATACCACCAATAATCAATGGGCTGCAAATCACCTTCGCTACTCCAAGTATGTCCTCGTAGCGCCCACGAATTTTCATCAGCTGGGCATATTGCATACTTTTCTCTTTCCCAGCATTGACACTGTTGGTCTATATTTGATAGCCAGTCACATACAACCGGTGACCAACTAAGCATGTCACATATAAGAGATAACCCATCGAGTATTTTACAATCAATGTAACAGTTGTGCTCTGTCTTTTTACAAATAAGAGCAAGGTTAAAGTCTTTTAGCCAATGGCGTGGACGAAAGTCAGCATACACTCTAATAAAATCATGATACCCTTTCCCAGCGGAGCCAGAAGATCTACGACCTAAATAAAGTTTTTTCCCATTTAAAACTGTTGGATGAACTTTCTTCTTAGGTGCAAATATTAATTTGTCATCAACATAAAATTTAACATATCTATCTACTACAACTATCTTAAAATTATGCCAACCGTTGATATATTCATCAGCAAGTATCCATCCGCTTCCTTCTGAAGTTCCATCCTCTGCATATATTCCTGCTGTAATATAAGCATGTCTTCTTTTTTCTACCGGAGTTTGCCAACATGCATCACCTTCATACATAATCTTAAAAATAATACCTCCTGGATAATCCATATCTCCACAATATGGATCTCTACCTAAAGGTTCATTTTCCCTTAAAAGCATAAAAGAAGGAGCTGCCCAACAACCACTTGGATTTGTTACCTTTAAATACATATCAGCTTCAATAATAAAACTTTCAGGAAGGTAAAGATTAGCCTTTGAAATAGCTCCACTTTGACACCAACTGTCTCCATTATTATCAAATACTCCATTTCTTCCTTCTACATTAGATAAAACACGGGGGCGAGGACTTCCAAATAAAATCCATTTGCTTAAACTAGCATCAGAAAAATCATCTTCAAAGATTATTATATCTTGCGCTATAGCTATTAAAGGAAAGAAAATAAAAGATATAAAACAAATTACCAAAATAAACTTAATTTTTAATCTCATCTTTTATTTCCCTCCTAACTTAAAAAATAAAGCTTATTTCAATAATTTTCTTTCTATTCCGTCGCACACCTTGGCCTTGTACAAAGAAGCACTAATTTCCTTGCATCAAGCACAGTGATTACTCCATCACCATCAATATCACACTCTGGACATTCACTTGCTGGCTGATTGCGGTAGGTGAGGAGGATGTTTAGGTCATCTAAATCAACATCACCATCACTATCTAGGTCGCCCTGAACAGCTACTTTTGTCACACCCAATTGAAAGATAGAGAAATGGGTTACATCAATCATAATCAACATGTTCTCTTCATCAACTGTCTTTGGGCCTTCTACCAATTCCCAAGTTAAAGTAGTTGTGTTAAAGGTATAAACATTTAATTCCTGTGGGTCACTCACACCTGCATTTTCTAAGTCTTCCTCTGTGTATGGGATTTTTATAGTTACAGGTTTATTAAACACAAGGCCTTCTGGGCCAAAATGCACTGGTGAGCCAATGCCTATTATGTCTTCTGGAAATGGGGGGATTTCCTCTACAAGCTCACTGATGGCAATGATCGTGTTTTCTGATAGGGCATCTGCAGGGATTTCAACTTGGGCCCCTAGAATCTCACTTGATGTATCTGTAACCGAAACAGTTCCACCATCAAAGCCAACGATTTCCCATCCAACTGTTTTTAGTGAATAGGGAAATGATGTAAGGTTACTGTCAAGCTTTGATACAAAAACATCATTATGACCATTATAGCTTTCATCATAAGCACCTGAAGTTGTGGGATAGTCAGGAGAGTATGTCCAACCAGTTATATATACATTTCCATCTTTTTTATCAAGGGCAATGGAAAGGCCAATATCCTTACCACTTCCACCAATGAATGTGCTTGCTAGAAGTGGGTCTATTATAAGCGTCTCTTTTTTGTTATAACTTCCTACCTTAAGACCATAAACATGTTTTGAATCGGAAAGTATGGTATAGCTTGCAGCTACTTTGATCCTTTTACCATTAATCTCCTGATATGCCACTGGTTTTGTAAATTTTATAACCCCAAGACCTGTCTCTACCTCAAGCTCCCCAGTTTCATTTACTCTTAAACTTTTAGCCCCTTCAATCTTCATTTTAATGCTTTCTGGATCTGCACCTGCCTTTACATAAAATAGCTTCTCAACATTTTTCCCATAGGCCTTAACCTTTACCTCTATTCTCTTATATACCTCTCCAAGACTTACCAGATTGTAAGTTGAGATGTTCCTCCTATGTTAATTGTCAACAACTACTCTACTCTCAAAATACCAAACCATTTATCGAAAGCCCCCATTAGGCTGGAGATAAATGGTAACCTTTACTAACTGTTGTCAGCTTAAAA
>Ga0190360_1001518_pt1 | contig 11898 bp, 10 predicted proteins | sample 48721834_MG_FD_161271 | JGI IMG/M metagenome (GOLD analysis project Ga0190360, IMG submission 161271) | Hydrothermal vent microbial mat bacterial communities from Southern Trench, Guaymas Basin, Mexico - 4872-18-3-4_MG | ecosystem: Environmental > Aquatic > Marine > Hydrothermal vents >... | reverse complement strand
GGTCCTGCGGCAAGAAGGAGGCAGGTGACTGCAAGGTTGAAATTACATACCAGAGTACTTCAATAGGAGGGTGAGATGAGAAAAATCAGTATAGTAGTAACAGTTATGGTTTGTTTTTTTTGGTGGTCAGGGGCAAAAGTTTGCGCGCACTTTGGTATGATAATACCTTCTGATGATATAATCACTCAGGAGGAGAGTAAAACCGTAACCTTAGATGTAAAGTTCTGTCACCCCATGGAAGGTCATTACATGGAAATGGAAAAACCAGTGAAATTTGGGGTAAGATTTGGCGGGAAGAATGTAGATTTGCTTAACCTCCTTAAGGCAAAAAAAGGAAGAGGACCCGGTCAAAAAAAAGACTTTACTTATTGGCAGGCTACATATAAAATAAAAAGACCCGGTGACTACATCTTTTACGTTGAGCCCAGGCCTTACTGGGAACCGGCAGAGGATTGCTTTATAATTCATTACACTAAAGTATGTGTAAATGCACTGGGTCTGGAACAGGAGTGGGATGAGGAAATAGGTCTGGAGACCGAGATTGTACCTCTGACAAGACCATATGGGTTGTGGACAGGTAATTTATTCACGGGGATTGTAAAGGTCAAAGGAAAACCTGTACCCTATGCCGAAATTGAGGTGGAGTATTACAATAAAGATGGCAGGATAAGACCTCCGTCCGCTCCATATATTACCCAGGTAATCAAAGCTGATAAAAACGGGGTATTTTCTTATGCTATGCCTAAGGCTGGCTGGTGGGGATTTGCCGCTTTAAACCAGGCTTCATGGACAATAAAGGGATCTGATGGAAAAGAAAAGCCTGTGGAGATCGGTGCTGTTTTCTGGGTGCGGACAAGAGATATAGAATAATCAATGAGAGAACAGGCGGGTTTAAACCTGCCTGCCAGCAAAGAAAAAATATGCCGGATATTAGTTCAGGGAGAAAACAATGAAAAGAAATAATTTTACTTTAAAAAGGAAAGTTCCTGACCTATGTAAGCCGGTAACAGGATTGGTTATTTTAAGTCTACTTTTAACCGTAACATTTCTGCCCGTTTTTGCCCACAAGGTAAATATCTTTGCTTATGTAGAGGGTGATACGGTATATACTGAAAGCTATTTTCCTGATGGAAAAAAGGTAAAAGGTGGAATTGTTGAAGTATACGATAGTCAGAACAATAAACTACTGGAGGGTAAAACCGATAAAGATGGCCAGTTTAACTTTAAGCTTCCCAAGAAAGATGATTTAAGAATAGTCCTTATTGCAACAATGGGCCATAAAGCTTCATACACTCTTTCAAAAGACGAGTTATCAGATGTCCCGTTAACAGTCAATTCAAACAGGTCAGGATATGAGGAATTTAAAACTGCACAAGCAACACAGGTTGATTTAGATCAAATCAAGACACTCATTGATAACTCTCTTGACGAAAAATTAAAACCTATCATGCGAGAACTTGCTAAGATGCAGCAAAAGCGGATATCCTTTACAGAAATTATAGGTGGGATTGGCTACATTTTTGGCATCACAGGAATCATTCTATATTTTGCAAACAAAAAGAGAGGTTAAATAATGCATCTACCCGAGATTGATAAATTTGCCCATCTTAAATCACCTATACATTCCTGGGATCCAAGGGTAAAAATAATCTCCATTTCTATCTTGATTTTCTCGGTTGCTCTTGTCCGTGATTTCCAAAGAGCTCTCCTTGGACTTTGTCTGGCAATTGCTCTGATTTTTCTTTGCAGAATTCCCTTTTCTTTTGTTTTCCTTCATCTAAGATGGGTTTTACTATTTACTCTGGTCCTTTCTGTTACGCTCTTTCTGACCGTTCCTGGTGACCTTTTATTGCGACTCGCGTTTTTAAGCGTATCCCGGGAAGGGGTTAACCTTGGTCTTTTGATAAGTTTGAGAGCGGTAAGTGCGGCCTTACTTGTATTTCCTATGATGGGAACAACTAAATTTAATTTGAGTCTAAAGGCTCTTGAAAAAATAAAGGTTCCAGATAAGCTTGTTCAACTTCTTATGTTCACCTACCGGTATATTTTTCTCTTTATGGACGAGGAAAAAAGAATAAGTATAGCCGCTAATTCTCGGGGATGGGTAAAAAGGACAGATTTTTCTACTCTCAAGACTATCGGGAGTATAGCGGGGATGTTATTAGTTCGTAGTTTTGAAAGAACAGAGCGCATAAGAGACGCTATGTTTTCTCGAGGATATAATGGCAGATTAAACGTCCTGGATGAATTTACCCTTAATCTGAGGGATCTTATTAAGACATCTTTGGTCATAGCTTTTGCTCTGATGTTGAATTTTCCCTGGTGGATAAAATGAAAAAGGCTATAAAAATTAGAGAGCTTGAATACATTTATCCTGACGGGACAAAAGCCCTTAAAGGGATAAACCTGGATATCCATAGGGATGAGTGTGTTGGCTTGATAGGGCCTAATGGTGCCGGTAAGTCCACTCTTCTTCTTCACTTAAACGGGATCCTCAGGGGTACAAAGGGGTCAGTTGAAGTTCTGGGAATGGAAGTCAAGGATGAGAACCTGGTAAAAATAAGACAGAAAGTAGCCATAGTTTTTCAGGAGCCAGATGACCAGTTATTTATGCCTACCGTGTTTGATGATGTAGGTTTTGGTCCAAGCAACTTTGGTTATCCCAAAGAAAAGGTAAAAGAAAAGGTAAAAAAAGCATTAGAGCAGGTTGGAATGGAAGGTTATGAAGATAGATGCTCTCATCATTTGAGCCTTGGGGAAAAGAAAAAAATTTCCATAGCTACTGTTTTGTCAATGGAACCGGAAATTTTAATTCTGGATGAACCCACCATCAGCCTGGACCCCAGAGGAAGAAGAGAATTAATCGAGTTTCTCAAAAATCTGAGTATAACCAAGATAATTGCCGGTCATGATCTGGAATTAATTGTTGAAATTTGCTCAAGAGTGATTCTTCTGGATGAGGGTAAAATAGTAACCAATGGGGACCCAAGAGGGGTTCTAAGTAATAAATCACTTATGGAATCACACGGCTTGGAGGTGCCTTTATCCTTACGATGATGGGATAAAAAGAAAAATTTAATTTATCAATCTTTAACGTAATTTTTTTCAGGTACTTTATATATCCACAGACTCATACATAGAAACTTTTTTCTCGATGTCACCAGGGAAGGGAACCTGCCTTTTTACCTCCTATTCTTAAAAGTTCTCTCAAATTCTCCTTTTCTTGTAAATATCATTTTGTTCAAGAAAGAAGTACTGACATTGGAACACTTTTTACCTGTACCTGAGTAAATTTGACATACATCAAAGGTTTTGGTATATTTTTTGTCTAAATACTTTGCATCAGGATATGGAGGTGATTAATGATAAAAGAACAACCTGTTATCTGGATTCAAGGAGCAGGGTGCACCGGTTGTTCGGTTTCTCTTATGAACTGTGCAAGTCCTACGATTAGAAATCTCCTACTGGATGAAATAGTACCCGGTCAACACATCAGCCTTCTTTTTCATCCCACCTTAATGGCAGCAAGTGGCGATTTAGCCATAGAAGTAATGCTGGATAAAAAAAGAGAGTCCGGTTATCTGCTGGTGATAGAAGGGGCAATTCCTACCGCCAGGGGAGGCATATTTGCTACCGTTGGAGAGGAAAACGAAAAACCCATCACAGTTTACTCACAATTTAAAGATCTGGCTAAAAATGCTACAGCAGTTATCGCTATTGGTAACTGCGCAGCTTTTGGAGGGATTCCTGCAGCAAGACCAAATCCTACGGGAGCAAAATCTGCGGGAGAAATAATTGAAGAAGAGAATTTATCCACTCCCTACATCAATGTTCCTGGATGTCCTCCACACCCTGACTGGTTTGTGGCAACTGTCAGTGATATAATACTCCATGGGCTACCTTCACCTGAAAAACTGGATGAGCTACATCGGCCCAAGTTCATCTATGGGCAGCTAATTCACGAAAACTGTCCTCGAAGACCATACTTTGATGAGGGAAAATTCGCTCGAAATTTTGGGGAAGAAGGCTGTCTTTATGAGCTTGGGTGTAAAGGTCCTTTCACTTACTCTGACTGTCCCATTCGTCACTGGAACGATGGAGTAAACTGGGTTATCGGAGCAGGATCACCTTGTCTTGGCTGCACAGAACCACTTTTTCCAGATATATCCGGGCCATTTTATCGTAAGATATCCGAATGGCAAAAGCTAAAAGTTAAAACCAGAAAGGAGAATTAGGATGGAAAGAATCATCATAGACCCCGTCACCAGGATAGAAGGCCATCTTAAGGTTGAAGTTATGGTTGAAAAAGGAGAGGTTAAAGATGCTCGAGTTGCCGGGACTCTTTTTCGAGGTTGGGAAATTATATTAAAAGGAAGGGATCCCCGGGATGCAAGTCAGATAACCCAGCGTGTCTGTGGAGTGTGCCCCATTGCACATGCTACTGCTTCTGTTTTTGCTCTTGATAATGCCTTTGGTGTGGATAAATCCATACCTGACAACGCCAGGATTATCCGTAACCTCATTCTAGGTGCAAATTTTCTACAGTCTCATATTCTTCATTTTTACCATCTCTCCTTGCTTGATTTTGTTGATTTTTCTTGTTTGTCTAATTATGAAGGCGAAAACCCTGATCTTCTCTCTCTTAAAAAATTTTTAAGTAGAGGAGAACTTTACCCTTTTCTCCCTCGCTACGAAGGAGACTACCGACTGGACAAAGAGACAAATGAAAAATTGGCAGCCCACTACATGAAGGCCCTGGAAATAAGGAAGAAAGCTCACGAGATTTCGGCCATCTTTGGAGGAAAAATGCCCCACAACGTGGGAATGGTTGCAGGAGGAGTTACCAGCAGACCAACCTCTGATAAGATAGTTTCTTTTTTATGGAGATTAAATGAGATAAGAGATTTCATAGATAACTGTTATCTTCCTGACACAATAGCTTTGGCAAGATTTTACCAGGATCACCTGCACATGGGTGCTTCTCACAACAATTTTCTCTCTTATGGAGCTTTTAATCTTGACTCGGCTGAGATAGATCAGACAAAGAGAAAAAGGCTATTTTTACAGGGATTCGTTTCGGCAGACTCTTCTTATGAGCCTCTTGATATTAGCCAGATTAATGAACAGCTTAAGTATAGCTGGTACTCTCAGGAATATTCCGGCCTTCATCCCGCTTTAGAAAAAACAGAAATCGATGAAAAAAAGAAAAACGGGTATTCCTGGATAAAAGCTCCACGCTACAAGGGCATGCCCAGTGAAGTAGGCCCCCTGGCTAGGATAGTGGTTAGTTTTTACGGAAAAAATGAGAAAGTAACCAGGTCAGTGGAGAGTGTTCTTTCTCAGATAGGAGGCAAAATTGACCTCCTCTTTTCAATTCTTGGACGGCACATAGCAAGGGCGCTTGATGCTAAGATAGTGGCAGACCATATGGCTGAATGGGTCCTCCAGCTTAAGGTAGACGAGCCAGTTTATACTCCATATTCTCTACCTGATCAGGCAGAAGGAATGGGAATTACCGAGGCCCCTCGAGGAGCTCTTGGACACTGGATAAAAATAAATGACAAAGTGATAGATAGCTACCAGCTGGTAGTTCCTTCAACCTGGAATATTTCTCCACGGGACGACTCTGACCAGCCGGGACCTCTGGAGAAAGCTCTCATGGGACTAAAAGTTAAGGATTCTTCTAACCCATTTGAAGTAGTAAGGTGTGTGCGTTCATTTGACCCCTGTCTTGCCTGTGCCGTTCATCTCATAACTCCTAAAAAGAAGGAATTGGCCAGGTTCAGGGTGAGTTAATTTTTGATGGAGGATGAAAATGTTAGTTTCCGAGAGAAAACCATGGGACGAAATACTAAGTTACCTGAAATCTCACCAGAAAATCTTTCTTATTGCCTGTGGTGGCTGTTCAGAAGCCTGTAAGACCGGGGGTACTAATGGACTCCAGGAGATGGAGAATAAATTAAAAGAGACAGGAAAAGAAATAACTGGATCTTTTGTGGTAGATTTTGCCTGCAACAAAGTCCTCATAGGTTTAAAATTAAAAAGATACCTTTTATCTCTGGAAAAATCGGAAGCAATTCTGGTAAGTTCTTGTGGAATCGGAGTCCAGGCAGTGGCAAGTATGATTGACCTGCCAGTTTATCCTGCGGATAACACGATTTATATGGGAGGCTTCTCCGGAGTCTGGACTGGTGAAGAGAGGTGTCTTCAATGTGGCGATTGCAAACTATACCTTACTGGAGGGATATGTCCCTACGCCAACTGTCCAAAAAATCTAATAAATGGTGGTTGCGGGGGGTCGGATAAAGGAAAATGTGAGGTTGACCCGGAAAAGGACTGTGTCTGGGTTTTAATATACAACAGACTTAAAGAAATTGGAAAAGTTGATAATTTGCGAAAAATTAATGCTCCTCGTAATTTTAACCTAATGCAGCCTCCTGCAAAAAGGAAAAAAACCATCTTCTGGGCACTGGAAACAGAGGAAGAACAAGAAGAGCTGGTAGGGGGTGAAAAATGAAACTTACCGAGCTTTTTGCTAAAGGTAAATTTGTTGTCACTTCTGAAATTGGTCCCCCTAAAGGGGTAAATATACAGCCCGTTTTAGAAGAAGCAGAAATGCTAAAAGGTAAAGTGGACGCCATAAATGTTACCGATCTTCAAAGTTCAGTGATGCGTTTGGGCTCCCTTGCGGTCTGTCGTCTATTAAAAGAAAGGGATCTTGAGCCTGTATTCCAGATAACCTGTAGAGATAGAAATAGACTGGCCCTTCAGTCTGACCTTCTTTCCGCTTATGTTCTCGGGATAGAGAATATTCTCTGCCTCACTGGTGACCACAATGTATTAGGTGATCACCCTGACTCAAAACCTGTATTTGACCTTGACTCTGTAAATCTTTTAAAAGCGGCCAGGGATTTAATGGAAGGAAAAGATATGGCTGGAAACAAACTGGATGGAACACCTGATTTCTGTCTCGGAGCAGTAGTCAATCCGGGTGCTGATCCTCTGGAACCTCAAATAATAAAAATGGAAAATAAAGTAGAAGCTGGAGCTGAATTTTTTCAAACTCAAGCTGTGTATGATGTGAAGAAATTTGAGCAATTTATCCGTGCTACAGAGCATCTTAAGGTCCCTATCCTGGCAGGGATAGTTCTCCTTAAATCGGCAGGTATGGCCCGTTTTATGAATGCTAATGTTGCGGGAGTGTTTGTTCCAGATGAACTTATAAACATCATGGCAAAAGCCTCTAAGGAGGAGCGTCCCAGGAAAAGTGTTGAAATAGCGGTTTCTCTAATAAAAGAACTGAAAAACATGTGTCAGGGTGTACATATCATGCCACTGGGATGGGATAAATACGTACCTCAGATCCTGGAAAAGGCAGAGCTTATCTAATTTCAATAATTAAAAAATCATACATATATCTCTTTATATATCTCTCTTAACTTAAAGAAGTTTTCCTGATGGAGTAAATCTTTTAGAAACTGGTAGGAGGAAGACTCGCATATATATTGGTCTATTCCCTCACAGGGAAGAAATTTTAATTTGGTTGGTGATATGTTTTTTTCTTTCAATTCTTGCAGGTATTTCTCTGAGGTAACTATTATTTTGTGCATCTGGCTGTAGTACCATCCAAGATACTTCCATACCAGATTTTTAAAATTTTCACTGGTGATTAATTTCTGTATGTGTTTAGAAAAATCAATATAGTAGGTACCTATAAGGGGTATCTTTAGAAGTTTAGATACCATTATACCAGCAAGTCCCATGGGACCAGGAGTTAGAACATGAATCAGGGCAAAATCTTCTTTTTCGCAGTAAGATAGAATCTCAAGTAACGGAGGTATATAAAGATGAATATCCGGGAAAATAGGAAACGGAAAATCTGCCACAGACCGGAAAATTTTTATTCCGACGTTTGACGATTTTATTTTTCTATTACAGGAGATAATTTTTATTTTCTCTCTTTCAAATAAAGTCTGGTCAAATTCAAAGTGGTGAGGAAGGCTATCTTTTCTTTCCAAAATATCGGTAAATATGGCTATTTTTAAAGGGTCCGGTTGATCCAGATAGTACTTTTTTACCTCCCAGGTTAAGTTTCTATCCTTGTTTTGATAAGCAAGCCCGAAAAGATAAGGAGAAAGAGCTGCATAAAGAGGGAGATTTTTGTTTATCTTGCCCATGGTTCTCAGGGTGTAAAGGAAGGGCATTTTTTTGGAAAACTTTTTTATGAAAAACGAAATTAAAAATCCTTTTGGCATGATAGAGGATAGTTTACTACCATTTTTAAAAAATGCCTTTTCCAGAATTTTTCCTTTTATTTCGTCAGTCACGAATTTATCAATAAATTTAAAGAGCTTTCGCTTTTTTAATCTGTATTTGTAAAATTTGTATCCTGTGGCATAAATACTGTGTCCCACGGTATGAAAAGTCCCACTCTTTCCTTCAGCTTTAGTTTCACCTCTTCTAATAGACTCAAGAAAATCCGCAAGGCCTGGTCCCCTTCCCACAGTATAGGTTTTTCCTATGTATAATCCTCCATGGTCATCCGAACCCCCTACCATTGACTTTTTCCATGGAGTTTGAGATAAGGGATAGATTTTATACTTATCGATTAACTGGTGAATTTTTTCAGCTGTAAGACCTTTTAGAATTTTTTCCAGAAGTAAATTGTCTTTTTCTCGCTGAACCCCGTTTCTGACTTCAAATACATCAAAAAGAAGAAGCATTTTTTCCCAGTGCTCTTTTCTCAGTTTTCCATTGACTGAAGAGAAAGGATGAGCCACAAAATGAGCAATCTGGTTTGAATTGAGATAATCCACTAAATCGTAAATATTATGCCTTAACTTACTTATATTCTGATGGTGATACTCATTGATATTAAGAGTAACAACATGAATTTCACACTTATCTTCGGGAAATGTTACTGTTACCTCTTCACTGATGAAGACATCATCGTGATGGGCAATTTCTAAAGCCCCCCGAATGGAGTTATGGTCGGTGATGGTAACAAAATTCATTCCTCTTTTTTTGGCTATTTTGTACACTTCCTGAGGTGGAGTATAAGATTCGGAATGGGTTATCTTTTTTAAAATTCCTCCTTCAATTTCGGAATATTGAGAATGAACGTGTAAATCTACCTTACAAATTAGTTTTTCGCTCACTTGCACTCTTCTCCTTCCTTACATAAAATAAAACCATTTAATTTTATTGTCAAATGCTTTTCTTTTTTAGAAACAGTATTGAAAACAGCAGACTATTATAATACTTTTAATTTCCAGTAAGTCAAATACTCTGGGCTTGAAATATGAACAAAACTGTCTCAATTTTAGCTCTGAGTCTGTCACACTTTTCAGAACCGGAGATTAACAAAAATGAACAGAGTAAGCCTTTTAAAAAAGATTCTACATCTCCCAGCTGATTATTGGAAGTATAGCCCCATTAGCATGGGTTCTCTCAAGATATATCTCATCTGGTTTGATTCTCTGGGAGCTAAATCAAGCTCTCTCTTGATAGAAACTCCGGAAATAAAAATCCTTGTTGATCCCGGAGCTGCTGCAATGCAGCCGAGTTATCCTCTCCCCTCTGAGACAAAGTCTCGTTTGAGAAGTATTGCTCTTTCCTGTATTAAAGAAGCATCTAAACGGGCAAATGCTGTTTTTATTTCCCATTATCACTATGACCATCATGTCCTTCCCCAGGAAGCCAGGAATATATATAAAGGAAAAAAGTTATGGATAAAAAATCCCAATATCTGGATCAATCATTCTCAATGGAAAAGAGCTCGCCTCTTTCTGGAACAGCTTCTGGGAAACAAGATATCCAGGTTTTATGTACCTGCTCCAGGGTTAAAATTTGAAGACCCCTGGGAAAAATTCGCCTTTGCTTCCCGGAAAGATTATGGTCCCTATAATGACAGGAAAAGAGAACTTCTACAAAAAGGTAGAGCATGGCTCAAGGGACTTTTTAAAATATGGGAAAGCGGACCCTGGGTAAATGAGAAAAAATTAGAGCAAGAAGGTATCCAATTTGCTGAAGATAAGATTTTCCAGGCAGGTTCCACCAGAGTGAGATTTACATCTGCGTTATTCCACGGAGTTGAATATGACAGAGTTGGATGGGTCACGGCAATTGTCCTGGAGAGAGATGGGGTAAAATTGATTTACACATCAGATCTTCAGGGGCCAAGTATTGAAGATTATGCGGTCTGGATAGCCAAGGAAAATCCACAGATACTCATTTTAGATGGTCCGGCTACATACCTTCTGGGGTACATGGTAAATAAGATAAACCTTCAGCGAGCCGTTGAAAATGCCTTATTCATTTTAAAAAATATATCACCCTCCTTTTTTATTTACGATCATCATCTTTTAAGAGACAGCCTTTACCAGGAGAGAGTAAAAGACATCTATCAATATGCTCAAACTAATAATAGAAACATAATTACCGCTGCCGAATGGTACGGATATAAACCCCTTATCTCTTTACCGGGAAAATAACACTAAGAATTTCATCTGTTTTATCGCTCGAAAACAAAACTCCCCTGTGGAACGTTATCTTCAGCTGGAACATCAGGATTGGATATTCTCTGTTTCATTCGAGAACAGGTTTTTCTATAATAAAGATTAAAAATAAGAAGAGGTAAGGTAAACTTCCATCGCCCGCCTGAGAATATTCCCAGAAGACGACGGAAAATTGAAGACAGGGTAAGAGATTTGAAGTAGGCCCAGGCCATTCCTGAATCAAGCTCTGCTGGAGTCATTTTCTTGGGCTTGAATACTACATGTCCACAATCATAATTGGACCAATCTCTATCAATAATCCTTCCCTGCTCTTCCATCTCCTTATGGAGCCTTGTACCGGGAAGAGGAGTAAGAATGGAATACTGCACACCATCAAGTCTGGCTTTTAATACAAAATCAACAGTTCTTTTAAAGATGCTTTTGTCGTGACTATCCATTCCAAAGATAAAGGCTCCATGAACGAATATTCCAAACCTGTGGAATCTTTTTATTGCCTCTCGATAAAATTTTGCTTTGTTCTGTGATTTCCCTACTTCTTTTAAAGCTTCCTCAGATACCGTCTCCAGTCCAATAAATAGTGCCTTACATCCACTTTTTGAGGCAAGCTCCAGTAATTCCTCATCATAAGCGGCATTTACAGAAGATTGACTCATCCATATTACCCTTAAGGGAATAAGTGCCTTAAAAAGTTCTTTAGCATACTTAACATTCCCCATAATGTTATCATCTAAGAAAACAAATAACCTTTCTTTCAGGCTTTTTCCTGTATTGGCTTTGATAAATTCCACAACCTTATCAATAGGACGAAAACGAATCTTTCTGCCAAAAAGCTCGGTTACCGAGCAAAAAGAACAGTTATAGGGACAACCTCTGGTAAGATGGAGGACTTTAGTAACTATGTATTTTCCCTTTTTTAATATATCCCAGCGGGGGAAGGGGATTTTCGAAAGGTCGGGAAGGACATCATTTTTGTAAATTTTTTTTAGAGCTGCTTTACCCCCTCTCAGAAAATCCTCAACTAATTTTTCCCAGGCTCCCTCTGCCTCTCCTACTACAACTGCATCGGCATGTTGCAATCCCTCCTCGGACATAAAAGAAACGTGAGGACCTCCAAGCACCACAGAAATCCCTCTCTTTCTGAACTTATCAGCAATCTCATAAGCTCTTGGTGCTGATGCAGTCATGGTGGTTATTCCTACAAGATCAACTTTTTTATCAAAATTAACAGGTTCAATATTTTCATCAGTTAAGGTAACCTCCACTCCTGACGGAGTCACAGCAGCCACATTCAGCAGTCCAAGAGGAGGAATCTTAAAGACCTTTTCTCTCTTGGCCCTCTTTTCTTCTACCTTACCACTCCAAGTCGGAGCAATTAGCTCTA
>Ga0190360_1001517_pt1 | contig 11900 bp, 14 predicted proteins | sample 48721834_MG_FD_161271 | JGI IMG/M metagenome (GOLD analysis project Ga0190360, IMG submission 161271) | Hydrothermal vent microbial mat bacterial communities from Southern Trench, Guaymas Basin, Mexico - 4872-18-3-4_MG | ecosystem: Environmental > Aquatic > Marine > Hydrothermal vents >... | reverse complement strand
TCTTTTATACCAAGGGATTTCCAAGAGATAGAAGTTAAATTCAAAGATTAAGTTATTTTAAACAATTAGAAAGAAAAATAATTCATCAACCAACTATCATAATAGATAGAGATTACCTGTCAGTCTTACTTTTTTTCAACACTGAATTTAAACACTGGGTTATACTTTTTTGTGCCTCCAGTTCAAAAACAATAGGTGCATCAGATGCCCAACCTCCAAATGCTTCAAATACGTCTTTAATATCTGTAAGTTCAGTTGTAGGTGTTTTTTCTTTCTCCATTTGTTCATTATCTATGAAGGCAAAGATTTTTTCACCCTCATCTTTTTTAGATGTTACAAAAAGATTAAAAGTTGATTGATTTCCATCTTCATCTTGCTTATAAAAAACACAGCTTTTAGGACTTGATTGATAAATTCCATATTTATGTGCCATATTTCCCTCATCCTGGATAAATTATATTTAACTATTAACTCTTAAATGTGTTTAAGGTTTTTAATAATAACGATTTAAAAAATTATTATTTTTTTTATTAAAATTTAAGGATGAAAAATTTGTTATGTTTAAATCATAATTTTATTAAACTATTCATTTATTTAACTTATTCTCTAGGTGAAGATTTCTTATTAACATTTCAAGATGGGAAGGCGAAAAAAATATGTCTAAAAAATGGTCGAGATTGAGTAAAGATGAGTACTATCTGAATATAGCAAAGGCAGTATGTTTGAGATCCCCATGTATCCGTAGACAGTTTGGTGCCATTATTGTAAAAAATGATGCTGTGATAAGTACAGGTTATAATGGTCCTGCTAGAGGAGTGGTAAATTGTATGGATGTGGGTTGTATAAAAAACGAGCTTGATCTCCCTTCATATACGGGTTATGATTATTGCCCAGGGGTACATGCGGAGGAAAATGCTCTATTAAACGCTGCAAGACATGGAACTAGTGTTTTAGATGGAACTCTTTATCTTTATGGTCAAAGGTTTAATGGTGATTCTTTAACTGAGGGAAGACCATGTGATAGATGTAAACGGGCTATAATTAATGCTGGGATTAAAAAAGTTGTGACTAAAAGCGTAGATGGAGTTATACATAAGTATAAGGTTTCTGAGTGGGTGAAAGAGGATACTGAGAATTATTTGAAAAAATTAGAAAAAGCAAAAGAAAAAAAGTTAAAACCATTATAACGTTTGTTGATGTAAGTAGATGTGTTTTAGATGTATATTTTTTAAATTATGGAAATAGTTTGAATATTAATTTTATAGCTGTATAGCTTGATATAGCTTAAATTTATACTTTACATAGTTGATATGAATAGTTTTTAAGGAGAAATGTTACATTAAAATGGTGTTAAAATTTGGTATTTTGATAAAATAGATTATTCATTGTTTTTGAAAAAATGAGAAAAATATAAATACTTACGAATGATTTCTACGTGGCGAGGAGAATTATGAAGCGAAAGAGAGCATTTGTATTGGATGAGAAAGATGACAAAGCAGTGCAGTTGTTCACTGAGCTTGGGATGCCTAAAAATCTCGCTAAGACGTTGATGTATATTTCGCAGGTGGAGGAGTGTCGTTCTGCTGATGTTGAGCAGGGTGCTGATCTTAGGCAACCAGAGGTAAGTGTTGCTATGCAGGAAATGAGGAGAAGAGGCTGGGTTAAAAAGAGAGATCTTAAAAAGAAAGGTAAAGGTAGGCCGGTTCATATATATCATCTTACTAAACCATTGCCTGAGATTTTGAAGAATTTTGAACAGGAAAAAATGAAACAGGTGGAGACCATCAAGAACGATCTTACAGAGCTTCATAACTTGATAAAAGAGTATTCTAGATAGGCTTTTGATTCCAAGAAAATATAAAATTATTCTTTTAATTTTCTTTATTGTGTAGTCTCTTTAATGGTTGTTTGTTAGTATGGTACTTGCCTTAAGAGGAAGGATAAAGAAAGTCTTCTCTAATTTAAAACAAGAAGTTGATGTTATAGTTGTTAAAAATTCTTCTGAACCGTATATGGATTATAATTTTTTTTATGTAACTGGTTTAGAGATGGGTTTTTTTGAGGGGTGTGCAGCTGTTTTGTTTCCAGATGGTAAGGTGAATCTTATTGTGTCAGAGCTTGAATCTAGGAACATAGGTGGTTTTAAAGGTGAGGTTTTTGTTTATAAGAAGGAGAAAGAGTTTGAAGAGTTGCTAAGGGAACAGTTGCATTCTTGTGATTTTATTGGTTTGAATTTTGATGGTATGGTGTATAGTGATTTTTTGAAGTTGAAAAAGATGTTACCTGGTAGGGAGTTTTTGGATGTCGCTGATGGTTTTATGAAGAGTAGGGTGGTTAAGGACGAGTATGAAATAGAATTTATAAGAAATGCTTGTAGAATCGCTGATAAGGTTATGATGGAGATTCCAGGTGTTTTACGTGAGGGTATGAGAGAATATGAGCTAGCTGGGGAGATTAATTATTTGTTGCAGAAGAATGGTGCAGATAAACCTGCTTTTGACACGATTTCTTCATTTGCGGGTAATACTGCTATACCTCATTACAGTCATGGTAGTATTGAGTTGAAAAAAGGTGATTTGGTTTTATGTGATTTTGGTGCTTGTTTTAAACGGTATAATTCTGATATTACTCGGGTTTTTGTTTTTGGAAAAGCTAATGAAAAACAAAAAAAGATGCATGAGGTTGTTTTACAGGCTCAGGAGATTGGTTTTGAGAAAATCTGTGAAGGTGTTAAGGGTAGAATGGTTCATAATGCTGTAGAAGGTTTTATAGATGAGTCAGAGTTTAAAGGTTGTTTTATTCATTCTACTGGTCATTCCTTGGGTTTAGGTGTTCATGATGGAGGTATTGGTTTAACATCTGATGTTGAGGCTGAGTTAAAGGAGAATATGGTTTTAACTGTGGAACCTGGTGTTTATGTTTCTGGCTTCGGTGGTGTGAGGATAGAGGATGATGTATTGGTTAAGAAAGATGGTGTAGAGGTTCTTACTAGGGTGAATAGAGAGCTTATTGAGGTTTAAACAATTGTTTTTTTTTGATTTTTTCCAACATCTTTTTATGAATCTTTTAGATATCAGTTTTCTAAAATAAGGGAGGAGTAATTTATGAGTTGGTATGGCGAAGTTGAATACATTAGAGAACAGGCGAGGTTGAACAATGATTTTTTTGCTAATTCTCTTCCTATGATTGCTAGTGAAAATGTGTTGTCTCCACTTTGTAGAGAAATGCTTCTTACTGATTTCCATGGGCGTTATGCTGAGGGTACACCTGGTCAGAGGTACTATGAAGGTTGTAAGTTTTTTGACAATGTAGAGTTAAAAGCTATGGAGCTTGCTAAAAAACTTTTTAACTGTAGTTATGCTGATGTGCGTCCTACTGCTGGTACAACTGCTAATATAGGTGTTTTAAAAGCTCTTATTAAACCTGGTGAAACTGCTGTGGTTCTGGATTTAGCAAATGGTGCACATATTTCTTTTGGTAAATGGGGTGGAGCTGGTGTACGTGGTATTAATCTAGTATCTTATCCTTTTAATGATGAAGAGATGAATATTGATGTTGATGGTGCTGTTAAACTTATTAAAAAAGTTAAACCAAAACTTGCTTTGAATGGTAGATCTGTGTTTTTGTTCCCTAGCCCTATTAAAGAACTATCTGAGGCAGCGCATGATGTCGGTGCATACTTGGTTTATGATGCTGCTCATGTACTAGGTCTTATTGGAGGAGGACAGTTTCAGGATCCATTACATGAGGGTGCCGATGTGATGACTGGTAGTACACATAAAACATTACCTGGTCCGCAGGGTGGCGTAGTTTTATCAAATCATAAAAGTGACTCGGATGAGGATAAATCATTTCTTAGGAAACTAGGTTTCGGTGTATTCCCAGGTGTTACTTCATCCTATCATCTTCATCATGTAGCTGCTAAAGCTATAGCGTTTGCTGAACATCTCGAGTTTGGTGAAGCATATGCACGGCAGACGATTAAAAACGCGCAGGCTCTTGCACAGAGTTTATATGAACGTGGTTTCAAAGTTTTCGGTGAAAAACTAGGTTTCACTAAATCCCATCAAATCCTACTCGCTATTGGACCAGGGAAAGGTAAAGAAGCATCTAAAAAACTTGAAGAAGCAGGTATCGTTACAAACATGAACACTATACCTGGTGATACTGACCCTTTGAATCCTTCTGGTCTACGTTTAGGTACTCCAGAGCTTACACGTATAGGTATGAAAGAAAAAGAAATGGATGAAATAGCAGAGTTTTATGAACGAGTGCTTCTAAAAAAAGAAAAACCTGAGAAAATCAAGGAAGATGTCAAAGAGTTTAGAAAAGATTTCCAAGAACTACATTATTGTTTCAAAGAAGGATACCGAGGATATGACTATTTTGAATTAGTATAATGAAAAAAAGGGATTATGATAATTGCATTAACAGGTACACCTGGTACTGGTAAAACCTCCATATCAAAAGTATTAGCTGAGAATGGTTTTGAAACTATAGATTTAAACAAAATAGCACAGGAACAAGGTTTTATAATAGGTAGAGATGAAAAAAGAGATACCAATATAGTAGATATTGAAAAACTAGAAGATTTTATAAAAAACAACTATAGTAGTAAAAATATTGTTTTTGTTGAAGGGCATCTCTCGCACTTATTGAAATGCGCTGATAAAATAATTATTCTTCGATGTCACCCCAAGGTACTACGTAGTAATCTCTCTATTAGAAACTGGAAAGAAAAAAAAATCAGAGAAAACGTTGAAGCTGAAATACTTGATGTTATTCTTTGTGAAGCTATAGAGGTTCACTCTGAAAAAAAAATTTTAGAGATAGATGTAACTAATAAAAACGTGTACGATGCGGCTTCTTTAATCATTGATTTAACCAAAAAAGGATTTAAAAATAAAGAAAAATATAAAATAGGAAACATTGATTGGTCTGAAGAGATATTAAAAGATTTCTAAAAAAAACAATTAAAATTTGTATCGCGAGGGTTGTGGTTTAAAGATGGTTCTTGATAAAAAACGTGAAGATATTGATCCATTATTGTCAAGGATTGCTAAATATTTCACTTTTATTCATCCTAATGTTTTATCAGGTGTTTCCCTAGTTTTTGCATTACTTGCAGGGTTGTTTTTCTTTTTCTCATCCCCAGATTTAGAACCGATGAATTTTTATCTATACCTTGCTGCTTTTTTTGTTTTCCTAAATGGTTTTTTTGATGCAATTGATGGAAAAGTTGCTAAATTAACAAATAAAACATCTAAAAAAGGTGATTTTCTGGATCACGCTATTGATAGATATGCTGATGTTTTCATGGTAGGTGGTCTTTCGCTAAGTAGCTGGTGTGACCTCAGAATTGGTTTCTTAGCAATCATTGGTATGCTTCTCACTAGTTATATGGGTACTCAGGCTCAAGCAGTGGGACATAAAAGGGATTACTCTGGATTGTTAGGTAGAGCCGACCGTTTAGTGTTACTAATGGTTACACCACTTATTCAGCATATACTCCTACATTACACTTTTGAACTACCATTGGGTTTAAATCTACTCGAGTGGGTGTTAGTATATTTTGCAGTTATGGGTAATATAACAGCTACTCAACGTTTCTATAGCACCCTTAAAGTAATTTAAAAAAAAATAGACTTACAAGATATAGTACAATCATATGAAATCAAAAAAATCTCTAATGCTATCTTTTATAGGTTTAAAATATTCTTTTTATTTTTTTATAAAATATTTTAGTAACACCCAAATAAAAAACTTATATTTATTATATAAACTTCTTTTAGTGAATTTCCACTAAACTTATCTTGTGTGCAAACACCCTAAAGAATAAAGTATTTATGCATTCATCCTGCTGAATCATTATTGCTAGATAATGCAGGTTTTTGATAAACATGAACAAATTATCTTCTTCATATAAAAGAATGCAAACAGATTTATGATAACTTACATTTCCATTCTACAATTAATCTTTTTTTTGTAGAATAAATTTGAATTGAACATGTCTTTTTACCTATATGCTTTCTAAATCTTCTTCAGTGTAAAACTTTAACTCTGTACCATCTGGTAGTATAGCGATTTTTATTTTCTCACCAGTTTTAGGGTCTATATCATCTTTAAATATAGTTCCTTTTGGAAAAATCATTTTTTTCCCTCAAATTAATAAACAAAGTCCATAATATATTCTTGATTTAAAAAGATATATGATGATATATTTCAAAAAAAAAACTATTTTTCTCTATTTCTTTCTTTTAATTGTTCCTGAGGGAAGTATTTCATTTTACAGTTTGGACATGTCACTGGTGATTCTTGGGAGCTTCTCACCCAGCGATGTCCACAGAAAGGACAGTTTTCTCTTTTTATAGTTAAAAACCTCCTTTGAAAAGAATATCATATCTCCTGTTTAAAAATATTATCCCCCCTGATGTTAACAAAACCTGATAACAAAAAGAAGAGAAATAATGGTTGATTTACTGGTGTACCTAACTATTAAAAAACCTTTTGTCTTTTCCCTGTAGTATTATATAGTATGAAATGTGCAGCATTGTTCTCTGGTGGTAAAGATTCAACCTATGCGGTTTTTTTAGCTAGGAAACATGGATATGATGTTTCTTGTTTGATTTCAATTGCTTCAGAGAATCCTGATAGTTATATGTTTCATACTCCTTCTATTTTACAGGTTAAAAAACAAAGTGAGGTAATGGGTGTTCCATTGATTATTCAGAGGACAATGGGTGAGAAGGAAAAAGAGTTAAAAGATTTAAAAGAAGTGATTCAAAAAGCTAAAATAGATTTTGAAATTGAAGGTGTTATAACGGGTTCAGTGGAGTCTGCATATCAGGCATCGAGGGTGCAGAGGATATGTAACGAGATGGGTTTGGAATGTTTTAACCCGTTATGGCAATGGGATCAATTTGAATTATTGCAGGAGCTTATCAGAGAACATTTTGATGTGGTTGTTATTAGTGTTTCTGCTTATCCATTAGATAAAAGTTGGTTGGGTAGGAGAATTGATGAATACTTTATTAAAGAGGTTAGAAAGTTGTTTAATAGATTTGGTATTAACCCTGCTGGTGAAGGGGGAGAGTTTGAAACATTTGTACTTGGATGTCCATTGTTTAGGAGGTCATTAACTATAGTGGATAAACAAGTCTCTGGTAAAGACAATTCTTGGAGGATGGAGATAACGGTTTTATGATTTTGATAATACAATGTTGTAGGGAAAAATTACATTATTTTGAGTTTGTTAAACCTATAGAGGATGTTTTGAAAAAAGATGAAATATTGTTTGAATCAGTTCATTATAGCTCTCTTAACAAAAGGGTTTTTTCTAAATTTGATAAAATAATTATCTCTGGTACAAGTTTAAAGGATAACTTTTTTTTACAAGATTTAGAGTATTTCAGTTGGTTGAAAAAAATTGATAAACCTGTTCTTGGTATTTGTGCCGGTATGCATATACTTGGTTTATTGTTTAATGGTGTTTTGAAAAGGAGAACAGAGATAGGTTTAACTGATGTGTTTTTTGAAAAAGAGTTTTTTGGTTTAAAAAATAATGTGGAATGTTATGAGTTACATAATTTTTATGTTGAATCTTCAGAGTTTGAAGTATTCGCAAGATCTAGAAACTGTTTACAGGCTGTGAAGCATAAGGAGAAACCGTTTTATGGTGTATTGTTTCACCCTGAGGTTAGAAATAAAAGGTTGCTAACAGTTTTTGCAGGAATATAAAGGTAAAAAAAAAATTTGGAGGTTGGGATTAATTATATAAACACCGTCCTTATTTCAATTTTCCCTAACTGGTAAAAAAATTTGGTTTAGTTGATGAAATATGGCGCGTAAACCAGGTAGAATGTATAGATATATCAGAGGAATGCCCTCTACTAGGAGGGAATACATGGGTGGAGTACCTAACCCACGTATTACTCAGTTTGTGTTAGGTAACAAAACAGCGGAGTTTCCTGTCGAGTTGTCTTTATCAGCTGTTGAAAAATGTCAAGTTAGACATAATGCGTTAGAGGCTGCACGTATAACAGTTAACCGTTATATGGAGAAAAAAGTGGGATCAGCGAACTATAGGTTACGTATAAGGGTTTATCCTCATGTGGTTTTACGTGAAAATAAACAGGCTACAGGTGCAGGTGCAGATCGTGTTTCTCAGGGTATGAGAGCTGCTTATGGTAAAAACGTTGGTACTGCCGCATGGGTGAAACCTGGTCAGGCTATAATGTCTATTGAGACTACTGAGGCTTTTATTGAACATGCAAAAAGTGCTCTTCGTAAAGCTGGTATGAAGATACCTTCGCCATGTACAGTTAATGTTAATATTGCGTCTTAGAACTATTTACTCGTTGATGTATATTTTTATATATATTTTAGTAGGAATGGGAAAAGGATAGATAATAAAATTAATAGAGATATTATTGTTGAGATTTTTCTTACGATTTTATCTTTTTTTTCTTCAGAGATGTCTTTTTTTAATCGTTTAACTAAAGACCCCATGGCGTCGTTGAATAAGAATCCACCGTCGAGTGGTATCATAGGTAAAACATTGAATAGAGCAACTGCGAGGTTAAGCCAAAAAATCCAGTATAGAGCATTTGCAATACCCCAAAATAAACCATGAGGTAAAATACTTAGAGGACCTGTTAAAATATATGATTCCGTAAATGGAGAAGTGATTGGGTTATAACCTTCAAGATAACCAATTAATGGTAGAAGGTAGAAAAAAAGTAACCCATATGGGAATCTTGTGAAAAGAGGGTTTTTGAGTATGTCTAGGTTTTCTTTAATACCGACTAAAGAGTAAATACCTGTGTATCCTTTTCCTTTATTGGTTTCAAGTGGGGAGTATTTGTATCTATCTACTAGTTTAATGGGTTTCGTATAGAGTTTATGGTTATGTATATATGATATCGTTATGGTTTCATTTGCTTTTGTTTCATTCATTAATTTGATGTATTTAATTGATTTCTCTGTGAAACTTTTAAGGGATGTTAAATCAGTTCCGTTGATAGCTGTGATTATGTCTCCTTTTCTTATACCGATTTCATAGGCTGGTGAATCCTTATAAACTTCTAGTACTTCTAGCCCATCTGCTGCTGGTTGCACAGCAGACATGAATATGAAACTGAAAAGGAAAAGCGTTATTATTACTACTACGAAATTAGCTGTTGGTCCAGCTGCATAGATACGCATACGTTTTATTGTTTTTGCTTTTTTGAGTTGTTCTTCATCTGGTTCGCAGAAGGCACCAAGGGGTATGATAAAATAGAGGAGACCCAGGGATTTAACTTTTAATTTTCCTACTAATGTGAGTATACCATGCGAAAACTCATGTACAACAACTGCGATAATGATAGCAAGGATAAAGTAACCTATATATTCTATGCGGAGGATTGGGTTGATAACAGGGAGTGGTAATGTTACTTCGACTCCTGGCATAGCCTGTCTCTGCTGAGGGGTGAAACCTATTACTGTCCATGCTTGAAGAATAAGGAGTATTACCATTATGACCATTACTATAAAACAAAGTATTATCCCAAAGTTTCCAAAGGTTCTCCAGACTCTCTGTTTACCTGCGATTTTTTTAAGGAATTTTCTTCCTTTTTTAGTCCGTAGAAGTAGAGCAGGTCCATATAGTGATATATTTAGTTTCTCTAGTACTCCTTTTTTATGGAGAATTGCTACTATTAAAGAGTAAATGAAAACTATGAGGAGAAAAACTAGTAAACCTTCAATAGCTGACATCTCACTGGGATGCAATGTTTAACTATTTATTAAAGTAACTACTGAGAAGGGGGTTTAGATGAAATATATGTTTTTGTTAATAGTTTCTAATGAGTTGATTAAATATTTACACCATTTTAGTTTTTTTATTTTTTGTTTTACGTTTTTATTTTCACTAAAGGAGTATTCACCGATTTCGTTGTTAAAATCAAATCCTATTAGGTATGTTTTTTTTACATGGAAATGTTCTACAAGGTATACTGCTCTGTCACCGTCTGTGAAACCACCGAAGTTATATAGGTTTTCATAAAAGACAGGGTTGTTTTGTGTTGTTCCTATGAGGTCTCCCTTGAATTCTGGTACAAGTTTTTTGATTTTTTCTATGTTGTCTCCATGTGCGTGGATAATAGCTATACTATCTTTTAAGTTAGCGGTTATTTGATCACTGACTTTACCGTCTAAATCGGTTACGATGATATCGGGTTGTATATTATTTTTTAAAAGCGCGGTTGTTGCGCCATCGGCGGATATTTTTAGTTCATCTTTAAACTTTTTTTTATGTTTCTGAATCGAGGGTTCAAGAGATGGACCTGCGCCGAAGATGAATGCTGTTTTATTTTTGATTAGTTTTTCAAGTTTGTCTATAGGGTAGAGTTTTTTATGTTTTAGTAAGCTGTTTAAAACATTAGCTGCTTCTATATCTTTTTGTATGTTGAAGTTGAAATCTTTTAATATTTTTTTATAAAATGGTTCCCATTCGTTATATAACATGTTTTGTTTTTTTCTACCTTTAAAAGTTTCTTTTTTTTAATCTATTTTAGTTTGTTTTTCTATTTCAAGTTCTTTTTCTTCTGTTTGATATATTTCTTTGATGTAATGGTAGGTGATTGTGCCGACTAGGGCAAACATTAAACCGCTAAATGTAAAACCAATAAAGGTAGAATTTGAAAATTGACTTATATCAAAAACAGTCGGCCAGTTGATTAACGCGTTGTATAGTGCTCCGAAAAATGCTGATGATATGAAACCGAAGGCGAAGAGGGAGAAGGGTAGTATCCAGTATTTCCATGGTGCTTTTTTGTCTTTAACATAGACGTCTACTGCTCGTCCAAATGTTGCTATTAAACCTGCGATGACAATACCCCATATCATGTTATTTACAAAGAATAACACAGGTAGGAGTTCGACTGTGGTGGAGAAACTGGTGTTAATTGTGTTATTGAATGCTAGGAATGCAGAGGCGATTAGTATTACGATTGCTATTATGTATGTGTATATTGATAGTTTTCCTGTTAGAAAACCTGATTTTATTTCTTCCCATATTAGTGCTATGGTTTTTTCCCATCTGAATACTCTTACTAGTAGGTAGAGTCCTAGCGTTAGTAGTATAGCGCCGAATCCACTTGCGGCCAATCCTAGTAATGCAAAAAAGGCCCAGACGATTAAAACTAGAGCGATAGGTAGGACAAATTGTTTTAAGACTTTTTCATCATCAAGTAGTTTAAGGATGCGGTAGTAGGTGTCTTCTATTTCTCTGCTTTGTTTCACGGAGACGCGGTTTATTGATGTTATTTTTATTCTTGATTGGATTATTGGTAGTATGTATTCGTCTTCTGCTCCATCGGTTATTAGAATAACGTTATCTGCACCTGTTTCTTGTATTACTTGTTCAAGTTGTTGTGATAGTATTTCATCGGATTTGAAACCAACGTTTATGTGACCGCATATGGTTGCGATTTCTACGTTTTTTTGTTCATTGAGTAGGGTGTTGTATGTAGATATAGCTGAGAATATTGCATTGAGATCTGAGTCTTCAGGGTCTGCCATGCCGAGTTTGTTTGCTGCGTCGATGTTGTTTTTGATTCCTATTATTGGGCTTTTTATTTTTGCTTTTCTTCCAAAATCGTCATCACGGTCTACATTGAGAACAAGTGTTTTCATGGTTTTTTCAAAATATATATAACATTTGTGAGGTATATAAGAATGTTACTGTTTTAATAGTATGATGTAGTGTTGTTTACTGTTTTTTTTGGAGATGTGCCTTGAAAAACCCCAATTTCAGTAGTTCCGAAAGCATAGATGACTTTACTCTCATTTTTAAGAAAATATTAAAAAATTTGAAAGTGCATCCCCTAATTCCTATCCAGTATGGAGGTGTGGAAGGG
>Ga0190360_1001512_pt1 | contig 11926 bp, 8 predicted proteins | sample 48721834_MG_FD_161271 | JGI IMG/M metagenome (GOLD analysis project Ga0190360, IMG submission 161271) | Hydrothermal vent microbial mat bacterial communities from Southern Trench, Guaymas Basin, Mexico - 4872-18-3-4_MG | ecosystem: Environmental > Aquatic > Marine > Hydrothermal vents > Microbial... | reverse complement strand
TAAAAAATTTGTTTTATATTTTGTTAACTAGAAAAGTACCTCAAACGTTCTAATAGTAAATGTTATTTTTATGGAGGTTAAGATGAACGGTTCTGAAGATGTGGCTCTAATAATAATCATGCCTATTATGATCGCTTTCTGGGCCTGGGTTGTCTGGGCCATCCTGGAGTGGCGAAAAATGAGGCATATGGTCATTGTCCTCCTTTCCATGCTCTTTTGTGCTTTGGTGGCTACCTTTGAAAAACAAAAAGGAATTTGAAAAATTATGTTATTTTTACCCTGCTTGGTTAATCCCTGTCCTGAATTAGGGTCACTGCCCAGGAAGGATAGGGCGCTTCGGAACCCTTGACTGAATGCCAAATGATTCTGTTGAGCACATCCTCCGGGCAGGCATCCACTCTTTTAAAATTCAGCCTGGCCGAAGTCTGGGCATTCTTTCTGAGTAAAGCATCAGCTATCTCCTCTGGTTCGGGATTCAGTTCATCCAGGGGAATTTGATTGGCTATGACAGTGTAAGGGCGAAAATCAGGCTGGTCAGTAAAGCAATCAAACATTGGAGTAGCCGTGGCATCAAATTGGTTCATTGGCGGCAGGCCGAGAATTTGTTCGATTGTCCGCAGGAGGCTGGTGGTATTGTACTGGGTGTGAATCACCTGGCCACGCTTCACATATGGACCGGCCAGGTAAGCTGTTGTCCGGTAGCCGCTCACATGATCAAAACCATTCTGAGGGTCATCTTCAATGGCCATAACAAGCATTTCCTTCCAGAACCTGCTGTGGCTTAAAGCTTCTATTATCTGGCCAAGAGCCAGGTCGTTATCAGCAACGGCCGCCCGGGGGGTAGGATACCCAGCTTTGGTTCCGCTGGTGTGGTCAATGGGAAGGCAAATTAAAACCATAGATGGCATTTCCCCTCCCTCTTCCCATTTTTTGATCTGGTTCTTGATATAACGAGCCCGCCAAACATCTGGAACCTCCATGCTCCAACCAACATAATTGGTGGGGGTGAAATCAGCGATAGAAGGAATTCCTGGCCTGGAAGCAATGATTACCTCCCCATTTCCCTCCAAGTATTCTTCCCAGAAATCCATCCAACCAGGCTTTCCCTCTCTTTTCGGATCTTTCCATCTCAGCTCAGGTATGGCAAATTCACCAAAATTCCAGATAGAAACACAGTGGCGGCGGCAATTATCCCAAATAAAGCCGCTCGGGGCATAAGCTAGAGCATCCACTTCATCTTCTCCCATACCGTCGGGATAACTTCGTGGCCAGCCGGCAAAAGATCTTTCCAGATAATCAGTGCCAAAAGCGGTGGTTGACCACTGGTGTCCGTCAGCACTCAGGATGCCGCTGCAGTAAGTGTTATCCAGAAGGACAAATTCCTTGACTAGCTTGTGCTGGTTGGGAGTTACTTCTTTCCCGAAAATACAGAGAGCCGGATTGCCATTTCCTTCAGGCACATCGCCCAGAACCTGGTCGTAGGTTCGGTTTTCCTTGATAATGTAGACAACATGTTTAATCAAGCTTGGTTCGCCAATTCTCTCCGGGATTGGTTTTGGCCTCTGCCCTTGCCTTGGCCTTTTCAGGGATTCTTTAATCCTGTTCCGATGAAAATTTTCAAAGACACAATTAGTAAGCTTTTTTAAATCCTTATTTCCCGGGAGGGAGAAAACTGAAATCGAGCCATAATATTGATGGGTGTTAAATCCAGTTTGCCCCGTCTTGTCATCAGTCCGGGGCCTATCGGCAATTCCCTTGATGTTGGCCACCCAGAGCTTGCTTTGTTGCTTATGCCAGCCCAAAGCTCCTGGGAACCAGCCTACTGGAACCATTCCCTTAACCTGAGACTTTTTTTTGTCCGGTTTGAACTCTACTACAGCCACTGCATTCTGTGTGCCATTGGCCACCAGCAACTTTTTTCCATCAGGAGTAAAAGATAAAGCATTGGGTGAGGCTCCAAAAAGGTCAGCCGGACTGCGTTTAACCCAGATAGTTTCCACCACCCGGTCAGAGCGGGTATCAATTAAACTCAGATTATCAGAAGCTGCGTTGGCACAAACCAGATAATTGCCATCAGGTGAGAGAACCAAGGCTGAGGAGTGTAGACCAACCACTATTTCCTTTATTACCAGACCGGTCTTCAAATTAACCACGCTTATCGAGCCTTCGCTGGCTATGAATTTTTCCGGGTCAACCTTAACCTTTGTACCTCGACCTGCCGGGCCAACCAAATCACCGGGGGCTGGCCTTCTTCCTCCCCAGTTACTTACATAGGCTTTCTCCCCTTTCAAAACGACATCGAAAGGAGCCACGCCGACTTCAAATAATCTCAAAACTTCTCCGGTGTCTGGATTGATTTCTATTAGACGATTGGAAAGATTGCCACAAACGTAGAGTTTTTTGGCGTCAGGGCTTAGAGCCAACCCGGCAGGTATTTCTTTTTTCCGGCGAGGTGCTCCCGCAGGTGGCAAAATGATTGTCTTTGACAGTTTTATGATTCCATCTTCATTTAAGGAAAAAACTTTGATGCTTCCCTCTACGTCACTGAGAAAAATGCGGCAGCCATCTGGGGAAAAGATGAGCCCGGTATAACTCAGCTGTCCCTTTTCCTCCGAATTAAGGATATTAGTTGAGGAAAGAACAGCCTGAGGTTCTTGTTGTTCTGTTGAAGGGAAGGCCACCCGCTGAAGAATTTTAAGCTCGAGCGGGTCAAGAGCCAGGAGTTCGCTGCTTTTTCCAGAAACTACTACTAATTTTCCATCAGGCGAGATGGCCAGTGCCTGAGGTCTCACGCCAGGTAATACTAAATAGGAACCATAAGGTCGAAGTTGCTGGTTCACGGGTAATACAGTTTTCCCATTTTCCTTCACTCCCACTGTCTCTAAATCAGAGCTTGAGCCGGTCCTTTTTTTCTGACAGCTTAAGGTCAAGACCATTAGGATTAAAAGAATAACCATACCTTCTTTTATAAACAACACCGGCCTTTGGCCGGGCCTGCCTCTAAGAATATATTTTGCCTTGGCCTCCGATGTTTTCTCTGGTTTTTTCAATTTTCTCTCCATAATATCTATTTCTTTTTTATATTATTAAAAGAATTGAGCTAGAGTCAATCTCTACCAGGGAGTCAGGTCTTCACATTTGACATTATTTTTGGTTATTGGTATTGGTGGTCATTGATGATGTAATCAGACCATTAAGATAATGCTTTAAGAATGCAATTTATCATAAAACAGCAAGAGGTAATAGAAAGGATAATATTTTTTCCCTAAAAGAGACAAAAAGTTGTTTATAGAAAAAGTGAATGATAAATTTGGAGAGACTAAAAGAAATAAAAAGTCTCATGTATAATAATCAAGTGTCAAAAATGAAGACCTGACCCTCAAAAGAAGGAGGAACCATGAAATATAAAAGGGTATGTTCATCAATGGCTATGGCCATAGTATTATTGTTAGGGATTTTGAGCACTCAGCTTCTATCTGCTCTCATTTTTCCTTCCCAAGAGTACGCTCGAAGGCGCCAGCAGGTAATGTCTCACATATCTGATGGAGTGGCCATTTTCCTCGGGGCCAATCCTCCTTCCAATGATACCCAGTTCCATCAAAATAATACCCTTATGTACCTCTGTGGGGTGGAAATTCCGGGAGTCATCCTGGCTATTGATGGCCAGCGAAAAGAAAGCATCCTGTTTTTTGCTATTGATGAAAAAGAGGCAGAAGGGGAGGGAATACCGTTGGAACTCATCCGCAAGCCTAAAGAGGTAACAGGTTTAGAAAGAATCCTTCCCCTTGAACAGTTCCCCTGGTATTTAAGCCTCTGGTGCAGCCAGAACCGAACCATCTATACCATGTTTTATCCTGAGGAATTGATGCGGGACAATACGGAAGAAAAATATGATTATCTGCAGCAGACTATGGTCTTTAATCTTTTTGACCAGCGCCTCACTCGAGAACTCCAGTTTGTGCGACAGGTAAAGAATAAATTTCCCAAAGCAGAGGTAAAAGATATTTCGCCAGTAATCTGGGATTTAAGAAAGTATAAATCACCTCTGGAGATTGCTGTACTCCGTGAGGCGGGCAGGATTGGGGTTAAAGCTCATCGAGCCGTTATTCAATCTGCCGCTCCGGGTATTAAAGAGAAAGAACTTGCTGCCCTTTTTGAGTACGTTTGCCAGAAGGAAGGAGCTCAGGATTTAGCTTTTTACACAATCATTATGTCAGGAAAAAATCATGCCTTTGGCCATTATCATCGCTATGATCGTACTCTCCAGGATGGTGATTTTGTTATCCTTGATGCCGGCCCTGATTACAAGTATTATAACGCTGATCTTTCAACGTCTTTTCCAGCAAATGGTAAATTTTCACCCCGCCAGCGAGAGCTTTATCAAAAGGCATTTCTGGTGCGTCAGGCTTGCCTGGATTCTTATCGCCCGGGAATTACTTTGAAGCAGGTTGGTGAAAGGATAAAGAAATATCTAGAAGACAAAGGATTTTCGGCTGATGATCCTCAGGTGAGGGGAGAAATTCGCTACGGAGGATATAATCACTCTGTTGGGCTGGCCACCCATGATGTGATGGCCACTTTTTCTGGGCCTGATGAAGTTTTAAAACCGGGATTTGTTTTTGCCTGTGACATCCAAGTTATTCACCCCGAGGAAGAAATTGGTATCCGCTTAGAAGATAACATTGTCATTACTGAAGAGGGATATATTAACCTAGGCCAGGGGCTCCCGCGAACTATTGAAGAAATAGAGCAGTTGATGAAAAAGGAAGGAATTATTCAAGTCTTAAAAAAGAATAAAATTTATTAGTTTATCTCGGACCTTTTAGATCTAAGAAAGGACGGTAGTTATGAAAAAAGTTTTTAATTCAATTAAGGGAATAGGTGTTTTTCTTGGCCTGAATTTTATTTTTTGCCTCTACCTTTTTCCTGTTCAGCAAATTGATTTTAATCGAAAACCTATTCAGTGGGAAAGAAGCCGAACTTTTGATGCCCAACACTACCTGATTAAAATTAATCTGGATATTGAAGGAAAATCTTTTACTGGGGAAACAACCCTTATCCTGTCCTCTTTAAAAGAGGATTTAAAGAGGATAAAGCTTGATGCTGAGGATTTTAAGGTAGAGAAAGTAATTAATGAATGGGGGCAGCCTCTTGCCTTTGAGCAGCAGGAGAAAAAGTTAATTATTGACCTTGATCGGGCTTATAGCTTTAGAGAAACAATTGTGCTCACAATTTTCTATCGAAGTGATCCCCGGGCTCATCAAACTCCAGAAAAGAAAAAGGGCCTCCGCTTTTATCAAGCTACATCTGAATACCCTGCTTTGGTAGCTTCTGATTCCTGGCCGGATGGAGTTCATCACTGGTTTCCCTGCTATGATTTTCCCAATGATAAAGTCACCGATGAGATTATTGCTACTGTTAAAGAGCCAAACAAGGTTGTTGCCAATGGCCGGTTGCTCAAAGTAATTAAAAATCCTGAGGAGAACACGGTCACTTATCATTGGTTACAGGACAAGCCCCATTCGACTTATTTAATTTTTCTGGCTGCCGCTCCTTACGAGGTTCTCCATGATCACTATCAAACTATTCCTATTAACTACTGGGTTTTCCCCCAGCATGTCCAGGACGCCCTCCGCTCCTACCAAAAAACACCCAAAATGATGGAATTTTTCATTAAAACATTTGGGACGCCCTATCCTTGGGCTAAATATGACCAGGTCTCTGTTCCCTTTGGAGGTGGGGCAGAGAGTACCTCGGCTACGGCTATGACTTACCGCATTATCCACGATGAAAAAGCAGAGAAAGATTTTTCCAGTATCGACATTGTCTCGCATGAGTTGGCTCATCAGTGGTGGGGAGATCTAATAACCTTGAGAAGCTGGGAACATTCCTGGATGAATGAGAGTTTTGCCACTTACTGTGAGTATCTTTACTGGAACTATGATCGCGGTCCAGAGGAAGGGGCCATCGACTTACTGAGTGAAAAAGATTATTACCTACAGGAAGCAAAAAATAAGTACATACGTCCCATCGTCACCAACCATTACCAGGTTCCCCAGGATTTATTCGATGCTCATTCTTACCCCAAAGGAGCCTGTGTCCTTCATATGTTGCGGTTTATTCTGGGAGATAAGGCCTTTTTTAGAGTCTGGAAAGAGTTTCTCCATGACTATGCTTTTCAAGCGGTTGATACCCATGATTTTATGAAAACCGTAAAAGAAGTAACTGGGGAGAATATGGATTGGTTTTTTGAACAATGGATTTTCAAACCTGGACATCCTGTTTTTGAGATTAAATCCAGCTGGAATGAAGAAACAAAAACTATGGGACTGACCATCAGGCAAGTTCAAGATACATCCCGAAACATTCCAATCTATAAGACTCCTGTCCTGATCGGAATCAGGCTGGGAAAGAGTTATAATCAGACTTCCCCCTCAAATACTACTGTAAAGGTTATCAATCAAAATGAGTTAGAAAAAGAAAACGCAAAGGTAAGAGCAAAACACAAGAAAGTAGATGAAAGTATAGAGAAGAGGGAAGGAGATTGGCCGTATCCAACCAAAAAGAAAATAGAGAGATGGGCGAGAGAGGGAGATGAAATTGTTTATAAAATCTGGATAACTGAAGCCGAAGAATATTTTGAATTTCCTATTAAGTCGAAGCCTCTTATGGTGCGCTTTGATCGGGGTAATTACCTTCTCAAAGAATGGTGTTTTTCTAAAAGTCGGGAAGAATTGCTTTTCCAAGCTCAAAATGATGATGTTATCGGCCGCCTGTGGGCTGTGGGAGAGTTGAAGAAATTCAAAGATAATTCCCAAGTAATTAAATCAATTATGAAGATCGCCCGGAAAGACTCTTTCTGGGCCGTAAGAAAAGCGGCCGTGGAGACTATCGGGGCCTGGGCTGAGGAGCGCTTCATCCCATTTCTTAGAGATTGTTGTTTGGATAAGCATTCTCGAGTGAGAGCAGCGGCCTTGAGGTCTTTGGCAGATTTTCGCCGGCCAGAATTGGCAGCATTTTTTAAAGAGCGTTTCAGCCGGGAAAATAGTTATTTAGCTCAAGCAGAGGCTCTAAAAGCTATAGGAAAAACCGGAGATAAAAACCAAATTTCCTTTTTGGAAAAAGCGAGCAAGATTCCCTCTTACCGGCATATCATTAAAAATGCTGCCCTCGAGGCCTTAAAATTACTGCAATCACCTCTTAAAGATAATTAGAGAGGTTTGCTTTTTTTGACCTCTGCCTTTCAGTGGATAGTCCTGACAGTAGGGCCTACACTCCAGCCCAGTTGCTTAGTGATTCGAGTTGTTTGAGTCAGAGTCTTGTCACCAATCGCAAGGGAGACCAAATATTCCCTTGGCTCAACCGGGGGACCCAGTCGCCGCTTTTGGTTTTTCCCTTGGGGAGGTTCCCTCCGCATATCCCAGACAACTTTATTAATCCCTGCCTTAGCAAGTCCTTCAAGCTTACGGATGAGCTCTCCTTGGAGAGTGGTAATAGATAAAGTCACTTTTTTCGGCATGTCTTTTTTTAGATAATAATAAATAGCCACCGCATTAGCCGAATTAGGAGTATAAAGATGCCGGTCACCATAGAGATGATAGTTGCCGCCGAAAGTATGAGCCTGGAGTTTTGCTTGAGGTTTGATCTTAAATAGATGAATTTCTTTTTGAAGGGCATCTGGAGTTAGCTCCTGAAGAGGGCTGATGTCTGTCAGGTAAACGCCCCGACCATAAGTAGCCACTAGCAGGTCTTTGGCCTTAGGGTGGACGAGTAAGTCAGAGACAATAACTGAGCGGGGCATATTGTTTTGCATTTTGACCCAATTCTGTCCGCCATTCAGGCTGACATAAAGGCCGCCATCAGTGCCCACAAAAAGAAGGTTAGGATTTTCTCTATCTTCAAAGATGACATTTATGGGTTCTTGGGGTAAATCGCTGGCCAGAGGAATCCAGCTCTGTCCGAAATCTGTGGTTTTATAGAGAAAAGGACGGAAATCATCGCGCCGAAATCCTGTTTTAGCTACATAAGCAGTAGCCTGGTTATGATGAGAAGCAAAAACACGGCTAACCCAGTAATTTTCCGGAGCTCCTGCCTCTGCCAGGGCAGGGGTTAAATCCTTCCAGCTTGCCCCAAAATCTTTGCTCACCCAGACTTTACCATCATCAGTTCCCACCCATAGAATACCTGCTTCGAGCGGTGATTCGGAGATAGTAGTAATAGTACAATAGGTGATATGGCCGCGGCCGGCTATTTTCTGAGCATCATTGGTGGTCAGATCGGGGCTTATCTCCTGCCAATTGTCTCCTCGGTTTAAAGAACGAAGCAGGACCTGAGCTCCAGTGTATATAATCTGGCTGTTATGAGGCGATATGAGAAGGGGAGGGGTCCAGTTAAAACGATAGGGGGTCTTTCCTTCTTTTCTTTTGGGTTGGATGTTGGTTCGAGTGCCCAGCTTCTGGTCCACTCGGAAGTGTCCACCAAACTGATAAGTGTTGTAGAGCCAGCGGCTATTTGAAGGATCCACTTGGTTATACATACCATCCTGGGTGCCCACAGTTTTCCAGTCAGAAAGAGTAATGCGGCCGGACCAGCCATTGGAGGGGCCTTTCCAGGATTCATGGTCTTGAAGGCCGACATAAATGTTGTAAGGCTCCTCCATGTCCACTCCCAGAGCATAAATCTCACCTATAGGCAGATTGTCATAGTAATCGCAGCTACGGCCGCCATCATAGGAGACATATAGACCTCCGTCACTGCCCATGATGATGCGGTTGGAATCTTGAGGATCAATCCAGACAGTTCTGACATCACCGAAGGCCGTGCGGAAAAGCCGGCGTGGTGGCCAGTTGATATCATGCCAGGTTTTTCCTCCATCTTCTGAGTTGGCCAGACAGATGCCAGTTACATAGATTTTCTGGTCGTTGTGAGGGTCAATACGGATTTGATTAAAAGAATAGGCCGCTTTTCCGCCCAGATTATCTTTAAGGGAATTCATCTTCACCCAGCTCTGGCCTCCATCTTGGCTGCGGTAAACTTCGCCTCCAATTTGTCTTGGCTGCGGTTTTAATCCTTGACTTTGATCTTCTTTGGCTTCTTCTGCGGTAGGCGGACGAGTGTTTGCATTTTCAATAACCGCATAAAGAATATCAGGATTCTGGCGGTAGATATCAAGGCCAATGCGGCCTATTTTCCCGGTAGGAAGCCCTCCCTGGAGACGCTGCCAGCTCTTTCCCCCATCTGTTGTTTTATAAATTCCGCTGCCTGGGCCACATTCTTCAAAATGCCAGGGATAGCGGTATTTCTCATACATGGCTGCATAAAGAATATCTGGATTTTTCCTGTTAATAACTAAATCTATGGCCCCTATTTTATCGTTTAGGTAAAGTACTTTCTGCCAGCTCTGGCCGCCATCTTCGGTTTTAAAGACACCGCGTTCTTCATTAGAAGAAAAAAGATGGCCCATAACCGCCACATAAACAATATCAGGATTTTGGGGATGGATAACAATACGGGCAGTGTGGTGGCTGTCTCTAAGACCCATCTGCTTCCAGCTTCGGCCGCCATCTTCAGATTTATAAATCCCGTCACCGGCATGAGAACTTCGAGCATTGGCCTGTTCACCAGTTCCTACCCAGAGGAGATTGGGGTTGGAGGGAGCCACAGCCACCGCTCCGATAGAAAGAGAGCCCTGCTCATCAAAGATAGGTTTAAAAGTTGTGCCGTTATTGGTTGTTTTCCAGAGGCCACCGTGGCGGGTGCCGACGTAGAAAGTGTAGAGATGGTCTCGAAGCGGAGATTCAGGCACAGCAATACAGGTAATCCAGGCTCCGGAGCGAAAAGGCCCCAAGTTGCGGAAAGTAAAGATTTTTAAAAGGTTGCCATTAAAAACAGCCTCTTCTTGAGAAAATAAGTAACCATTAGCTGAAATTAAAATAATTGTAAAAAGAGAAATGAATTTTATTGATTTCATTCTGTCTCCTTAATATATAGGTTTTTTTCTTTTTTGAAACTTATATCAGAGGAAAAAAATGAAGTCAAATTGCCTAAAAAATAAAATTTTCTTTGGCAATCATTACCCTTTTCTTATGTTTAAGGTAACCAATATTGGTAACCATAAAGGCATGGAAAAGAGCATTCAAGCCCAAATCCTTTAGCTCCTTAAATCCTTGCCCTCAGGTCTTCAGGCAGAAGAAATAGGGCCCAGACTTAATCTGACCCGTCATACCATGGCCAAGTATTTAGAAGTGCTTTATGCTGGAGGGAAATTAACTATCATAAATGGGGAGAGGCATGAGTTGACTAAAACCTGGCTTGATTCCCTAATCAGCTCGATGTATGATTGCATTAGCTGGCTGGAAAGAGTACCAGACAGAAAACGTGATGATGGAAAGCTTATTCAAGCTGTTTACAACCAATGCCGGGCTTAGTTTCTCTGGGCAGAAGTTTGTACTTTAAATAAAGCCATTGCTTCTGTTCTGGATGAAAAGACAATGTATTTCCTCTATGTCTTGGGCATTCTTCAAAAGAGCAGTCAAGTGGCTGCTGATTTCTATGAGGAGATGCGGGATGAGGTCAAAGACTATGTCCATAGAGGAGTTGCAGCTCAACAGAGTAATGCTTCATTATAACCGTGACTGTGAAGGACTGAGTTTGGGCATTGCGGAAAATATGTTAGCTCTAATCAAGGCTGGCTTTCCTATCATAAATTTTGAAGAAAACATTGAAGATGAAAGGGAATTTGATGAGGCCCAGACTATAACCCGAATTGATGCCTTCATGGAGAGCCTTGGCTTTGATAAATTGGAAGAGTGAACAATAGATAGTTAATAGTAAAAAGTAAGGAGTGAGGGGTGATTAGTAAAAAGTTTAAAGTAAAATTAGATAAAAAAATGCTGAAGCTGTCGTTTGTAGAGGTTTCAAAGAAAAGAGGGATCAGGTTCTGACTGGTCCGTTAGAGTATAAAGGCTAAAAGAAAAGAAGCAATTGACCATTAAATTGTACTGAGGAGGAAAAAATGAATGTGGCTGGGATTGACTGTGGGGCAAAATTCGTCAAAACCATCATTCTGGATGGAGATAAGATTTTGGCCAAAAGTTCTGTCCTCAGCGGCTTTGACCTCAAGGGGGCCGTAGAGAAAGCCCTGGAGAAAGCTTTAAAGGAAGCCGGTCTTTCCGTTCCAGACTTAGCTTGTCTAATAGCCACCGGTACTGGCAAGGAAGAGGTGTCTATGTCTCACTCTAAAGTTACAGAAATGAGCGCCAATGCCAGAGCTATGAATTTTCTCTTTCCTTCTGTTGGAACAGTGATCGATGCCGGGGCTGAAGAGGGCAGGGCCATCAGAGTCAATGAGAAGGGAAAAGTGATTGATTTTGCCATTAATGAAAAATGTGCGGCTGGCACCGGCCGCTGTATGGAGGTTTTTGCTGACCTTGTTTCTGTGCCCATTGAGGAGATGGGGTATCTTTCTTTTCAAGTTGATGAGGAGCCGGAGCCAGTCAGTTCAACCTGTGTTGTTTTTGCCAAATCAGAGGCTGTAAGTCTGCTCCGCAAGGGTTGGCCAAAAGAAAAAGTCCTGGCTGCTTATTGTTCAGCCATGGCCCACAGAGTTGCTGAACTTCTGGAAAGAATTGGGATAGAGAAGGATTTTGCCATAACCGGAGGCATTGCTAAGAATGAAGGTCTGGTAAAAAGATTAGTGGCTAAATTGAAGATAAAAGCCCTGGAACCTACTTATAATACTCAAATTGCCGGGGCTTTGGGCGGAGCACTTTTTGCTAAAGAGCTGGTCGAAAAAGAAAGGGGACTGCGCTAAAATGCTGGCTCATTACGGTTATAAAGACGGCTCAGGTGATTATTTTATCACCATTGATAGCGGTAAATGTGATGGCTGTGGCCGTTGTGTGGAGGCCTGTCCCTATGGAGTTTT
>Ga0190360_1001510_pt1 | contig 11956 bp, 12 predicted proteins | sample 48721834_MG_FD_161271 | JGI IMG/M metagenome (GOLD analysis project Ga0190360, IMG submission 161271) | Hydrothermal vent microbial mat bacterial communities from Southern Trench, Guaymas Basin, Mexico - 4872-18-3-4_MG | ecosystem: Environmental > Aquatic > Marine > Hydrothermal vents >... | reverse complement strand
AAACAATGATGAATTTTTGCCATTTAGTTAAAGGAAAGAATCCCCTTAAATTTTTTGAAGATTTTTGAGATGACGCATTTGCTTTTATCGAAGGTGAGTTGCCTTGTTCAAATTCATAAGTTTGAGGACGAAAAATTTCCTCTATTTCTTCTTCTGTTTTTTCTAATCCTTTTCGTTTTGCCTTTGTTTTGCTTTGTATTTTTTCTTCTTTTTCTTGCTTATTCTCCTCAATTTCTTGGTTAATTTCTTGTTTTTGCTCTTGTTCTTCTGACTTTAGAATAAGGCCAATGAGATTAAAGTTTAACTTTCCTAATGAATCTTCATTTAGACTATTGTTTTTCAAAAGATTGGTTATTCTTTTTTCAGTAAAATAGTCAAAAAGGTAGCTAAGAGTGAAAAAGAGAATGTCACCTTTTTCAATTTTCCCACTAATAAGATTAACAAATTTATTTTCCTGTTTTTTTTCTGGCTCAATTATTTCAACTTTATCTCCACTGATTGAAAGAAAAACAAAATTACCAAACCAAGAACAATATATTTCTTGTTCTTTAATTAAGACAAGATTCAGTTTAATTCGTTCCACCCAGTTATTTTCATCTCGTAAAGATTCTCTTTTTAGCCATTCATTGATCTGACCAATAAGATTTTCAAAATTACTTTGAATAGATTGATTTGCTAAAAGAGGATTATAGTAGTTATCCTCTATATAGGAAGCTAATTTTTCAACAAACTTTTTACTGAATTCTTTTTGTTCTTTTTTAATAGGTTGATAAGAAGAGAAGTTGGCTAAAATATATATATCCCCAAATTTTTTGAATTTAGCTTGGGCTTTTATAGGGTAAATTAAAGGATAGTTTGTTGCTTTTTGTTGGTTATTCCAACAAAAATGGGAAATTTTTATCTGAGTGGTTGCCATAATTATAATTTGGAGATATATTGATATTATAAGAATATACTATGCAAACAAAATCTGTAAAGACATATATTTACTTCAATACCTTATTCCCCAGAAAGAAAATTTGGCTGATTAGAGAGAATAAAATTATTCAAAGGGTTTATTTTCGCTCAAAGAAAAACAGAGAAGAGCCGATTTTGTTTTGCTTAGATAAAATTTTAAAAAAATCAAATTTAAAAATTGAAAATATATCAGCTATTATTGTCAATAAAGGGCCAGGACATTTTACTAGTGTTCGTAAAATTTTAATAGTTGTAAACATCTTAAGTTGGTATATGGACATCCCTGCTTTTGGTATTGTTTTGAAAGAGGAATTAGATGAGGAACAAGAAAAAAAATTGGTTAATAAAGCTATTAATCAAGTAAATAAATTAAAAACCAAGCAGATGATTTTGCCAGTTTATTTAAAGGGGGCAGATATAAAAAAATCTAATTAACAAAGTATTATGAGTGTAGTTTTTGATATAGGAGGGACAAATATCCGTTTAGGAGTTATTTCTTGCCAAAAGCAACTAAAATATTTCAAGCAAGTTAAAACTCCAAAGACCTTAAAAAGGTTTAAAAAAGAAATATCAGAATTACTTAAGCCAGCAAATATACAAAAAGAGTTAAAAGTGAAAAAGTATTTGGGGGTTAGTTTAGCCGGATGGATAGATGAGAAAAACAATAAAGTGATTTCTTCACCAAACATTCCTTATTTAAAAAATATTTATTTAAAAGAAATTTTTCCCTGGGGAAAAGACGTAAATATTTACTTAGAAAATGACGCTAATGCTGCAGCTTTAGCTGAGAGCCAATTTGGCAAAGGTAAAAATTGTGATAACTTTGTTTTTCTAACGATTGGTACAGGTATAGGAGCAGGAATTATTATTAATAGGAGATTGTATAAAGGCTTAGGTTTAGCAGGTGAAATAGGACATACTCAAATTGTTTTTAACGGAGAAAAGTGCAACTGTGGCAATTATGGCTGCCTCGAAACATTGTCCTCAGGTAGGGTATTAGATAAGTATTATATTGAGTTATTAAAATCTAATCCAAAAGCAAAAGCAGAAGGAATATTTGACTTAGCTCAACAAGGGAATAAAAAAGCAATTGAAATTGTTTTCCGTTTTATTTCTGGATTAGGCGTTAGTATTTTTAATCTTATTTATCTTTTGCACCCAGATCTTATTGTTCTTGGTGGAGGGTTGTTTTTGTCTAACAAAAGATATATATTGCCAGTTTTGAAAAAATATGTTAATCTTAAACTTAGGTCGAGTTTATACAAAAAAACAAAGATAGTCCCGACAAGCTTAGGAGAAAGAGCTAGTTTAATTGGGGCATCTTTACTTAAAGCTAAGAAATGAATATGAAAATTCCTAGTGTTGAAGAATTAGCAAAAAATGCTGTCCATATAGGACATAAAACAGGGAAAATTTGTCCTCAAATGCTTCCTTATATTAGCGGCATTCAAGCTACTTTGCATATTATTGACTTGGAAAAAACAAGAGAAAAGTTAAAGCAGGCATTAGACTTCTTAAAAAAGGTTGCTCAGGATAAGGGAATTATTCTTTTTGTTGGCACTAAACCAGTAGCTAAAAAATTAATTAGAGAAACAGCAGAAGCTGTAGATATGCCCTATGTTAGTGAGAAGTGGATAGGAGGAACTTTAACAAATTTTTCAGTGATTTCTAAATCAATTGAAGAGTTAAAAAAGATGAAAGAAGAAAAAGAGAAAAACGTTTGGAGCATTTATACAAAAAAAGAACAACTAAATTTATCTAGAAAATTAGAAAAATTAGAAAAACTTGTTGGCGGATTAAGTAAGTTAGATAGATTGCCTGATGCTTTATTTATTGTTGATTTAGTTGAGGAAAAAACTGCTTTAAAGGAAGCGCGAAAATTAGGCATACCAGTTGTTGCTTTAGTTGACACAAATGCTAATCCTACTTTTGTTAAATATCCCATTCCAGCTAATGATGATGCCTTAAAATCAGTTCAGTTTTTATTGGATTTAGTTAAGCAAGCAATAAGTTCTGTTAAAGAAAAGTCAGAAGAAAAAAATGAAAATAAAGGGGATGGAAAAGAAAACAAAAAGGATAAAGATAAAGAGTCGAAATAAATAAAATAAATTTATTAATAAAAATTTGAGATTATGGATGTAAATGTAAAAGATATTAAAAAACTGAGGGAATTAACTGGCTTAGGTATAGCTGATTGTAAAAATGCCCTTTTAAAAGCTCAAGGGGATATAGAAAAAGCAATAAAAATTTTGTCTTCAAAAAGTAAAGATATTGCCCAAGCAAAACAAGGAAGAGAAGTTAGTCAAGGAGTGATTAGCGCTTATATTCATAGTAATAAAAAAATAGGGGTATTAGTTGAACTGCTTTGCGAGACAGATTTTGTTGCTCGTTTGCCGGAGTTTGAAGAATTAGCCCACGAAATTGCTCTTCAAGTAGCTGCTACTAACCCTTTGTGGCTTTCTAAAGATGACGTTCCAGAAGAAGTAAAACAAGAACAAAAAGCTTTCTTTCTTCAAGAGATTGATGCTAACAAACCACCAGAAATTAAGGAAAAAATTTTACAGGGTAAATTAGAACAATTCTATAAGCAAAACTGTTTGTTATCTCAACCTTATATTAAAGATGATAAAATAACAGTTGAAGATTTGATTAAGCAAAAAATAGGTGTTTTAAAAGAAAATATTAAAGTAGGCAAGTTTGTTAGACTGACTTTAGGCGCCTAACTTGAACTTATTATGCTTTATGGATTAAAGATAACTGACTGGGACAAGATTTGTTTTGTGCCTTCACATAACCTGAAAGATGGTGGAGAAAAGACAGCTTCTACTTTGAAGGTAGGGGACAAAGTACTTTTAAAAACTAGTTTAGGAATTGATTTGGCTGAAGTTGTCAGTATAAATAGTGAAGAAAGTTTTTCTTGCGAAACTGGATCAAAGCAGGAAGCAGTAATTTTAAGAAAAGCAACAAAGGAAGATATAAGAAAAGATGACTACCTTAATCAGAAAAAAAAGATAAAGCAGGCAATTAAGGAAAGCGCCCGATATGTTAAAGAGCTTAACCTACCAATGAAGATAATAGATGCTCATTTTTCTTTTGATGGAGGGAGGGTAACTATTTTTTTCACTGCCCCAGAAAGAATAGATTTTAGAGAGTTGGTTAAGGCTCTTTCCTCGCACTTTCATAAATCTATACGTTTGTATCAGGTTGGAGTAAGGCAAGTTTTTGAATTAGAAGGAGATATTGGTCCTTGTGGCTATCCTTTATGTTGTCGTTGTTTTTTAAGAGATTTTGATAAGGTTAGCATTAAAGCAGCTGTTGAACAAAATCTAGCTCATCGAGGAATGGAAAGATTAACTGGTGTTTGTGGTAGATTAAAATGTTGTCTACTTTTTGAACAAAATAAAAAAGGAAATCAAAATAAAGATGAAAATTAGTTTATGACAAGAAAAAAGCTTTTTTATTGTATTTTAATACTACTACTTCTCATCTTAATCATTTTAATCGCAGTTAAATTTATTAATAAAAAGCCTATGGAAGGGTTAAAGGGAATTTTACAAGGCAAAAAGGTCGCTTTAGTTATTGCTCAGGAGGGCTTTCAGGATCAAGAATTTTCTGAAACAAAAAAAGGATTAGAACAGGCTGAAGCAGAGGTTTATGTTGTTTCAAAGAACACTTTATTCCCAGCAAAAGGTAAATTTGGCTTAGAAGTAGAACCAGATATTAAGTTAGAAAATTTGAGGGTAGATGAATTTGATGCTCTTGTTTTTATTGGGGGGCCAGGAGCAAGCTCTTACATTGAAGATGATACAGTTCATTCTTTAATTAGAGAAGCTAAAGAAAAAGATAAAGTTTTAGGGGCTATTTGTATTGCCCCAGCAATTTTAGCAAAAGCTGGTGTTTTAAAAGGTGTTCAGGCAACAGTTTGGTCTAGCCCTTTAGATAAATCTCCTGTAGAACTTTTAAAAGAAACAGGAGCAATTTATTTAGATGAGCCAGTAGTTGTTTCTGGGAAAATTGTGACAGCAAATGGCCCGGAAGCAGCAAAGAAGTTTGCCCAAGCCTTGGTTGAAGTTATTTCTAAACAATAAGGCATGGAGAAAAAAATTAAAATCGCCATTAATGGTTTGGGGAGAATAGGTCGAGCAAGTTTTAAAATTGCTTTAGATAATCCCTTTCTCCAGATTGTTGCTGTTAATGATTTAGGTGATTTGCCAACAATAGTTCATCTTCTAAAATATGATTCTATTTATGGTAAATGGGGTGAAGAAATTAAGATAAAAGGGAGTTATTTAGAAATTAGAGGTGAAAAAATATTGGTTTGTTCGGAAAAAGATCCTGGGAAATTACCCTGGAAGGAATTAGATGTTGATATTGTTTTAGAATCAACCGGCGTTTTTAGGGATGATTCAGCAAAATTGCATCTTAAAGCTGGAGCAAAAAGAGTGATTATTTCAGCGCCACCAAAAAGTCCGGATATCCCCACTTATATTTTAGGGGTAAATGAAGACAAAATAGATATTAAAAAAGATTTAGTTATTTCAAATTCTTCTTGTACAAGCAATTGCTTGGCTCCAGTAGTAAAAGTTTTAGACGATAATTTTGTTTTAGATAAAGGAGTTTTCACTACAATTCATGCTTATACTAATGACCAAAAAATATTAGACTTACCTCATAAAGATTTAAGAAGAGCTCGGGCGGCTAACTTAAATATAATTCCAACAACCACTGGAGCAGCAACTTCAGTTATTGAAGTGCTTCCTCATCTTAAAAATAGATTAACTGGCATAGCAATTAGGGTTCCTGTGCCGATTGTTTCTCTAATTGATTTTGCTGGTGTGTTTAAGAAGCCAATTTCACGAGATGCAATTAATGATCAATTCAAAAAGGCAAGCTCTACTCAGTTAAAAGGTGTTTTGGATACAACCGAAGAGCCTTTAGTTTCTTCAGATTTTAAGCAAAACAGGTATTCATCTATTGTTGACTTATCCTTGACTTCTGTACAGGATAATTTAGCTAAAGTTGTTGCTTGGTATGATAATGAGTGGGGTTATTCTTGCCGTTACATTGAAATGGCTGAATATATTGGTAAAAAATTAATTCTATGAAACAATATAACCTACCAATTATTTTTGCTAGCATTGCTTTGGCTCTTTGTTTTATTCAAGGAATATCTTTTTTGGTTTTTCATCAGTATGTAGTCAATTTTATTTTGACAGACGCTCAATTTAAGGAATTTTTAAATAAAGGGTTAATTGAACCTCAATGGGTGGCAACTTCAGTTATTTTTATTGGTTGTTTGTCTTTAGCTTTATCTTGTTGGTATGCTTTAGCTTTATTTTCTTTAGGAACAAAAAAAGCTTTTTACCATTTTCTTATTCCTTCAATCCTTAGTTTGCTTTTAAATTCTTGGCTGGTGAGTTTTTTAGGGTTTTTAGCTTGCTATTTTTATTATAAAGAATTTAAAACATTGAATAAATAATTTATCTAAATTTTCCACAGTTTATTCACAAGTTATCTTCTTTTTAAATTGGCTTTTATTTTTTTTTGCTTATACTAAAATAATATTTTATTTATACTCAAAGCAATTCAAAGTATGGCCAAACAGGATAAAAAGGAAAATTTAGATAAATATGAACTCTGGCAAAGTGTTCTTGGCGAGCTAGAGCTCCTAATTTCTCCAGCAAATTTTAAAACTTGGTTTTCCAATACTTTTATTTCACGAATTGAAGATGATGGAAGGACAGCGGTTATAGCTGTCCCTAATATTTTTACTCAAAATTGGCTTAGTCAGAAGTACCATAAAGACATTTTAAGGGCTCTGGCAAACATTACAGACAACAAGATAGAAAGGGTTGTTTATACTATTGAAAGCAATTTTCAGGTAGCTAAGCAAATGGAAGATATTTCTCGTTTAGAAAAGATGGTTGAAAAAAAGAGTAACAAAGAAGAAGAATTTAATAAATATGGCCTTAATTCTCGATATACTTTTGACACTTTTGTTGTTGGTAAAGGAAATGAATTGGCTTATGCAGCAAGCAAAGCAGTTGTTTCTCAGCCAGGAAGAAAATATAATCCTTTGTTTATTTATGGAGGAGTAGGACTTGGCAAAACTCATTTACTTCAAGCAATTGGTCATGCTTTTCTTTCTAAGAATAAAAAAGCAAAAATTCTTTATGTTAATGCTGAAGTTTTTACCAATGAATTTGTTGAAAGCATTCGTAATGGTAAAAGTAATCATTTTAAAGAAAAATACAGGAATTTAGATTTATTATTGGTAGATGATGTTCAGTTTATGGCTGGAAAAGAAAGAACAGAAGAGGAATTCTTTCATACTTTTGATAGCTTGCATCAAGAAAAAAAACAGATAGTTATTACTTCAGATAGGCCACCAAAATCTTTAGCAGCTTTAGAAAAAAGAATAGTTTCTCGTTTTGAGTGGGGTTTAATTTGTGATATTGCTCCACCAGATTTGGAGACACGTCAGGCAATCTTAAAAGCAAAAGCAAAAGAAAGGGGATATAAACTGGATGAAGAGGTGATCAATTATTTGGCTTCCCATATTCAAAGTAATGTTCGAGAATTAGAAGGCGCTTTGAATAAGATTTTTGCCTGGCATGAATTGTACAATGAACCAATTGATAGAAATGTAGCAGAAAAAATTATTAAAAGTATGGTTGCCCAGACCCCAAGAAAGTTTGTTCCTTGGGAAAAGGTACTAAAAGAAGTTGCTGACTTTTATAATATAAAACCAGAAGAAATACAAGGTATTTCTCGAAAAAGAGAATTAGTAGTTCCTCGTCAAGTTATTATGTATTTACTAAGAGAGGATTTAGAAATGTCTTTTCCGGCAATAGGTAAAAAATTGGGAAACAGAGACCATTCTACAGCAATGCATGGTTGGGAAAAAGTCAAAAAAGAAGTAGAAAATGACGGAAGAATAAAACAAGAAATAGATTTAATTCGACAAAGAATTTATAATGATTAATTTTTGGATATAGGTTGATAGTTTTTATGGGGACTAAAATAAAAGTAAGGAAGGCAAATGGCAAATGGGAAGCTTTTGATTTGAATAGGATAAAAAAGACTTGTTATAAAGCAGGTGTAAATAAAAAAGTTGCTGATTCAATAGCAAAAAAAGTTAGCCAACAGGTTTATAATGGCATTTCAACAAGGAAAATTCTTAAAAAAATTCAGAATTATCTCAAGGAATATAAGTCCAGTGCTGCTGCTATTTATTCTTTAAAATCAGCTCTAATGAGGTTAGGTCCGTCAGGTTTTGTATTTGAGGATTACATTACTCGATTGTTTAGAGCCTGTGGCTGGCAAGCAACAAATCCTGAACCTATTTTAGGTTTTTGTATTTCTCATGAAGTTGATATTATCCTTAATAAAAAAGGGGATTATTATCCTGTAGAATGTAAATATCATAATAAAAGAGGTATTTATTCTGGATCTAAAGATGTATTATATACTTGGGGAAGATTTTTAGATTTAAAAAAGGGAGCTCAATTTAAGAAAAATTTTTTTAATTTTAAAAAACCTTTACTGGTTACTAATACCAAGTTTTCAGAGCAGGCAAAACAATTTGCGTGTTGTCAACAAATCGAACTTTTAGGGTGGAATTATCCAAGAAAAAGTTTAAATTTTTATATTCATAAAACTAAACTTTGGCCAATAACTATAATCCCTAATTTAAATTATAATCTTCGTTTTAAGCTTTTTAGAGAAAAAATTATTTGTTTAGAGGATTTATTTTCTTATGATTTTAAGTTAAAATATACTGGGATATCTTATCAAACAATTAAGAGCCTTCAAAGGCAAGCAAATGAAATTTTAACTGCTTATAAATAAAATTATGGTTTTAAGCAACAACCCTTTAACCCCAGAAGAAGTAGAAGAAAAACTTAGAGAGAAGTTAAAGAACTTAAGTTTGGAGAAAATAGAAGAGAATACTAAAAAGTTAGCCCAAAGTTCAGGAATGCCTTATATTCGGCTTAAAGGTTTTCCTATTACCCCTGAGGCATTAAGATTAATTAAAGAAGATAAAGCAAGAGCAATTAAGGCAGTTTGTTTTTATCAAAGTGAAACAGAAATAAAAATTGGGACCAGTTTAGTTAATAACCCTGAATTAGATGAATTACTTAAACAAATAGAACAAGATACAGGAAAAAAAGTTCAGGTTTTTTTAATTTCAGAGAATAGTTTGAAATATGCTTTAGATTTATATAAAACATTACCCCATCTTTATCAACCTTCTAAAAAAGTTGAAATTACCAGCCAGGATTTAGAAAAATTTGAGAAAAAAATTAAGACATTTCGCGATTTAAATGAAGAAGTTCAAAAAGCAAGTACTTCAGATTTCATTTCCTTAATTTTAGCTTCAGCAATTAAATCTAGAGCATCTGATATTCATATTGAAGCAGAAGAAAAAGATATAAAAGTTCGTTTTAGAATTGATGGGGTATTAGTAGATGTGGCTAGTATTGATAAGAAATTTTGGAAACAAATTATTTCAAGGTTAAAACTTTTATCCTCATTAAAATTAAATGTTAGTGACGTTCCTCAGGATGGAAGGTTTAGCATTAAGCTGCCTTCTGATAAGCTGGATATTAGAATTTCTTGTTTGCCAACAGCTTTTGGAGAAAGTGTAGTTATGAGGCTTTTACGTTCTTCAGCTGTTGGTTTAAAATTTGAAGATTTAGGATTTTTTGGTGAGGCTTTTGAAATTTTGTCTAAAGAAATACAAAGGCCAAATGGAATGATTATAACCACTGGGCCAACTGGAAGTGGTAAAACAACTACTTTGTATGCAATTCTTAATAAAATTAACCGGCCAGAGGTAAAAATTTTAACATTAGAAGATCCTATTGAGTACCAATTGCCAGGAATAAATCAAAGCCAAATTGATAAAAGTAAAGATTATACATTTGCTAAAGGTTTGAGATCTCTTTTAAGGCAGGATCCTGATGTAATTATGGTAGGCGAGATAAGGGATTCAGAAACAGCAAAAATTGCTGTTCAAGCAGCTTTAACTGGACACTTGGTAATTTCAACTTTACACACCAATGATGCAGCTGGGGCTATACCTCGTTTTCTTTCTTTAGGAGTTGAACCATATCTTTTAGCTCCAGCTTTAAATGTAGTTATTGCTCAGAGATTAGTAAGAAGAATTTGCCCTGAGTGTAAAAAAGAGACTAAATTAGATGAAGAACTGCTTCAAAGGGTAAAAAAAGACTTATCACCAGTAGCTGAAAAGCAAGGTATATCTTTAGACAATTTAACCTTTTATAAAGGGGAGGGGTGTAGTAATTGTCAAGGTTTAGGTTATCGTGGAAGAATAGGTATTTATGAGGTTTTAAAAGTAGATTCGGAAATTGAAAAGCTAATAAGCAAAGGAGATGTTTCTGAGTATGATATAAAACAAGCAGCAGACAAACAAGGAATGGTAACTATGGTCCAGGATGGTTTGATTAAAGCAGTTAAAGGCATTACTACTGTTGAGGAAGTTTATAGAGTTATTGAATAAAAAAGCGATATGGAAAAGAACAGCAAGAGGTTGGCAGTTGTTATCCCTTGTTATAATGGAAAGGAATATATAGAAAACTTGCTTTTATCATTAAAAAAGGGGAGCGTCCAACCTAATAAAATAATTTTGGTTGATAATGGTTCAACTGACGGAACTTATGTCTTTGTAAAAGAAAATTTTCCTGAAGTTGAACTAATTTTTTTTAAAGGAAAACTGGGCTATGCTAAAGCATCAAATATAGGAATTAAAAAGGCAATAGAACAAGGATATAAATATATCCTTCTTTTGAACCAGGATATAATTTGCAAAGAGAATACCATTGAGAAATTTCTTTATTATGCAGAAGTATATAAAGATTTTTTTATTATTTTTCCTTTAATTCTTTTCTGGCCGCCAGGAGAAAATAAAATTATGAATGCAGGAACTTTAATGCACTTTCTTGGATTTGGCTATTCTGGCTCTTATAAATTGCCTTTATCTCAGTTAAAAATAGGGAAATATTCCTATGCTCCAGGATGTTCTTTGCTGTTTAACTCAAAAAAACTAAAGAAAATTGGCCTGTTTGATGAAGATATTGTGATGTATCATGAAGACTCAGATCTTTCTTTAAGGGGGCGATTTTTAAAGGAAAAGATTATTTTTATTCCAGAAATTCAAGTTTATCATTTATATAAAGAAAAAATTGACCATTTTCGTTGGTATTGGTCTGAGCGTAATCGTTTATTTATTCTTTTTAAGTTTTATAAGCTTCCTACTTTAATTTTAATGTTCCCGTTTTTTGTTTTTATGGAAATAGGGATTATTTTTTTTAGCTTGCTTGGAGGATGGCTTGATCTAAAAATAAGGACATATTTTGATTTTTTGCGTCTTTTCAAAAAAATGCTTAAAAAAAGAAGAATGATCCAGCAAACCCGTCAAATAACTGATAAGGAATTTTTAGCATATCTTACGCCTGTTTTTAATTTCCCAGAGGTTAGCAGTCCTTTAATTAAATATATAGTTAATCCTATTTTTGGTTTAGGTTATAAAATTATATATTTTTTTACTTTTTGGTAATTTTGAACAGCTTTTATGAAAATTGCTCACTTTGTTTGTCGGTTCCCACCATATAAAGGAGGAATAGGCAATGTTTGTTATTATCAGGCAAAATATTTGTCCAAACTGGGCAATGAGGTTGTTGTTTTTACCCATTATAATAGAAAAGAGCAGGGCCAGATTAATAGAACTAAAGAAAATTTTAAGGTTAAGGCTTTACCTTATTTATTTGCCTACGGCAATGCTTGTTTATGCCTTCCTGTTCAGATTAAACAGTGGAATCAATTTGACGTTATTCATCTTCATTTCCCCTTTATTGGTTTTGCTGAACAACTTTTATTTTTAAAAAAAATAGGCTTAATAAAACCCTATTTTGTTGTTCAGTATCATATGGATTTAGTTGGGCAAGGAATAATAAAACATATCTTTAGTTTTTAT
>Ga0190360_1001507_pt1 | contig 11970 bp, 10 predicted proteins | sample 48721834_MG_FD_161271 | JGI IMG/M metagenome (GOLD analysis project Ga0190360, IMG submission 161271) | Hydrothermal vent microbial mat bacterial communities from Southern Trench, Guaymas Basin, Mexico - 4872-18-3-4_MG | ecosystem: Environmental > Aquatic > Marine > Hydrothermal vents >... | reverse complement strand
ATCCTAATTCCATATTTTGGATTTTAAAAAAAATTTTTGTTAGTTCGCCCTATCAAAGGGCTAAAAAGTTCAATTTGTTTTTTATTTAACAATTGGCGTTCTAATTTTTTTTGTTGAATTATCAATTTCCTTTTTTGTTTTCTGGCGTTCTCAGTAGCTCGATACATGGCTATCATTCTGGTGGCATATTTAGACAATTGATGTTCTAAAACAGCCTGATTAAAAAAAGCTGACTTTAACTCGGTTTCAAAAAATCCCAGAACTGCTTCGGGAGATGGCTCAAATAAATAAGTTTTAACCTTCTCCAATTCTTTCTCTACTATTATTTCTCCGGAAATATTACTTTGAGTCACTTTTTGCGTCAAAATGGTCTGGAAACTTCCATGAAATACGATAATTTCTTGGTAGTTTTTAATAAATTCAATGATATCGCGAAGCTCTTTTGCTTTGGGCTTGTCGTCATCTAATTCAAAATAAACTATTTTCTTCCCCGGACTTTCTCTTTCAATCAGATATCTACCCATTTTCCCAACCACCACTAAAGTGGCTTTGTTTTCCGTTAAATAATTTAAAACTTCTTTGCAGATATCTAAAATTAAAGTTCCATAAAACCGTTCATTACAAGAAAGAAAAACTACCACTCTTGGTCTTTTACTTTTTAAAAAAAATTGTTGAGTTTTAGTTACTTTTCCTTTTCGGAATTGAGCAAGATAAGCCCTTTTTGTTAAACTATAAACTTGAGAAAGCTGGTTAATAAACTCTCGGTTGGTTAATACTTTTTGGCGAATTTTGTTCATTCTTAAATTAGCAATTTCTTGATAAACTCTGGTAATTGTTTCAATATTGGAAATCGCTTTTAAATTCTCTTTGATTTCTTTTAAGATTGCCATATTTTTAATCTTTAACTGGCAACTCAATGTAGAAAGTTGTTCCTTTTCCCCAACCTTCTGATTCTCCCCAAACTTTCCCTCCATGAGCTTTAACAAATTCAGTAATAATATTTAAACCTATCCCCCTGCCTGGACCATAAAATTTCTCGGCCTCTTTACCTCTTTCAAATAATCGCCCTTTCAAGAAATAATCAATCTCTTCTTTTTCCATACCAATACCAGTATCAGCCACCACAATTCTAATTTTTGATTTTTGATTTTCAACCCTTATTGTTACTCCTCCCCGGTTGGTGTATTTAATAGCATTATCAAGCAAATTCCAAATCACCTTTCTCATTCTTCTTTTATCCAGTTTTAGGGTTGGCAATTTTCCGTTGGTTGGGAGTTCAAGTTTTAAATAAAGATTTTTTTGTTGAGCTTGAAATTTTAATTCCTCAATTACATTTTTAATCAAATTTTCAATCCGACAATCTTCTAAATTCAAAGTTTTTCTTCCCATTTTTAGCTCCTGAATCTCTATTAAATTTTCCATTAGAGAATAGAGAAGATCAACCGATTTTTTCATTTCAATAAGCTTTTCTTTAACAACTGGATTTTCTACTGGGCCATAACTACCTTCAACAATTTTTTCTAAATATCCCTTAAGAGGAACCAGGGGGGTTCGGAGATGATGTTGAAGAGACAAGATGAACTGGTCTTTAGCTTGAGTTAATTTCCTTTCTTCTTCCGAGAGTTTTTCTGCCTCTTTTCTTTTCTTAAATTCTTCTTCTCTCCCTCTTTTAATTAAAAAATAGCCAAAAATAAACAATAAAAGAAAAATAACGGTTATCAAAGGACTAAGCCAAAGATACTCTCTGGGCAAAGTAAATAGAGGAAGGAAAACATATAAAATGGATATGGCAATTATAAATAGCCCAAAACTAATCAGAATATACAAGGATTGTAAGTGATGGAGCTCTGGAATTTTTAAAAATCTTTCTAATAAAATTGCTCCTCCCAAGGCACTGTAGATTAAAAGCAACAAAACAAAAACTACCCCCCAAGGAGAAAGTTTAATCAAATAATTGATTGGCCAATTGTTAGCAAAAACCCCAAAGATTATTAGCAAAGCAAAAATTGAAAAGACAATTATTAAAGGAACCTTAAATTTTTTTAAAGATATTTTAGAGGCACTAACAACAAGAAAAAAAAGCTCAAAAATAAGGCCAATGCTTAAAGCGAAAGTTATTTTTAACCATTCTAACTTTCCAAATAAAACAGGCCGATTATAAAAATATAAACAAAACGACCAGGAAATTATAATAAAAGTGAAGACCAAAAGATGAAATCTCATTTTACCGCCTCTTTAATTATTTCAGTGAGTTCTTTTAGAGAATATTGAGTTTTAATTAAAATTTTATCAATTCCTTCTTTAAAGAGCTCTTCTTGAAACTTCGGGTCGCTATAGTTGGTTAAAGCGTAGATTTTAAGATTTCTTGTTTCGGGATATTTTCTGGCCTCTTTTAAGACCTCAATACCATTCATATCTGGTAAAATTAAATCTAATAAAATTAGGTCTGGCTTTTCTTTCTTTCCTTCTCTAATTTCTTCCATCCTTCTAATTCCTTTTTGGCCCATATCTAAAATTTCAACATTAAATCCAGCCATAGTAAACACCTCCTGGAAAATCTTAATAGTTGGGGGATCATCTTCAATTATGAGAATATTTGGTTTAGCCATAAAAATTAAATAGGTTGGTATAAAATTTCTCTAACTTTTGGAATAACTTTTTCCACCAAATTTTTAAGTTTTTCTAAATCATTTATCTTCTCTATCTCTTTTTTCACCTCCGGTAGAATTTTTTCATAATTTTTCAAAATTGTATTAACCTCTACTCTCATTATATTTTGAGGTTTATCTTCCCAAAATCCCGAAAGCAACAATCCAAATAAAAACAATTGAATAGCTCTGGGGATTATCATTTTTACCTCTTGATTAAAAAGAATCTCTATTTTTTCCCCTAAGTCTAAAAGTTTTTGGGTTTCTTGAGATAACTCTCCACCAAATTGAGCAATTTCCATTACCCTTTGATATTCAACCAATGTTCTTTTTATCCAGCCAGACAATTTTTTATCTAACGGTTTTTTGGTTTGATTTCCCACACGAGATACCGAAAGGAAAGCGTTAATAGCAGGAAGTTTACCCTTTCTAAAATCGTTAATATCAAAAAAGATATGACCATCAGTCATTGCCATCAGATTGGTTTGAATGAAGCCAGAAATGTCATTTTCTAAGGTTTCAGCCACTGGTAAAGCAGTGATACTTACTTCTTTGTTGGCAAGAGATGGTTTTTTAATATTTCCCGCTCTTTCCAGGAGGGCTGCTTGAATATGAAAAATATCACCAGGATAAGCACTTCGGCCGGGAAACTCCTCACTTAAAAGAGAAATTTCTCGATAAAATTTAGCATGACTGGTTAAATCATCAAAAATAATTAATACATTTTTGCCTTCCTCGCGAAAATATTCAGCAATCGTTATTCCCGAAAAAGGGGCAAGGTAGTTTAGGGGAGAAGAGTTTTCCGAGGTAGCAATTACCATTACTGTTTTGTTTAAAACTTTCATCTCTCTCAAATAGTCCTCCACCGCTTTAATAGCAGAAATTTCTTTGCCAATTCCAACATAAATGCAGATTATTCCTTCTTTTGCTTGACTGACTATAGTTTGTAAAAGAAAAGTGGTTTTGCCGGTTTTGGCATCTCCAATAACCAATTCTCTTTGACCATATCCGATAGGCACCAAGAGATCTACGATTGTCACCCCCGTTTGTAAGGGTTGGCTCACCCTGACTCGTTCGGTAATACCCGGCGCTTTTCTTTGGATAGGTAGGTATTTTTTTTCTCCTAATATCGGCCCTAAACCATCTATCGGATAACCGAGGGGGTTGATAATCCTACCCAAAAGGTTTTCTGAAACCGGAATTTGAAAAAAAGTATTAGTTCTTGTTACTGCTTCTCCAACTTTTAATTTTCCAACCTCAAACATTAAAATTTTCGCTACTTCTTTATCTAATTCTTGAACTAATCCCTTTTGTCCGCTTTCCGTAATAACCATTTCTCCCAATTTTAAAGTAGGCAGGCCGGAAACATAAGCTAAATAATGATTTAATCCCATCACTCGACCTATTTCTCTTATTTGCTCTAAATATTGTTTAAAATTAGCCATAGGTTTTGTCTATTCTGCAGGGTAATCACTTAAAAGGTGGTGAATTTCTTTAGCTAACGAAAAATCTCGCCACTTTCCCTGAAATTCTATTACTGCTCCCCCTATGATTTTGGGGTTTACCACTACATCTAAAATAATTTTTTGGCCGAGTTCTTTTTCTAACCATTGGCTAACCCTTTTAATAAAGCTCTCAGGAGGGGAGAAAGCGATTTCTAATCTTAGCTTGGGCAAAGCTCGCAGTTTTTTTTCCAAATCAGAAGGTATCTTTTTCCCTTTTAATCTTTTTTTGGTAATTTCATCTAAAACCAAGCTCAACTCTTCGGTTGTTTTAATATTTTTGATTAATTCGGCAAATGATTTTTCCATAGCTTGCTCAAAAGATTTCTCTTTTCGCTTTCTCTAAGGCCTCCATTACTAATTTCTCATGGGTTGATAAATCAATTGCCTTACCGATGGTTTTTTTGGCGACTTTTTCAAGCATTTGATAAATTTTTTGGTCCATCTCTTTAAATCTCTCTTTTTTATAGTTTTCAATCTTTTTTTCTACTGCCATCACCTTTTTATTTAAGGTTTCCCTGGCTGATTGATAAATCTTCTCAAATTTTTGGCTTAGCTCTTTAGATAATTCTTCCGAAATCTTTAAACTACTTTGCTGAATTTTAGAAAGTTCCCCCTTGAGAGCTTGATTTAATTCTGAGATTTTTTCGCTGGCTATTTCCGAAAGATAAGTTTGATTTTTTAAACTAAATTTTGTCAATTGAGCCATCTCCTCTTTAATTTTTTCCATTTCTTGGGAAAGTTGTTGAGAAAATTGACTAATAATTTTTTGGATTTTCTGATCTCCTCCTTCAAACCAGTTTCTGTAATTTCTGACAATTTCCTCTGAGGTTTTTTGGAGTTTGTCTTTGAATTCTTCAATATTTTTTTGAATTTCCCTGGCAATCGATTCTTCTAACTGCTTTTTGAAATCTTCAGAAATTCTTAAAAAAAGTTCGTTTTTAGCAAAATCTTTAGAAAGGAAAAGTTTCTTTCTTTCTTTCTTAAGAATTCGCAAAATATCTATCACCATCACAATAGCTGAAGCAATTAGAATCAGGAAGATAATCAGAAATATATTTTGCCCATTCAAATTGAAAATCATAATTTGTTTATTATATTAATAAAGTATAACAAATAAAGCGAGACCAAGTCCAGCTACGGTTAAAATCAAAATTCCAATTAGGTTTAATATCATGGCGGTTCGGATACTTCTTTTGCTCAAAGGGTTTCGGCCAATTGCTCTTATTCCTTCCCTCAGGGCTTTAACAAAGGCAAAAAAACCAATAATAAAACTTCCTCCTCCCAACAAGAGAGCAAAAAGATAACGAAGGACTTCCGGCACATTTTGAGGCGTTTTTAACTCGGTGAAAAGCTTTTCCATCATTGTGCTTAATCCAGTTTTTTTTGGCAAAATAAACTCTTGAGGTTGAACAAAAACTAATATCTTTCCTTCTTTCTGGTTAAAATCTTCCAGGGCTCTTCCCAAAACAAACCCTTCTTGGGTAGCTTTTTGGCCAACCCCTGGCTTATTGGAAGAGGTAATAAAATCTCCTTTTTTTATTGGCCCGTTAATATTGCTTACTTTGGTTAAAGTTTCACCAAAAGAAATTATTGGCAAACTCTTAGTAGTTGGTTTACCAAAAACTATTATTGGGGTTTCTCCTACTACTCCAATAATATTTTTATCGTAAGGAATCTGAGAACGAAATATTCCCTCTTTTGTTTGGGAAACAATATCTCCAACTTCTGCCTCTTGGTCAATAACCTCCAAATTTCTGGCAATTAAGGGTAATTTTTGAGCTAATCCTTCAGCTCCCACCGAAAAAATAAAAACCACTCCGGTTGAAACCAGTAAAATAAAAATTTGCAAAAATGTAAATTTCCTCATCAACCTCATTAATTCATTATAAATTATTCTAAAGAAAGTTAAAGTTAAGAGGGTGGACGTTTTTTCAAAGGAAACTTCTGATATTCAAAAACAAGAGTTAACAAGATTCTTTTTTGTTCTTTTAAGGTTAATTTACGGTGATTATATCTCCAACTATATTCTCCAAGATAAAAAGGCAATTTTTGTTTTCTAACTCCACCCTTAGCGGAAAGTTTTCTTTTAAGATATCCCCAAAATCGTTCTAAACTATCAATTTGATATCGTTTTGGAGAAAGTCGGTGAAGGTGATTTTTGAAGACAATTGCTTCATATTTTTCCAAGCCCTCAGGTAGAGGTGATTGTTTTTTAATAAAAGATTTTAATTTTTTAATTTCAATATCTTGAACAACTTCAGCAAAAAATTCATCGTTTTTGCGAAAAATCCCAATTATTGGTTGTTTAATCAAAAGCGGTTGATCTTGTTGAGGCTCTTTGTTACTCATTAACCTTCTTAAAATGGTCAATATCTTCAAAAGTTTGTACTTTGAGATATTAATTCTTTCCAAAATAATTTTGATTGGATGTTCTAAGAGAAACTCAAAAATAACCTCTTCCAACATTTCCTTAGGAACATTGAAGAAGTTTATCCGCGGAGTAAAGAGATAGCGACAGTTTTTACATTTTAATCTTCCATCTCTGGTTTTCCAAAACTCACCAAGACCACATTTTGGGCATTTTACCCCCTCGGATAACAGTTCCGATAAATTAGATTTTAGTTGAAGGAAATTCATTAAGATAATTATAACACATTGGTTCAATTTTCAAACTATTACCTTAAATTTCTCAATTTCCCGTGGCAGGAAATAAAAAGAGAGGAGAAATTTAGATAAAATCTCCCCTATGTTTAAAATTTGTTTTTTCCTGCTTCAGCGAAAATAATTCAATTGAATCCTCATCTATTTGTCCAAAAAAGAGGGAGAAAAGGTTAGCTAGGGTGCCTTTTGGGAATCTTAAAAACATTTTTAAAAAAAAGATTACCAAAAAGATGAAATGTTAAAGAAAAACAAATTGATATCACCCTCTTATTCTCAGATTTTCTTTTTTGGCTGATGAAGTTTTTGAGATTTAAGTCGCTGGATTTTCTTAAAAGAAACTCTCGTTACTTCAGAAATTTTTAGGAGGGAAAAGTTATTCTATTTTCTCGATTTTAGACCTTGCCACCCCAAGATCCAACTTAGTGCTCCTAACTTAGTGCTTTTTGGAATTAATATTCTTTCTTTTTGCTTTTCCCCTTGGGCTTTCTGGGGCAAAAAATTTGGGAAAGTTTTTTTAATGGAATAAGGAAAAAAGGAGTAGTAATATTTTGCGGGAAGTTTTCCACAGCCAAAGGTCTTGACAAGGTTTTTTGATATTAGATAATAAAGTAATCACAAAATTTCCCGTGACAGGAAAAATTTTTCCGCGAACTCTTGACAGCTGTTCTTATCAACCCGAAAATAAAATAATAAAATAATAAAAAAGAAGGCCCGGGAAAAATGGCCAAGGTGGAAAATTTATAGCCGATTTTTCTTTTACCAACTGAGCCCTTAGAATTTAGGGGTTTCAGTTGTCCGGGCCTTCTGCCTTTAAATATATATTATCAAAAAAGATTTGTCAAGACGCAATATCCCCTTATGCCCCAAAACAACGAAAATTTAATAAGCATTGATGAGGTTATTTTTCGAGCGAAAAAACTGGGAGTTGATTTTGGAAAAGGGAATCCCCGGGAGCGACTCCGCTATTTGACAAAAATTGGACTTTTGCCTCATGCCAAAAGAAAGTCTTTTAATGGGGGAGCTCCTAATGGGGCTTATCCAGAATATGTAATAGAACTTTTAGTTGAAATTGACAAAAAAATAAAAGCTGGAAAAAGCATTCAGGAAATAAAAAGGGAGGAGGAGAGAAAAAGTTTAATTGAGATTCCTTCCAAAATAGAAATACCCAAAAAAATAGAAATACCCAAAATTGAAAGAGGGTTTCCTCTCGCAGCCAAACCTCCTCTCCAAGTAGAGAAACCAGCTAAATTTTATTTCCCAGTTAACAAAAAATTACTCTTTAGCTTGATAATTGTTATTTCTATTTTGTTTTTTGCAGGAATTCTTCTTTTTCGGAGTGGTCAAATTGAAACTCTTTATTCTTCACTTTTAGCTTCTTTGAACTGGACCAAAAATCTTGTTCAAGCACCTCCAATTCCTGTTGAAGAAGAGCAAGAGGTTGGGGAAGTTTTTCTTTTTCCTCACTTAGAACCTTATTTAACCATTAATGCGGAAACCGATATTAACGCTCCTTTAAATGTTAAAGAAGAAATTACCGCTCCCTCCTTAACTTTTCTCAAAAGGGAAGGGGAGTTTAAAGCTACTCTCCTTTCTGCTGACCTCACCGCTGACCGAACCTATATTTTTCCAAATCAATCTGGGACCATTTGTTTGACCACCGGCAATTGTATTGGATTAGCGGGGGAAGTTTTTGCTCCTGAAATTGGCAGGCCAAACCGATTGGCTAAATTCATTTCTGATAGAGAAATTGGGGTTTCTTCTATTGAAGATTTTTATTCTGAAGTGGCTTTAACCATTGATTCTGAAGGGAAAGTTGGGGTGGGAATTAAAGAGCCAAAATATGCTCTCCATGTGGAAGGGAGAATTCAAGCCACCGGCGATATCTGCACTGACCTCAGAGGCGGGAAATGTTTAAGCGAATTAACTACCGCCGCTACCCCGATATTTGTTGGAGGAGGTGGGATTAGTGGTTCTGGTTCAGCTAATTATTTGCCTATCTGGACAGCAAATACTACTTTAGGAAATTCAATAATTTCTCAGTCCGGTTCAACAATTGAAGTGGCGGGAAAAGTTAAAATGACCAGTTTCCAACTTACTACCGGGGCTAGCTCAGGATATATTTTAACCTCCGATGCTTCAGGGATAGGAACCTGGCAACCTGCGCCAACAGGTACTTTGCCCGTGGGGATAAGTGGCCAAACTTTAAGACATAATGGAACAGATTGGGTGGCTAATTCTTTCCTTTACAATACCGGCACCGCTATTGGAATTGGCACTACCTCAACCCTGGCTACTTTAACTCTTTCTGGTGATGCTGTTTTTGCCACCACTACCTTACCTCAATTAGTTTTAAAATACGATGATGATAATTATTTTGAAATTTCAGTTACTTCTGAAGGAACAGTTCTTTTTGATGCCACTTCTGGAAGAATTCAAGCTGCTACCGGTAGTGTTTTCTATACTGCCCAAGGCAATCCAATTAGAGAAAGCGGTGAGGAAATTTTAAGAACCGCTATTCCAATTTTCCGATACGATTATCCGGCTCAAACTGCTTCTACTTCTTATGTTAGAGTTTCTAAATATTTCGCCAGCACTTCTGATATTTCTTTGCCCACTGCTATGGAAGGCACCACCAGAGTTTATCGGTTGGCAGTTAAATATGCTGATGACATTGCTACTTCCTCCCATTCCGATTGGCGAATTATTAATCAAGCTCACACCACAGTTTATTCCACCACTACTTTACCAGGAGGAAATATGGCTACTTTTGAAGAAGGCAAACCTTATATTACCGATTTAATTACTATCCCTGAAAATGACTGGCAGGTAGAAGTGAAAGTTCCTTCAGGAAAAACAATTAGAATTTTTAATATTTTCCTTTTAGTATTTGACAAAATCAATTAACTAAAAAAGTAATTCAAGGAAATAGGATGGAAAGTCCTATCTCCAAAAAAGGTCGCCTCTTGCCCAGAAGCAAAAGGGCAAAACCAGTTAACTGTTAAGTTTCACAATGAAAAATCTGTTGAAAATTCTCTTCAAACCTAGATTGAAACTTGTTAAAGGAACAAGGGCTGTTTCTTTCCTGTTTATTAGTTGTGCCATAGCAATTGCTGCTGGAATTTTGATGGCTGCCAATATCTACTACAACATTGACACCGGAGAGGTGGTAACCGAAGAAATTCAGAGGGTAACTGGTATTTTAAGAGCCACCGCAGGAGCAATTATTGGAGGAACCAGTACTCAAAACCCAAGTTCTGGTTATAGTTTTGAGGTGGTAGGAAAAACAAAATTAGCCACCACCACTTTAGCGACTGGCCAGTTAGAGTTTAGCGGAAGCGACACTTACGTTGGATTTAAAGCGCCGGCCAGTTACGGTACTTCTACCCCTAAGATATATACACTTCCCCAACACGGAAATTATCCCCCCCAAACCGATTATGTTTTGACCTGGCAAGCAGGAGACCAGCTTATGTGGAAAGAGGTAAGTGGAGTGACTGGAGCGGGAGATATCACTGCTGTTGGCGATTGTCCTAGTGGAGATTGTTTCACTGAGACTGGAACCGCTGGAACCTCTCTTTGGTTTTATGATGCTCAAGGGAGAGGTAAGTTAACAATTGCCGATTTAACTGCTCCTCACACCTATACTCTTCCAGATGCAACCGGAACAATTGCTTTAGGAACAGGTACCGCAGGTTATGTTGCTTATTGGTCTGATGCGAATACGTTAACTGCTGAGGCTCAACTATCGGTTAGCCGAGGTGGTACAGGCACTTCAACTACTCCTACAGCGGGAGCTGTAGCTTATGGGACTGGTTCAACTTATGGTTTTACGGCTCAAGGTACTACTGGTCAAGCTTTGTTATCTGGTGGCACTGGCGCACCAACTTGGGGAACTTTAGGTACGACCTACGGTGGTACCGGCCAGGATTCTTCCAGTTGGACTGGGATGGTCAAAGTTAATGGAGGTACTTGGAGCGCCTTTACAAATACAGCAAACTATGTAGCTGTTTGGGATTCAAACGGACAATTTATAACTGGCGTTCAAACCTTAGATGTATCGCGAGGTGGTACTGGAGCAACAAGTTTGACTCAATATGGAGTATTGTATGGAAACAACACAAGTGCTATTGGGGCAACAGCAGCCGGAAATGTCAATCAGATTTTAATTTCAGGCGGTGGAACTTCAGCTCCTAGTTGGACAGACATTGCTAATTTAATTGACGCAACCTCTGGACTCACCGAGAGTGGAACTAGCACCCTGACTCTCAAGTTAGGCGGCACCTTAACTGAAACAACCACCATCACCCAGGGAGACTATGATTTGATTTTTGCCTTAAACGGCTCTGGTGATTTCCGGATTACTGATGGTTCAAATAATATCTTTCAGGTTACCGATGATGGGAAAGTTCTTTTTGGCACCAACAATTACGCAATCGCTGAATCAGGAAAACAGATTTTGAGAGAAATGATTCCAATTTTGGGTTTTGATTTACCCGCTCAAACCGCCACCACTTCCTATGTTCAGATTTCCCGGACAATTGAAGATTATCCTTTTTCTGCTACCACTACCGGCACAGTTAGAGTTCATAAATTTATCATCAGATACGCTGATGCCACCACCACAGCTTCCAGTAGCTGGCGAGTTTACAATGAAACCGAGAGCGCTACCACCGCTACTTTCACCGTTCCTGCCACCGCCAGCACAAGCTTAGATAAAGGAGAAGTTTATATTACCTCAGCGGTTACCATTCCTACCGACGCCGATGATTGGAGATTAGAAATCCAAACCCCCGGCTCGGCAGTTAGGGTTTATCAGATATTCTTAGCTGCCTACGACCAAATTCAGTAATAAATTGAGCAATTATCTAATGAGAAATGAAAGGCCCAGTTTAAAATTAGGAGTTGGGCAAATTTGAATTAGAGAAACAAATTAAATGAAAGAAGGTAGATTAAGAACTTCTTTTATTCGGAAGTGGTGTAAAGACAGAATTTCTTGATTTCTTAACCAAAAAGGATATCTCATGAGAAGTGCCAAGCCTAGAATAAGAAATATTTTACTGGCTGTGTTGCCCAGTTTACTTGTGGCTGGGTTGGTTTTTGCTTTAGCTACCACTTATTACGATGTTGATTTAGGAAAACTAATAATTGAAGAAGTG